>Ga0208975_1000198_pt1 | contig 32302 bp, 30 predicted proteins | sample GreLakmeER78MSRF_FD_187700 | JGI IMG/M metagenome (GOLD analysis project Ga0208975, IMG submission 187700) | Freshwater lentic microbial communities from great Laurentian Lakes, MI, USA - Great Lakes metaG ER78MSRF (SPAdes) | ecosystem: Environmental > Aquatic > Freshwater > Lake | place: Great...
AAGCCATGAATAAAATTGGCTTAGGATCTGCTAAGTCAGCTATTGCGCATAGCTTGGAGGAGGCAATACAAGTTCAAGCAGGCATTGGTTATCCAGCGATCATTCGCCCGTCATTTACGATGGGAGGTAGTGGTGGTGGTATTGGATATAACCGTGAAGAATTTATAGCGATATGTGAAAGAGGGCTTGAAGCATCCCCTACGAAAGAACTTCTGATAGAAGAGTCTTTACTTGGTTGGAAAGAATATGAAATGGAAGTCGTTCGCGACTCTAAAGATAACTGCATTATTATCTGTTCCATTGAAAACTTAGACCCAATGGGCGTGCACACAGGCGACTCCATTACCGTGGCTCCCGCGCAAACACTTACAGATAAAGAATACCAAATCATGCGTAATGCATCGATCGCAGTGCTTCGAGAAATTGGGGTAGACACAGGCGGATCGAACGTGCAATTTGCAATCAATCCAGAAGATGGACGCATGATTGTCATTGAAATGAATCCTCGTGTGTCACGTTCTTCAGCCTTAGCGTCGAAGGCTACAGGATTCCCTATTGCAAAAATTGCTGCAAAGTTAGCAGTAGGTTTTACATTAGATGAATTAAAAAATGAAATTACAGGTGGCGCAACACCTGCATCATTTGAACCGAGTATCGATTACGTAGTCACTAAAGTACCAAGATTTGCATTTGAAAAATTTCCACAAGCAGATTCAAGACTGACGACACAAATGAAATCTGTAGGTGAGGTTATGGCCATCGGACGCACTTTTCAAGAGTCTTTTCAAAAAGCATTAAGAGGTCTCGAAATAGGCGCAGATGGCCTAGATGAAAAAACGACTGATCAAGACCTCATCATTAAAGAAATGAGAGAGCCGGGACCCGAGCGTATTTGGTATGTTGGCGATGCCTTTAGATTAGGTATGTCGATTGAAGATGTATTTGGACATTCCAAAATTGATCCGTGGTTTCTCCATCAGATTAAAAATATTATTGATGTTGAAAAAAGCTTGTTAAGGACTTCACTCAAAGATTTGTCTAAACAAAATTTATTTGATTTAAAACAAAAAGGCTTTTCTGATCGAAGACTCGCAAAACTTCTCGAAGTTAAACAAGAAGACGTTAGACAGTATCGTCATAAGCATCATGTGCGACCAGTATATAAACGTGTAGACACATGTGCTGCAGAATTCTCAACAAATACTGCTTATATGTATTCGACATATGAAGAAGAGTGCGAAGCAAAACCCACGGATAGAAAAAAAATTATTGTCTTAGGTGGAGGACCTAATCGTATTGGTCAGGGTATTGAGTTTGATTACTGTTGTGTACATGCAGCTTTAGCATTGCGTGAGGATGGTTATGAAACCATCATGGTGAACTGCAATCCTGAAACAGTATCAACCGACTACGATACGTCAGACCGACTTTATTTTGAGCCTGTGACACTTGAAGATGTTTTAGAAATTGTTGCTATTGAAAAGCCACTTGGCGTCATTGTGCAATATGGTGGACAAACACCTTTGAAGCTAGCTAAAGATTTAGAAAAAGCAGGCGTGCCAATTATTGGCACTTCTCCAGACGCTATTGATATGGCGGAGGACCGTGAGCGCTTCCAAAAAATGCTCAATTCGATTGGACTTAAACAGCCGCCCAATCGCACAGCTAGAACACCTGAAGATGCCATTCGTTTAGCAGAAGAAATTGGTTACCCACTTGTAGTGAGGCCTAGTTATGTTTTAGGCGGTCGCGCTATGGAGATCGTGCACGAACAAGCACAGCTTGAACGTTATATGAGGGAGGCTGTAAAAGTTTCTCATGACTCCCCTGTGCTCCTTGACCGCTTTTTAAACGACGCGCTTGAAATTGATGTGGACGCGCTATCAGATGGCAAAGATGTCATTATCGGTGGCATTATGGAACATATTGAACAAGCCGGGGTGCACTCAGGTGACTCAGCATGCTCACTTCCTCCTTATAGCTTGTCTAAAAAAATTCAAGATCAATTAAGAAAGCAAACAGTTGAGATGGCAAAAGCACTCAATGTTGTAGGTCTTATGAATGTTCAATTCGCGATTCAAGGTGACGTGATTTATGTGCTAGAAGTAAACCCGAGAGCATCTCGCACCGTTCCTTTCGTTTCTAAAGCATGTGGATTACAGTTAGCTAAAATTGCTGCCCGCGCTATGGTTGGTTCGAGCCTTAAGGTACAAAAAGTTACAAAAGAAATTGTGCCGAAATTCTTCTCGGTGAAAGAAGCTGTCTTTCCATTCATTAAGTTTCCGGGAGTCGATACCATCTTGGGGCCTGAGATGAAGTCAACGGGGGAAGTGATGGGCTTAGGTAAAACATTTGCAGAAGCATTTATTAAATCCCAGCTCGGCTCATCTACAAAATTACCTAAAGGCGGGAAAGCATTTATCAGCGTGCGTCGTGAAGACCATCTTAAAGTGGTTGAGGTTGCAAAATCATTAGATCAATTAGGTTTTACCATTGTGGCGACTAAAGGTACTGCAAAAGCTTTGATGGATGCGGGCTTAAATGTTGAGCCGGTCAATAAAGTAGCAGAAGGAAGGCCTCATATTGTGGATATGATTAAGAATAATGAAATTTCTTTTATCGTGAATGTGACGGAAGATAAACGTGCTATTTCAGACTCTTATGAAATCAGAAGATATGCATTACAAAACAAGGTGACCTATTACACGACCATTGCAGGCGCTAAAGCCGCATGTATTGGCATGAACTTCGTTGAAGAAATTACGGTCAATTCTATCCAAAGCTTGCATAAAGAACTCACTTAAAATACACTCGACCTTTATAAACCACACTCCATCTAAAGAGCGTGGTTTTTGTTTTGTTAGGAATGAATATGCTTAAACAAATACCCATGACCATTAAAGGTGCTGAACAGCTCAAAGAAGAGCTTCAGCGCTTAAAAAGTGTTGATCGCCCTAATATCATCCAGGCAATCTCAGAAGCAAGAGCACAAGGCGACTTGTCTGAAAATGCTGAATATGAAGCTGCGAAAGAGCGTCAAAGTTTTATTGAAGGTCGCATAGCAGAAATTGAAGCCAAACTTTCTACCGCTATGGTCATTGATCCTTCTTCAATTGTAGGTGAGAGTGAGTGTGTATTTGGTTCCACAGTTGAAGCACAAGATCTTGATACCGAAGATATCTTTACTTACCAAATTGTGGGCGATGATGAGGCTGATATTAAGCTAAAAAAGATTTCAATCAATTCACCGATTGCAAAAGCATTTATCGGGAAGGCTATCGGCGATGTGGCTGAAGTCAATACACCAGGTGGCGCCAAATCGTACGAGATATTAGATGTCAAGTATCTATAAATTCAATCCATTTTTGTATTAAACTAAAAACACAATGAAACAATGGTTAGAAAATTTAGCACTGATTGCCGCAACCTTTTGGATAGGTGGATTGTGGGTGGTAGGTATTGTGGCTTATGAATTATTTAAGCTCATTCCTGAGGCGCAACTCGCAGGTAATATTGCGGGACAGCTTTTTAAGATGATGGCTTTTGTGGGCATGGCCACTAGTATTTATTTATTAATCCAGCGCGTGTATCAGTTTGGCACGAATGCATTAAAGCAAGGCTTCTTTTGGTTGGTTGTGTTGATGCTCGTTTTAATTCTGATTAGTCATTTAGGGATTAATCCACTTTTAGAAAAATTCAAATTAGAAGCGATGCCGAAAGATGTGATGGAAAGCGTATTTGCTGATCGATTTGCAACATGGCATGGTGTTTCAAGTATTGCTTATTTACTTGAGTGTTTCTTGGGTGTTTTTGTAATCTTAAAAATTAGATAGTTATTTGGGTATGACAATCTTAGGTTCGGACGCTTGACGATAGACAATAATTTGTAAGCCAATATGATGCACGGCTGTTGCCTGAAGTGCTCCACAAATTTCACTTAACATGGATTCACGAACTGATCTATCATCATTTTGAATTTTAATTTTAATAAGCTCATGTGCGTTAAGATTAAGATCAATTTCCTTAATGACGGATGCCGATAAACCCTTATTACCAATTCTCACCACTGGATTTAATGTGTGAGCTAAGCTTCGAAGGTATGCAATGGCTTTTGAATTCAAGGTAGAAAATTTCTTAAGATCTTTAAAGAGTCGATTTTAACAGATGAAAAGAACAAGAACTAGCAAGGCTTGGATGCAAGAGCATGTCAATGATGCCTTCGTTAAACAAGCTCAGAAAGATGGCTTTCGATCTCGAGCTGCTTATAAGCTTATGGAGATCCATGAGAAATATAAACTCATCAAGCCCGGTATGAATGTCGTCGATTTGGGCTCAAGCCCTGGAAGCTGGTCTCAGGTGGTGGCAAAACTCCTTCAAGGTAAAGGCCATATTATCGCTATGGATTTACTGCCTATGGATCCAGTTCCAAGGGTCGATTTTATTCAAGGGGACTTTAGAGAAGAGGCCTCTTTAAGGGAGCTTGAAACCTACTTAAATAATTCAGCTATAGACCTTGTAATTTCCGATATGGCCCCCAATATTACAGGTATAAAGACAGTCGATCAGCCAGGTGTCATGTACCTCACTGAGCTTGCGCTAGACTTTTCTTTACAATGGTTGAAACCAAGCGGCCATTTTCTAGTCAAAACTTTTATAGGCGCTGACTTTGATGAGCTGGTGAAAAAGATGCGTCCTGAGTTTGAAAAAGTGATCACAGTAAAGCCTAAAGCTTCACGTGATCGAAGTAGTGAGGTTTATTTGCTGGGCTTTGCAAAAGTTTAAAAAGTCATAATATAGTCACGGAATTAGGTTTAAAATTAACTAATGAAAATAGATGATACGAGGTCATCCACCAATTGAATAACAACACTCTTAAAAGTATTGCCATCTGGGTTGCAATAGCACTCCTTCTCATGACTATTTTTAATCAGTTTTCAGGGGCTTCGAAAACTGATACAGCACTTGTCTACTCTCAATTTATGCAGCAGGTGAAAGAAGGCAGAATTGCCAAAGTTGAGATTGATAATCATAGAATTAAAGGGACAACAAGCGAAGGTAAGAAATTTAATACCTATGCTCCAACTGATCCTTGGTTAGTATCCGACCTTCTAAAAAATAATGTCATTGTTGAAGCGAAGCCTGAAGAGCAGCAATCAGTGCTGATGAGTATTTTCATTTCATGGTTTCCGATGATTCTTTTGGTAGGCGTTTGGATTTTCTTTATGCGTCAGATGCAGGGCGGCTCCAAAGGTGGTGGCCCATTTTCATTTGGTAAGAGTAAAGCCAGACAGCTTGATCAAACAAATAATCAAACAACATTTGCTGATGTAGCGGGGTGTGATGAAGCAAAAGAAGAGGTCACAGAAATTGTTGAATTCTTAAAAGACCCAAGCAAGTTTCATAAATTAGGTGGTCGCATACCAAGAGGCGTTCTCATGGTGGGACCTCCAGGTACGGGTAAGACATTACTAGCGCGTGCAATTGCGGGTGAAGCTAAGGTGCCTTTCTATACCATTTCAGGATCTGACTTCGTAGAAATGTTTGTAGGTGTTGGTGCTGCTCGTGTAAGAGACATGTTTGAACAATCCAAAAAGAGCGCGCCATGTATTATTTTTATCGATGAAATTGATGCGGTAGGCCGTCATCGCGGTCAAGGTTCAGGTGGTGGTAATGACGAGCGTGAACAAACACTGAATCAGCTTTTAGTTGAGCTCGACGGCTTTGAACCTAACTCAGGCGTGATCGTCATTGCGGCAACCAATCGTGCAGATGTCCTCGATAAAGCTTTATTACGCCCAGGACGTTTTGATCGACAAGTGATGGTATCTCTTCCTGACATTAAAGGTCGCGAAGAAATTCTTTTGGTGCACATGAGAAAAATTCCAGCAGATCCTGATGTGAAAGCAAGCATCATTGCGAGAGGTACGCCAGGTTTTTCAGGTGCTGACTTAGCTAATCTTGTGAATGAGTCTGCATTGTTTGCTGCACGCAGAAATAAACGAACAGTCGATATGCAAGACTTTGAAGACGCCAAAGATAAAATCTTTATGGGCCCTGAAAGAAAATCCATGGTGATGAGAGAAGAAGAGCGGATGAATACAGCATTCCATGAGTCAGGTCATGCAGTGGTTGCAAAATTATTACCTCACGCAGATCCTGTGCACAAAGTGACGATTATGCCTCGTGGCTGGGCGCTGGGACTTACATGGCAGCTGCCAGAGTTCGACCGTATCAGTAATTATAAAAATAAGATGCTAGAAGAAATTTCGATTCTCTTTGGCGGACGTATTGCGGAAGAAGTTTTCATGAAGCAAATGTCAACGGGCGCATCGAACGACTTTGAGCGTGCAACGAAATTGGCACGTGATATGGTGACGCGTTACGGTATGTCAGATAAATTAGGTACGATGGTTTATGTGGGCCAAGATCAAGATTCTTTCTTTGGTGCGATGTCTTCCAAAACAATTTCGGAGGCAACTCAACAAAAAGTTGACGCTGAGATTCGTCGAATTCTTGATGAGCAATATAGTGTTGCTAGAAAGTTGATTGAAAAAAATCGCCGCAAAGTAGAGGCGATGGCAAAAGCTTTGCTTGAATATGAAACGATTGATGCGGATCAAATCAATGACATCATGGCAGGGAAAAAAGCGAGACCACCAAAACCTAAACAAACACCTAATCCTCCGAAGATTGATAAAGGATCTTCAGGCACAAAGGTTGCAGTTGTTCCCCAGCCGAGCGCTAAAGGCTAAATGAAATCGAGGCTAGTTTATCTAGCCTTTGTTTTTTTATGATGCTTCAGTTAAATAAACACTCCTTTGATTTAAAGCGCCCACTCGTGATGGGTATTTTAAATATCACACCCGATTCATTCTCAGATGGCGGTATGTATTTAGATTCCAATGCGGCTTTAAAACGCGCTGATAAAATGATCGAGGAGGGTGTTGATATCATTGATATTGGTGGAGAATCGACGCGGCCCGGATCTGACCCTGTAAGTACAGATGAAGAATTAAAAAGAATTGTACCTATCATTGAGGCAATAAAAAAAATCTCTGATATCGCTATCTCAATTGACACATACAAACCGGAAGTTATGAAAGAGGTCATTGATATGGATGTCGCGATGATCAATGATATTTATGCCCTACAAAAACCAAATGCGATCGATCTGATCAAAAAATCAAATGTAGGCGTCTGCTTAATGCACATGCAAGGAACGCCTAAGACAATGCAACTTAATCCGACTTATAAAAATGTTGTGAGTGAAGTGAGATCTTTTTTAGAGGAGCGTGCAAATCTTATTGCGAATGAAGGTATCGGTAAAACCCGTATTATTTTAGATCCAGGCTTTGGGTTTGGAAAAACATTCGAGCATAATATAGATCTCCTAAAAAATATTGAATCATTCAAATCTTTAAATTTACCTATTCTGGTCGGACTTTCTAGAAAATCATTCATTAGAAAAATCTTAAATGGTGATCATGACGATCATCTATCAGGCAGTATTTCAGCGGCTATCCTTTCTGTATTAAAAGGGGCTAAAATATTACGAGTTCATGATGTAAAAGAAACACAAAGTGCTTTTAAGATTATTCAAGTAGCGCAGAGTATAGCTTAAATATGACAAGACATTATTTCGGAACGGACGGTATTCGAGGCGTTGTGGGTCAAGATCCCATTACACCTGATTTTTTTATTCGTCTAGGGTTTGCGATAGGATCTATCCTAGTTAAAAATAATCGAGATGAAAAAATAAAACATCCGAGCGTTGTCATTGGTAAAGACACAAGAGTTTCAGGCTACATGTTGGAGTCAGCGCTGGAGTCAGGATTTATTGCGGCAGGGGTCAATGTATATTTAACGGGTCCTATGCCAACACCAGCTATAGCATACCTTACAAAAGCATTAAGATCGCAAGCGGGTATTGTCATTTCAGCTTCACATAATCCATTTCCTGATAATGGCATTAAAATATTTTCTGATGCTGGAGAAAAGCTACCTGATGCATTTGAAGCGGAAGTTGAATCAGCTTTGAACCAGCCTATTAAAACAGTTTTACCTCGTGAGCTTGGAAAAGCAAAGCGTGTAGACGACGCTGAAGGTCGTTATGTCGAGTTTTGTAAAAGTACTTTTCCAGAAAAGTTTAATCTTCGAGGTCTCAAAATTGTGTTGGATTGCGCACATGGCGCTACTTATCATGTGGCACCGAAAATATTTTCTGAATTAGGTGCTGAAATTATCTCAATAGGCAATGAGCCTAACGGATTTAATATTAACCTAGATGTAGGATCCACACATCCAAATAGTATTAAAGAAGCCACATTAAAAAATAAGGCAGATTTAGGGATTGCTTTTGATGGGGATGGTGATCGTGTCGTGATGATTGATCACTTAGGACACATTGTTGATGGCGATCAGCTTCTTTTAGTGATTGCAAAAGCCTTAAAAGAAAAAAATCAATTAAAGGGTGGAGTGGTTGGAACCCTCATGACCAATATGGCGATCGAAAAAGCATTTCATGATCTAGATGTTGAATTTGTAAGAACACATGTCGGAGATCGTTATGTTTTAGAAGCTCTTCTTGAAAAAGGTTGGTCGATTGGTGGTGAAAACTCAGGCCACATACTGACCCTTGATCAGCATTCAACAGGAGATGCCATCATCGCATCTCTTCAAGTTTTAAAATCATTACGGCTTCTTAATCAATCCCTTCATGATGCCACTAAAGATTCGCCACTTTATCCTCAAGTGTTAATCAATGTTGAAACACATAAAAAAATTGATCTAGAAAAAAATAAATCAATTCAGGACGCAGTGAAAAGTGTAGAAGAAAAATTGAATGACAAAGGCCGTGTACTCTTAAGAGCATCAGGCACTGAACCTAAGATTCGTGTCATGGTAGAAGGTCAAGACTTAGAGGAAGTTAAAAGTTACGCTAACTTTATTGCAGAAAAAGTTAAAGAAGCCGCTTAACTCATTCCAAAAAGTTTGAAATAACCAATCATAAATAATGGAATTTGAAGCCCGAAGTTAATCAGGATAGCGCGGTCTTTGTTTACATAACCTGTGAACGTCCAACCTAAAACCCCTAGGCTATGAGAAAAAATATTGTAAGGGTAAAGATTTAGGTTTGTAAGAAGAAGCCCTAGTAGAATAAAAAAAGTGGCAAACCACTTTAGATTTTTTTTGAGGAATTTTTTTGCAGCTTTAAGCAATTTAAAAAATCTTAACCGAACTTACCTGTAATGTAATCTTCAGTTTCTTTTTTGCCCGGGTTCGTGAAAATCTTATCCGTAGCATCGAACTCAATCATTTCACCTAGATACATATAGGCTGTGTAATCAGAAATACGCGCGGCTTGTTGCATATTATGTGTCACGATTAAAATGGAAAGCTTATTTTTTAAGCCTGACATAAGTTCTTCAATATTCACCGTCGCAATGGGATCAAGCGCTGATGTAGGTTCATCGAATAACATAATTTCAGGATCTGTAGCTAGCGCACGAGCGATACATAAGCGTTGTTGTTGACCGCCAGATAAATTAAAAGCTAAATCCTGAAGTCGATCTTTGACCTCATTCCAAAGTGAAGCACCTTTTAATGCCTCCTCAACTTTGTCATCCACCGCAGATTTGGATCTTTCACCACGAACTCTTAAGCCGTATGCCACGTTCTCATAAATAGACTTTGGAAATGGGTTTGGTTTCTGGAACACCATACTGATGCGCATACGCACTTCGATCGGATCCACACCTTTAGCAAGTACGTTGGTGTTGTCTGGATGAAGAAGAATTTGACCCTCATAGCGATTGCCAGGATATAAATCATGCATACGGTTAAAGCAACGTAAGAATGTAGATTTGCCGCAACCTGAAGGGCCAATGAGGGCTGTAATTTTATTCTCATAAACAGGAAGGCTTACATCCTTTAATGCCTTGGTGCCGTCTGCATAGAAAAAATTAAGATTCTTTGCTTCAGCTTTGATGTTTAATTTATTTTGTGCCATTTTTTTTCCTGTAGATAAAATTTACCATTTAATATTTTTACGAATACGATAACGGAGCCAAATTGCTGTTCCGTTCATCACAAGCGTGAGGATGATAATCACAGCACCAGCTGCTGCTGCATTAATATGGAATGCATGTTCAGGTCTTGAGAGCCAGCTAAACATTTGAATTGGTAGTACCGTGAATCCTGATTGTAGCCATTCAAAAGAAATAAAAGGAGCTACGCTCGTTAAAGGGGTTGGCGGGAGAAATGCAATAAAGGTTAAAGCACCTACGGTAATGATTGGTGCCGTTTCACCTAAGGCTCTTGCCATGCCAATAATAATCCCTGTGAGGATACCGCCAAACGAATATTGAATTACATGATGTAAAACGACTTGCCATTTTGTGGCGCCTACAGCATATGCTGCCTCACGAATAGCAACAGGAATAGAACGAATGGCTTCACGTGTGGATACAATGACAATAGGCAGCATTAAAAGACCAAGCGTGAGTCCAGCTGTGACAATCGTTTGACCAAGATGGAATGTGTATACAAATAATCCAAGCGCTAATAAGCCATAAATGATTGAGGGGACACCTGCAAGATTGGTAACATTGATTTCAACGATATCGGTGAACCAATTCTTAGGCGCGTATTCTTCTAAATACACTCCAGCTGCCACCCCCATAGGCACTGCGGTGATAAAGGTCACTAACATAATAAGGGATGAACCCACCCATGCCGACAAAATACCTGCGTTTGCTGCTCGTCTTGAGGGGAAGTCGGTAAAGAATTGATAATTTAATTTAGGGTAACCATCCATCACAAGATCTACAAATAGAATAAGCAATGTGAGAAGCGCGAACGTGATGGTCAATAAACCAATCGATGAAAAAATAAAGTCATTTCGCTTATGCGAGCGAATCATGGCACGCACTTCTTCGAGTGTTTTAGGCTTGATTAAATTATGTTCCGCATCCACTTTACTTTGCTCCATGAATTAATATCTCTCCGCAAATCGTTTTCTTGCCATGTGACCTAAAATGTTAAACACAAAGGTAATTACAAATAAAACCATCCCGGCTGCAAAAATACTTTGATAGCCTAAGCTTCCATGCGGTAAGTCCCCCATCGCTACTTGCACAATATACGCTGTGATTGTGGCAGCTCCTTCTAATGGGTTGAATGTAAAAGTAGGCTGCTGACCTGCTGCAATTGCAACGACCATCGTTTCACCCACTGCGCGGCTGATACCTAGGATATAGGCAGCAATAATGCCGGAGGTTGCAGCAGGGGTCACGACACGAATAGCCGTTTGAAATTTAGTGGCTCCCATCGCGTAAGAACCTTCGCGCATATTCATAGGTACCGCTCTCATAGCGTCCTCAGCTACCGATGCAATATAGGGAATAATCATGACCCCCATGACGATACCGGGCCCTAGCATGTTAAATGTGGGCAAGTCAGGATTTAATTTTTGGAGTAAGGGTGTTACAAAAAGAAGGGCGAAGTAACCAAACACCACTGTAGGGACACCTACAAGAAGTTCTAATACAGGTTTCACAGTCTCACGTGTTTTGTGGGATGCAAATTCAGAAAGGTAGATAGCAGCAACTGTTCCAATCGGAATTGCAATACTCAGAGCTACAAAAGATGTAGTGAGTGTGCCTGATATAAGGGGAAGAATGCCGTAGTGGGCATCTTCAAAGAGTGGGCTCCATTGCCTACTCGTTAAGAATTCTATAATACTGACCTCTTTAAAAAATCCTGAGGCTTCAGTCACTAAAATATAAACAATACCTATCGTAATAAAGGTAGCAGCAAGTGCTGCAAACATCAGAATAATTTCGATGACGCGCTCAACAAAGTTTCGCTTAATATTTTTAGCAAGTCTTTTACTAATCGGCGGGTCTTTTAATTGAGTGGTTGTCAATTTATTTTTTTCTATGATTGAGTTACTTAAAAATGATTGTATCGTTTCAAAGTTAAAAAAGGCGGTCTTTGTGCCGCCTTTTTTAATCGTTACTTATTGCTTTAAAGGCCTTTCAGTGCTTAGTCTTTAATACGCTTGATAAGGTCTTCAATTTTTAAACCTACTTCAGCAGTTCCGTTAAAACCAGAACCCGCTTTTTTACCTTGCCAATGTTTATTAACAGCAGCATATTCAACGCTAGTGAGTGGAACGTATTTCACTTCTTTCACTAATTTAGGCGCATTTGCGATGTAGTACTCAACAAACGCTTTCACGTCTTTATCAAAAGCACCTTTAGTACCATTGACATAGATGAATAAAGGGCGCGCTAATGGTTGGTATGTGCCATCCATAACAGTTTGTTCAGAAGGGAGCACAGCTTCAGTTTTACCTTTAGCGACAACTGCGACAGCGTTAAGCTTGTCTTTGTTCTCGAGGTAGTAAGCAAGACCAAAGTAACCTAAGCCACCCTTGTCGCCTGATACACCTGTTACTAACACATTGTCGTCTTCAGATGCTGTGTAGTCTGAACGAGATTTCTTTGCTCTACCATTGATTGCTTCTGTGAAGTAGTCGAATGTACCTGAGTCAGCGCCTGGGCCAAACAATTTCATCGGTTGATTAGGCCAAGCTGGATTCACATCTTTCCAATTTTTAACTGAACTTCCTGAATCCCAAATCTTATTGAGTTCAGCTACTGTCATTGATTTTGCCCAGTCGTTACCTTTGTTTGTCACTAAAGTTAAAGCGTCATAAGCAATTGGTAACTCGATATAAGTAATACCAGACTCAGCACACATATCCATTTCTTTTTTAGAAATAGGGCGTGATGCATTAGAGATCATTGTTTCACCACGACAGAATTTTTTAAAACCACCACCAGTACCTGAAACACCTACAGTCACTTTCGTGCCTGTTTTCTTTTGGAAGTCTTCAGCTACAGCTTCGGTAATTGGGTAAACAGTAGAAGAACCATCGATAGCGATCGTTTTGTCTGCTGCATGAATGTTGTATGAAAAAGCGAAGGTTGAAGCAACTAAAGCCGCTAAACCTAAGTTCTTGATTTTGTTAGACTTCATAAAAACTCCTAGATTTGTTTTAAGTTAAGTGAATCAGGGGCTAGTTTATGGATTAATTGTGACATATATATGACAGAAAATTAACTAGCCATTTAAATGTATAATGCGTTGTTTTCATAGATAAAAAGCCCATGGACGCAGAAACCCTTAACCAGATTCAACACCGACTCGATGGATTAAATGAACGCCATCAAGCGCTTAGGGGGTATCTTTGACTTTGACATCAAAAAGTCGCGTTTAGACCAAATTTCAAAGGAGCTTGAAGACCCCTCTATTTGGAATGACCAAGCTAGAAGTCAGACTCTGGGTAAAGAAAAGCGCGAGCTCGATTTTATAGTCAACGGCTTAAGCAACCTTGCGTCAAATTTAAAGGATCAGTGCGATTTATTTGAATTGGCGCGCAATGAGAACGACGACGAGACACTTAAAGTTGTTTTGGATGAAAGCCATTCACTCGAAAAGAGTGTGGAGGCGATGGAATTCCGTCGTATGTTCTCTCATCCTATGGATCCGAATAACTGCTTCATTAACTTCCAATCAGGCAGTGGTGGCACAGAAGCGCAGGATTGGGCAAATATGCTCCTTCGCATGTATATAAGGTATGGAGAAAGAAAAGGATTTAAAGTAGAGGTGCTCGATATTTCAGATGGCGATATCGCAGGCATTAAAAGTGCGACATTAAAAATTTCGGGTGATTATGCTTTTGGGCATTTAAGAACCGAAACAGGTGTTCATCGCTTGGTGAGAAAGTCCCCATTTGATTCGGGAAATCGTCGTCACACATCATTTGCGAGTGTGCAAGTCTATCCTGAAGTGGATGACTCGATTGAGGTGGATATTAATCCAGCGGATTTAAGAATTGATACTTATAGAGCATCGGGTGCAGGAGGCCAACATATTAATAAGACCGACTCAGCAGTGCGTATTACACACATACCCACGAATACAGTCGTGCAGTGTCAGGATGATCGATCGCAACATCGCAATAGAGCGGAAGCTATGAATATGTTACGTGCACAACTTTATGCGCTAGAGTTAAATAAACGTAACGAAGAAAAGCAAGCCTTAGAAGATGCTAAAACTGATATAGGGTGGGGACATCAGATTAGAAGTTATGTGCTCGATCAATCGCGCATCAAAGATTTACGTACGAATGTTGAAGTAGGTAACACACAAGGCGTCCTCGATGGTGACCTTGATCCGTTTATTAGTGAAAGCTTAAAGCAGGGAGTGTAAAAGTTGTCAGAAGAAAATCAACCGATAGAGCAAAATGAAAATCACGTCGTACAAGAGCGTCGTGAAAAATTAAAAAAAATAAGAGAAGCTGGCGTTGCATTTCCAAACGACTTTAAGCCTCAACATTTTGCAAAAACGATTCACGAAGAATTTGGTGCGTTAGACAATGATGCGCTCGAACCTAAGGCTGTTGAAGTCATTGTTGCTGGTCGCATGATGCTAAAACGCGTCATGGGCAAAGCAAGTTTTGCAACACTCCAAGACGGATCGGCGCGTATTCAACTTTTTATTTCAAAAGAAAATATTAGAAACGATGACGCAGAAAATATTTACGAAAATTTTAAACACTGGGACTTAGGTGACATCATAGGTGCGAGTGGTGTTTTATTTAAAACTAAAACCGGTGAGCTCTCTATTCGTGTGAGTCATTTAAGATTACTCACAAAATCGATTCGACCCCTGCCTGAAAAATTTCATGGACTCTCCGATCAAGAAGTTAAGTATCGCCAACGTTATGTTGACCTCATCATGAGTGATGAAACAAAACAAACATTTATAACGCGATCAAAAATTGTGGGTGGCATCCGTGCGTTCATGGTGAAGCATTGTTTCAATGAAGTTGAGACGCCGATGCTTCATCCTATTCCAGGGGGTGCTGCAGCGAAACCATTCATCACACACCACAACGCACTCGACATGCAGATGTACATGCGTATCGCACCAGAACTTTACTTAAAGCGTTTAGTCGTCGGTGGATTTGATCGCGTGTTTGAAATTAATCGTAACTTTAGAAATGAGGGATTGAGTGTGAGACATAATCCTGAGTTCACGATGATGGAATTTTATGCAGCATATACGGACTACCATTGGCTCATGCAATTCACTGAAGATTGTATTCGTGATGCGGCGATGATCGCAATAGGTAAAACTAATATCGAATATCAGGGGCGTGAAATTAATTTTGACAAACCGTTTGAGCGACTCACTATTGTTGGGGCCATAAAAAAATACGCACCGCAATATTCGGACGCACAACTCAACGATGAAAAATTTTTACGCGAGGAACTTTTAAAATATGATCACAAAGCTTTTGCTCACTCAGGTCTTGGTGCATTGCAGTTAGCGCTTTTTGAAGGCACTGCTGAATCGCAACTCTGGAATCCTACTTATATTATTGACTACCCAGTTGAGGTGTCACCTCTTGCTCGCGCATCTGATAAAAATAAAGACATCACAGAGCGCTTTGAACTTTTTATTGCAGGGCGAGAAATTGCAAATGGATTCTCAGAATTAAATGACGCAGAAGATCAGGCACAACGTTTCCACAATCAGGCAAAAGCAAAAGAAGCGGGCGACCATGAGGCGATGTTCTACGATGCCGATTTTATTCGCGCACTTGAATATGGTATGCCGCCCACTGGTGGTTGTGGTATCGGTATCGATCGTCTCGTGATGCTCCTCACTAACAGCGCTTCGATTCGTGATGTCATTTTATTTCCACACATGCGCGCTGAGGCGAATTAAAATTATGTACCGTCATCCACTCATAGATCGAGATAAATGTACCCCGAGGCAAGCGCTCGATATTTTGATTGAGGGTAATGAGCGCTTTAAAAATAACGTGCGGCGCGAGCACGACATGTTAAGCGTGCGTGACGTCATTAAAGAAAAACAACATCCTTTTGCATCTGTATTAGGATGCAGTGATTCACGAACGACCGTTGAACTTATTTTCGATCAGAACCTAGGCGATATATTTAGTGTGCGACTCGCGGGCAACATCGCGTCGATCAAAGCGATTGGTAGCTTAGAATTTTCTTGTAAGTACTTAGGTTCAAAATTAGTCGTCGTGATGGGACACTCGAATTGCGGTGCTATCAAGGCAGCGTGTGATCATTACAAGGGTGGCAACATCGGCGAAATTATTGAACTCATTGATCCCGCAGTCGCATTAGAAAAAACAATTACTGATAAACGCGACTCAAGCAATGACGCGTTTGTTGAAAGAGTGTGTTTCCATAATGTGGAAGTGCAGATGGATCGCATCCTAAAGAGAAGTCCACTCTTAACTGACATGATTGAAAAAAAAGAAATCGGTCTAGTGGGTGCTGTATACAATTTAGCCTCAGGTGAGGTAGAATTTAATCAGAATCACATTCATTTTTAATGAAATGTTAGGTGTCAAGATTGATCAGAACGCCTGTAAGTAGGCTATAGACAGCAGGTTTGTTGTTTTTTTACAACAAATCAAAAATATATTCAAAAAAACCACTTGTAATATTTGTTTGTCACATATGTGTCATATTCCCTCAGTAAGATTCAAATATGTCAAAAAGCTTTAAAGTTTGACTAAATCGATTTTAATAAACTTAAAGTAAAACCAAAAGGGAGTAATAAATGAACTTCAATAAAAAATTAGCAGTCGCTGTATCTGGCGCGGTTTTGTTAATGGCAGGTCAATTTGCCTTAGCAGATAGCACCACAGATATCGTTGACGCTTTAGTTGCAAAAGGTGTGTTAACTGAAGAAGAAGGTAAATTAATTTCTAAAGGCCATGATTCTAAGAAAAAAGCTGACGGTACTGTAGGTTTTAAAAATGGTTTCAAGATTAACTCAGGAGACGGTAAGAGTAACTTTGCCGTAAGCGGTCGCATCCAAGCTGATTACAGATACTTTGATACACCGGAGAACTCTTCAAATGGATCTACTGCAAGTACAGCGGCTGATACTTTTGCTGTTAGACGAGCATACATAGGCGCGAAAGGAACATTTAGAAACTTTATTAATTATGAGGCTACTGTTGACGGTGCTGGAAGTTCAGCTTACTTAAAATACTTCTGGCTAGAAACAGCATTTTCTGATTTAGTTAAAGTTCGCTTTGGCCAATTCAAACCAATGTTTGGACTTGAGCAAAACACTAGCTCGCGCTTTATTGATATGACAGAGCGTGACTGGGCTGCAAGTATGGCTATTGGTGTGACTAAGGGTGTTATGGTTCACGGATCACCACGTGCCGGCGTTAATTATGCGCTTTATGCAAACAATGGATCACAGGCTACTTCGTATCTTGCTGACGCAAGTCAACAGTCAGAGGAAACCCTAAATAGTGGTGATGGAAAGCAATTGGGAGCAAATTTAAGGGTCAATATTGCTGAGATTGTAGGTAACAAAGAAGCTATTATGCATTTAGGTGGATCGGTTGCTACTGAAAATGATGCTTCAAGGGGTGCAATCTCATCAGCTGCATTTAGAACGAATGCAAGAGGTACGACCTTTTTCACAACGCAAGCTTCTCTTTTCCCACAAAGTATGGATCTAACAAAAACGGGACTCGAGGGTATCGGAGCTTTCGGACCTATGAAGTTGCAAGCTGAGTACGCTAAAATGAGTTTCAAAGACACAGGCCTTGATGCTTCAAATCATAAAGATATTAATGCTTGGTATGTGAACGCTAGTTATATGCTTACAGGAGAAACCTATGCATCTTCTTACAAGAATGGTGTAATGGAAAGAATGAGTCCTAAAGCAGACTACTTGGGATTAGGCTCGGCAGGTTGGGGCGCTTGGGAGATTGGCGTGCGTTATAGTAGGTTTGACGCAAGGGATTTCGACACTAACACCACTGCCGTCAATGGCTCAACTACACTTTCCTCTAATGATGTGAATTCATATACTGCAGGAATTAAGTGGATAACGGATCCAAATACGCGCTTCATGTTAAACTATGTTTATACAGACTTTAACAAAGATATAAGCGGTATTTCTAGTGGTGTTACCACTTCTGGAGTACCCCTTCATAATCATGAAAAGGCTGTTAATGTCCGCGCACAATTTGATTTCTAATCTAAGTTAATCAAAAGCAGTTCAAGCGTTAAACTAAAAACCCTCGTAGCAATGCGAGGGTTTTTTTATTTGCGTTTGAATTGGGTTGTGTTTGGAATGTTGTTTGAAACGGTAGTGTAAATATAAATATTATTTTACGAGAATTAAGAACCAGATCACAGCGGCATTAATTAGACTGAAAAAAACAGCCGCACTGCCAATATCCTTAGCGCGCTTTGCAAGTTTGTGATGTTTGACTGAGATACGGTCCACTGTGGCTTCAATCGATGAGTTTAATAATTCAACAATTATAATCAACAAGAGGCTGCTGATCATCAATGCTTGATCAATGGGTGTTTCGCCATAGTATATTGCTACAGGAGTGAGTATGACGGTTAAAATTACTTCTTGCCTGAAAGCGTCTTCGTGCTTAAAGGCAGCCAAGGTTCCAGCAATAGAGTAACCAAAAGCGTTGACAAGACGTCTGAGCCCAGTTTTACCTTTGTAAGGACTTTTCATAATTTTGGAATTTAAATGTTTAAAAGTGAATTCTAAAGCAATCTTTATTCATTATTAAATTTAATTTAACGAATCTCTCTTTTTGTAAAAAAATTGTCATATTTGTTTGTAAGAATCTAGTGTGCATAAGATCCTCATCGCCACAGATTCCTTTGATCAAGTTAATGGTGTTTCTACCACATATAGGAATATCCTCAAGCACTCCCGTAAAAAAACATACGTTATTCACCCGGGATTATTTAAATGGAAAAGTATCTCCGTATATCCTGAAGTCCAAATTTGTAAAGAACCCCTTAAGGCCTACAAAAAAATAAAGGAAATAAACCCTACCCATATCCATATTGGAACAGAGGGTCCTATAGGTTTGGCTGCAAGGATTTACTGCAAATTAAATAAGATTCCCTATACAACGGGATACCACACAAAATTTCCTGAGTATCTATGGAAGCTTGCACACATCCCACTCTTTATTACATACAGCTACTTAAAAGTTTTTCATAATGACAGTAAGGCTATTCTGGTGCCATCCCAGTCATGTAAAGAAGAGCTGAATAAAAAAGGTTTTAATCAGGTGGTTGTGTGGACGAGAGGGGTATCAAAGAACTTAATAAGCAACAAATTTTATCGTAAATCAAAAATACCAAAAATTATTTATGTAGGTCGGGTCAGTAAAGAAAAAAATTTAGAAGTTTTATGCGAGTTGCAAGATAAGTTTGCAATTACCATTGTGGGTGAAGGGCCCTTACTTTATAAATTAAAATCAAGGTTTCCAAAAGTTAATTTTTTAGGCTATCGATTCGGTTCAGCATTGGCTGATACCTATAAATCGCACGATGTATTTTGTTTTCCAAGTAGAACAGATACATTTGGAATTGTGATGATTGAAGCGCTGGCCAATGGACTGCCTGTTGCAGCGTTCAATGTGACAGGACCAAAAGATATTGTCGAAGAAGGTAAAACAGGTTATCTAGGAGATAACTTAGAAGACAATATTAGGAAATGTTTAAAACTTAATCGGAAAAGCATTGCGTCGAATATTAATCAGAAGTGGTCATGGACTAAATGTATTGACATTCTCCACAGCCATTTGTTAAATGAAGTTAAGAAGTGATTTTCTGCCAAGATTCTTATGGCAGGAACGGTAATGACAGTAATCTCAAGCCTACAGAAAAGGATTGATCCTCTCCGAAACGATTAAAGCTATTCATATACGTGGTATCAATCTGCGCTCGATTCTTAACTAGCCAATATCGCAATCCAAATTGAAAGAAAGTGCTGTTAGATGATTGGTTAAATACCTCACTAATTAAATCGACACGTTCCTTGAAATTATATTCACTCGATAACCCCCAATTCATTTTCTCTTTATGCTCATCTGTTAAATGCGTCACACCTAAATTGGTGTGTATGACTAACCGATCATTGTAAGGGTAACTCATAGGCACATTAAGAAACCAATCCTGAATGGCTCTATTCATTGTTCTTTTAGGATCTCGTCCATTACCTAAAACAATCGAAAAACCTGTTTGATTGAGAGCGATAGGTTGAATGATTGACTTCATCTGATAAAGCTCATTTGCAAAACTTGAGTGACCACTCTCACTCTCAAGACTTCCCCCAATCGTTACCTCAAGATTTTCACTGACGTTACACGCAGGGAGCGCCCAGTATTCAGTGACATGTTTTGAATCCCGCACCCAACTTTCTAACTGACAAGATTTAGGATCCACAATGCGAGCGTCATCCGTAAGCATTGGCCTTGCAGCTTCTGCATGATTGATTACGCAAAAACTAAAAAACAAGACAAGTATTTTTAAAAAATTATTCATAATGGCTTTGCATTATAAATGGTCGCATTAAATTTATGAGGATTAAAAAGTGGCAAACAATGGGTTACCCAATGTTGGTGATGTTTCGTAAGCCTTGATAAGTTAGATCAAAATATCGAAGTAACGAAACAGCAATGTGTTAAGTGACTTAACTAGATTTAATTAAGTTAAGAAGTGTTTAGCGTAACGCGGGTTGATATCTTTGAGAAATAACATTGTGAGAAAGTCCGCCGTATTAAAGTCTGGATCCCACGCTGGGTCACCACAAACTTTAGCACCGATGCGCAAATAACCTTTTAATAAAGCAGGAGGCTCCACATCTAGATCTTGATCAAGCTCATGAATAGGTAGGGGTAGTTTGGGCGTCACGCGATATTCAATACTTGAGAGATATGAGGCATTAATTTTTTTAGCTAAGCTAGCCGCATAATGACCACCATCACCCATGGGTACACTGGCACAACCAATCATCACTTCATAACCATGTTTTTTCATATACTGAGCTAATCCGCTCCATAAAGCCATGATGACGCCACCTGTACGATAATCTTTGTGAACGCATGAGCGGCCAATTTCAACCATTTTGTCTGCAAGGTGACTTAGGCGATCTAAATTAAACTCCATGTCTGAGTAATAAAAACCAGCTTCTCTAGCCTTATGCGGAGGTAACACACGATAAGTGCCTATGACTTTCAATGTTTCTGTATCGCGAATAAGAAGGTGATCGCAATATTGATCAAGTACATCCTTATCTACTTTTTCATAGTTTGAAGGTAAGTGAGCGCCCATCTCTTCAGCGAATACTTTGTATCTTAACTGTTGAGCTTCTTTAACCTCATTGTCATTTTGTGCCCAAGAAACTTGTATAGCATCTTTTTGAAGCTGATGAAAGCGTGGCTGTTCTTGATGCTGAGTGGATAATTCATTTAGCAAGGTTGGGTCTAAAGTTAGTTCGCTCATAACAAGCTCCTCTTAAAAGTTAGTATCACTTTATAAGTGAAATGTTTCATTTATGTGAAGGTAGGTTTAATTTTTTATGACAATGTTTTCTTATGCCAATCAACAAGCTTTAACTTACCCTTCTTGGTTTCTACAAGCGCTGTGAGACTCTCAACCCAGTCACCATCGTTGTAATAAAGAATGCCATCTATTTTTTTTATAGCCGCTTTATGGATATGCCCACAAATCACACCATCGCATTTCTTTCGTTTAGCTTCTTTGGCCATGAGCTCCTCGAAGTTCTCAACATACTTTACGACATTCTTAATTGAATTCTTGATATAAGAAGAAAATGACCAGTAATGAAATCCGTATTTATGTCTTATGGTATTAGAGAAATGGTTAATCCTTAAAATGACGTAATAAAGCGTGTCTCCGACAAACGAAAGCCATTTAGCACATGAGATGATGTTGTCAAAAAGGTCGCCGTGCGTTACCCAGAGCCTTTTACCGTCGAGAGTCGTATGGATCAAGTCATTTTTAATTTCAATATCACCAAAGGTCATATTGATAAATTGGCGACCTAACTCATCATGATTACCTGGGATGTAGATGACTTTTGAACCTTTTCTGGCCTTACGTAAAAGCTTCTGAATCACATCGTTATGTTTTTGCGGCCAATACCAACGTTTCTTGAGTGCCCAGCCATCAATGATGTCGCCCACAAGATAGATAGTTTCCGCTGTGTTGTTTTTGAGGAAGTCGAGGAGATAATCGGCTTTGCACTCTGTGGTGCCAAGATGTACATCGGAGATCCAAATCGCACGATAACGTTTCATATACGTGCATTAAATATGATGAGTGTGAAAGTTTCGTGACAAAACAGTGTCACAAATATGACATAGAAGGTGATTAATATATGCTTATGAAAACTTTTAAAATAATTTTACATATACTCTTTGTCATCCCATTGTGTTTGTTGATTCTTATTTCCACGAAAAGACAACAAGAAAAAATTATTCAATTTTGGTGTAAAAGGCTCCTTTCAATTTTTGAAATTAAAGTTGAGGTGCAAGGCCTTAATAGCTTCCTCTCCAATCAAAAACAATATTTAATGGTGGCCAATCATATTTCATGGATGGATATCATTGTGATTCAATCCATTAAACCCTCCATCTTCGTAGCAAAATCTGATGTAGCCTCTTGGCCACTTTTCGGGTGGGTGGCACAAATGACAGGGACTATATTTATCAAGCGCGAGAAGGTATCAGACATTAAAAAAGCATTAAAGAAAATGAAGCGACGCTTAATTAAGAGATCTGTATGCATCTTCCCAGAGGGGACTTCGACTAATGGGCGATATCTACTCCCGTTTAAAAGTAACTTATTCCAGTCGTCGATTGACACCAATAAAAGTATTTTGCCTTTGTGCCTCAGATACAAACAGAAGGGTATGTATTCAGATAAAGTCGCATTTATTGACGATATGTCACTTGTAGATTCAATTATAAAAATTAAAAATGAAAACGATATTAGTGTGGAGGTGGATGTGCTTCAACCCATAAGGCCTCGGGGTAACAGAAAAGAATTGGCAGTTTATGTCCAAGAAATACTTCACAAGAATTTATCACAAAATTTGTCATAAAAATTTCACAATTAGATATTAAGCTAGGCCCATATCTATTATGTATGGATAAATGCTATGCCAAATAAGCTTCGGTTATATATGAATCACTTTCATCATGTCGATAGTCATTTATGTATTTCATTCAATCGGACGAGCCATAACGTTCTCATCAGAAATTTCTTTAAAGTGATTAGCCGTCTAGGCGATGGTATATTTTGGTACAGCCTCATGGCTATACTGTTATGTATAGACCAAGCGCAAGCATTATTGCCTGTTCTTCATATGGCCATTACAGGATTGGTAGGCACCCTGATTTATAAGTGGTTGAAAGCAAAAACTTTACGACCTCGCCCTTTTAATGTCTATCAGCAAATTTCCTTAAGAAGCGAACCCTTAGACCAATTCAGCTTTCCGTCAGGCCACACATTGCATGCGGTGATATTTACTCTCGTTGCCATTCATTACTATCCAATGCTTTCGGTCGGTTTAATTCCATTGACTATTTTAATTGGCTTATCTAGACCCATCCTGGGCCTTCATTATCCGAGCGATGTCTTAGTCGGTGCCTTGGTTGGTATTTTTATCTCACTCATTTCTTTTTCTATTATTTAAATGAACATACTCTTTATCTCTGACGTTTTCTTTCCTCGAGTCAACGGGGTATCTACTTCAATTAATACCTTTGCAACGGAATTAAAAGTACTTGGACATCAAGTCACACTGATTGCACCCTCATATACCGATGAAGATAAACCTGAGGAATGGATTGTAAGAGTCCCTTCCCATAAAATTTATTTTGATCCCGAAGATCGTTTAATGAAGTTTGGCAAATTAAAAGCATTACTGCCATGGATAAGGGAACAGCACTTCGATATCATTCATATCCATACACCATTTACAGCCCATTATGTAGGCATTCATTTCGGTAAAAAATTAGATATTCCTGTGGTTGAAACTTACCATACGTTCTTTGAAGATTATTTACATCACTATCTCCCTTTTATTCCACAGTTTATTTCTAGGAAACTTGCAAGGATGATATCAAGAAGACAATGTAATGCAGTTGACGGTATTGTGTCACCCTCTAGGCCTATGTTAGATGTATTAAAACAATATGGCATCAAAACTCCTGCCGACGTCGTTGCGACAGGACTAGATGCTTCAAGTTTTGCAAATGTTGACGGAGAACATTTCCGTATCAGCCATGACATACCACTAATTCAGCCTATGCTTTTATTTGTAGGACGTGTTGCGCATGAGAAGAATATTAATTTCTTACTTGAAATGCATGTGAAGCTCCTTAAAAATCACCCTGACACTTTACTTGTGATTACAGGAGAAGGTCCAGCTGAGGAGTCAATCAAACAGTCCATAGACAAATTAGGTATTACAAATAAGGTCAGAATGATTGGCTATCTTGATCGCAGCCATGAACTTATTGCCTGCTATAAAGCAGCAGATATTTTTGTATTTGCATCAAAGAGTGAGACACAAGGCTTGGTACTTTTGGAAGCAATGGCCCAAGGAACAGCTGTGGTGGCCTTAGCAGAACTTGGCACCAAATCCATTTTAATTGAAGGCGAGGGTGTACTTATTGCAAAAGACGACACTCATGACTTTGCCGACAAAGTGAGTGTTCTTCTTTCCGATGCAACCAAACGTCAAATGATTGGCGAGAGGGGAAGACAATACGCACAAGAAAAATGGGGAGCGGGTGTTTTAGCTAAAAAAGTAGCTAAGTTTTATAAGAGCACCATCAATCAAAAATCTTCTTTAACGCGATATATGGAAACAAGAATTGGTAACGCCAAGGGTACAACTTAATAAAGTTCGATCTCGTATTTCCATTCAATCTTTTTCCAATCTAACGCTTCTTTATTAAGCCCAAATTGAATGAATGGGTTCTTCTCTAACCAAGCCTTAGAAATTTTTAATTTAAATCCTTTAGCACCTTGTTGTACCTTTATAAGGGGTAATGCACCACCTTCTCTTTTTCTAGAGACTACATGTGCAAGTCTTAAGCAGAATAACAAATGCCAATCGATATAACCAGCACTCATAGGAAGTTTATTTAGCTTGCCGCTGTGCCCTAGTGTGAGCCCAGCTAGCCTTGCCTGGTCTAATCGAGAAAAGCCTGGCAGGTCTGCATTAGAAATAATATAAGCCGAATGTTTTTGATAGTCAGTACGAGATACCGCTAAACCAATTTCATGTAAGAAGGACGCCCAGGTGAGAAGCTTACGATTATTTTTTCTATCTTCATTTTTGAAGGTAGGTAATTGATCTAGAAAAAAATCCGCTGTTTGATTGACACTTTTAAACTGCGCTTCGTCTACATTAAATCGTTTACCTAATTGCTCTATAAGGCCATGCCTCTTATCTAGATTTTCTAATTTACCGATTGAGTTAAATAACGTTTTAAGAATACCTTTTTTCTTAGTATGTGCTCCATTTTTAGATTGATCATACAAATGATGAAGTGAGCCAAAAAGAAGAGCCGCTTCAGTAATTTCCATATGCTCAATTCCTAACTCCTCAAAGGCTGAAATCATAATGGCAAGTCCTCCTGGAAGCACAGGTTTACGATCGGCTTTTAATCCTAATAAACTTAGTCGTTCGATATGTTTTGTTTCAAGCAAAGTTTTTTTGAGTAGATCTAATCCGTGACGTGTAATGACGCCACCCGTTTCCTCAACGGGAAGATCGTGTGGCTCCCCACTTAACCCATTATGCGCAATAAGTTCTGCAATCGCTCTTGCTGTGCCTGAAGACCCAATGGCTTGCTCCCAACCCATCTTTCTATAGAAAGGGGCAATTCCTTTAATTTCTTTTAAGGCCGCATTTTGTGCAGCTTTAAAATTTTCCTCATCAACAATACCTTCCGAAAAAAATCTTTGACTAAAAGACACGCATCCAATAGGAAGAGACTCTAAAAGTTTAGGTTCGTGACCATCGCCAATAATGATTTCGGTGGAACCACCACCAATATCAAAAACAAGACGTTTGCCTACACACATGGGTGCGATATGAGAGGCTCCAATATAGATAAGCCTCGCCTCTTCGTTGCCCGAAATGACATCAATGGGAAAACCTAAAAGTTTTTCGGCTTCATCAACAAATTTTTTGGCATTTCGAGCCACCCGAAATGTATTGGTAGCAACTGCTACCACTTGATTAGGACTAAAGCTACGTAGACGGTCGCCAAATCTTAAAATGGCAGCCAGCGCTTTAGTCATGGATTCTTCACTTAATTCATTATCCTTATTAAGTCCGGCAGCAAGTCTTACAGTATCCCTTAGGGTGTCGATGGTTTGAAATTGAACGCCTGTGGGAAGGTGGTTAATTTTAGCAATCATCATCCTAAAGCTATTAGATCCTAGATCAATGGAAGCATATAAGCCGTTAGCGTGTTCCTGAGATTTTTCTGTTTTAAGTTTTGGTAAAATCATGTAGGCCGATAAGTTAAAGTAAATGTATGACGTATATATGACAATTTTTTTAAATGTCATTTAATCGTCATATTCTCTTATCAGAATGATAGTATGAATACCGTGAAATCTAAACTAAATTTATTAAATCGAGAGTTAGGCGTTATTGAATTTAATCGACGCGTCCTAGCACAAGCGCAAAATCAAAAAGCACCCATTCTTGAGCGTCTAAAATTTATCTGTATTGTGGCAAGTAACTTAGATGAGTTTTTTGAAATTCGCATTGCCGTTCTTAAAGAGCAACTTCGCAAATACCCTAAATCCAAAACTGTTGACGGCCAAGTATTAGCTGATGTTTATCTTCATATTTTAAGTGAGGCTCAGGCTTTGGTTGAGACAAAATATAGTCTCTTTAAAAAAGACATTATCCCTAAATTAAATAATGAAGGTATTCATCTTTATTTTAATCACAACAACTGGACTTCAAGCCAACTTCGCTGGGCTAAAACTTATTTTCAAAAAGACTTAGTGCCTTTATTGACACCTATCGTTTTAGACCCTGCACATCCCTTTCCTAAGGTGATTAACAAAAGCTTAAACTTTTTTGTAACCTTAGAGGGTAAGGATGATTTTGGGAGGATGCCAAAATTAGCTGTAGTTCAAGCACCAAGATCAATTCCTCGGGTGATACAAATGCCAGCGCGTATAAGTCCTTCACCATATAGTTTGGTAATCTTATCTACGTTTATGCAAGCTTTTGTTCACGAATTGTTTCCGGGCATGGCCGTGACAGGATGCTACCAATTTCGCGTCACACGTAACTCTGATTTATTTGTATCAGATGATGATATTTCTGACTTAAGAGAATCCTTAAAAGGTGAGCTCTCTACAAGACACTTAGGCGATGCAGTGAGACTTGAAATATCTTCCGATATTCCTGAACACCTCATGAAATATTTAAGACGCTCATGCGATCTTAACCAAGAAGATTGTTACCGCGTGGACGGTCCTGTCAATCTTAATCGTCTGATGCAAGTTGCTGACATTGTGGATCGAGCAGATCTAAAGTTTCCAACACATATTCCTAGACAGCTCACTATCAATGGGTCTATTTTTGAGCATCTAAAAAAAGAAGATGTTCTTTTGCATCATCCTTATGAAAGCTTTGATCCAGTTTTAAATCTATTAAGAGAAGCATCAAAAGATCCTGATGTTCTTGCGATTAAACAGACTATCTATCGCACAGGTAATGTTTCGCCAGTCATGGACGCTCTGATTGAGGCTGCCAAGAATGGTAAGGAGGTTACAGTGATAGTGGAGCTCTTAGCTCGCTTTGATGAAGAAACAAATATTTCTTGGGCGGCCAAGTTGGAAGAAGTCGGTGCACATGTGGTTTATGGTGTTGTAAAACATAAGTGTCACGCTAAAATGATGATGATTGTTCGTAAAGAGCAGCTGCCAATTAAGGGCAGGAAAAAGCCTGAATTTATATTAAAGCGATATATCCATCTAGGCACTGGAAACTACCATCCCAGAACAGCAAAGTTATATACAGACTTCGGCTTAATGACTTCTAATGTATCTTTATGTGAAGATGCACATAAGATTTTTATGCAGCTTACGGGCACTAGTCGCTCTATTAAATTAAAAGCACTATGGAATTCGCCATTTACGATGTTTGATAATATTGTGAGATCAATCAGGGCTGAAGCTAAAGCTGCAAAAGCTGGAAAGCCAGCTCGCATTGTGGCAAAGGTGAATGCTCTTTTAGAACCACTTATTATTGCTGAGCTATATAAAGCTTCGCAAGCTGGCGTCAAAATTGATTTAATCGTCAGGGGGGTCTGCGCCCTTAAGCCTAAAGTAAAAGGTTTATCTGAAAATATAAATGTGAGATCTATTATTGGACAATTTTTGGAGCATCACCGTATTTATTATTTTCACGCAAATGGCAAAGAAGCGCTTTATTTATCTTCAGCCGATTGGATGGATAGAAATTTATTTAGACGCATAGAGGTTGCGTTTCCTGTTTTAGATAAAACGCTAAAACAAAAAGCTATTCATGAGGGGTTGAATGAGCTTCTGAAAGATAAATCTGCCTGGATTATGAATTCTAATGGAACGTATAGACAATCAAAAGTTTTAACTCAAAATACCCAGCCTTCAGGCCAAGAAAATTTATTACTTAAGTACAATACCAACGCTGCTCTATCAAAACGTAAAGTAAAAGCTTAACCTTCTTTCGCCATATTGATGGTGTAACGAGGAATTTCTATTGTGAGATCATGCTGATCAACAATCGCCTGACAGGAAAGTCTCGATTTAGGTTCTAACCCCCAAGCTTTATCAAGAAGGTCTTCTTCGAGATCATCGGCTTGATTTAATGTTTCAAATCCCTCGCGAATAATTACGTGGCAAGTCGTGCAAGCACATACTTGATCACAAGCATGTTCTATTTCAATATGGTTTTGTAGTAAATTCTCACAAATAGAAAGTCCTGGTTTAGCGTCAATCACTTCACCGTGAGGACAAATTTCAATGTGAGGCAAAATAATAATTTTTGGCATATTACAAGTTTACCTTATCTATTGACTGACCTTTAAGAGCTTTACCCACTGATTGATCCATGAGCATTGCTGCGAATGACTCTGTGAGAGCGTTTAAGTTCTTTGTATGACTGATAATTAAATCAGCATCATTTAGTTGAAGTGAAGATGAAAGTAAAAGTATTGCAGATTCAATTTTCTTGATTTCATCCTTTGACAGTAATTGACTGCCGTTTTTATCTAATGCATTTTGAACAGCGGTGATAATTTGTTCACCTTCAATTTTAGCCTCACCGAGCGCGCGGATTTCTTTATCTTCACTAGCCTTTTCAAAAGACTGCTTCAGCATACTTGTAATTTGTTCTTCAGACAAACCATAGGACGGCTTCACAGTCATGCTTGTCTCTTTGTTTGTTGATAGTTCAGTGGCCGATACCGAGAGCAATCCATCTGCATCAATTTGAAAAGTTACACGAATTTTTGCAGCACCTGCGACCATAGGAGGAATATCAGTTAGGGTAAAGTTGGCAAGTGATCTACAATCCGATACACGTTCCCGCTCGCCTTGTAAAACATGGATTGACATTGCAGTCTGTCCATCTTTATATGTCGTAAATTCCTGTGCCTTGGCAATCGGTATAGTCGAATTTCTATGGATAATCTTTTCAACTAACCCGCCCATAGTTTCAATCCCTAAAGATAAAGGAGCCACATCAAGAAGAAGTAAATCTTGATCTGACTTATTGCCGGCTAATGTATTTGCTTGTCTTGCAGCACCTAAAGCCACAACTTCATCCGGGTTGAGGTCGTTAAGCAAATCTTTCATAAAAAAAGTTTTAATTTCAGATTGAATATGAGGCATACGTGTAGCTCCACCCACCATTACAACGCCATCAATCGAGTCTGTTGATAACTTAGCATCACTGAGTGCACGACGGATAGGCTGAATAGTTTTTTGTACGAGATTGTATGTCGCTTTAAAAAATTTTTCTTGATCTAGTGAGTATATAATTTCTTTACCACTTGAAAATTTGATTGTTGTTTTAGCAGAAGAGTTCTCTGTAAGATTTTCTTTTAAACTTTTAGCATGCATGATTAAAGAACGTTTATCTTCATGCGAAAATTGATCGAGTTGATTATCGTTTTTTATCATCTCGGCTATCGCTTGATCAAAATCATCGCCACCTAAATGTGGATGACCATTCGTTGCTAAGACTTCAAAAACACCTTTATGAAGTTTTAATATAGAAACATCAAATGTTCCGCCCCCTAAATCATAAATCACGAAGGTGCCTTCCTTTTTCTGATCAAGGCCGTACGCCACTGCTGCAGCTGTAGGTTCATTAATAAGTCTTAGGACATTTAATCCAGCTAATTTTGCAGCATCTTTTGTAGCTTGCCTCTGTGCGTCATCGAAATAAGCGGGAACTGTAATGACTGCCCCAGTAATTTCTCCACATAAAGAAACTTCAGCAGTTTCTTTTAATTTTTTTAAGATGTCAGATGAAATTTCAATGGGATGTTTATAGCCTTGCTCAGTTTTAATTTGAATATCGGGACTCGTGTCATTAAATTCATAAGGGAGTGATTCTCGATATTGAATATCAGACAGTGCGTGACCCATAAATCGCTTCACTGACACGATCGTATTTTTAGCATCAGTGGATAAGTAAGGTAATGCCTCTTGACCAACTTTAATTTCATTTTTACCATAATAGACGATCGAGGGAATAAGCTTTTGCTCATTTATATCTTTTAAGATTGTAGGGAGCCCACTTTGAACAGTCGCTACGAGAGAATTTGTTGTGCCTAAATCAATACCCACTGCGAGTTTGTGCTGATGAGGAAGAGTACTTTGTCCAGGTTCTGCGATTTGAAGGAGTGCCATGGTTTAAATGATTTCAATTAAAGCGTCATTGATATGCTGTTCAATCTTTTCAATAAAATTAAGTTCACGGGTGACCTTAATAGCACTGTTAAGATTATTTTTTCTTTCAAAGTATCTTGGAAGTTGACTCAGCATTTCACTTTTATTTTTTTGAATGTCATTCGCTAACTTTTCGAGTGCTTCTTTATTTTGTTTATGCGTTTCGAGTTCTTCACGCCATTCCATCTGTTGCATTAAGAAATCTTGCGGTACTGCTGTATATTTCTCATCATGAATATTTATGTTATGTAAGTGAAGTATATATTCGGCACGTCGAATAGGAGACTTTAAAGTTTGGTAAGCATCGTTCACTTCTGCTGCTTTTTTAATGGATACTATTTTTGCTTCATCAGCGAGAGATGCAAAACGATCAGGATGAATTTCTTTTTGAAGATTCTGGTAGTTCTGATCAAGCTTTTTTAAATCAATGACAAATGTTTCAGGAAGTTGGAGGAGAGTAAAAAAATTTAAGCTCACACTGTAAAGCTTTCACCACAGCCACATTCTGCTTTGACGTTAGGATTGTTAAATTTAAAGCCTTCATTTAAACCTTCTTTTTCAAAGTCTAGTTCTGTCCCATCAATGTAGACTAGGCTTTTTGGATCGATCATGATTTTTATGCCATGACAATCAAAGATTTGATCTTCAGGTAAAGCTTCATCAACAAACTCTAGTGTATATGCCATACCCGAGCAGCCAGTTGTCTTAACCCCAAGTCGAAGTCCTAAGCCCTTGCCTCGATTCTTGAGATACTTTTCAACGCGCTCAGCAGCTTTATGTGTTAACGAAATTGCCATCTTAATTTAATTTACCTTGTTTACTCTTTAAGTCAGCAATCGCAGATTTAATTGCATCTTCTGCTAAAACTGAGCAGTGGATTTTAACAGGCGGCAATGCTAACTCTTCGGCAATCGCTGAGTTTTTAATTTCAGAGGCTTGGTCTAATGTTTTACCTTTGAGCCACTCAGTGACAAGCGAGCTTGAAGCGATCGCAGATCCGCAGCCATAAGTTTTAAATTTTGCATCTTCAATGACACCATCATCACTTACTTTAATTTGTAATTTCATGACGTCGCCACAGGCAGGTGCACCGACCATGCCAGTTCCTACATGCGGGTCGTCTTTATCAAGTGTGCCCACATTTCTTGGGTTTTCGTAGTGGTCTAATACTTTATCGCTGTAAGCCATATATATCCTTTTAAAATTTTAGTGGGCAGCCCACTCAACTTTACTAATATCAATACCGTCTTTAAACATATCCCACAATGGTGAGAGCTCTCTTAATTTATGAATCTTTTCTTTAAGTAATTGGATCGTAAAATCCACATCAGCTTCTGTCGTAAATCGTCCAATGGAGAAACGAATAGAGCTATGCGCTAATTCAT
>Ga0208975_1000199_pt1 | contig 32184 bp, 39 predicted proteins | sample GreLakmeER78MSRF_FD_187700 | JGI IMG/M metagenome (GOLD analysis project Ga0208975, IMG submission 187700) | Freshwater lentic microbial communities from great Laurentian Lakes, MI, USA - Great Lakes metaG ER78MSRF (SPAdes) | ecosystem: Environmental > Aquatic > Freshwater > Lake | place: Great...
TCATTTACTACTTGGGGAGTTAAAGAATACAAACCTGGCGTTGCTGGTTACGGTTCAAATGCCACAATTCAATCCATTACACCTACAGGTGGTAGTGCTATTGCACCAACTATCTACAATGTGTTCTTAATTGGTGGAGGTGGCGGTGGTGGAACTATTGGTGGTGGCGCTGGAGGTGGCGGTTACAGCATTTCGTCTAGCAGAACGCTTAGTGCGTCTAACAGTAATACATTAACTATTTCTATTGGTGGTGGTGGTAGTGCAGGTGGAACTGGAAACGGTGGTAATGGTGGAACATCTTCTATAAGTCATGCAACATTCTCAATGGCGGCAACTGGTGGTGTCGGATGTGTTGGTGGCCTTGAAGTAAGCGGTAGTAACTCAGGAAGTGGTGTAAACGGTGTAAACGGTGGTGGTTCTGGTGCATCTGCGTCATGGGTAGTTGGAAAAACTAATTACTTTGCTTTTGCAAATGGCGGTGGCGGTGGCGCTGGAGGCGGAGGCGGAAACGCTGTAGCAAACCAATCACAGGGTGGTATTGGCGGAAATGGTGGAGCAGGAGTTTCAGCATATGGATATGCAGGAGGCGCTGGCGGCGGAGGAAGAGGGGACAACGCACAGGGAAGTAGGGGAGCAAACAACACATATGGTTCTGGAGGAAATGGTCACGATAACAGTGCTGGTGGTGCAGGTTTGATGTATTTCTATTATTATGGACCGTGATTATGAATATTAACCCTTTTATTCCAACTGTAGTTAATGACTACTCTATGTTTTTTATGTTACAAAACATAGATGCAACTTCTGAAAACATTGAGTTGTATTACGAAGAAGTAAATAACAATGTACTTTTTGAAGATTGTTCATTATTCAAAATGCAAGATAATCATGTTTTAATTGCGTTTACTGATGAAAAAGAAAGCCAACACAAACATAATTTAATTGCAACAAATGGTATTATCTCTGAAATTGTTAATCTTCAAAAGTTTGAGCGCATCCATCAATACTACAAACATGGTATAAACAGCGTAGACAATGGCGGGTTTATATTTATGAATTCCGCACCCGTTCCATCGTTTGACAACCAATGGCGATGTGATGCTGGACTTTACGGTGTTGAACTGTTTACAGACCCAATTGGTGATTCAACAATTGTTGTGCCAGATGTTGCTGATGCATTGCTTGTTTATGAACCACTATTATCAATTAATGGTGTAGGTCATCTTGTTTATATTGAACGAGAAAACAAAAACAACAAGACAGAGTTGATGAACAATTCAATTACGCCTTTTGCTACTTACAGTTTAGGTGAGGCTTTGAAGTTGATTTTGGAATGGGCGCAAGTGTCACAGGCACCATTTAGTAACACGGAATCTGTCGCAGTGAAGGCGTTTGAGTTTGCACAACAACTGGGAATAGAACAAACGCTTGTGTCTAACCAGCCTGATATGCAAATCTTTGAATATCTAAAAGGTAATCCGACTGCTCGTGTACGCCCAGAGGATGTTCAGCCATTATCAGAAGAAGCAGACATGTTCATCAAAAAGAACTTTTCTCATCTTACTTTGTCGCATTTAGTATCTCTTTACCCTGAATCGTGGGATGCTTATGAAATCGCAACAATTGAAACTACAAAATTAAATAACGAAGTAATTTTGTTTCATAAAAGGTTTATGACTGACAACGCTTTAGGGTTTGAACAAAAAGAAGTTGTTTTGAATCTTTTAAAAGATGTAGAAGATAAAATAAAACAAATAGTAAATGACACTTATACAGCATTTGAACTACGCAAAACATTGATAGAATCTGTCTCACAGTAACAACCTAAAAGGATCACTAGTTTTATGCATCATCAAATCCACAGGGCACTTGTTACCTACTCCAGTAGCGCAACGGGAGAGATCCGTGTAAAAATACCTTCTCTTTTGGGGGTTAACTCAGAAGTAAGTATTTCTTATATTGGTCGTAGTGCACCTTGGTCTGTACCATCTATTGGAGCACAAATTGTTGTTACCTCTGATGACGCAAATTTAACTAATGTATTTTGGGTACAAACTGACTCTATTCAAACTCAACTAAATACAAAGGCACCTTTGGCAAGTCCAACTTTTACAGGTACCGTTACCCTTCCAGCAATACCTGCATTTGTGGCTCGTAAAACTGCTTCTACATTTACACCCGCCACAGGGACAATTGTCTACGACAACGCTCAATTAAATGTGGGAAACCACTACAACACATCTACTGGTAGGTTTACTGTCCCCGTAGCAGGTGTGTATGTGTTCACACATATTTTGTCCTCCAGAACTATCTCAAGTGCTAGTTATGAAGTAGCCATTGGTCGTAACGGTCTAGACGCAACAAGAATTTTTCACTACGGTAATGGTCAACAACACCATGCAATCTCACAACATACGATGAGTTTGTCTGTAGGGGACTATATTACCGCTAGTTGTTACAACCCTAGTAGCATCATTTTTAGCGGTTCAACCGACATTTTTAACGACACAGGTCGTAACCTTGTCAGTGGCTTTATGGGATACTTATTGAGGTAATGATGAATACATATACTGTTTCTCTAACAAATGCTGAAAGAAAAGCACTAGGTATGTTTGTAAAAGACATACAAGAGTGGATAGATAATGTTGTCCATGAACGGTGCCGCATTGCTGTAGACGAAGTCTTTCAAACTGAGGTAGCAAAGATGATTGCTGACCCATCCGTGAGTAATATCCCCGCTGATAAAGAGGCCGTTGTGCTGTCTGCGGACATCACTCCTTTTTCCGAGACTGAAGAATAGGCTAAAATAGACACATACCTAGTCTCAGGGAGCGTTTATGCCAAGAAAATATAGTTATTACCCAAGTTTTGATGGTAAGAAGGCACAGCCTGGAACTGAAAAACTTGCTGATTTGTGTAAGCGCAGATGGAAAACTACCAATATGGGGATTTATTCCCCAAGATTGATGCGAAATTCTAAGACAGAGGGCAAGAAGATTGGTGACCCTGGTATGGAGAAATACCTCAGCGTTCACGCTACTGGTGCCGCTGTAGACATCGGCTATACGGATCGCAAGGTTGGCGTTGAAATGTGGAATTGGTTTATCAAATACACCAAGGAACTAGGCATTGAGGAGATTCACGACTACGCCTTTGACAAGGATGTCAAGGATGGCAAACCTGGCTATGGAAGAGGCTTCAGGTGCTCAAGAGGTGAGAACGAGGCAGGGGTAAAAATTTTCACCCAGGACGATAATGCTGGTTCTTTTGGAGGCAAGTGGTTGCACTTAGAACTTTCTCCTGAGATGGCTAAAGACGCAGAAAAGTTTGAAGCCGCTTGGCGTGCACTACCAAAACCAGGTGCCGCTTAATACGATATAGTGCTCTTATGGAAATTAACCCACAAGAAGTAATCAAACATCTCTCAAATGAGATTTCTCGTTTAAATATTGAATTGGCTGTTCTAAAAGCAGCCCTCAATCAACAGGAAGATAATGGCTCCGAGGAAGAGACTAGGTAGATCACCACTAACCGACCTTCTTGCTGAAGAAGGGCGTATTGGCGCTAATCGTGAGATGCGTCAATTAATACCTCAGACCATCCCTGATAGAGAGGTAGAAGAGTCTCATCTACCTCAATTTGAGATGTTTGGTACACCACGAGTACCTAAAAGAAACCCCATGGAAATTGGGGAAAATGGTGGACTTACCATTGATTACACTACTCAAACAGTTATTGATGCAAAGCCGCCAAAAGACAATTATAATCAAGGTCCAGGGAAAAGTACACGGGTTGCTTCACACAAGTTTGTACCACATTCACCAGACCGTGAATATTTAATTGAAAAGGCAGGGGTGGCTACACATACAAACACATTAGGTACTGTGTATGTTAAGTTTCAGCCACACCTTAACGGTAGTCGTGCAAACGATGTTTATAAATACTCTCATGTCCCTGAAAGCGTTTATAATAACTTTGCAAACAGTACCTCAAAAGGTCGTTTTATCAATCAATTCCTTAACAACTACAGGTACGGCAGAATAGGTTCACGAGATGACAGACTACACACGCAGGATTTATAAAAAAGTTAGTTATATTTTAGGGTATGGCCCTTTAGTTTTTATGTTGGTGTACTTGTACATGACATTGTTTCAACATTTTGCATTTGTCATTCCTTTTTCAACATATGCATGGCTTGTGTTTAGGGGAACAAAAGACACAGTGCAAGGCATTGGTCCAATCTATTGGATTGTTCGTTCAGACAACCGATTAATTTCTGTTGGTTTTGGAACAATGCATGAATTATCTGAGCCGTGGCGTAAGGGTCGTGGCGTTTATGTTGCTATGTTTAAGCGCAGTATTCAGATTGGTGTTTGTTATCGTCAAAATCTTGATGACACTGCTGGTACTTTATCTGCTGTACAAGGTCGTTACCTAGACATCAGCGCTTCAGAAATTGGAAATTGGAATGATATTCAAAAAAACAACCAAGCAAGAACCACCACGGCCTGACAGAATTAAAAACATGGATGAAAGTCAACTGCGTGGTTGGCTTAATGCATGTCTTATGGAACTTGGTGCTTCTTATGATAAATGGGCGTATCACAAGGCAGACCCAGAGGAATTCACCACTATTATGAATCTAGTTAAAAACCTTTGGGATGAACTACAGAGCCGTACCCCAGCATGATTGAACAGGACGATCTTGTTGAACCGTTGGAGGACTTTGGTGACCCCGAAGAACTGGACGAGACATCGGCTGAATTCGTTGACCAATTAGTAAAACGAATCATTATCTTTACTGAAGAGTTCTGCGACATTGAATTCTTTCCCTACCAAATCCCGATTGCATATCGCATTGTTGAATCTGTTGTGTTAGGAGATGGTGATGAGTTGACTGTTGTAGCAACTCGTCAGTCTGGTAAATCAGAAGTTCTTTCAGCAGTTATGGCTGGCATGATGGTCATCCTTCCCAAATTGGCTCCCATCTATCCGACATGGTTAGAGAAGTTCAATAAAGGTTTTTGGGTAGGTGTATTTGCGCCAACAGAAGAACAGGCTGAAACTGTATTCAGTCGTATTGTTTCTAAGTTGACAAGTGATCACGCAATGCAATTCTTGCTTGACCCTGAGATTGATGACAAAGCAACAGGTGGTGGTACTCGTGGTCGTGGTCGTCTTATTACTTTGAAGCACGCTGGCTCACTATGCCGTATGCAGACTTGTAACCCCAAGGCAAAGATTGAATCTAAGACCTACCACTTTGTCCTTATTGACGAGGCTCAGGAAGCCGATGAGACCATGATTGCTAAGTCAATCAAGCCTATGCTGGCGTTCAACAACGGAACAATTGCATTAACAGGAACTGCTAACAGACAGAAATCTTATTTCTATCGTATGATTCAGTACAATAAGCGCCGTTCTGCCAATGGTGGACGAAAGTTTCGTGAAGCCCATTTTGAGTACGATTACCGTATTGCATCAAAATACAACGATAATTACTCTAAATTTATCTCTAAAGAGAAACTGCGTATTGGTGAAGACTCCGATGAATTCCAGATGTCTTACTGTAATAAATTTATTCTTGAAAAAGGAATGTTTGTTACTGAAGAACGCATGGATCGCCTATATGACCAATCTATGCCTTTGGTCAAAGAATGGTGGCGCACACCTTGTGTGGCAGGCATAGATGTGGCTCGTTCTAATGACTCCACGGTTGTGACTATTGTGTGGGTTGATTGGGACCATCCAGACCCATTTGGCTTCTATGAACACCGTGTACTTAACTGGCTTGAGATTAACAACGAAGAATGGGAAGCCCAATATTTCCATATTATTGACTTCCTTCGCCATTATGACCTGCTTCGTGTAGGAGTGGACTCACAGGGCGTAGGAGGCGCTGTAGCAGAGCGTCTGGCGCTACTTCTACCCGATATTGAGGTTTTACCTATCTCGTCTGATTCAAAGGCTCAGAACGAGCGCTGGGTGCATCTGACGGAACTTATTCAAAGAGACCAATTGATTCTTCCAGGACATTCTAAGGCTCGCCGTACTCGTACATGGAAGCGTTTTAACCAGCAGATGTCTGACCTTGAAAAAATCTATAAAGGACCGTACTTATTAGCGGCGGCTCCTAACGAGCGTGGTGCATTTGACGACTATCCAGATTCATTGGCTATTGCCTGTTCTTTGACAGTTATGGACACAATGCCACAGGTGCAAGCGTCCAATAGCCCGTTTTTCAGATAGACCCTTTAAAAAATGGTATTCTTGTAGAAAGTCAATACCCCTTTTATGGAGGAATAACAAAGTGCCAGTTTCACCAGTTCCAATGTTCCCAGAGCGTGGAGAACATATTTTTGAGCGTGGGTTTGCTCCAAGCATTCCAATGAACAAAGGTCCTCTTCGTTTTGAAGAGGGAGTCGCCACCGATACCGATGTCCCTAATGACTTCGCTCAAGGTGCATACATGGACACCGCTCCATCTCCAATGCGTATGAACCACAACAACCCTGAGATGTTCTACAAGCATGCAGAGCAGACAATGCAGGAGCGTGCCCATGTGGGTGCAGCATCTTGGATTGAGGCTCCTACTGTTCTCAGCGAGTTTGTTCAAGGTTCAGTTGCAGGCGACTCAATGCCATACTTTGAGTACGAGTACAACACGGGTGGACACATGAACCGTCCGAACCCAACTGTCGTTTACGACTGATACTCGTGGAGGGCGCATCAAACAGCGCTCCTGCACAGGACAGTAGCGGTCCTACCTCTACGGCTAGTATGCCTATTGCTCCTGTGTATGCAGGAGCCATGGTCTCTTATAACTTCTCACCTGTTTTGCGTACCAGCAAAAAAGAGTTTATGAGTGAACAATTTTATCAACGACCCGAATATGGGACTGATTACCCTAACCCATTTGTTCCTACACCAATGGGTCCTCGTGGTGGTATTGATGTTCAGCGCCATATGTCTGGAATTGGTATCCCTTACACCGATCCTTTAGACAACTTCAAACCAGGTCGTCTGGACATTGATAAGAAGCAACAGCCAGTGCGCCGTCCTTCCCGACCAGTTGACTCTAGTCGCCAGCGTAAGCGTGGTTCTGCCGCTTATCGTAAGGTAAATAAAGAAAACGCTGATTACGGTCAGGAAATGTAATGGCTTTTTTTGATGTAAATAAAGAAAAAAATCCTGAAAATTTTGCAAACGCTAGAAATCGTTTAAAAAGTATGATGCTTGGTGCTACTGAGCATCAGGCCGAAGCGGGGTTATCTTGGTACCCAAATGCTGAAAGAGCCGCTCGTGAAGGCTCCGCTTCAATGGGCGTTAGCCATATTAGAGGCGCTGGAATGATGTCAGCAGTGTCTCCTGGACTTGACTTTGACACGCATAATGTTGGTGTTCTTGAAGAATTAGATCGCATGAAGCCTGAACATGCAAAAATGGTTATGCAAAGTGCACAACTTGCACGAATTGGTCAAGCACATAACAGAGAATTAAAAGCAAGAGGTATTCTCAAAGGCTCTCCTGAATATGCACAACATGCTATGCGCACTAGCCGTCTTCCAGAGGTAACTGCAATGCTTACTGAGGCTTACCCTTCATTAAGTAAGGCGTATGACGCAAACATATCTACTGCCCTACGCATCCGTGGTGGGGCAGACCCTATTGAATTGCTGTCTCGTAGAACATCCCCAAAACAACATAATTTTATGTTGAACCTTGCTGGAGATACTGATGCGATAACTATTGATGGTCGCCATGCGGATATTATTGCAAATGAAATGCGTGCTTGGCATGGCCCAACTAGTAGTCGTGGAATTGGTACCGCAGGTAATCTCCGAGGAACACCAACACGACATGAAGACTACGAAGAAGTAGTTCGCTCATCGTCCAAACTTCCAAGTGTTCAAAAACGCTTCCCAAGACTTACAGGTAGGGATGCTCAAGCATTGCAATGGGTGGTTGCAAAGGATTTAGAACGAACAAACCCAGATGGTTCAATACGAAATATTGGACCAAAGCGTGCAGGACAACCGTATCTCTAATGGACCCAGCAATCGCTTCTATCATTGTCGCCGTCATTGGTGCATTTGTAACTCTTGTAGGTATTGCAATTAAAGAGTTTAAATCAATGAAACAAACTAACAGTGTTGACCACGATCAAGTAATGCACAGATTGGACAAAGTGCAGTCCAGTGTTGACCGTGTAGGCGTGCGTCTTGACGACCATATTGATTGGCATTTGACGAAGTAGGGTCTTAGCATTGTGCGTCAGTTCATGCTACGATGCACAATAAGTTCTTGAATAGAACTTTGCATAGATACCCCAGGGAGTCAAGATGACAAACAAAGACAAAAGGTCTTTGTATGACGATTTGATGGCACCTCGCTTGAACGCTAACCAAGTTCATTGCAAGTTGTCCGTCATGATGTCAGACATGGAAGAAAAGGATATTGAGGCTCTTAATAAAGCCATTGAATTGATTAAAGCCGATAGAGGTCAAGGTCGTTCAAAAACTTACAGTGCGTCATGGCTCACACAAAACTTGCGTAAGCACGGTCATTCCGTCAGCATCAGTACAATTCAACGACACATAAATGGAGAGTGCCCTTGTGAGCGACTTGGCGAGTGATCTTAATAAACCAGCAAACAATGCCAAGGCTCTTGGTAAGTTGCTTGAAGTATTAGAACGACAAAACATTGATATCAATGAAATTGGTTCTGTCAAGCGTGTATCTATTTACCAATCTTTAACAAAAGATGCTGACGGTGAAGCACAAATACATGACTTAAGTGCTATTCAGTTCTCACCCAAGTGGGCAGAAGGTCCTGAATGGAATCCTGTTCAGCAGGGACCAGCAGTTAAGTTGCCACCTGTAAAAGTTACAAAAAGTAACAAGCAAACAGAATGGAACACAGCAGTAGTTCTTCCTGATATGCAGATTGGTTATTTCCGTAACTCACACGGTGAACTAGAACCAATACATGACGAAGCCGCTATTGATATTTGTATTGCAATGATTAAGGATTTGAAACCTGAAAAAGTTGTTATGCATGGTGATAACTTGGACTTTGCTGAGTTTGGTAAGTACCGACTTAGTCCTGCCTACGCATTGACGACTCAAAAGTCCATTGATTACGCCACTATTTTGTGTGCCCGACTCCGTGCAATTGCACCAGATGCTGAAATTGTGTGGCTTGCAGGTAACCATGAAGAGCGCCTTGTCAACTACACATTGGACAATGCTAAGGCTTCGTTTGGTTTGAGGCGTGGTGACACACCAGATAACTGGCCTGTGTTATCTGTTCCATTCTTGTGTCGTTTTGATGACTTTAATGTTAAGTATGTTCCTGGCTACCCTGCTGGTTACTACTGGATTAACCAGAAGTTGAAAGTTATCCACGGTACTCGTGTTAAGAGCAATGGCTCTACCGCACACATGTACTTGGCTAATGAGAAGACATCCGTTCTTTATGGACATATTCATCGCCGTGAATGGGCTGAAGTAACTCGTGAAGATTACGATGGTCGCAAAACTATTCTTGCCGCCTCTGCTGGTTGTCTTGCTCGTGTAGATGGTGTTGTACCTTCCACTAAAGGTGGCATTGACCTTGATGGTCGTCCAATGACCATCACTGAAAATTGGCAACAAGGTCTCTGTGTGGTGACATACAAAGACGGTGACGCTGAATTCAATCTTGAGATGATCCCTATTCGTGATGGTTGGGCGATGTATCACAACAAGGAATACAAAGCATAATGACAACTATCGTAGGTATTCAGGGTGACAACTACGCTGTTATTTGTACTGACAGTCGTATATCGTCTTTTGACGAATCAGGTATGGCATACCAAGTAACTACACTTGGGGCAGGTTCTAGCAAGATTGCCGCAAATGGTAAATACATCCTTGGAGCCGCAGGTGATGTGAGAGCCATCAACATCCTTCATCACGCTTTCACACCACCTCCTCCACCCTTGCACGCCTACGGTAAAAAGTTAGACCAGTTCATTACCCGACAGTTCATCCCAGCATTACGCACCTGTTTTGACGAGCAGGGCTATTCTGTCCCAGAGCGTGAAGGCTCTGAACATATGGCTGAACATGGGTCCACCATTATTTTGGTGGTTCATGGAACCCTCTATATTATTGACGGAGACTACTCGTGGACATCGGACACGGCTGGAATCTATGCCATTGGTACAGGGTCTTCCTATGCTCTTGGTGCCCTACAGACCCTTGCAGGGGGTAAGAAACTGAGTGCGCAACAGGCAAAAACTATTGCTAACAAGGCTCTTGCTGTAGCCAGCAAATTTGATCCATATACGGGTTCACCCTTCCAAGCCTTTACGCAAGAACGAGAAGTAAAAAAATAGTATCATTAAGTGACCCATTTAAGGAGCACTAATGGCTACAAAGAACCAACAGGTCGCAGACCAGACTCTAAAGGGTGCCATTGTCGGCGCACTTTCGTTTTTTCTTGCTAAGGCAAATATTGACCCAGGCGCACAGGCTGCAATCATGCCACTTGTTATCACAGGTCTTGCCTATGCAAGTACCATGATCGGTGACAGGGGTACAGCAAACTTTCTTGCCAAGGCTTCGGAAGAACTTCCAGAACTTGTAGAAGAAGTTCAGGCAGAAGTGGCTAAAAAGAAAGCCACTGCTAAAAAGGCTTCTGCTAAGAAAGTGGCTCCTGCTAAGAAAGCGGCTTCAAAGGCTGGCAATTAATGCCCGCTAATGAAAATGAAATTTTTAATCCTGACAGTTTTGTATACAACAAATCCAACAAGGTTAACCCTAGCGCAGTAGCCGAAACTACCCAGAAGTATGGTGGGTCTACTACTTTTGCATTAACAGGTGAGCCTGCTGAATCGGGAACTTCTGTATCACTTGGTGGCTTTGAAGACCGTGTTCCTGTAGATGACTTTGGTGTAAGTGATGTCACTCGCTATATGCATACTCCAGAACATCACGCCGCTTTGACAGGCCATCCACATAGAGCACTTGGTACTTGGATTGACGAAGACGAGAACGAAACTCCACAGGTTTTCCTAGATGTTTCTAAAGTGTACCCAGAAACTTCTCAAGGAAACAAGGAAGCCCGTGGTGCTACTGTTGCTGGGAATCAGATGGGTAATTTTAACCTTCGTACATTTACTACTGAATATAACCCACTACACCCCGATGTACTAAAGCGTGCAGGTGGCAATGTGGAATTACAACCAGGTGAAGCAGAACGATATACTACTTCTGACGCACCTATTGGTGATGAAGTAGTATTTGGAAACACAACAGAACGACAAACTTTTTCCCGTGGTCGTGGTAAGAAAAAGGCAGTGGTGCCAGCAGGTCAAGGAAACTTTATTTTTCTTGGAACTGGTAGTCAATTGAAACCACCACCAAAGAAAAAGTAGTAAGGTCTAACTTATGGCAATGGACTTTTGGTCCCCATCTTATAGAGCGGCATCTAGCGACCTTACAGTTGCTATTTCTCCTCTTGGATTGGTAGAACTCGCAGACGAAGAATTTGAGGTTCATGGCCCACGCCTGAACCGTTACTCTGCGGCATGGGCTTGGTACCTTGGTCACCACTGGTCATATCGCCGTGAGATGGGTGAATCTCAGTTCTACATGAACTATGTCCGTGTAATGTCGGACTACATCACCAACTTCTGCTTTGGTAAAGGTATTCAATTTCGTTGTCCTGAACAAAACTCAGCAATTATTCCTCATCTTCTTGCACAAGTATGGGAAAATCACAACTCAAAACATTATGTTCTTTGGGAAATGGGTCAATTAGCATCTGTAACTGGTGACTGTTTTGTCAAAGTTGCTTATGAAGAGCCTTATGTGGACTCCGTAGGTGTTCCCATTGAAGGAAGAATTCGTATTATTCCTTTGAACCCAGCGCATTGTTTTCCTGAGTATCACCCACATGACCGTGATCGTTTGTTGCGCTTTAAACTTAAATACCGTTTCTGGGGTACCTCTCCTGAAGGAACTCGTCAGGTATATACATTCACTGAAATCCTTTCTGACGACATGATTCAACAGTTCATCAATGACGAATTGATTGACCAATATCCAAATGCTTTGGGCACAATTCCTGTTGTACATATTCCAAATACTTCTATCTCATCATCTCCTTGGGGTCAGTCAGACATCTGGGACATCATCCCATTGAACCGTGAACTTAACGAAAAGATGGTTGAAGTTTCTGACATCATCAACTACCACGCCGCACCTGTCACTATCATCACTGGTGCTAAGGCTTCCCAGTTGGAGCGTGGACCTAAAAAAGTGTGGGCAGGTCTTCCTAAAGATGCCAGCGTTTTCAACCTTGAATCTCGTGGTGAGATGTCAGGAGCCTTGGAGTACATCCAGTTTCTAAAGCGCACTATGCACGAAATGACTGGTGTTCCTGAAACTGCACTTGGTCAATTCCAACCCGTGTCTAACACATCTGGCGTTGCTTTGGCTATTCAATACCAGCCAATGATGAACCGTTTTATGATGAAAAAGGTTCACTTTACTAAGGGTCTTGAGCGTGTCAACGAAATTGTTATCCGTACAGCGGCTGTATTTGAGCCACAAATGCTCCAGTACAACCCAAGCAAATCGGCTATGCCTGAGCGTGACCAAGCAACTCAATTAGATCCTGCTGACCCTTTGACCTATAAGACAACTGTCCACTGGCCTGAGCCATTGCCTGTTGACCAACTTATTAAACTCAATGAGGTTCAAGCAAAGATGGCACTTGGTTTGGAATCCAAGCGTGGTGCCTTGCGTATTCTTGGCGAAGAATTCCCGAACGAAAAGATGGACGAAATCTTTGAGGAATTGCAAGATGACGCTATGGATCAAGGCGCTCTTGACATGCTAAATGCTCAAATCCAGATGGCAGTAATGCTTGCCACTGGTATGGTTCCAGGACCTGACGGTCCTGAAATGACTTCGGCTGGAGGTGCTAGTGTATCTTCAGCAGGAGGCTCTCCTGATGGGGGACCAATGCCTGGTCCAGTCATTACCCCCCAAGAAGAGCAGATGGTAAATCAACTTGTAAGCAAGGCATACGGAGCAAGGTTCGCCCAGCGCCGTGTACCTGACGAAGAATAAATAGTCATATCAATTAAGACCCTAAAAGCCAAACTAACAAAGTAGGTAACACTCATGGCAAAGAACAGTAGTCCCGAAGGGGACATTATTTCCGTCCCAATGGATGCTCCAATGGTGGAGCAATTTGTAGAAGACGCAATGTCTAAAACAAATGGAAAAGTATTTTCTGAGGACGATGTTGAAAACATCCGTAAACAGGAAAAAGACAAGATGTACAAGCGTCTTGAAGAAGCAGATACCCGTGTAAAAAGCATGGAAGAGCAGATGGCTATTATTGCCGCAGAGCGTGAAGCCGCTCGCAAAGAAGCAGAATTGCGTGCCAACAAAGAGGCAGAAATCATCCGTCAGCGTGAAATTGACGAAATGAGCGCAAAAGAACTTCTTCTAAAGAAAGAAGACGAGTTCAATCAGCGCATTAACTCTGTTGAGGCAGAGTGGCAGGAACGCCTTAATGTCATTGAACAACAGCGCCAAGCACAGGAAGCACTTCTTGATAAAGAGCGCCAAATGCAGGCTTTGATCCATTATCGCAACAACAGACTCCAAGCAGAGCAGGAAGCCATCATTCCTGAACTCATTGACTTGGTGTCAGGAAACAGCGAGGAAGAGATTGAACAATCAATTGCTGTACTTCGTGAGCGTTCATCTGCTATTATTGAATCAATCCAACAAGCGACTGCGCAACAGCAAGGTCGTTTGCGGGGGGCGCCAGTAACGGCTCCTCCTGTTGGGCCAATGGAAACTCAGACGGAATATCAACAGTTAAATGCGGATGACATCCGCAATATGTCAATGGATCAGTATTCAAAAATGCGGGACAGGCTCCTAAATGCACGGTCTTCACGAGGCCGTTTCTAAAAACCCATACAAACCCCTATCCACGGAGGATAATAAACCATGGCCCTTCCAGGTCCCGCAGGTGGTGCAGTAACAACGGCAGGTGCAACAAGTGCAACTGGCTATACCGTTGGAGGCACCGCTCTCTCCCCAGCAATCCAGACTATCTGGTCCAAAGAAATCCTTTTCCAAGCGATGCCAGTGCTTCGCTTTGAGCAGTTTGCCGTCAAGAAGACGGAACTGGGCGTTATGCCAGGTCTCACTATCAACTTCATGCGTTACAACAACCTTGCAACTGACGAATCAGCAGGCGCTGAATTGACAGAAGGTACCCGTATGGAGCCAGTGGCTTTGTCCGCTAGTCAAATCCAGATCACCGTTAAAGAGCAGGGTAAGGCAGTTTCGGTTACCGAACTCCTTCTCAACGCTTCGTTTGACGATGTTATGGCATCATCTTCTCGCCTTCTTGGTCGTCACATGGCACAGTCTATGGACATCCAGGCTCGCAACACGCTTTACCAGGCTGGTGTTCCTTTTGGTGGCGGTTCTGCCGTTGCACCATCAGTTGTCTTCGGACGCACTGCTCCTTCTACTCGTGGTCCTCGTGCTCCTTATGAGTACGCTGCCGCTGGTAACTCAGGTGCTCCTGGCTACATGTCACCTGCAACCGTTAAGGACGCAGTTGAGATCTTGGCTAACCAGAACATCCCACGCCTTGGTGATACCTATGTGTGCTTCGTTCACCCATCACAGAGCCGTTCCATCCGTGACTGGCCAGAGTTCATTGAAGTAACGAAGTATGCCGCTCCAGGTAACTTCATGCTTGGTGAAATTGGTCGCTTGTACGATGTGGTCTTCATTGAAACCACTCAGGTCAAGTCAGGTCTCGGCAAGGTTGACTCCAACCCAGCAACAAGTACCCAAGACGCAGTTCTTAGCAACTCGTACTCATCCATCATGATCGGTGATAACGCCTTCGGACAAGCCATTGCATTGCCAGTGGAACTCCGTGACGGTGGAGTCATTGACTTTGGTCGTGAGCACGGCTTGTCCTGGTACGCAATCTGGGGCTTCGGTGTAATCACACACGAATCTCGTGTCATCATCAACACCCTCGGTGGCGCCGTACCTGTTGCGGCTTAATCCACTACTATAACTTCCTAGTGGGGGAACGGCGAAAGCCTAGTACCCCATTTTAAGTTGTTTTTTAATCACTACCAAAAGGAGTAGCCATGGCTACAAAGAAAACAAATGTTACAACCACAGACATCTTCTCAGAGCCAGAGGAAACAACCACAGAGGTTGTAGAGACAGAAGTACCTGCAAAGGCTTCTGTTGTCGCTCCTGGAGCACCTGAGTCCAAGAAAGGCCGTGTTAAAGGCACTTGGAAAATGTACTGGGGTCAAGAAACTTTTGATTTTGAAGATGGGAAGACATACACACTTCCTGTAGGTCTCTACGACCACCTCAAAAACCACGGGAACATCTACGACACTCTTTAAGGAATAAATGTCTGGCTTTACAATTCCAAACACGCCTGATTCATTTAATCAAAATCAGGCAGAGCCAGACTCCCTAGACTTCCAAATTTTAGGAAATCAAAGAAGTGGTGTAGTCAGTGGCTGTGCTGTTAGCACTAATGCTACTGCTCAAAAAGTAACTGTTGCCGCTGGTGAGGTACTCATCAATGGCTCGTACTACCCATACGCTGGTGGAATAGTTGATTTAACTGCTTATGCATCACCTGCCTTCTTTGATGTTATATACGCCCGTGTATCAGGATCAACCGTTACTTGTTATGCAGTTGCCCCTGCAACTGGTAGCACAAACCCTAGATTCCCATCATCTGGTTCTGGTGCAAACCAAGTAAACCTTGACACGACAGATGTTGTATTGGCGTCTGTATACCGTGTTGATAATGGTGTTGTAGATTCAGGAGCCATCGTTGACAAGCGTGTCTTTGTGCGTTCTACCACAAACCGTACCCTTGGGGATACTGTCTCTGCTAACAGAGGTTCTGCTGGTGACACCTTCGTTAATACATCGTGGACACCTGGGAGCACGACTGCTTCTCCGTTTTCAGTAAAGGTTGGGTCAACTTGGTACAACCTTGCATACTGGACGGCTAACAGTAACATCTCAACTTCTGGAACTATTACAGCAGGTTCTTTTGTAGGACCACTGTCAGGTAATGCAACTACTGCTACAAGTGCCACAAGCGCTACTAGCGCCAGTTCTGTTCCATGGTCAGGTGTTTCTGGAAAACCATCTCTAGTAGAAAATAACGGTGGAACTTATTCCATTAACATTACTGGTTCTGCTGGTTCTGCTGGCTACGCTAGTTCTGCTGGTTCTTCAACATCTTCTGGATATTTAAACGCTGCTATTGCCACTGTTGAACCTCTTACTGGAACATATTTTGGTTATACTAGTGCTGTTGCGGGCTTCTACTCAAGTGGAAGATTATTTGCTGGAACAAAACTTTTTGCTGGCGAAGTGACAACATCAAGTGGCACCAAGATTGTGGTTTGGGATGCGTCTACTGGTGAATTTAAATACCGAGAAGCAGGCTCTTGGACATCCTCATTAAGAGAATTAAAGGAAGATATTTTTGATCTTTCTAATGCTTTAGAAAAACTTTCTTCAATTAAACCCCGTACATTTAAATTTAAAGAAGAAGTAGTAGACGGTGCTTTTGATACTTTTGACCGCCGTACACAATTGCAATATGGTTTTGTAGTAGAAGAACTATTGGAATCAGAAGTACCTGATGTTGTCCAACACTATCGCCCTGATGATAATGGTCCAATTATGCCACTAGGGTGGAAACCACACGCTGTTATTTCTCTTGCTGTAGCGGCTATCCAAGAGTTAACAGCACGAGTTGAAGCCTTAGAGGGTAAATGAGTGAAGAACCACGCCCTCTACCCACGCCAACAGGGTCGGTAACTGACATTACTCGTGTGCGTTCTGTTATGTCCCACAGACACCGTGAACAACAGCCACAAGTCAACCAACCATACCAAGACACCCTTCCAGGTGCGGGTTCAGGAGATCAATAATGGCATCAGTAACTAGTAGTGGACTAACGGTGCTTGAGCACACGGTACAGTTGGCTCGCAACTACCTTCGTGATTTCCCTAAGTTTTTTCAGGTGTCCTTTGACACTATTGGCCGTACCTACGAGTTGGGACAAGTAAACATTGACCCAGACAGCATATGGGTGGCTACAGTTACCAACAATGTTGTTACCCAGTTAACCACAGCGCAGTACAGCCTTGACCACCGTAATGGAATTATGCGCCTTGCCAGCACCCCTGCGGCTAATACCACCATAATGATTGAAGGGTATTACTATGAGTGGATTCTCCCTGAAGACCTTCAATTTTATTCAGAGCGTTCAATTAACTTCCATAGACCTACTATTGACATTCCTTTAGAACAGGCTAACCAAGCAGTATTGGATGTAATTGGCTTAGGCGCTCTTGTAGAAGCCCTACAAGCCCTTATGACAGAGTATGCCCGTGATATTGATGTCATGACATCAGAGTCCATCCACATACCTGGATCTCAGCGTTTCCGTATGTTACAAAGCCTATGCCAGCAATGGGAAGTAGAATACCGTAAGCACGCCAATAACCTCAACATTGGTCCTGAGCGTATTTCTCAATTCAGCCTTCGCCGTATTTCTCGCACAACCAATCGTTATGTACCTCTATACAAAGGTAAAGAAATTGGCGAATATGGTCCAATTGAGCGTATCTTTATTGAAGACACTGAAGGACACATCCTTGTTACAGAAGCAGATGAGCCAATGCGTGAAGATGTGTTTATTGAAGGTGACCCCCCAACTGCTTACTCAAGCAACGCTTTTTACTAATGGAAATCCGTAGAGAATTAGGAAATATTAGAAAGCACTACCGTAGGTACCAGCAGTCCTATGGTGAGTCTGTGGTCTGGTTTGAGTTCACCCCACTAGGTACAAACACCTCAACCCAATCTGTATATGACGATGTCTATGATGAAGGCGTACCTGGCACTGGTGGTCGTAAGTATAAAAATGGGGTAGTTGTACCTGTATTAATGATTACCGAGGCTGAAGACCAAAAGCGTGCTATTCCAGAAGGTCGTCAGGCTGTGGAATTAACTAACTTTGTAGCGTCTATTCAAGATTTCCGAGAGGCTGGGGTTACCTCCCCATACGAATATAAAAGCCATTTAAATGATATGTTTTTATATGACGGGCGTTACTTTTCAGTGGTGTCCTACCGTGTCCGTGGACGAGCCTCTGACGATGTTATTGTCGTGGTTGAAGGTATTGAAGTCTATATTAATCAAGAAATGCCTTTTGATGTGGGACCAGCAGCGACCTCTTCACAGAACCTTCCTTGGCCTTCTGCGTTACCTCAACTCTGATAAACTGTATATAACCTTAGTGAGCACTAAGGGGTACAACGCCTAGAGTCCCGTGGGAGAAGTAATGACTTCTGCACAACTGCATACACCCAAGGACTCTAAAGGTATTATTCACGGTGAGTTTCCTTTCATTTTTGCTCTAGAAACCCTTGTGGCAAAATACCCAGAAGCCGTAGCGGAAGCAGTCGCTGAGACCTTAAGCAACGAGCAAACTCATTTATCTAATGTGATGTCTGACCATCCAGACTGGGCGCACCTATCTGACAAGGCACAAGTCAGCATTTCTGATGGAAACTTGGAATATGGCGTAACTGAACCATCCGATGAAACAAACATGCTTGAATTTGGTGATCCTAGTAAGAAGGTAGTGGCTACTGGTCTACTTCGTTCTACAGCATTTAAGCGTTCACAAGATATTAAAAAGCAACTTACTGAGGCTGTATCCCGTAAGTTGGGTGGCTTCTAATGCCAAATAAAGGTTTCCTTCTTGCTGAAGATGCGGCTCTTAAAGCACGCTTTTCTACTTTGACAGTATCCGATGACCGTAATGGCGCTCGTTCTGTACAAGTGTTCTACCGTTATCCAGAGGCAGAAACTGAGCGTGCTTATCCTTTCATGACTATTGAAATGATTGACCTAGTCCACGCTAAAAATCGTCAGCATTCTGAAAACCAATTGGTGTATGCAAAGACTGGGATACCACAACGCAGTAGATTCAACAATGGTCCTGACTCTATGAACTACTGGCCTAGTCGTCTTTCTAACATGAACACTATTACAAACATTGGCACAAACGAGTTTGTAGTCAGTAACGAATTTGTACCTGTAGACCTTTTATATCAAGTTTCTACATTTACTCGTAGTGCTCTCCATGATCGCCAACTTAGCAGTCAAATGTTGAGTACAATTGTTCCATTCCGAAAGGGCTTTATTGAAGTCCCAGAGGATGGCACAATGCGAAGATTAGATCTTTTGGATTGGACAACTGCGGACCTTCTGGACTCTGAGTCTGGATACCGTAAGCGTATTTTCCGAAAGATTTACACACTTCAAATGTCGGCTGAGATACCCTCACTTGACATGTTTGGTCTACAACAAATCACTTCAATTGTTCCAACAATTGAACCAATCACAAGTAACTCGTAACCCCCGTTTATTGCTAAGGAGCAACAATGCCAACATATTCTCGCCCAGGTGTATACATCACCGAAGGTCCATTTTCTACAGCCGCAGCAGTTGGTACTGAGGTAACGCCCACAGCGTTCCTTGGTACTGTATCTCGTGGACCAATTGTCCCAACACGAATTGATTCGTGGGGTCAATACAAGACACTTTACGGTGACCTAACCAACTCATCTGACCTTGGTTATGCCGTTTACCACTTCTTTTCAAATGGTGGTCGCACTGCTTATGTCAACCGTGTGGCACATACAACAACCACAGGTGGAGCCGCTGCTCTCAAAGCAAAATCTGGGTCAATTACAGGAACCATTGCTGGTGGTGCTAATACAACATTGTTCAGAGTACAAGCAAAAAATGTTGGTACTTGGGCAAACTATGCAGCCGCTACAGGAACCACCACTGAAGTTGGTCTTAAAGTAATTATCACTGCGGGATTGCGTAATGGTGTTGCTGAAAGCATTGGTGGAACAGGTGCACCTCTTACTTTCAACCTTGCTGTTGTGTTTAACGGTTCTGAAGTAGAGCGCTGGAATGAAGTATCTCTTGATCCAGACTCCCCACAGTACATCACTACAATTGTTAACTCTTATTCAACTTTTGTAGATGTTTATGAAGTAGATGCCACACTTGTTACTGGCGTGGTTTACACCATCACTGCTGCGACATACACTCTAGGAGTCACTGCGGGAACCAATGGCACTGTTGTAGATGCCGACTGGACAGCCGCTATTGATACATTGGAAAGTGTTGAAGGTGCCTTGTTGATCAACCTTGTTGGTCAATCAACTGCTTCACGAGTTAACTATGCCCTTACCTACGCTGAAACTCGTGGAAATGGTTTTGTCATTATTGATCCAGACCCAACACAACTTTTGACTGCTGGTATTACTGGTATTACCAACACTTATAACAAGTCTTCCTATGGTGCTGTGTACTACCCAATGATCAAGATGCCAGACCCTGCTCGTTCAGGAACTGCCACCCTTCGTGATACCTATCCAGGTGGGGCAGTCGCTGGATTGTTTACTCGTGTTGAGGCAGAGCGTTCAATTGGTAAAGCACCAGCGGGATACGCTTACGATGTTCGTGGTGCTTATGGCCTTGCCAAGAACTTCACTAACTCTGAGACAGGTTTGTTGTATGACGCACATGTCAACAGCCTAAAGAACATCCCTGGTGGTGGAGTCATTATCAATGGCTCTCGTACCCTTAAGCGCACAGACATCACAAAGTATGTACCTGTTCGCCGTACCTTGAATTATGTCAAGTCCAATGTTGAAAACATTGCGCAGTTTGCATTGTTTGAGCCAAACGGTGAGCGTACATGGACGCAACTTAATAGCCGTCTTTCACACTTCCTTTCAAACTTGTGGGCATCAGGTGCTCTGAAGGGGCGCAACGCCATTGAATCGTTCTACATTACTTGTGATGCCACAAACAACCCTAACTATTCAGTACAAAATGGTGAACTTCATGTAGAAATAGGTGTGGCATTACAAGCACCTGCTGAATTTATCGTTATCAATATCAGCCAGTTCTCTGGCGGAGCCAACACCACCGTAGAAACGGTTTAAGGAGAAAATAAAAATGACAATTGCACAACGCACCGACCCACTTCGTAACTTTAAGTTTCAAGTAACAATTGAACCTAATGGGAATGCTTTAAAAACAATGACCCCTAATATTGCAAAACTTGGGTTTTCCACTATGAGTGGTTTAAGTGTTACCAACGATTTGCTTGCATATCGTGAAGGTGGCATGAATACCCACACACATAAAATGGTTGGTCTATCTGACTTTAGCGCCGTATCGTTTGTTCGTGGCGTTTTTGCTGAAGGTAACGAACTATGGAAGTGGCAACAGTTCATTCATTCATGGGAAAGTGGTGTACCTAACGGTAGCAAAGGAACGGACTCAGGTCAGGATTATCGTTGCAACATTATTGTTGCTGTGTATGACCATCCGACAACTTCAAATGCCTACACCTACTCAAATGGTGAAGGAATAAATGACTCATCTACAAAGCAAATTGGTAACAAGCGCCTAATGATGAAACTGTTTAATTGCTGGCCTGGAGCATTTAACCTTGGTGGTTTGAGTGCTGGAGACAGTGGTCTTATGGTACAAGAACTTACAGTTCACCATGAGGGATTTGTGTTAGCATTCAACTCAACAGAGGCTTCCAACTACGCTCTTATTTGGTAATTTAAAAGAAAGAATACAAAATGTCTGATAACTTGTCTGCACTTGCACAAAGTGCAAACGCCGCCCTTGAAGATCCAGCACCATTCATTGACTCAACCCCACCAACTGATGTTCAGTTGATTAAAGGTTTATTTAATGAAGAAACACGGGAATGGGAAACAACGGCAGTTGTAAGAGAACTAACAGGAGAAGACGAGGAAGCCCTTGCGACTTTTGATGCAAAGGAAGATATTACCTACGGTGAGTATCTAGTCCATCTTCTCCAGCGTGCTGTAGTAAGCGTTGGTTCACAAGAAGTAAAGAATAATAAAGACATCATTGATAAGTTAATTATTGGTGATCGTGATGTTTTATTCTTGGCAGTGATTCGTGCAACATACGGTAAAACCCGTGAGGTTCAATTAACTTGTGGAAATTGTGGTGGAAGTAATGATGTCACAATTGACTTAGAAGAAGACTTTAAAATGGAGAAAACAGACAAAGATTTGTATGCTCCTTTTATTGTCACCTTAAAAAATGGAGAAGTATTATCCTTCAATATGCCAACTACTGGAGACAGTCGCTACGCATCTAAAAAGGCTAAAACTTCGGCAGAACAAAATACATACATCATTGCCCGATGCTTACAACTTGATGAGGGAAACCACATCTCCCGTGAGGACTGGGCAAAGAAACTAAATGTTGCAGATCGTAAAAAGATTATAAAAGCAATCACCTCGGTGCAACCAGGTCCTCGTATGGGGGAGGTGGAGACTCAGTGCGCCCATTGTGAACAAGAATTAATAGTGGTGTTGGATTGGGTCTCACTTTTATTCAGTTAATCTGAAGTTTATTTATTGGGAGTATGAAAAGATTGCCTCTGCGTACAGAGGCTTTGGTCTAAATGACCTTAAGTCAATGTCCGTGCGTCAGCGTGCCTACTGGTTTGGTATGGCAAAGTGGCGCAATAAATAAAGAAATAATAAATAATGGCTCCAAGAATCCCAGATAATCAAGGTGGTGAAGTTCCACTTGACCGTACAGGCACTCCGTCATCAGGTGCCGCTGGGCGTACTTCTCTTGGTCTAGATGCTCGTGAAGTTGATCGTCTGGTATCTGGCATTGAAAAAATTACTAAGGCTGTTGCCACCCTTAAAGACACAGCCACAGGAGCCGTTAAAGCATTAGGTGGCATTGGTAGCAACACCATAGGTGGTGTCGGTGGTTCAACAGGCTCTAGGGGTTCTGTTGGTTCATCTATGTCATCAGCCATGGGTCTCATGGCAAACCGTGGTGCCTCTCGTGGTGCTGGTGGTGCCACTGGTGGTGCTCGCCCTGCAAGTGCAGGAGGTAGTACAGGAGGCGGAGGAGGTGGTCTTGGTTCAAGTGTAATGAACTTGATGAATACCGTTGGTCAACCTACTCAAGACTTTATGAACGCCATGAGTAATCGCATTAGCCGAGGTGCTGATTATTCACTACAAGCAGACCGCATGTCTACCCAATTGCAACAAATGTATGGCATGTCTAACAGCCAAGTGCGCAACGACTTGCGTATGCCATTGACTAAACACTACCTTTTGGGTGGTGGCACTGCCATCAATGACTTGCTAGGTATGCAAGCAAGCACAGGACTATCTGCGGCTAAGAACGCTTCGTCTGTAGAGGCTATGCGTGCTATTTCTGGGTTCTCGTATGGCTCAGGTGACATTACCAAAATGCTTTCTACAATGGGTTCCCCTGATGTAGCCAATCGTATGTTCATGATGGGTGGCACAGGAATGTACGGGATGGGTGGCAAGCAACGCTCAGGTATGCAAAGTATCCAAGACATTGTTCGCCGTACTGGTTTGACTAACCCTGACGCCCTTAAAGGTGCTCTTCAACAAGGTTCCAATACCCGACAGCGTTTAAATGCTATGGGTGTGCCACAAGACATGCAAGACATGGTTATTCAATACGCCATGCAAAATGCTTCCTTCCAGAAAAAAACTGGTGGTAAAAGTGTTATGTACGATCCCTCAGTTGAAGCAGACCGTAAGACTATGGGTATTGAAGACAACTATGCAGTGTCCCATGAAAAGACTTCGGGAGAACGACTTAAGCGTGAAGAAAGATTCTATGGTCGTCAAACAGACAACTTTTCACGGTTTGAAAAAAACCTTAGAAATTCTGCACAATTGCTTGGAATGTTTGAAGATGCCTTATCAAGCATTATTGGATTAGGTATCTCTGTAAAGGGACACCCAGCCACCAGCGCCGCTATGTACGGTGCAAACTACTATAAAAATGTCCAAATGGCTACTCTTCAGACGGGGCTTGATTTAGCAGAAGCAGGCGCAGGAGCAATGGGTCCTGGTGGTGACCCTGTAGATGCTAAAAGATCAACAGGAACATCTGCAAATGCTGGCTCTACTGGTTCTGAGCAGAATGTCAAATTAAACAAAAGGGACGAAGCAAAACTAGCAACTCTTGACCCTCGGCTGGCTGTGCCATTGCGTAGAATGATGGAAGAAAATCCAAATCTTCATATTGGTGATGCTCGCCGTTCTACTGCACAACAAGAACGAAGTTTCAAAGATAGGTATCGCCCCACCGACAAACCTGTATCTGAAAAAGGTGAAACCGACAGAGTGTGGAATGGTGTTGTATGGGAAATGAAACCAGGCGAGAATCGCCCACCGATGGCTCCTCCAGGGCAATCTTTCCACGAAAGAGGATTAGCGGCTGACTTATCACAAAGTGAAAGCGAATGGCTTAGGGTTAATGCGTCTAGGTTTGGTCTAGAAACAGGTGCTACTACTAAAGGCGCTAAAAGTGATGAGCCATTCCATATTCAACCAGCAGGAACTTTAGGTTACTCAGGTCCTAACTCGGCAACTAGTTCTAGGACAGCGGCATCTGGGGCAGGTGTAGCAAAAGCATCAGTGCGTAAATTAAGTTCTGTTGTTTCACCTCTTGCAACAAATAGTTTAACAAGTGCCCCAGCAACCCTTAAAAATGCTGGTTCAATGGCTAGTGAATTTCTGCGTAGTGGTGGTTGGAAGACTGAAAGTTCTTCTGTTGGATCAACAGATAAAATTGGAACACTAAGCAACTATGGAACTTCTGTTGCCCAAGGTGGCGATGCTGTAGACCGTGGTAACTACTCTATGGGTGGTTCACAGGGAGCAGGGTCCATTGTTATTTCTCCAAATATCTATCTGAATGGAACACAGGACATGACATCTGATTTGCGCCGTATTGCAAAAGAAGTAGGTGCCCTACTTGAGCAAGAAGTTAAATTGAAAATGATGAGGGTTTCATAATGGGTGTATCTCGTGATCCTTTCCTTACTCCAGCCGAGGCAGCACGCATTCTTGCGGAAGGAAAAAATAAAACAAAAGCCAGCCAAAGTAATTACGCATTTAATAACTTTGCAACAAATCAATTCTTTGGAATTATTGATAATGAACCATTTTATCTAAATCGTAACGATGTAGATAACCCTGCGTTTGCTTGGCCTTCAAAACAATACACAGATATTGCTGGAACAAGCCACCAAGTTCAGCGTGGTTACATGCGTAGTTTAATTACTGACCCTAATGTAGACATTAACGCAAAGAACCGTAGGTTGTTTTTTCAATTTAACCCTACTGTGCTTGTTCGTTCTGTACAACAAACTCCAGGAGCAATGCTTCCTTTATTGCAAAGCCCTGAGCAGTTAGCACAACCAGTTCCAGGTACTGCAACATTTGGTTTTGAATTAATGTTTAACAGGGAACATGAAGTAAACACTGGTGACGATCCTTTGTTTACAGAATCCCTTGATTTACCAAATGACCAAAAAGGGTTTGTGTCTCAAGTTGGTGTGTTGGCTGACATCATGGTATTAGACCTTATTACAGGTCAAGGTATCTCTCAAGATTTGTTGGACACTTTAGCCAAGCGTCAATCTAACTTTATTACCCAACAAATGGCTGCTGAAGATGCGGCTCTTTCTGACGCAGAAGAAAGAGGGGACAAAGAAGCCAGCAAAACATATGTGCCTACATACCAAGACACTGATGCTGACCAAAACACCCTTAGAACTGCCTTTGAAAAACAAATAGGAAACTCTGCGTTTCTTAACCCAACACCATTCCGAGTAATGTTTTCTTCATTATTTATGGTTGAAGGTATTGCAACAAGTGTTGATGTAAAGTTTACAAAATTTAGTCAAAAAATGGTTCCAGTACAATGCACCGTTACTATTAACATGTATGCGTTGTACATTGGTTTTGCAAGAAAAAATACATTTTTGTATGACAATCTTGTCCAAGGTTCTATTGATACTCAAGAACAACAGACAAAAGATGAAGAAGTCAGTAAAAAATTAGAGGCTGGATTAAAATATGTAGATTTTGTATCTACATCATTTGATGATGATTTCTATGGAAACGGGACAGGGTTTAAAGTTCGTGTTGATGCAACACGGACATCTACTTTTGCAAAACAAATAGAAAAGAAACAAATTAAAGATGTAATTGTTCGTGTAAAAATGGATTATGTTTTTACTTTAACTAATACTGGATTAGTTGACCCTACATTTGTGTCAACTAATAATGTTTACCTAACCTATAACAACAGTGTTGATATTCCATTAGAGAAGATTACTGATCCAAACAATGATGGTTTGCGTTGCGCAGACCTTGAAAACCTTCTTATTACTGAAAGTAAGAAGCCAAGTGGAGAAAAAAGACAATATCTAAGTTATAGGTATGTTGTTGAAATTGCAGGAAAAGGAGACACTGGTGTCATGGTAGAGTCTCCATCAAAATTAACTAGTCAAACAAAAAGGTTTGCGCATGTGCTGAATATCTTAGGTCCAGAAAAGTATGACAGTCTTATTGCTGATAACCCTAAAAAAAATAAAGATTAAATATAATGATTCAAATACTTTCTAGATACACAATTACTTCAGAAGAACGCAACGGCAATGTTGCCATTATTGCTGTACGCAAATCTGCACCAACTACTAGTTATAGTAGTCATCGTGCTCGTAACGGAGACACCTTTGAAAACCTTGCGGCTCGCTACCTTGGCTCTTCTTTGTTCTATTGGAAGATTGCAGACCTAAACCCACAGGTGCCTTTTCCAGACTATATTCCAGCAGGAACAAACATCCGTATTCCTAGATGATTACTACAGGTGCGTCTTCTCTTGATATTCGTTTTGAGGTTGTAGTCAATGGTATGTACCTTGATTACGCCTCAGTCAAGCGTGTCAATATTGAGTTACAGGAAAATATGCACAACCTTGCTGTGTTAGAGGTTGGTGGTATTCCACCACACAATTTAACTGATTTTATTGACTTGCCTATTTCTATTAAAGTTAGTATTGGGCAGATTCGTATGTATGGTTTTGTTGGGTACATCACATACTTAGAGCCAGAGTCCATCAATAAGAATGGTCTTATTGATAAAAGCCCTTTCCAACTTACTCGTATTCATTGTCTTGGTGCTTCTTACCCAATGCGTAGTCGGAAAACAAAAGTATGGAACAACCGTACTCTTTCACAAATTGCAACTGAGATTGCAAAAGACTATTCATTAACAGTGTCTGTACCAAATGATCCATATGTATTCCCACGATTAGTGCAATCAGGTAAATCAGACTGGGAACTTCTTACAAGTGCCGCTAATTACCTTGGATACCAAGTCCTTGTGCGTGGTGTACACATAGATATTTGGGACCCTTTTGCTGTATTTAGTCGCAGTGGTTCAGTACCTTTATATGCAATGTCTGGAAACAAGGGTAGGCTAAATGCTTCACCTGGGCAAGTTATCAAGTTTCATGGTGTTATTGGAGCCGTAACACCTTTATCTGCACGCACAAATGAAACAGTTCATTCATTAGTAGGAAACCAGATTGTAACAACAAGCCTAAGCACATCTACTGGGTATGGTGAAACTGTGGAATCTATATTCCAAGACGAAGTTAGTGCAAACGCTCAATCAGTTGAAATGGCCAATGCTTTATTACAGGGCCGAAGTCGTAACAAACTTCCTTACATTGCACATGTAGATGTTGTGGGTGATCCCGTTATCCAACCTGGAATGGCAGTTAAAATTGACAGATACGACTCAGGGTTAGACGGATTATGGATTGTGCAGGCAGTACGACATGAGGTTTCTCGTGGAATGGCAATGTCATATTTAACTTTGGCAAAAGACTCTAATGACATTGACTCAATCAACAGCACAGTAAAGTCTGCACTTATGCCTGAGTTAACCGAGCCAGTTCTCAAGAATAACCGTTGGGTGACAGGAACGGAAATGATCCATGTATACGCATAAAGGAATTATCTAATGAAATCTATTTCTATACCCTTCCGATTTGAAAATGGAAAAGTAGCCGATACCACGGATATTGGCACTATTGCCCGTCAGCGCATTGGGGATGTCTTGGCTACCAGAGGGTACGAGCGAGTTATGCAACCTGGCTATGGGGCTGGTATCAGTGACCTCCTGTTTGAACCCCTTGACCCCCTTGTTTTTGCTGACTACAAAATAGACGCACTAAGTGCCATTAATGAAAATGTCAGTGTTGCCACCATCAACGATATTCGTGTTAAAGAGGGGGATTCTGTGCAGTACAATGATGAGGGGCAATCCACATTAAAGGTTTCTGTTGTGTATTCTGTCCCAAACTTAGGGACGGCTACTTATACAGTAACTGTTAACACAAATAAGATCTTGACAGAGGAAAGCGCTTTTTAATTATGGCTACATTTGACTACACCAGCAGAGACTATCTGTCCATCCGACAGGACTTACTTAACCGTGCATCTAAGACCATCCCAGAATGGAACGGTACAGACACCTCAGAGTTTGCCAACATGTTTGTTGACCTGTGGGCGTACATGGGTGATGTTTTACACTTCTATGTAGACCGTGCTGCTAGTGAAACATTTTTAGACACAGCCACCCAACGCTCCTCTGTTTTGGCTATTGCTAACCTTCTGGACTACATCCCAGCATCTCCTCGTGCGGCTCGTGGTCTTGTCACTGTACAACTAAACTCTTTGCCTTCTGGTGCAACAGACTATGTGGTTCCTCAATACACCACATTTAAAGGTTATGACACCGACAATACTTCCTACGATTTTTATCTTCTAAATGATTCGCCTGCACTTGACTTGACTACAACAACCCAATCAACAGGTACGGTTGTTCAAGGAACCCTAGTGTTTGATGAAGTAGTTGGAACAAGCGCAGGATTTACAAATCAAAACTTTACATTACTTAAATCAAATGTAGACATTGACAGTATTACAGTCCTTGTCTATGAAGGACCACTAAGTAGTGGTGTTCCTACATCAGTTGAATACCAGTATGTTGCTCAATTGTCTACTACAACTTATACAGACAAAGTATTTACTGCTCGTACAACATCTGATGGTTATACACAACTTATCTTTGGTAATGGTTTTAACGGAACTGTTCCCACAACCAACGCAAGCATTACAGCATCGTATCGCACCACTGTTGGTTCAATTGGAAACATTCCTGCTAATGGAGTCAAGTTAGTTGCCTCATCACCACAATCAACCTACATTAGTGTTGTTTCATCAGGAACTATGAGTGGTGGAGCAAATGCTGAGTCTATTGACTCCATTAAGAGCAATGTGGCTCGTCTGTACCGTACACAAGATAGGGCAGTATCTCTTCAGGACTATAAAGACCTTACTCTTCAAATTCCTGGAGTCAGCAAGGCTACTGCTACATACAGTGACCCTACTGTAACTCTGTATCCTGTTCCATTCCAAAGCAGTTATCCACCAGTACCCATCACCTCTGGAACACAAAAAGTAGTTATTGAAATACCTACTCCAATGGTTGAGTCTATTGAAAGTTACTTTACTACACGATCAATGTTAGGTGTAACAGCAAGTGTTGTTAACCCTGCCAACCATGGATCTATTGATAAGTACATTGAGTGCACACCTGTTTATGTGGGTATTCAAGTATATGTAAAAGAAAATTATGTACAAAGTTGGGTAAAAACACAAGTAGATACTGCTATTCGTTCTTTACTATCATTTGATAAAGTTTCGTTTGGACAAGTTTTTACTGTGGGTGAAGTATACCGAGCCGCACTTTCGGTAGAAGGTGTTGACTATGTCATCTTGACAAACTTGAGCACTACCTATGACTCAACGCCAGCAACAGTAAGCACTGTAGCCAATGTGTCTATAGCCGCAACAAAGTTGCCTTGCTTTACCGACCTTATGACATCTGCACCAGTGGCAGTAAACTTTGACATGGTCGGTGGATTGACTGGTAGCAACTAATGGCTTTAGTTTCATTTACAGTTCGTAATACTGTTGCTAATGGTGGATCTGCTCTTAGGCGTACCAATGTCACACAAGATGCGTCCACACCTGCGGGTTCTGGAACAGTAGTTTATGACAGTGCTCTTCGTGCTGATGGGTACTTTCCTGCCCTACCACAGTCCTACCTTCAATCTACTTTTTCTGCAAATATTTATGTTCGTGGGGAAATTGAACTGGAATGGAAACTAGAAACTGCTTTAGTAAGTAGTCCAGCAACAACAGATTTTGAACCTGTTGAATTACTAATCCGTGCTTCTGAAGATGGTGAGCCTGTTACCCCAGCAGATGGTTTTGAAGTAGTTCGGTTGACTGCTGATTCCGACCCTTACTTTGAGGCATACACAGACATGGCTAGTGTGTCTCGCCCGTACATTGCAGAAGGTAAATGGGCTTACTATTCACTATTTGTAAAGTATGAAAACAACACGGGCACTGCTTACTACGAAAAATTAGTAGACATCTCAGTACAGACTCCTATTGACTTTGGGTCAACTGATGAGTTATGGAAGCATGTTCCAGAATATTACCGACAAACAGATGAAGAGTACACACTTGGTACAACTGAGTACCCATATGACAACGGTCCTTTATACCGTTTCATAGAATTGTTTGGTTGGGAACTTGACAAAATACGCACAACTATCTATGACACAATGCGTATCAATGACCCAGAGATTGTACATAGTTCGGCAATTGATGCATTGGCTAAACAGACTGGTGTTGAGTTTAGTAAGTCTGCTTTAGGTACTGCCAAACTTCGTGCCATTCTTAACAACATTGGTTATTTGCGCCGTACTAAAGGAACAATTAATAGTATTGAATCGTATATTTCTGCTATGTCTGGTTGTGGTGTAACCACTAATACTGCTGTATCTCCAATAGAGTTCAATGTCCACCCAATGCGTGTCAACTTGGTTAGTGATCCCTTCTTTGCACAGGGTGCTACAAATACAGATACCACAGGACCTATTCGGCGTAAGTTTTCTGCTCTTAATGAGTCTGGTCGTCAATATGGGTGGGGCGTATTTTCTAGCCAACCTGTAGGTATTGCAACAGGAAACATTATTAATGTAACAAGTGGTGTAGTTACTATTACATTAGCGGCTGGTAGTGGTACAAGTAATATCTACATTTACAGTCGTGGTGCATTTACATACAATAATAATTTAACTTATTACGCTTCTGCTCAATCTTCACATGACTTTGTTCCTCGGTTTATTACAGCATCTAATATGCTTTCAATTTTAGAAACAGCATCTGACAGTAGTACCACTGATTTTTCAGCATTTGATGATTGGAATAATGCAGTCTCTGCAAGCACATTCCCTAAATTCATTAACCCAAACAACGCCACACGAAAGATAGTGGGAAGCATTCCTAAAACCACTTCTGTTTCTCCTACTTCAGTTGTAGGGGTATTTAAATTGTCTGTTGCACACCCTGCATCTGGTACTACTACCATTACTTTTTCAGAACCACTATTTGAATATAAAAACTCTAGTGGTGTGTTCTTTACTGGTAGTGAACCTATGGGTGGATTTATTCCAACGGCAGGATCATCTGGTGATGGACTTTATGACTATCACTGGGGCGCAAACGCAGTAAGTTCTTCTGACACAAACTTTTCGTATTACACACTTGATTACCACCGCACTCAAGTAATTACAGACAATATTGTTAAAAATTATGTTGCACCAGTTACTTTGGTGTATGGTGTGGACTACGAAATCAATTGGGAAGTCCTTGAGTGAATTATCTGATAAGTGCACTAGCCGTATACAAAGTGATGCAGTTTTTAAACATCATGACCCCAAAGGAAGCGATGCCTTGGGTTAAGGTTCTTGTAGGAATACTGTTAGGTTACAGTGTGTCCTTTGTCACAAATTTGCCTGATAAGTGGGTATCTGGATTAGTGGTTGCTACACTCGCTAGTGCCTGCCACGGTGTCCTACGAATTATTACACTTCATGGAGATTTAGCGGCTCGCAAAACACTTAAATAACAGGAGCAACACATGAAGTATGGCATTCTTGGCAGTGGTACTGCCAACACAAAAGTAATACAAGACGGACTAATAGACATCA
>Ga0208975_1000201_pt1 | contig 32124 bp, 54 predicted proteins | sample GreLakmeER78MSRF_FD_187700 | JGI IMG/M metagenome (GOLD analysis project Ga0208975, IMG submission 187700) | Freshwater lentic microbial communities from great Laurentian Lakes, MI, USA - Great Lakes metaG ER78MSRF (SPAdes) | ecosystem: Environmental > Aquatic > Freshwater > Lake | place: Great...
CAAATACAAGGAACTCGATGAGAACATTATCGACGCAGACACAAGCGATTGAAGGCGAGTTAGCGAGAAGGAAACTCTCTTATTTCGTTCGGTTCGCTTGGAAATTGATTGAGCCTGAAACGCCTCTCATCTGGAATTGGCATTTAGACGCAGTCTGCGATCACGTCCAAGCCTTCCTAGAAAAGCGTCTGGACAAACATAACCTCATTATCAACGTGCCTCCCGGCTCAATGAAATCTACCATCATCAGCGTGATGTCTCCGGCGTGGATGTGGCTGCACAATCCGTCATGGCGTGGATTATTCTTTAGCGGCAACGAATCGATTGGGCTAAGAGATTCCATGAAGTGCCGAGACATCATCGAATCTGATTGGTATCAACAAACGTTCCAACCGACTTGGAGATTCGAGAAAGATCAGAACGCCAAGGGACACTATCGCAACAACGCCTCTGGATTCCGTAAAGCTCAGAGTGCTGGGAGTCGAGTTACCGGAGATAGGGCTGATGACATATTCTGCGATGATCCTTTAGACGCAGCCGAAGCCTTCAGCAAACCCGCGCGAGATTCGATCATCACGTGGTGGACTCAAGCTGCGAGTAATCGACTGAACGACTTACGCACCGGTGGACGATGCATCATCATGCAACGCCTTCACGACGAGGACTTAGCAGGGTATGTTCTGAAGCACGAACCGCAAGATTGGGAGAAGCTCATCATCCGTCAGGAGTATGAGTTAAACAGCGATAAAACGTCATTAGGCTGGTCTGACCCCCGAAGTGAGGAAGGCAGCCTGTTCTTCCCCGAACGCTTCCCCAGCGATGTTATAACCATAGAAAAAAGACGCTTAGGTTCTTACGGATATGCCGGTCAGCACCAACAAAGACCAAGTGCTTCAGAAGGCGGTCTATTCAAACGTGCGGATTGGAATTACTATAAGCCCCTCGACCCCAAGGACTTAGGCATAACCCAAATCATACAAGGCTGGGACACCGCCTTTAAGACCGGTCAAGAGAATGATTACTCGGCTTGTATCACCATTGGCGTAAGCCAGAATCGCTATTACATTCTCGATCTATGGAAACAAAAGGTCGAATACCCCGAACTGAAAAGAACCGTTGTTTCGCTATGCGAGAAGTGGAAACCCCAGACGGTCTTAATCGAGGACAAAGCCTCTGGTCAGTCTCTCATTCAAGAGCTGCGTCGAGACACTCGCATAGCCATCCATGCTTACAAAATCGATAAGGACAAGATTGCAAGAGCCAACGCAGTTACGCCTATACACGAAGCGAAGTTATGTTATCTCCCAGAGACCGGCACTTGGGTAGCCGACTTCGTAGAATCCCTCTCAGCCTTCCCGACCGCCCCTCATGATGACGATGTGGACGCTTTTGTGATGACGCTAGATTATGCTTCGAGAGGCGGTAGCGGATTGTTCCAATTCATGCAGCAACAAGCCGAGAAAACAAAAGCATGATCTCCAAACGCCTACTGCCGTTAGTCGATTGTCCTAAGTGTAATAAGAAGTCGCTGTGCTATAAGTCGTATCCCGACGAGAATCCTTGGGGACTTAAGAAGCGACTCATAACGTGTCAAAACTGCTCGGTCATATTTGATAAGGTAAAATAGAATATACCTCTAGGGGTCATCCGCATTAGACTTATTCTTATCGAATAAACAGTCAGCGACTTTATCGCGCGAACGGAGAATAAAACAATGGGAATAAATCTTAAGCTCGATGTTCCGAGGGACATTGAAAATCTACTAATCACTTACGCAAAACAACTATCAACGGAGGAGAAGTTCGAGGTGTCTATTCAACAAGCCTTTGAACGCTTACTCCGTATTGCACTTGGAGAAAAATAATGGCATTAAATCGAGGCGGCAAACCCATTTTAATCGAACAAGCGATGATTGACCGATTAAATCGCGTCGGTGGAGTCGATCAAGTAGAAGCCCAAGGCTTCTTTGGTTCAGGTCAGCCGGTTCAGCCATCAGCCCCGCCCGAAGTTCGAGGACGATTAGCCGATTACCCAAATTATTACAACGTCAATATCACACCACGTGCCGATCAGCAAACGAGCATTTCATTTTCTACGCTGCGAACGATTAGTGATCCAGCACAAGGCGGTTTAGACATTCTTGCGTTAGTCATCGAATCGATTAAAGATCAGATTACCGGATCGAATTGGAACATCAAAGGTCGAGACGGAACAGATGGCGGAGAGAAAGCCATAGCGATTATGAACCGATTAAAACGCCCAGACGGAATCAATCCTTTCCGCACTTGGCTTAGACAGATCATTCACGATCACCTTGTGATCGACCAACCAGCAATCTACATTCGCCCCACCGGTGGTGATCTTCCGCTGCTCGATGTGATGGACGGTGCTACGTTGTCCCTCAAGATTGATGCGTATGGTCGAACACCGATCCCGCCTTATACTGCGTATCAGCAAGTCATCAAAGGAATACCAGCGATTGACTACACAACCGATGAGATTATTCTGCCGATTTATAACCGACGATCTAATCGGGTGTATGGATATTCCCGCGTTGAGCAAGTGGTCAATATCATCAATCTGGCTTTGCGCAGACAACTCTCACAGATCGAATACTACACCAGCGGCTCAGTCCCGGACCTTCTCCTCGGCGTTCCGGAGACGTGGTCGGTGGACCAGGTCAGTCAATATCAAGAGTGGTTCGATTCGATCCTCTCTGGCAATTCAGGAGATCGTAGAAAAGCCCGATTCATTCCCGGTGGCGTAACGCCTCACCAAACCAAAGAAGCCATCATTAAAGATACCCTTGATGAGTGGATCGCACGAGTCGTGTCCTATGCGTTCTCGATCTCGCCAGATTGGGCAGTCGCACAAGTCAATAAGGCAACCGCTGAAGTCCAAAAGCAAACCGCGATGGAACAAGGTGTTGTGCCGATCAAGTTATGGCTGTCCGATGTCATGGACTTAGTATTAGAAAAAGCCTTCGATGCACCTGAGTTAGATTTTCAATGGATCGAAGATGGCTCTGTCGATCCAAAACAGCAAGCCGAGATTCTTAATCTATACGTCAATGGTGTTAATCAAATCTTAACGGTAAACGAAGCACGTGCCGAACTCGGTCTTGACCCTCTTGCAGAGGAGGAATATAGTGTCGCTCTCAACACACCTCCTCTGCCTTTAGAGGCTACGACGAAAAAAAAAAGAGCTTGGGAAAGCCATTACCATCTATAAATCGTAAGTCGGTCATCAAAGCTGAAAAGCAAATCCAATCCCTTTTTAAGAAATACTTTGCAGCGCAGAAGAAAGCGATCTTGGCTTACTTAGAAGCCAATGTGATGAAGGCTACTTATTCGCAAGTCAGCCTAGAGGCTTTGATCGCTGAATTAAAAGCAGCCCAAGCAAGTCCTAGACTGATCGGCAAAGTGCAATCCTTACTCGAAAAGATTACGAGAGAAACCTCTAATCTAACTTTAGCTGCGGTCGGTAAAGAACTCAGCAGAGATTTTGGTGATGATGTTTTTAATCTTGTGAATACTTATGCGAGAGATTATTCCATTGAGCGAACCGGCAGACTGATTACCGATATCGGAGAAACAACGCTGACCACCGTTCGAGAGAAGCTGGGCATCGCAATCGATAATGGAATGTCCGTCAAAGAATACGCTGATCTGCTTGATTCGTCTGGGGTCTTTGGAGAAACCAGAGCCTTGATGATCGCGCGAACTGAAACTTCCTTGGCTCATAACGAAGGCGCGGTTCAGTCTTACATTGATTCAGGCGTGGTCGAAGGTAAGGAATGGCTGATTGCAAGTGATGCTTGTGACGAGTGCCTTCCTTACAATGGCGAAGTCGTAGGCGTGAATGAAGCCTTCTCGAACGGAGAGTATGCACCGCCTCTACATCCCAACTGTCGCTGCACGACTATTCCGGTCATCGATGAAAGTCTCCTTGCGTTATCCGCATCCTCTGAGCTGCAAAAGGCTGAGACTTACAAACCTACCGAGGCGATGGCAGAGGAAGCCAGACGAGCCTTGAAGTGGAAAGCCGAAGGCAATGCTGGTGGAACAAGAGTCGGTCTAGCCAGAGCGAATCAACTCGCCAAGCGTGAGAATCTATCTGAGTCCACCGTCAAGCGAATGTTCTCCTTCTTTAGTCGCCACGAAGTGGACAAGCAAGGCAAGGGCTTCTATCCGGGCGAAGGCTATCCGTCTAAAGGCAGAGTCGCTTGGGGATTGTGGGGTGGCGACGCTGGATTCTCTTGGTCACGCACAATCGTCGAACGCCTAAAAGAAAAGGGCTGAATAAATCAGCCCCCCTTCCCCAGCCTTCCACGCTGGTTAATTATCTTTTGCGTTTAGTCTTTTAGTAACCGTTCGCTTGGCTCTTTCGACTTCCTGTTCCGTCATTCCTTGGGCGACCTTCTCAGCCATTGCGACGCACTCTCTGGACTTCTTGTCGGTCGGCGCGGTGATCGCTAGGGTGAGGGCAGAGCATAGAGCTTCAAACTGCGATAGTTTAATTTTCATTTCTAAACTCCTCGATGATGCTTTTTAATAATACGCCTAGACCCACCAGACTGCAAACCGCCAACGGCAGATAGGCAAAAGTGAAGGTGGCTAATTCAACGTTAAGGTAAATCACGAACAGAGACGCAAGTAAACAGGCGAATACTTTGACTGCGGGGATGGCGTTCTTAAGCATTGACCACCTCAAGAGAAACAACAGCAAGGATAAAAGAACCGCAGCAGTTATAAACTTCATAACCCTTAAAGCCATTTTCTTCATAAGCCTCAAATCTATCATCCCCGCCACCTACAAACCAAGCACCAGCAATGCCTAATGTTCTTTCAATATGTCGGTCTGTTTGCTTGGCAGTAGCAAAAGCACTTTCAACCGGCATCACGCCATCAACCATTCCATCGAATCGACTCTTTACATTGATCAGAAGATGCTGGCGGTTCTTCCGGATGAAAGACTTAACTGTTGCTTTTGTGATTTTCTTTTGCATTTGATTCTCCTTATGGGGGAAATCCCATAACCCAATCCTAATATAAACTTGACAACTGTCAAGTATTTATTTATATCTATAAACCTTGATATCGCTAGGCTTATCCAATATCTTCCTATAATCCGATTTAAGCCTAGGCTCTTATGCTATGGGCGTTATGCCTCAATGGAGCCTACACCCCCTAGAATCGACTATAAAGGGGCGTAAATAAAGCGAAAGGCTTATATGTGTGTATATGTTTATGTATATGTATATGTATGGGAGTCCGATCGGATATCCGACCGGATAGAAGTATAAGCAAACAAAGGACTTAGCGACCTCTGGATTTACGGATCTCGTCTTGAAGTTCAATGGGATTGGCTCGATCATACATCTTACGCATCTGGTAAAGGTTCATCCAGACCTCGAACATAATGAGCAGAGCTGCGAGAAAGACAAGGCTCAACAATGCCTCAGTCGATAACCTGACCCACCTTCGGATTTTGAATAGCATGGCTCACCTCTGCTAAAGATACCAATTCGGGTCGGATGCGTCTAGCCTTTCGATGACTGCGTTAATACCCGCCACGATCTCGGATTCCCTACCATACTTTTCGCGCCACTTCTTTGGACTGCAATGGAAGGCTAATTTGGTGGTATCAAAGTTTCCCTGATGGTGTCCTTCACATAATCCAATCGTTTGAAAATGAGACGCTCTTTGACCCATGCCCATGCCTTCTCGAATGTGATGTATCATCGCTGGAGTCTCAACGCCATAATCGACTCGACAGCAGTAACATCCCAGACGAGCGACTTTGTTTAAGTGGAGTTTCTCTTTAGCGTTCATAAGACTAGGATACAATTAAATACAGAGCGACACTCTAATTTTAATTGGAGTGTGAATTGAAATTATTCGGTAACATCAGCAAAGTCAATGAGAACGATGACGGAACTTTAACTGTTTCCGGCATTGCGTCTAGCGAAAGTATTGATTCCGACGGTGAGATCATTCTTGCAGCCGCGATTAAAAACAGCATAGGCGATTATATGCGGTTTGGGGCACTCCGGGAAATGCACCAGAACATCGCAGCTGGAACTACTCTGTCCATGAAAGTATCTGACGATGGTAAGACCGAGATCGAAGCTCTTGTGGTCGATCCTGTTTCAGTCAAGAAGGTTCTTGCAGGGGTGTTGAAGGGCTTCAGTATCGGCGGAAAAGTTACCAAGCGATCAGGACAAAACCGCAACATCATCGAAGCATTAAAACTGACTGAAGTTTCTTTGGTCGATAGACCCGCGAATCCTGATGCCATGATTACGCTTTACAAAGCCGACACCATTGGCGATGAGCCAGAGGATGATGAAGTCGAAGTGAAAGAGATTGGAACGCCAGAGCGCACCGAAGAAGTCGCTAAATCCCTTTATTGCATTGCCGATCTAGCCTCGGTTCTTAACCACGCAAAATATGTTCAACGCACCTTAGCCCTTGAAGAAACCGGCTCGACGATTCCAGACGAAATTAAAGAATGGATCTCTGAGGGTCTTGAAATCTTAAATCAAATGACGCAAGAGGAACTTACTCCTCTGATGTCTCAACAACCAACGGAGGGCGATATGCCACAGAATGAAGTGATCGAAGAAATGAAAAAAGAAAAAGACAAGCCAGAGATGGAAGCAAAGATGAAAGAAGACCCTAAGAAAAAAGAAGATGCAAAAAAAGAAGACGCACCTAAAGAAGAAGCCCCTAAAGACGAAATGTCTCAAGAGGAAATGGTCAAAGAAATCCACACGATGCTTAAAGGCATGATGGAAAAGATGTATGCCCCCATTGAAGAAGAAAAGAAGAAAGCAGAATCGAATGATCTATCGAAATCTGCGAAAGAAAACGAATCCTTAAAAGATGAACTCGCTAAAACCACCAAGGCTTTAGCCGATTTGAAAAATGCCGAAAACAAAGGTTTTACTAAGGCGATCACGATTGACAAATCCGAAGATGGAATTGTTGCCAAGTCTGATGATGGTAAACCTAAATCAACCCTCGACCTAATCAAAAGCATCCATCAAAACGGTGGAAACAGATTTGGTTTTTAACCCTTAATTTTATAGGAGGACATTATGTCCCTTAACGAAACTGCCGAATTGGTCAAAGCCGCTCAGATGAATCCTGAGTCCCTTGCCAAAGCCGGAACCAACGTCGCTCTAGGCTTAGTCAATTACGACCTTCAAGCCCCTGCGATTAACCTCTACCCTTGGGGCGAGAAAATCACCCCAATTCGCGCTGCCCTTCCTCGCGTCATCAGCCAAAACGGTGACTCTGCGACGCGCTATAAGGCAGTCACAAGCATAGATTCTACCAACATGCACCCCGGACTTTCCGAAGGTAATCGTGGTGGCATTATCACTCAAACAGTCTCAGACAAAACCGCTGCCTACATTTCGCTCGGTATTGAAAACTCGGTGACCTTCGAAGCGGATGCCGCTTCACAAGGTTTCCAAGACACGAAAGCACAGGCTGTCGAAGCAGCGCTTCGCAGCTTAATGGTGAGTGAGGAACGCATGTTGTTCGGCGGAAACAGTTCAGTAGCCCTCGGCACAACGCCTACACCGACCACAGCTTTGGTCGCTGGTGGATCACTCGCTGACGCTTCTTACGTGACCTACTGCGTAGCCCTGACCCACGACGGTTATCTCCGCTCTACGGTTTCTGCAACCGGAGTCGTTCAAACGATTTCACGAACGAACGCTGACGGATCAACCGACACGATCAATGCCGGTGCTGCGGGTAAATCAGCCGCTGGAACAACTCGCACAACTTCAAGCACCAATAACTCCGTAAGTGCAACAGTTACAGCAGTTACAGGCGCTGTGGCTTACGCTTGGTTCTTCGGAACGTCAGGTGCGGAAAGACTGCACTCCATCACGACTATCAACAGCCAACTTTTCACGACGGCTGCTGGTGGATCGAATCAATTATTCTCAGCGTTGGCTGCGGGTGATTACTCCAACGAAGGTTCTTACTCTTTCGACGGATTGCTTTACGCAACCGCCTTGGGTTCTTCGACCGGTGCTTACTTAGCATCTCTCGCAACCGGAACGGCTGGAACAGGAACAACCTTGACCACCGATTCTGCTGGCGGCGTTGCTGAAATTGAAACTGCCCTGCAATCCTTTTATGACAACTACCGCGTTTCTCCTGACACTATCTGGTGCAACTCTGCACAGATGAAGAAGATTACTTCTTTAGTGATCGGTGGCGGTGGCGCACCTCTCTATCGCTTTAACTCTGACGCTAAATCCGTCGGTGGAATCAGCGGTGGCGCACAAGTCGGAAGTTACCTCAATAAGATCACGCAAGATTTGATCCAAGTGAAGGTTCATCCTTTCTGCCCTCCCGGAACGATCATGTTCACTTCAAGCACGATCCCCTATCCTCTAAGTGGCGTGGGTGCTGTTGCTCAAGTGAAATTGCGACAACGTGATTACTATCAGATCGAATACCCATTAACGACACGTAAATATGAGTTTGGTGTTTACGCTGGTAATGGTGAAGTGCTGCAAGTGTTTGCACCGTTCGCTTTCGGCGCAATCAAAAACATTGCTTAATTAGTTTAAGCAGATTGAGTGCGGGGGAGAAATCCCCCGCAATTCAATAAATAAATAAATCCTTGGAGGACGAATGGCAGCTGGAGATCTCACTACTTTAGCAAACGTCAAATCCTACTTAGGCTTAATCGGAAAACCCATATCCGCCATCACTCAGGCGAATCCGGGACAAATTACTTGCACCGCTCATGGACTCATTACCGGCAACTCGGTAGGGCTGAACGGGATCAATGGCATGACCACGCTTAATGGAACTACGGTTACCGTTACCGTTGTCGATGCGAATAACTTTACGATCGGAGTCAATACGACTGCGTATGGTGCTTATACCTCATCGGGCTATGTCTCAGTCGATGACGCTTTGCTGAATCGTTTAATCACTTCGGCTTCGACGTGGATTAAGCAATACTGCAACCGAGACTTCACTCAAACCACTTATACCGAATATCGAAATGGCTGGTCGGGGCAAACAAAAATGGCTCTTAAGAATTATCCAATCATTACGATGACTTCGCTTTACATCAATGGGACACTTATCCCTCAATCAACCGCAACCAATGTGGCTGGATGGGTCGAGAATGGCGGCTTCCTCTACTTGCGAGGCGGTCAAACTTATACGACCGGCTATGCGAATGTGCAAATAACTTATGTTGCTGGATATGCCACGATTCCCTACGACTTAGAACAGGCTTGTATTGAAATCACCTCATGGCGATATCGTGAGAAAGATCGGATTGCTCAGAACAACAAGAACGTCGGCGGCGAGAACATCACCTTTAACACGTCAGCCGCCCCAGCCGATGCCCTTAGAACGCTTCAGGAATACACCAGAGTGATGCCGATATGACAGAAGTTAGCGTTAATATCGTCGGTGTTAGTGAAATCGTTGCTAAGTTCAAAGAATCATCCATTAAGACGAGAAGCAATATCGCTAATGCAGTAAGCATTTCACTTATGCAATTAGTGAGAGATGTTAAGGAAGTAAACCTAAATGGTAAATACTTGAAGGTAGATAAGGGTGGATTAAGAAACTCTGTATTTAGCAAAGAATCTTTTACCACCAATCAAATCAAGGGAACGGTAGGAACAAACGCCTATTACGGTCGAATACACCATTTTGGCTACAAAGGAACTTACACAGTAAAAGAACATTTACGCAAGATGAAAGGCAAGACAGCGTCAGTAACATCGCACAGCAGAACAGTAAACTTAAGGGCAAGACCTTATCTGACCGATGCCCTTGAAGTAAGGAAAGACGAGATCACCCAGCGTATCTTAAGAGCGGTGGAGTTCTAATGTCCCTGAATCGTGAACAATTATTTTCTACGCTTTTCACTCGACTAGCTCTTATCGATGGATTCTCCACGATAAGCCGAATCTTTAAGACTTGGGATGACCTCGAACCCTCGCAGCAACCGGCTCTCATCATGACTAAAGGCTCAGAGTCTGTTGAGAATATGCGCGGTTTCCCGCCTAAGTGGACGCTCAATGGAACAATTTATATCTACTGCCGCAACGATCAAGACCCTAATATCTCGCCATCCGTTCAACTCAATCAACTCATCACGCTCGTAGAAGCTGCCTTCGAGCGAACTGCCACAGAATCAGCCGTCGCTAACGCCCCCTATATGGACTCGCCTAGTGACTATCTAACCACGCTGGGGGGCTTATGCTCTCACGCATGGATTACCGGAACGATTCAAACTGACGAGGGTGTGCTGGGGCAACAAGCCGTTGCACTTATCCCTTTTGAAATTGTAGCCACAGGCTAATGGAGGAACTTATGAAAGACGAACTTAAGAAAATAGAAGAAGCAGATAAGCCCATCAAGGTAAATCCCAAGCATCAACTTCTTAATGATAAAATAGAACAATGGTTTCACAACGCAATTCGCAACAAAGGTATTTCCACAGAATCTTACAATTCTATTCTCAAATCAAAAGATGCCTTAAAAGCCTCTCTTTTGGAACTCATTAACTAACAGGAGGGCTTATGGCTCAATATAATTTTGGCTTGGGAGGTTTATATCTTTTAGATAGCGAATCGCCAACACAAGCAACTCAAGTCGGAGTGTTAAAAGACGTAACCCTCGACATATCATTCGACACGAAAGAGCTTCGCGGTTCTTACACGTTTCCGGTCGATATCGCAAAAGCAGGTGGCAAGATTGAAGGCAAGGCTAAGTTTGCACAAATCTCAGGTCGCCTAATTAACGAGATCATTCAGGGAACGCTGACAACCGGTGCAACCGTTATCGGCTCAAATAATGAAGCTGGAACAGTTCCGGGAACACCTTACGCCATCACCGTCGCTAACACGACCGGCTGGTCAGATTTAGGCGTTTACAACGTAACCAATTCCAAGTTTATGACACGCGTAGCATCATCTCCCTCTACCGGTCAATACTCTGCTGCGGCGGGTGTTTATACGTTTGCGGCTGCGGACACAACCAACAAGGTTCAAATCAGTTATTCCTACACATCAGCCACCGGCAATACCGTTACGCTGACCAATAATCTTATGGGTTCAGGCACGACCTACGTCGTTCAACTTTACAACACGTATAAAACAAAGAACGTCGGTGTCAAACTCTACGCAGTAACGCTAGGTAAGTATTCATTTGCTATGAAGAATGAGGACTTCACCGATGAGGATCTCGACTTCATGGGCTTCGCTGACGCTAATAACGACGTGATCTCACTCTACACAACCGAATAACCCTTAAGAAAGGATTTACAAATCATGGCTTTACTCGATGGAGTTAAAGTTTCAATGGGCGGGAGGGACTTTATTGTTCCCTCCCTCACCCTTAAATCTCTCAAAAGTCTAAGCAGTAAACTTGAAATCTTATCTTCGATGGCGGGTATTCCGAATAGCGATCAAATCGACGCTATGGTGGTAGTGATCCATTCCGCAATGGTGCGAAATTATGCCGATCTCTCCCTTGCTGATGTCGAGGAACTCCTAGACTTATCTAATCTACAAACTACTTTCCTATCGGTCATGGCTGCATCAGGATTGCAGAAAAAATCGGGGGAAGTGGAGAGTCCGCAGAATTAAATTACGGTGAACTCTACGGACTCATCATCACCAACACCGGCTGGACTTATAGCGAGGTCGATAATCTAGACCTACATCAAGTCAAAGAATTGATGGATTATTGGGTCGATAACCCACCGATTCACTTAATGATGAAAGCCTACTTGGGAATCAAGCCTAAATCCAAACCGACTATTCCAGACGAGAACGAACTTAAAAACATTGTGCAATTATTTAGAAAGTAATCTATGGCAGCCGACGCAACCTTATCTATTGAAGTCATTGCTAAAATAGCAAACTATACGAAGCAGATGGAAGAAGCTGCGAATAAGACTAAAGAATCTGCTGGGAAGATGGGTAAAGAGTTTGATAAGTTATCTGAAACCGTTAAAACCTTCACAGAAATAACAGGATACCTTGCTGCTATTTATGGCGTTGGGAGTTTCTTTGGTAAAGCGATACAAGAAGCAAATGACTATAATCTAGAGATCAATCGCTTATCGATATCTATGGATATATCTTTAGACAAGGCAGCAGCCCTTAAGGAAGCCTTGGGTGATCTAGGTATTGATACCGGATTAGTCGCAATGGCTCAAGGTAAATTGGCTATTGGTATGCGTGAAAACTCTAAAAACTTCACCACCTTTGGTATATCAACAAAAGATGCTAATGGAAACCTTAGAAGCACGTTTGATGTTTTAATGGATGTGATTAGCTTGGGTGCTAAATATCAAAATCAAACGGACAGAACAGTCATACTTAATTCTTTATTTGGCAGAGGATCAGAACAGCTCAAGGGCATATTCAGACTTACCAATGAGGAATTGGCAAAAGCCTCAGATGAAGTAGAGCGCTATGGGAGAGATGTAACACCTTATGCGATAGCTTCAACAAAAGCGTGGGTTAGAGCTACAGGTGATGTGAAAGATGTGTATGGAGATGTTCAGAGGGGTATTGGCGAGTTTGCGAAGAAAACAATAATGTTCTTTGATCCAATGGTGAAGAAAATATATGAAGCCAATCTTGAAGAAGAACTTGCTGCTATCGCAAAACAAGCAGGTAATGGCGCAGCCTCAATGGAACGACTAACCGCAGCGCAATTAGCGTTATTAGCGGGTGCGGATGGCGAATATGAGAAATGGTTTAAGACCCTAGAAAAAATCGATGAAACATTCGGTAAAGAAAAAGCCCCTGATTTCACACCTTGGTATGCGTTTTTTAATGAATTAGACAAGTTAGCCACGCCGCAGGTATTAGGTGCATTTAATATCGAAGAAAGCATTGCGCAAGTAGATATAGGTTTACAATCTGTCAGAGATCGTTTTACAGAATTAAGAAGAATTGAAGAAGAAAGTTTCTCCGAGATATTTAACGCAATGACTTCTCAATTTGCAAATAGCCTTACCGGAATGATTACCGGAACGGTTACTGCGACTGAAGGCATTAGGCAGATATTTGCTTCTATGATTACCGGTCTTATCAATATGTTTATTCAAATGGGATTGGAATGGGTCAAGGTAGAACTGATGAAGATGTTATTTGCACAAAAGACCCAAACTGTTGTCACCGCAACTAAGGTAGCTGGAACTGCTGCCGAGATTGGGCTTGAAACCGTAAGTGTTGGTGCAGTCGTTGCCGGTGAAGCCGGAAAAGGGGCTGCACGAACTGCCGCTTGGTGGGCTGGAGTCAATCCTTTCGTGGCACTCGGATTAGGCGTAGCAATGGGTGCAGCAATCGCAGCTTTAGCCGGTGGGTTTAGATCCGCTGCGGGTGGCTGGGCTAATGTAGATACCGATGGTGCGATGGCTCAACTTCACAAAGGCGAGATGGTGCTTCCTGCAAAATTAGCCGAAGGTGTCCGCAATATGGTCGATGGTGGTCAATCAGGCGGCGGCGTTAATAACTACTATATTCAAGCGATGGACGCTTCTTCCTTTGATACTTATGTCAAAGCCAATGCTGGATCGATCTTTGCTGCCAATAAACTAGCCCTTAGAAATGGGAGTCAATTCGCATGAGTGCCTTAGTATTCCCTAGCCTGTCTGGCTTAGACATCGACATCCAAAGAACTCCGATTTATTCAACGGAAGTCCAGCAATCAACCAATGGGCTTGAACTTAGAGCCGCGTTCTGGTCTTATCCTCGCTACAGAATAAGCCTATCGTTTAACTTCCTACGATCAGCGACCTACACAAAATCTACGCAGAACGAATGGGAAACCCTCGTGGGATTCTTCGCTCGTATGGCAGCCAATTACGATACGTTTTACTTCACCATGCCCGATGATTACTTTGTGGGGACTTTAGCCTCTCCGACTTCAACGACCTCTATGCCCATTGGCGTTGGGAACGGAACAACGACTGCCTTCCAGCTGCAAAGAACCCTCGTTCCTTCTGCGTCATTAGCCGCTGCGGCTTCTCGCAGTTACTACCCCACGATTGGCGATGGCTATGAGCCTATCTTCGTGGTCAATAACACCACGCCCCCATCGATCTTTGTCAATTCAACGCTTAAGACCGTTACGACCGATTACACGATTAACAACACGACAGGCATTTTAACCTTTACATCTGCCCCTGCTGCTTCCGCCATCATCTCTTGGACAGGCTCATACTATTGGAACGTTCGCTTGGAGAAAGAGCAGTATGATTTTAGTCGTATGCTAAACGGAGTATGGGAAGCCAAGACGATCAATCTCATAACGGTGAAGTCGTAAAATGAAAACCACGAACGTTACGCTAACTAATTACTTACTTGGTAACGCTGTCTATACGATGTGCGATTTAGTAACGATTACGCCTGTCTCTGGCTCGGTGATTCGATTGACCGATGCAGACGTGGATATTACTTTAGGCGCAAACACCTTTTCTCACAATACCTACCAATTCAAGCGATCTAATACCAAGATTCACATTGGATTGCAAGTGGACGAAATGGACTTCACCATCTTCGACATAGGATCTAATCTCATTAACAATCACACGCTGTATGAATCGTGTGTCAATGGGTATTTTGACAACGCTCAAATCAAAGTTCAACGCCTTATGAATTGTTATGGGAATTATACGTCACAAGTTTATTCTCCGCCAAGCGATTATCTGATATGGATGTTCGAGGGCAATGTATCCCAAGCCAATCCTTCTCGTTATGAAATTAAACTCAAGGTGAAGTCAGAGCTTGAAAAGTTAAACCTACCCACGCCTCGCAATCTCTATCAGCCAACGTGCGTTAATACCCTATTTGATGCCAACTGCGGTATTGACCCTTTGACTCCTGTGAATTATCTTAAGACCGGAACAATAGGAACGGTTACTTCTAGCACCGTATTCCAAGCGACCCTATCCACCACACCGACTGCCAATTATTATGATCTCGGTTACATCACTTGCAACTCTGGGGCAAACAATGGAGTCAAGCGATCCATTAAAACCCAGACCGGAACAACGACTGTAACGCTGACGCTGTTTTATCCATTGCCTTACACACCAACCGCTGCTGATACGTTCACGATTCTTCCCGGCTGTGATAAGGTCTATACGTCAGGCTGCACGAAGTATTCTAACACCGCTAAGTTCAGGGGCTTTGACTATATCCCAAGAAATGAAGATGCCCAATGACCGAACAAGAGCAGAGAGATCTCGTAGTGAAGGAAGCATTATCTTGGATCGGCACTCCGTATCGCCATCATGCGATGGTTAAGGGAACAGGCGTAGATTGCGCCATGATCCTTATAGGAATATACAAGAATTGCGGTTTGATCAATGAAGTAAATCTGCCTTACTATTCTCCTCAATGGCATTTGCATCGAGATGAAGAAAAGTATTTAGAGACCATATCGAAATATCTTAAGCCAACTCAAGACCCCAAGCCCGGAGACGTAGCCTTATTTAAGTTTGGTCGAACTGTATCTCATTCAGCGATTGTCATTGATTACCCTCAAGTCGTTCATGCTTATAACCGATCAGGCGTTATTTTAGACGATGCTACGAATGGCAAGTTAGCCGGTCGGCTGCATGGTTTCTTCACCTATTGGGATCAATAATGTCAGGCTTATTCGCACCTCCCGCTTCGCCTAATGCCCAGCAGACCGTTGCTGCGGCTGGGCTACAAGTCCAGACTTCCGCCTATGGCTTAGTCGTTCCCATCCTGTTCGGAAAAAATCAAACCACGCCTAACTTAATTCAGATGTTTAACTTTCGTTCTTATCAAAATGTTGAGGCTTCATCAACTTCAGGCGGTAAGGGTGGATCGCCAAGCCCTACTACGATTACTTATACCTATTCAGTCACACCGCTATTCGGATTATGCGAAGGCACGATTACTTCCTTTGATACGATTCGCAAAGATAAAGAGTTTCCAACTGCCTTGACCGGATGGGCAACCTTTACGGGATCGCAAACGACTGCGTGGTCAATCTCAACTGCAAATCCTAGGGTGTATCCCAAGATCGCTTACATCGCCTATGAGAATTATAATCTTGGCACAAGCACCGGACTGCCCAATCATTCTATCGTTCTAACCGGACTCAATCCCTACTCAACAGGTGCTTCATATTACGACGCGCATCCTGTAAAGATTGTTAAAGAGCTGCTGACTAACGCTCAATTTGGAATTGGATTTAGTTACCTAGATCCTAGCGTCGATACTCCGGGCGTTGCGACATTTTGGAATTACTGCCTAGCGATAACATCAAGTGCCAATAATCAATGTATGCTCTTTAGTCCTTTGATCAAAGACCAAAGACCCACCGCAGAGATCATCAACGAAATTATCATGGCTGCGAATGGTGCTTTTGTCTGGTCTGAAGGCGTTCTGAAAATCAAACCTTATGGAGATTCAGCTTTAACCGGACCAGCAGCTTTATCATCGATAGTTTATACGCCTTATCTTACGCCGGTTTATTCCCTAACCGATAACGACTTCATGTCCCCCAAGAATCAAGACCCCATCAAGGTTATCCGTAAGCCTCGCAATGATACCTATAATCAAATCTCCATCGAATATGTCGATAAAGATAAACAATATAATCCCTCGATTGTCGAAGTGAAAGACGATGCGGACATTGCTCAATTCGGACTGAGAAAGAAAGACACGATGAAGTGCCATTTCATTACCAATAAAGACACCGCCCAGATGGTGGCTCAACTGATCTTGCAAAAGAACCTATCCATCGTGAACAAATATCAATTCGTCTTAGGATGGAGATACTGCCTTTTAGAGCCGATGGACTTAGTAAACATCACCGATTCCAATCTAGGCTTCTCTGCCAAGACCGTTCGTATCACGTCCATAAGCGAGAACGATCAAGGACTCTTAAGCATTGAGGCTGAGGACTTCCCTCTCGGTGCTTCAAGCCCAGCCCTTTATTCCACAGGCTCAGGCTCAGGCACAGGCACGAATTATGGGGCTGATCCGGGTAATGTGAATACGCCCTATTTTATAAACCCGCCTTACTTCTTAACTCCGTCTGGACAAGAGCTTTGGATTGCTGTCTCTGCCGATTCTCCATTCTGGGGGGGCTGCACCGTTTATGCTTCGGTGGATAATGTAGATTATGCACCCATCGGAACGATATTTAATAAAGCCCGATATGGCGTCTCGACTGCCTCGATTACGAGCAATTCAGGGGCAATCAGCGACACGACCAATACTCTTGCGGTCGATTTAGATATTTCAAATGGAGTATTGATTTCAACGGATGCCGCTGGTCTTGCAGCTTATGTAACCTTGTCGGCTATTCAAACGTCATCCACTAGCGGTTTTGAATTGATCAGTTATCAAACAGCCACTTCGACAACAGGCTATGCCTACAACATAAGCACCATGAAGCGTGGCGTTTATGGAACGACCATTCAATCTCACGCTTCCGCTTCGCAGTTCATTCGTGTAGATGACGCTATATTCAAATGGCTTGTGCCTTCGACGTTCATTGATGTTAATAACACCGGACAATTAACTTATTTCAAGTTTGTGTCTACCAATGTCTTTGGGACAGTCACCCAAGAGTGGACAACTGTGACAACTGCTTATTCCCTTGCGATTCCAGCTCAGAACTTACCTCAGCCCACCGCAGTTTACGTCACCGTCAATTCAGCCCCTTAAGGACTTATATGACTCTTATAGAATCTAAATATCTACAAGACGATTCAGACATTGGAATCACCGTCTTAACAGACGTGATTACAGGATCGAATACGGTTAAGTTCACAACATCAAAATATATTCGAGTGGCTTGGGATTTTCCCATCAATGCACCCGATCCAGAGTCTTTTGAAATTATCGTCTTCGAGGGAACTGACCCTACCGATGAATCAACTTATCTTTTTCCTATGATTTCAGTTTCGGGTGAGCAACGAATCTGGGTAAAAGCAACGACATGGAATGGAACTGCGACACTTAATGCTGCTGTCCGAGCAGTTTACTATAAGGGATAATTATGGCTACCTATTCTAATTGGCAATTATCGAACGCTGCGATTGAATATGAGCCTAAAGAAACCATTGTATCCGAAACCGTTTCGGTCTTTACCTCCGGCAAACAAGGCATTGTTCCACCGAGCGACAATAAATCCACAAATACAGGTCAATATATCTTGGCTGCAAATGGAACATGGATTCCTCAACCTGCATTCACGAGCGGTGGCTCTGATGCTTTTGAAACCCTCAGACCCAGCAACTTCTCAACCACATATTCAATTTTCCCGCCAACGCCTGTTAATTCTTCTTATGCTTTTGACGTTGATGACAACCACGCCACGACCTTTGGCGAATGGGAGTTTGTATTTAAAAATAGAAATACTGGATTGACTGATATTTTTATTTTTAATACGTGGGCGGCTAAAGGTCAGACATGGACTGCTGCGACTATTAACGTATCTCGGTCATACGGATATTTTAATGATGGTGAATCCAATGCGACAACAGGTTCAAACAACCGCATTAGTAGTGTCTTAATCCAATACTCAGTCGATAACGGTTCTAATTGGTATACCATTGCTACTGATTTATCAGCCTCGACACCACTAGCTGCCACCACGTCAAGTGCTGCGCTTCCTTCCCTTAACCCAACGATGGGCAGCGTGTTATTAAAGTTCACCGTTTATCGCGGAGGCGGTGGAATGGTTTATGACCCTGATATTGGCATATCTATTCCCGGAACTACCGGGGATATGGACTTGAAAATATATGACGTATGGATTTCAGGCACGTATGCCGGTGGGGCTGGAAACATCACGTGCAATAATCTAGCTGTCACAGGCGATGCGACCTTTAGCGGCAAGATAAAGGACGGAACAGGGTCAGCAGGAACATCTGGATATGTTCTATCTTCAACAGGCACACAAACTCTTTGGGTTCCGGATTCCGTCGGATCAGGAACCGTCACTTCCATAACCACCACAGGGGCAAACGGAGTCACCATCTCTGGGGGCTCAACTCAAACCATCACCACGTCAGGAACATTCGCTTTAGCACTTGGCAACATCACACCTACTTCGATTGTGACCGGCACAGGTTCATTCTCTGGAGACGTTGAGTTTTCTTCGAGTATAAAATCCCCTAACGGTTCTAATTCTCCTGTGACGATTGCCCCCGATGGCACAGGCGATTTACACGTCAATGCCGACTCGATGCGACTAGGCGATAACAATGCAGACGCTACGATTGCGACAAGAGGGACAGGCGATTTAATCCTTACCACTCACGAAGGCTCGGCTGTCGAAGGCATTGTCCGTCTTTACGATGGGGCGAACGGAAACATAACTTTAACCCCTAATGGAACAGGTCAAGTCCAAGTAGGCACAGACCAAGTGGTAACGCTTGCAGCTTCACAAACGCTCACCAATAAATCCATCTCAGGTTCTACCAATACCCTATCGAATATCGCCAATGCTTCCACGACTGCGACCTCTGCGAATACCGCTTCAGCGATTGTGGCAAGAGACGGCTCAGGTAATTTCTCAGCAGGAACCATCACCGCCAATCTTACAGGTAACGCTTCAGGCTCATCAGGTTCTACCACAGGCAACGCTGCAACCGCTACGGCTTTGCAGACGGCAAGAGCCATCAATGGAGTTAATTTTGATGGAACGGCTGCGATTACGGTTACGGCTGCGGCTGGAACTTTAACAGGGGCAACCTTAGCCAGTGGAGTGACCGCTTCATCGCTTACGAGTGTGGGAACGCTTACAGGATTAACCGTTAGTGGATTGACAACTGTTACCAATGCAAACATTCTTCTTTCTAATGCTTACAACCTTTCGGCTCGTAATGCAGCGAATACACTTAGCCTTGCCTTAATTGGTAGAAACTCTAGTGATAAAGTGGCTATTGACCCCGATGGTTATGGGGTAACAATGGGAGGACCTTTAACGGTTAGCGGAACGACATCTTTAGCCACATCAAGTGGCTTTTCCCAAATCGGGACTGCTTCAAATTATACAAGTTCTAAATTGCAAGTGTATGGAAATATAGATTTGGTTAATACTTCGACTTCACAGTTTATTCGCTTCTACGATGGAACAACCTTTAAGGGCGGATTAGGAACTGATGATTGGGTAGGCGGTAGTTCTGCTAATTTAACCCTTGTCTCTAATGGCGATTCTGTATTTAGAACAACAGGTTCTGCTACTGAAAGAATGAGAATCGTTGGCTCGTCAGGTAACGTCGGTATAGGAACTGCCTCGCCTAGCACAAAACTTCACGTTTCAAATGCTGGAGTTTCAGCACAAGCGACTTTTGTTGGCACGACAGGTTCTCCCTATATAACAGTTGTCGGAAACTCAGGAACAACAATTCTTGGCAATGAATCAAATGGTGGGTGGGTCGGAACGACAGGTTCACAATCGTTTGTATTCAAAACAACAGATATCGAGCGAGTCCGTATAGACTCTAGCGGCAATGTCGGTATCGGAACTGCCTCACCTAGTTATCGCCTTCACGTCTCCGCTTCTGACACATCAAATGTTGTAGGTGGCTCTGCTGCCGCAATTAACATCAGCAATTCTAATGCTGCTGCTTTCAGTAGGACAGTAGATTTGAACTTTAGCGTTGGCGGTGGGGCTTCGGCAGAAAGGATTGCTGGTCTATCTGCTGTTTATACTTCTTACGGCACTTCCGTTGGCGGGGCTTTAGCCTTCTGCACAAATAATGGTAGTTCTTCGTTTGCCGAGCGTATGCGTATAGACAGTAGCGGTAATGTAGGTATAGGCGTAACTCCGAGTGCTTGGGGAAGTGCTTGGAAAGGATTTCAAGTCCAACAGTATACTGTTGCCGCACTTGGAAGCGATGAAGCAGATATAAACTTAAATGCCTACAATGATAATAATGGCTGGAGATATATCTCCACTAACTTTGCAACGCAATATCGACAAGGTTCAGGAATACATATTTGGTATACAGCCCCTTCAGGAACTGCGGGTAATTCAATAACTTTTACCGAGCGTATGAGAATTGATACCACTCAAGTTAAAGCAACTGTTCCCTTTATCGGCAATTCAGGAACTAAAGGATTCGGTGGCATTACCACAACCACATCCACTTCAACCCCTACAGGCGGTTCGAGTGGAGACCATTACTACATTTACTAATATGCCCCAGCATTGGTATAACGACTCAGGAACTTGGCGGCAAACGAACGCCCTCTGGTACAACGATGCAGGAACGTGGCGTGAGATGGCTGAGGCTTGGTATAACGACGCAGGAACTTGGAGACGAGTTCACCGCAGAGAGTTACGCAGACCGACTACGAACTCCTACACATCGGGCGGAACAGGAACAAACTCGCAAACGAATCCAACAAATGCTTACGATGCTGACAATTCAACGCACATATCGACTTATGGCTCTTGGGGGCGGTCAGGCGTTCCAGCTGCTTCGAGAACTGCAACGGCTATTTTCAGTTCGTGGCAAACGACCGTCAATACCTACAACACTTTAAGACTTTATATATCGGCTAACGCAAGTGGTAACAATGGAGAAACAGGGGCTACCTCATCGGTTAAGTTTGAAATCTCTGTCGATGCGGGGGCTAATTGGACGCAGATGTGGTTATTCACAACCCCCGCAACCACAACAGGAAGCCTCGCTTACACGCTATCGACTTCTCAGAATCTTGCGAACGTGCAAATTAGATTGTCCGTTCAAGGGGCTTCAGGCGGTGGGACATTTAATATACCCGGAGACGCAACTGCGGATGTCTTTGACATCTTTACGGTCGGAACATACTAAACTATTTTATGGAGAAACTTATGAACATCACTTTCACAGAACAAGAGCTTAACGTCGTGTTAACCGCTCTCGCGCAACGCCCCTTCGCGGAGGTCTTTCAACTTGTAGGAAAGATTCAAACCGAAGCCCAAGCCCAATTAAAGGAAAACGAAAATGTCTAATTATATAGAAACGATTGAACGAATGGATTGTTACCCAACCCAAGCAGGTGAAACCGATGTGGTCTGCACCGTTTATTGGCGAATGACGGCTAACGATGGCAACTACTCTGCCACCGCTTATGGCTCGTGCGGAATTACTTTCGTTGAAGGCGAACCCTTCACGCCTTATGCGGACTTAACGTTTCAGCAAGTCTGGGGCTGGGTTGCTGCCAAAGTGAATATGGACGATATGAAAGCCTCACTCGATAAGCAAATTGCCGAACAGGTTAATCCTCCCATCGTTTCGCCTCCGTTACCTTGGGCATAAAATGTATCGGAAGGAAGATAAATTATCAGAGAACTTTAGCCTTGGTGAGTTTTGTAAATCATCGATGGCTGATGAGCTTGAATTAAATCTTTATAAGCTGCTAACCCCTGAGCATTTTATTAACTTGCAACGAGTCGCTGATAAGTTAGAAGAACTGCGAACTATCTTAGGCTGTCCGATTCGTATCAACTCAGGCTATCGACCCGCGTCTCTCAATGAAGCGATTGGGGGAAGTAAGACATCAGCCCACATCTACGGACTCGCTGCGGATACGTTCCCATCAAAGGTCAAAGGTCAGCACGATTTACAAAACGCCTTCTTTGAAATTGCTAATCATCCTACGTTCATGGCGAATATCGACCAACTGATTATTGAGCGTGGCTGTATCCATATCGGGCTGACCGGATTAGAAAAGACCCCCAGGCGAGAACTCCGAGGGGAATCTTACGAAGGCAACAAGAGACATTATCCTTTGATCAAGATTTGGGGAACATAATGGCTCAAATGAGTAAGGTAAAATATCTAAATAGAACGAAGCCCACCAAGACGGTCAAGCGAGGTTCTAAAGACAAACAAATTAAACCGTATCGTGGACAAGGAAAATAATATGCTTGAATGGATTGGTGCAAAAATTAGTTCGTTCATCGGGGGCATCCTAGGTGGGCTTTCGATTTTGTCCTACATCCCGCCGAAAGATACGAAAGAAGCCTTTATGCGTGGTGGCGTATCCGTTGGTTTTGCCTTGATGTTCGCCCAGCCGATTCTTTTGTCGATTGGATTAGAAATAAAACCGTCAGACCTTTGGATGTATGAACTCGGCATCTCTTTTCTTTGTGGATTTATTGGCTACTCGGTCATGAATTGGGTGGCTAACTTCTTAGCGAAGAATCAAAACAAAGACATTATGGAAGTCGGACGAGAGATCAAAAACCCTAAGAAGAAAAGAGTTAAGAGGAAGTAGCCTATGCTTTCATTCTTACGCAATCAAGTCCTTCTGATAAATATCGTTTCGCTATTGGCGATCTTCGCTGGGTGCTACAAGATTGCGTGTAATAAGAAAATCAAACACGAACTTAAGACCCCCATTTGGTATGCTGGAATCTTCTCCATCTTTACCGCTTTGATGATTGTGATTCAATGGCTGCTCGGCGCAGAGTTTCCACTAGCGTATAACAAGATCGGTCGCTTTGGTGAAGTGGCGATGAATGTATGCTTAGCATTATCGGCTGTGCAATTTATTAGGAGTAAACGATGAAGCAATTTATACAAAAAATGTTGCTCGATGAAAGCGACTCGCCTAGCACTAAAAGAAGCATAGCTCTTATCGGGTCAGTCGTTTTATTCCTGACTATGTTTGTAAACTCATTCACCCCGATTGATTCTGCACCCTCCGCAGAATTGATTACAGGAGTCGTAACGGTGATATGCGTTTGTTTGGGCGCAAGTTCCATCGATAAGTTCTCACCCAAGAATGAAAACTAAACTCATCATTCTGGTCGTTGGTCTCGCTCTAGGTTATGGACTCGGCTATTCAAGTTTTAGCCCCAAGTCGATTACTGAGACGAACGCCCCTGAAATCCGTCAAGCGGATGGCAGTCTGGTCTTAGAGCGAAATATAAGCGAAACTAGAATACCTAAAAAACCGCCTATAAACCCATTTGGTGCGTCAGAATGGATAAGACATAGCGAAGTAGTTATAAAACCTACCGCCTCTGTAATAGGCTCTAATGCAGAAATAAAGCCTATCGTGGTTTCCTTCGATTTAATCAGGCAGTCAGATAAGACCTACCGAGTGATCGCAAGTGCTGAGGGCGGTGAAGTTATCGGTGGAATTGACGTGCCGATTGAAACGACCGCCTATCCTGAGCAGCCCAAATGGGCAGCGGGTGGAATCCTCTTAAATAACGGATATGGCGCGTTTATCCAGCGTTCTATGGGGGCTTTCCTTATAGGGCTGGACGTGGCTCAGATCTCGCATAAGACGCTCAATACAAAAGAGATAGCCTATTCGCTCAGGATTGGGTTAAGATTTTAAGTAGATAGCAGCACCGGAAATGGTCGTTGCGATTCTCCTTTAGATTGATGACCACCCTTTCAACGAGGGGTGGTTTTTAATACTTGACAAATGTCAAGTTTGTTTTAATCTTAGGCTCAAGGAGAAATGCATGGATGTAATCAGCAAGTTAAATGCTATCGCTAAGATTGGCGTAAGCCAACGAGCGTTAGCTCAAAGATTAAACATATCGGAAACAACGGTTTGCCGATGGTATAAAGGCGAACGAAAACCTAACGCAGCGAATCTAATTTTTCTTTCGCTCAAGTTTCCAGATTTTTTTAATAACAACGAGGTCATGAAATGGCTATCAAAGAAATAGTTTCTCGAATCTTCGCTGGGCTGCTTTCGATCTTTGCGACGGCTCTGCTTTTATTCGCTCTCGGAATCATCAGTAAAATCTTCATCACCGTTTTCAAGTGGGGTTACAGAATCGTTCTTTAATCCTACGCTACGAAGTTTGATGGACTTCACCAACACCATCAAAGGAGAATAAATCATGTTGAACAAAAGCGAATCCATCGCCAACCTTGTCAAAGCCTTGTCAGCTTTACAGGGTGAACTCAAGGACAGCAGTAAGAACGCGGTGAACCCGCACTACAAAAGCAAGTATTCCGATCTTTCGGAAGTGCTTGGGAATCTTCGACCCCTTCTGGCTAAGAACCAATTAGCCCTCAGCCAATTCCCTTCTTTCGAGAATGGGATTGTCTCCGTCACTAGCCTCTTGGCTCACGCCTCTGGCGAATGGATCGAATCAACCGCCTCAGCCCCAGCCACCAAACAAGATGTTCAAGGCGTTGGCTCGGCAATCACTTACTTAAAACGCTACTCAGCCACTTCGATTGTCGGCATGGCAAGTGCGGATCAAGATGATGATGGCAACTCCGTCAGCACCGTCCCTCCTGTGATTATGAAAGTCCCATCGCCTAAAATTGATCTGAATGGGAATCCGATGAAGCAAGACTTTCGCCAACTCTCGGATGCTGAGACTACAAAAATTGAAACAATCATTCAGTCTTACGCAAAAGCTCTAGTCCTTGCTGGGATCAAAGAAGATCAGACGAACGAGAAAGTCGATCTCGCTCGGTCAATGGCTAAGAGCCAACCTTTCGATTTATTCGTCAAGGACTACACCGCCAAGACCACTCGCCTTAAAGAGATGGTTAAAAAAACAGACGACATTCCTTTCTAAGGGGGACACTATGAGCAATCAATACACAGACGATTATGGGTGCTGTTCAGTCTGCGGTTCGCCTTCGTGTTCCATCTGCGAAAAATATGATGATGTGGGTACTAACTATCATTGGGCTTACCGATTTGGAGGGCAATGGCCGCCATTAGAAACGCCAGAACAAAGAGCTGAACTGTTCCAAAGAATTAAAAAAGAGTATGGACTTTCTGCCTTAGTCGAAATGGCGAAGCATTATCGATTTGACAAAGCCTATAAAAAGGAGATAGAAGATGCCACACGATAGCGAAGGTCGCTGCACTAGCTGCGGCTCTTTCTACTGCTCGATCTGTGCCAAATGGCTTGATAATGATTTCAAGATCGGAACGGACGCACCTGATCTGCCAACCGAAGCAGAATCAACTAATAAACCAAATCGTGAGTTCCGTTTGAGAGAAATGAAAGGCTTTTGGTGAGGGTCAAATGCAGATCATGATCGCTTTCGCCCTTGGCTTCTGGCTCGGCAGAAGATACGAGATCAACCGCCAAAAAAAGTGCCTGAAAGGGCATCGATGAAATATCACTTCCTTCGCCATGATTACTTTAAGCTGCAACGAACGGTCAATGAGTTAAAAGCTTTAAGCACAATCTTGGTGAAGGATTATGGATACACCCCCCAACATATTTACAAAATCTTAGAGGAGATTTACGATGCACAAAATCCACAAATCGTTGAGCGAAGAATTAAGTGACTTCGTCTGGTCGGCTAAAAACCTTAGCGAGAGCCACAACGTCACCCTTGAATCTTTAGTCAGAATCTTAAAGGCTAATCTTAATGCGCCTGAATAACGACCACATCTACAATGTAAAGAAACCCAAGATTCGAGATCTTGTCCTCATGCGTCTGGCTGAGGGAGATCAACCCCCTTACATCGAAAGTGTTGCTGTGAGATTCGATATCCCATGCCATCAAGCGGCTCGAATCCTAAATGAAGTTAAGAAGGAGATTGGCTATGACAAAAAAACAAAAAATAGAGCTTATTGAAAAGCACTTTCAGCATCCGATTGACCCTAAAGAGATGAACGAGAAAGAGTTAAATGCGTGGGTGCAGTTCATTGGATTCTTGCAACGATGAAACTCTTTTATAAAATCTCCGCTGTCGCTAAAGGCAGACCCCGATTCAGGATGCTGCCGGGCAGAAACTACCCAATGGTTTACACCGACACCCTTACCGCTACCTACGAGACAGCAATCAAGATGCTGACGAAGGCGCAGCTGGGTAAATACTTCCAGCCTTTCGATGGGGCGATCTCAGTCTGTATAAACATTGAAATCACTAGACCTAAGAGCGTTACAAGGGACTATCCCAGCGTAAAGCCAGACCTCGACAACTACGCCAAAGCGATCCTAGATGCGCTGAATAGCCTCGTCTGGCTCGATGACGCTCAAATATGTTCCCTGCAAATCACAAAATCCTATAACCTTAAGCCAGCGATCACCGTTGAGATCGATCACCACCAAGGAGAATCAAATGTTATTCCCTCAAGAGGAGATTGATAAGTTTAATACTTACAATCGAAAACTTTATAAGACTAAAAATGAAGAAGGCAAAATCGAACAGCGACCGGTGATCTTAAAATCAAAAGATCAAGCGATCAAAGAAGTGGAGTCACATGCTGATCCGAAATGGATCGCCAAAGCAAATGAAGCTCTGGACATCCTCATTAAAAACAATCAAGAGTTCACCAGCGATCAAGTCTGGAAACTTCTCGACTCTTGGCAAGTGCCTCGACCTCATGCACCGAGTGCGATGGGATCAATCATGCGACGTGCTGCCTTAGCGAAAAGAATTAAAAAGACCGGTCGGTTTATTCCTTCCTCACAAGGGACTAATCACCAAAGGGACGTTGCCGTCTGGGGAGTCGTATGAAGCCCTTCTGGTTTCCCATTGAACCGGCTGCCTTCCTATCGGACAGTCTTGTGGATCAAATGACCACAATCGAATTAGGGGCTTGTTTCAGGCTCTTGTGCCGACAATGGATAGACGGTGACCTACCAGACGATCCAGAGCAGCTTCGTCGCTTGGCGAGGCTCTCTAAGCCTGAAATGGATGAGGCTTGGGAAGTCATACAAAGGTTCTTCCCTAAGTCGGGAGATGGCAAACGAGCCAACCGATATGCTAATGAGCGAAGGAAAGAAGTAACGGAAACCCTATCTAAACGCCATGATGCAGGCGTCTTAGGGGCTGAAAAGCGATGGGGTAGCAATAGCAATCGCATAGCAAACGCATGGCAACCGCATAGCAAAGGCAATGCAATAGATATAGTTAAAGTAAAACAAAATATAAAAGAAAAGAATGATAAGAAAAATACCGATGATATTTTGGATTTAATCTCTAAAACCATTCCTTAAGGAGGAATTAATGTATCAAACCATCAGAGAAGCCTTACTCACCAAGGGAATATCGTGTTCCTTCTGGGGCAAGAAGGACGAATCAGGCGTAATGGGTAAGCCTACTCGCTTATATATCAACCATCAAATGCCCAAAGATGTGAAGGTCTACATCGAGTTCCCTGACCCAGAGACCCTACTCAATGGGTCAATCAAAGTTAAGATCTACCCCTTCGACGACACTACGGCGGGTAAGGATAAGTTTATGACTTGTCTAAAAGTAGCCAAAGAGAATTGGGGCAATGTCCCGCAGCTCATCAACGAAATCGTCATGGGTGATTTATGAAAATCCAGACGACTACCTTCTGGCGAGACCAAAATAACCTCGATGTTGGAATGTCTTTTAACCGATACCAATGCCGAGTCCAGACCGGTGCTGATGATTGCCTCATTTCCTTCAGCGTGGATAACATTGAGAACGCCGCCATTGTTTTAGAATCATTAACCAAAATTACTAAAGAACTTCAGGATTTTGTCGATGCTCATTGATTGGAAGCCCAAACAAAATTGGACGATCAAGAGCGTCCCAGATATCGGCTGGATGGCAATCTGCGAATATGATGAGTCGAGCGTTTGTGCGGTGTCGTTGTATGATCTTTCTATACTTATCAGAGCCATCGACAATGAAACAACACAAATGCAGCTACTGCCACAAACGAATCCCCATGCCCCCTGATTTTACTATTTGCGGATACTGCGAAGAAATCTTAGAAGATTTAGAGCACTTAAACAACGCCATTAAACTACTTAAAGCGGAGAGACAAAATGATTGACCTATACCTAATTGGAGTCGCAGCCACAGCGATGTGGATGTTCGCCTCAGACTTTGATCGCCACACGATCTTGGCACTTGATCTTAATATCGAGCCAAAATACAAGCTCAAAGATTACGCTTGGCGACCCTTTATTTTTCCTTATCTTCTAGCCAAGTTCTTATTCACTCGCATCAAGAATTGACACCTACGAAAAGTCAATTTTTTTAGGGTAATCTAATAAACCCTAAAGGAGAATTATGCGAGGCGTAGGCATGACCAGAAGTGAATTAGTAAAGCGTATTGAGGCAGTCAAGAAGGATTATCTCAACGTCAAGTGGTCAAGGGTCAAAGCCTATCGTAGTCGCAAAGACCAGCTGCCAGAACTCGCCAAAGAACTCTCGCATCTAAAATCAGCGTTAGACTACATTGACAACCACCATGACTTTGCGGTATGAAACTAGAGCATTACAAGTATCCCAGCTTGATCCAGACCATGCACTCGATGATCTTTATCGCGTGTCTTAATCACAAGACATGGGGACTGCCGGAACTCGCTAAAGTTTGCAGCTTAAGACACTTTGAAATGCTGCCGGAATCCATCACCAAAGAGTGCATCAAGGAATGCATTAAGATCGGCTGGTGTGAGAAGAATGGCAAGACGTGGAAGTCTAGTCTTTAGCCCTTCGTTTACGCTTAGGCTTATCGTTAATCCTGAAGGTCTTAGGTAGCGAGATCGAGCCGCTTAAAAAGGTCTCATACCACGTCAGCCCATTGGCGATCTTCTGAGCCTCAGACCTAGACTGAACGCTAATGCAGACCGTTCGAGCCTGACCCTGCTCAACGCAGACAATGGCGTAGGAATAAGACTCATCGCCATCGCTGGAATCAATAACCGCTTCGACAAAATACTGACGATCCATATGCCACCCCGAACTCTATTATCTCACCACGATATAAGTTATTCTGTATCAACACTTTGGGCATCATCTTGGTCATCAACAAAGCAACCGCAACCGCCTATGTCAAACATATCTACATGGTGATTAGCCTCAACGCTCAAACGCAAATCCCTCAAGGTATAAGGCTTATTAACACCATTTATGCTTTTTTTAAGAAAAGCGATGTCTTTATCAAAATGTTTTCTAAACTCCTGTTCCCGATCTTCGTGGTATTTGTAGCGTTCTGGCATCTGCTTTAATAAGTTAGCAAAATGTCCTTGACCCGCTTTGACGCAAAAGCCACCGCAATTATTATGTGCAAAGCCCATCGCATAGAGTCTAGGTGGCTCAATGCCTTCGGCTTTTAGCAATTCAATCATTTCGTTTTTATCAAGATAAGGGGCTACGGTCATTGGGGCTTCGTAAGTCCAGCCTTCCTTGTCTTTAATTTTTTTAAGCCGATCAAAGCGATGAATCTCTGTCCAATCAATCCCTACATAAATAACTGTATCTGCCTTATTGCAATTCTCTTTTAGCCACTTCTTGGCTGGAAGCCTCTTTAGGTAATGCGAACAGTTATCTACTCGGCTGTTCGATAGGAACTTCATATCCCAAAACACTTCCCAGAGATCACGACCGTCCTCAAGCACGACTAATTTACCACCCACATTTGCAGAGGCTTGGTATAGAAATCTATACAAGTCCTCATCTTCGCTCTTGGTATCAGTAAACAAAAGAACAAGATCATCTGTTCCATACTTTTCGGCTACTCTTTTAGCACAAGCCCAAGAGCCTATGCCACCAGAGAACATTACGACGTGCTTCATAGCTAACCCCGCTTGTAGAACTTGCCGCCCATCAGGCAGAAATCATGCGTCGTGTCGATGTATTCAAACTGAGTCCGCTTATTGTGGGTATCGACGTGGCACAGAATGAACCCATTACCCCACTTCTCCCCAGCGGTATAAGATGCCTCTCGCTTGTGACCAGAGCCTAATTGATGCCATTCATACGTTCCAAAGATGGGGGAGTAAGCCGACCTGACCAAGTGCTTATGATGATGTCCATTGACCCCCGGATAGCCCATATCAAAGCCATGAGGGAAGTGATGAAAGAGAATCGAATCGTAGGCGATGTAATAATTCTTTCGCAGCTCATGATTCACGTCTGAGTTACTAAAGGCAGCCAAGTCCATACGTGCGATGTAGTTTACTTCATACTTCTTAATGCCTAGCAAATCTGGAATAGTCATGCCATGCAAATCAGATAAGACCGTAACGAGAGCTGGAGTCGCTTCGGTTAAATGACGCAGCAAACGGAACTCATGATTGCCTTCGACCATCGTGAGTTCTGCTTCCGGTGCGTTGTCCCTTATATCCTCAAGAAACTTATGCACCCATTTAATTCGCTCGATGGGCTTATACTCTCTAGGGTCTTGGGTATATTTTCCGAACTCCGTCATGTCGAAGATGTCGCCATTCAGCACGATCTTCTCAGGCTGGACACGCTTACAAGCCTCTAAGAACATCTCACGATAAAAGGGGTCGCACTCCACGTCGTGTATATCCGACCCACAAAGAATCGTTTGGAAACGTCTATCGAATCCTCTTAAGTAATTGCCCTCGAAGGACATTTTATCAATCGTCATCTTTCGCTGGTTATCTTTAGAAGCGTGTTTCGCAATATGCTTTTCTAATCCCTGAGCGTGTCTGCTTAAAACAATATTGGATTGTTTCTTAAACTCTGCGAACGTGCCGAAGTATCGATTCCAAGTGGACTCGCTGATCTGACTATTGTTTCTAAAGAAGTTCCTAGATATGACCTGTTCGGGATTCTCCTCGGCAATGCGTTGCAACTCACGAATACAATCGTCTTTCGACCACTCCAAGTGCTGGCGACCCGCATCCTCGCTCAACGGTATTTGACGCTTGACCATAGATCCCCCTTGCGATAAGTGTTCCACACTTTTATGTGCAAGTGCTAATCTAAACACATGAAAAGTCAAGATAAGTTCACCAACAAGGAACTAGCCTTCGTTCGAGAATACGTGAAGTGCAACAACGCTACCCAAGCTGCAATCTCGGCTGGGTATTCTGAGAACAGCGCAGAGGTGCTAGGCTGCCGACTGTTAGCCAAGCCTAAGATTCAAGCCGAGTTATCCAGACGAGTCTCTCAAATAAGCGAACGAGTGGACGTGAAGGTCTCGGATGTGCTGAAGGTTATGAAAGCGATCCTCACCTTTGACCCTAGAGATCTATACTTCCCAGACGGATCGATTAAACCACCCAACGAGTGGTCTGATGAAGTCGCTATGGCGATACAGGGCTTTGAAGTAACCGAGTTATTTGATGGTAATGGAGACGCTAAACACGCTTTTGGAATGATAAAGAAAATAAAACTAGCGGATCGAATGAAAGCAGCCGACACGCTGGTCA
>Ga0208975_1000204_pt1 | contig 31787 bp, 28 predicted proteins | sample GreLakmeER78MSRF_FD_187700 | JGI IMG/M metagenome (GOLD analysis project Ga0208975, IMG submission 187700) | Freshwater lentic microbial communities from great Laurentian Lakes, MI, USA - Great Lakes metaG ER78MSRF (SPAdes) | ecosystem: Environmental > Aquatic > Freshwater > Lake | place: Great...
CTACGAGGCGTTTCCCATGAAGGCGACCGGGTGCAAGGCAACGCTGGCCAAGGCCGAGCTCACGCCGGCGCAGGTGGCCAAGATCGTGCCCGAGGGCTTTCACGAGAATGTGGCGGAATGGACGCGAGGCTCCGGTGCCAACGGAAGCAATGGAAGCAACGGAAGCAACGGCGTGCTCTTCGGGAGCGACGTGGTCATGCAGATGCTGGGCATGCCTACGGGTGTGGTATACAAAGGCGTGGCGCCCATTGCGATCCTATGTACCAAGGCAACCGACGTCGCAGCGAAGGACTTGATCGCGCACCTTACGCAGCTGACGAGCGTGCGGCCTACGGCGCCCACGGTGCCCACGGTGCCCAAGGTGACCAAGGTGACCAATGTGCCCAAGCTGCCCAAGTATGCACCAACTTATGCGTTGATCACGACCGATGCCGATGAGTTTGTGCCGACACGTACCACGCTCATGGTGGGCAAGCAGCCACTGGTGTCCTTCTACGAGGCACCGGCGTGCCTTTCTTATGTTGAAGTGGGCATGTACGGGCACACGGGTGGGCATAGCCAAGTGGGCATGTACGAGCTCAAGGTGGCATCGGTCCACACGACCCTACGTATGATGATGTCGCACATGTTCTCGGAGCAGCCGGACCTGGTCGTGGCCGCCGTGACACAGCAATGCCTGATCAACCTGCTGTCCATCTTGATGTTGAACACGATGACGGGCTCCAAGAAGAAGCTGCTCCAACAGTTCGTACTGCAGTGCTACGGCAAGCAACCCGGCGTTGCCACGTTGCGTCGCAACCGCATGAAGCGCCTGGCCGGGCTCGAGGCGTCCATCTAGGCCTAAGCTAGGGTCGGCTCTGCTTATTATCTTTTCGAGGGGTAAGAACCATCAAGAGCCAACATGCTATCCACGCGTGAGCTCGTGCTAATTGCCATCTCGCTCGTCCTACTTCTAGTGATTGTGTACCTCGTGTACCGCGGTTGTGCTTGCATGCGCGAGGGCTTCGAGGGCGAGGAGGCGGCAAACGCCGACATTCCGGCGCTCGAGATGTCCCGCGAGGAGGTGGCGCTGTTCGAGGACCTGAAGTCCGAGAAGTACAGCGCCCAGGAGATCGACCGCATGGTGGCCGAGGGCGTCATTGACCAGAAGCTGGTCGAGAAGTTCCTGACGCGCCTGGACGCCGTGGAGAGCACCAAGCCGGTGGCCGCCAAGCCGGCTGCTGCTGCTACTGCCAAGAAGGTCGCGGCCAAGTAGGCGACTGTTGCTTGATGATGATTACTTTTTGTAACTTGATAAAAATGATTGAGAAGTCTTAGGTTTGCTTATAGCTCCAGGGTACGCTTGCCAGAGGCGGCCGCCCGGGCACGAGCTTGACGTGCGACCGCGGCTGTGCCGGTGGACGTGATGGAACCGGGGCCACCAAATGTGCTGCGCACCTCCGAGATGCCGGCCATGTCCTTGACGTCCTCGATGATGCTCACGATCTCCTCGTCGCTCATGGACATCGACTCCATGCGCTGGTTCATAGGAGGCGGCTGTACCGAGATGTTGGAGTGAGGCGGAGGCGCTTGACGTTGGGGCGGCGGAGGCGGCGCCTGGCGCGTTTGGAACTGGGACGGTTGCGGCATCTGGTTGAACTGCTGCGGGCCGCCGCCCATCATGCCGCCGCCAAACATGTTGCCGATCATGCCCATGATGCCGCCACCACCTCCGCCTCCGCCCATGGGCTGCTGCTGCTGCTGGGGCAGAGGCGGAGGCGGCGGAGGTGCGCCCGACGCCCGACGTGCGTCCATGTGCGAGTTCATGGCAGCAGACTGGAACTGCTTATAGAGGTCCGGGTTGGAGCGCAGCACGGCCTCGACGTCGGGCAGCGGCTGCTGACGGAACATGGACTTGGTCAGGTGGAACATGAAGGCCGAGCCCGACAGCGACAGCATGAGGCGCAGCTCGGGCGCCATCTTCTTGCCGGTGCCCTTGTACTTGTCGTGCAGCTCGGTGAAGATGTCGTTGTAGTCCTCGATGCTGCCGTGCACGTTCTCGCTCCAGCCGTCGAGACGTAGGTCGAACGGATCGAAGCGCGTGTTCAAGAACTCCATCCCCGTCACGAAGGCCACCATCATCTTCTGCTGGAACCGGATGCTGGCGTCGAGCTCCTTCTCACGTAGGACGCGGTGGTACTCGGTGCGCATGTCGTCGATGTTGCTTTCCATCGTGAAGCGGCGGGGCAGCTGGTAGCCGCGGCTCTCTAGGCGGTCCATCTGGAACAGGATCTCGCGCTTCTCGTTGTGCTCCGTCTCCATGCGGGCCTTCTCGGACTGATAGCGCTGGCTGGCGTCGGCGGCAGGCGAGCTGCCGAAACGGGGAGCGCCGTTCCAGCCACCGCCACCGTCCCCACCCTCCGTCTCTGTGCCCGTCTCCTCGCTCTCGCCAATGGAAGAGCCGGAGCCGGAGCCCGAGCCCGACCCTGAGCCCATGGAGAGCACGTCGCCCGAGACCTTGCGCTTGTTGATGAGCATGTCGGCGCCCGAGCTGTTAAAGTTGCCCGAGCTAAATCCGTTCATGAAGCCTGAGGGGCGGCTAGGGATTTGAAAGGCAGAGGGGCGCGAAGCCGACACCTCGATGATCGAGTCATCGTCGTCGCTCAGCTCGATGCTCGGTCCTTGCATGGCGGCTTAGAGTACCTTATCACAGTACTCTTTAAGTCCGTTTTTATGGGGTGGTGCCTGAACGCACGTAAGCTAAAGGCAGGAACGCTAAAGGCAGGAACGCTAAAGACAGTCCCAATACACCAAGCGATGCAGGTGGCGCAGCATGGCCTCGCGGTCGCCAATGAAGTACTCGGCGCCGCGGTCCAACGTGTACGTACGTCTGAAGGACCGCATCACCTTGCGTTCGACCTTGCGTGCATCGCGAACGTTGAAGGTGGCCACGACCACCGTGCCCTTCGGGTACTGACGCAGCCTGGCACAAAAGGCCTGGCACGTATAGCCAACCTTCCACACGGGCGTCCGCTTGCACTGGTCCCGTGGGGTCTGGATCATGTAGATGACGCCTGACTGTCCTACCTTGCCTGCCTTGCCTGCCTTACATATGGACTTTGACAGCCGAGGGGCAGTCTGAGGCCGGGGGCGGGGGCGAAGAGCGTGAGTGTGCGGAGCCGTGTGCGGAGCCGTGTGCGGAGCCGTGTGCGGAGCCTTCGCAGAGGTCATGGCCGATCCTCTCTACGCTTCTATGCACGCAGATTCCTTTAAGCCCCGGCTGGTCCTAGTGATGGGCTTAAGGCTTATCGCGATATGCTTGTTTATAAGCGAACATGGCGGCAATGGGTAGCCTTAGCGGTCCTGGCCTACCTAAAGATGAGCGGTACCAACGTATCCTGCAGGCTGTGCCGTCCCTGAGTCCCATGGAGGTCGACGAGCTCTTCAAGATCCTGCACAAGACCAAGTGCGAGTACAGCCGCAACGACAACGGCATCTTCATCAACCTGCGTTGGGTGTGCGAGAAGGTGCTGCGTAAGATCGAGCAGTTCATGGCGTTCTGTACGAAGAACCGCGTCGAGCTCGAGAAGTACGAGAAGCTGCGGCGCATCATGACCGAGAGCTTCGTGGTGCGGCAGCCACGTGCACGTATGTTTGGGTATGGTGGCTACGGGGGCAAGTACCAGGCGACGGCGGCTGCAGCACCCGTTGCAGCACCGGTCAATCCGGTGGCTGTCATTGAAGAGGAAGCGGAGGTTGACATGGATGAAGACGAAGAAGCGGAGCCTAACGCAGAGCCTAACGTGGACATTGAGGATACAGAGCCCAACACAGAGGTAGAGGCTGCGATAGAGCCCTTAGCTGCAGCACCGATTCCTGCACGTACAGCCGTTGCGACCGGGGCCAATACGACCATGAAGTTCTACTTGCTGAAGAAGCGCTTTGCCAAGGTGTCGGGCCAGAGCAGTCGGTTTGAGCAGGGGGAGCTTGTTAAGGAATAGGCAGATGTCAAGCCAACGTACACCTCTTATACCCCAAAAAAGGACACAATACCCACACAACAACCACACATCTATCACTTAAAGGCTACGGCACGAAATACACATTGAGCAGACACTACACACAATGGGCTTCGAAGCACTCCTACGTATATTGCCCGCATCGCAAGAGGGCCCGCTCGAGTTGTGTGCCGACGCGTCCTTTCAGGCGTGTGCCGAGTACCATGGGGCGTTCGAGCGTACGTTTGCCTTTGGATTGCCTGCAGGCTCAGGGATGGGCTCTAACAACCAAGGGCCGTCGACGTCAATGAAGGTCACAACAGCCCCCGTGGGTTGGTTCTACCCGACGTTGCCGCATCTGCTGTTGGCCCGCGCGGACCCTTACAGCCGGACGTATTCGAAAGAGCGCCGTGACGATCTGGCCGATGCCTTGCGGACGCGGATGTTGGCGTTCTTGACGGACATCCTTCACGTGTCGGCGCTAGGACGTCGCATTGCACATGATGCAACGTGGTGGTTCTCGCAGCCACGTGTGTGGGCCGATCGAGCCGGGCCCGAGCATTGGAAGGCACTACGTGCCGTATTGAGCCACTTTGGCATGACCGAGGACGATGCGATCATTGGCCCTAGAAACCAGTGGCAGGCTCGGACCTCGGCTAAGGTTTAGGGTTGGGTGGGGTTGGAACCTGACACGTTAAAAAATGGATGTTCTTTTTGGTACTCTCATGGTAGTGTAAAGCCAGGTAGTGTAAAGAGCGCAATGGCGAAACAGTTGGAAGAGGCGTGGGCTGCAGCCATTGATCAAGAAGGCACATATGCAGACGCTTCATGTGTGCTAGAGATCGATGTGTTGCCGCCTACTGGTGAAGGGGAGGCAGTGGACGCCGGCCTATGGCCCATGACCACGTTCGACGTCGTTCGCAGCGTCCTCATGTCGCTGCGGGACGTCCGGGCCGAAGTGCTGCCCGAGCGGTGGGAGGTGCTGCTGATGGACGGCGATCATGCGGGCTATGCGTTGGTTGTGGAAGGGCTCGAGCGCATTCGGACGTTGTGCGAGACGGACAACCCGTGGCTCGTTGCGCACAAGTGGGTCATGACGCGCGTTGAGGACAGCGTGCGCTTCCCGCAGACGTACGTGGTGGGCCTGAAGGGCAGTGTGGTTAATGTGGTTGACGTTGCAACTAAGGCGGCAGGGAGCTGGTGGGCCGCGGCCGACAAGTTGACTCGGCTTAAGAAGGAGTTCAAGTATGTACATATGGAAACAGGCATCGTGTATCACTTGATCATGGAGCAGGGTGCCAACGGCCAGGGCCAAGGCTCAGAGGCCGGCTTTCGTCTCAAGGCACGTTGGAGCCATAGTGCGTCGAGGCGTGACAAGGCTAGAAGGGGTGCGTCGGCCAAGGGACCTGAGGCTGGTGCGGCCGTTGCAGCCGATGCGGCTCTAAAAGCCGACGTCAACAACGTCCTACGTCATGGTCTACGTCTTGCGTCCATTGCACGTAACGAGCCGGTGCCCATGAAAGTGAACGCGAGTGCCGACGTACTGGCGGGCTACAACAAGCTGATCAGCACGGCACGTCGTGGTGCGGGCCGGGGTCAGGCGCGTGGAGCCGGAACGGGTGACGGCCGGCCGTTCTTCGTGGCACCCAAGCCGGTGACCTTGGAGCAGGTGCACCTGATCGACCCCGAGACGCGCTTCGGTGCGGTGTCGATCCAGAGCGACTACTGTGTGACGGACAAGGCCGACGGCGAGCGTATGCTGTTCTACGTCCACTCGGACGGCACGTGCTACCTGATCAACAACGCCCTGGACGTGCGCAATACCGGCATCGTGGCCAAGTCGTCGCGGCTGCACAACTCGCTGGCCGACGGCGAGTACATCGATGCCACGTCCATGCGGTTCCCCGGCCAGAAGAGCCTATTCGCGGCCTTTGACGTCTACTTCTTCAATGGCCACAGCTTGATCAATCGGCCGCTCATGGAGTCGGTGGCGTCGGTTCGGGGCGGAGCCGGAGCCGGAGCGGGTCGCAATGACGGTCGCAATGACGGACGCAACAACAACAGGCCGCAAGCAGCCGAGCAAGGCCCCAGCGGCGCCCGTAACACGATCATGCGCGAGATGTTCGAGGACATCGGCATGTGGAACCTGTCGCAGTCGCCCATGTCCCTGACGATGAAGGCTCACCGTCATGCCCCGGGGGCCGCGATCTTCAAGGCTGCCGCCGAGGTGCTGGCGTCGAGCGAGCGGCTGCCCTATGCCAACGACGGCCTCATCTTCACGCCAGCCAACCTGTTTGTGTGGGGCGTCTATGCCAACGGCCGCCCCGTGTCCATTGCGCCTGAGCTGGGCCGCTGGGACCGCGTGTTCAAGTGGAAGCCGGCCGATCAGAACAGCATCGACTTTCTGGTGCGGGACACCGAGCGCGTCAAGATGGTGGGGGCCCAACGGTTCAAGGGCTTCCAGCTGCTTTGCGGCCTCAACATGGGCAAGACCAAGCCGATCACGGTGCCCGAGGGCATGCGCTACCTGCACGACCCGGAGGCGCGTGGCGAGGTGCTGGCGCTGCGTGAGCGCTACGAGCCCGCGCCCTTTGACCCGGTGTCCTATTACCAAGAGGGCGTGGACGTCGCGTGGATCCCGATCGACGGCGATGGCCAGTGCCGGACGACCGATGGCGAGGTCATGACCGACGAGAGCATTGTGGAGTTCCGGTACATTGTGGAAGGCGAAGGAGCCGAGGGAGCCGAAGCCGATGCCTCTGGTGCCGGTTGGCGCCCCATGCGTCTACGTGAGGACAAGACACGCCTGTATCGCACGTCGCACAACATATCGCGGGCCGCCAATGACATGGGCACGGCGCGCAACATCTGGATCACGATCTTCGAGCCGGTGACGCGCGAGATGGTGAGCGGTGCGGCAGATGCCATGAATGCGGCCGAGGGCGCCAAGGAGTCCAGCGTCGAGAATCGGTACTATGCGCGCGACATTGCACGTTACCATCTGCTGTCCGTGAACATGCAGAACTTCCACAATCTGGTGGTCAAGCGCTTCATGTTTGAGTACCCGGACGTGTCTTACAGGCGTACGCTGCTGGAGCTGGCATGCGGCCAGGCCGGGGATCTGCCGCGCTGGACGGACGCTGGTTACGCCATGGTCGTGGGCATCGACAAGAACCAGAACAACATCGAGGACCCGGCCAATGGGGCGTATGCACGTGGCCTACGTGTGCTGACGGAGCGTCGGGGCCGTCATCACACCGGAGAGCCGCCGGGCATGGCCTTCCTGATCGGCGATTGCGGGGAGCTGCTGTCGACCGGGGCGGCCTTCCGTGACGCGGCGGCCGAAGAGAGCGGGAAGCTGTGGTCGGCGTTGTCGGGCGGCAAAACCTCGGCGGAGTATGTGCGGGCGATTGCGGCGGGCTTCCGCGAAGCCGGAGGCGGCAGCGGCAGTCGGGGCCTGCACTTTGACGTGGTGTCGTGCGAGTTCGCTGTGCACTACTTCTTCAAGAGCGCCGAGACCCTCGACGCGTTCCTAACGAACGTGTCAAGCCATCTGCGGCAGGGCGGCTACTTCCTGACCACGTTCATGGACGGCGACTCGGTGCACGATGCGCTCGATAAGGAGGTGGTGTCGGGCAGGGGCGGTGTCGTCAAGGGCGTCGTGGCTAACACCGTGATATGGGCAGTGCAACGTCTATGGACGGGTGTCTACGATCCGGCGACCGAGGACGTGTATGGCAAGGAGATCGGCGTGTACCTGGAGAACACGCGGCAGACGATCACCGAGTACCTGGTGCCCTTTGACGTGCTCAAGCAGAAGGCGGCGGCGCATGGGCTCAAGCTGGACCGGAGCGAGACGTTCGGGCGCACGTTCGAGCGTGAGAGCGCGGCCCATAGCACGTGGGAAGACCCGATGCACCACATATTCGATAAGTTTCGACGGGAGCCTGTGCAGCGTCGGTTCAGCAGCTTCAATCGGTGGGCTGTGTTCCGGAAGGCGTGAAATAATTGGTTGCCTCATATAAAGGTGTAAAGGTGCAAAGGTGTAGGACGTAAGCCATGGTGTTCCGCGTCCATGACAAAACGGTTGCGGCATTCAAAAATAAGCCGCGTCTCATCGGGAGCCTGCTTCATGTAAAGAAGGATGAGTTGGCCAAGATGTCCGAGAAGGAACTGCGGAAAGAGCTCAAGAGCAAACGCGATGCGTGGGAGGCCCTGACGCGCCGCAATCAGGACATTGACGACGAGTTCATTGAGTCGGGACCTATTGCCGAGGTCAAGAAGCACCTAGAATGGTACGAGAGCGATGATGCTTACGTGAGTGCGGCGCCTTGGCTGGTGGGGCTGGTTAGGCGCTTGGTTTAGGGGGCGTACGTGAACGTTCTGAAGACTTCACTATTTTTTGCGAATTTGCCATCTATGGATCTTGCTTACACGCAAACACCCCCCGTAGCTCACAAATGGATTTAAAGACTTATCGTTTTAAATAACTTATATTAGTGAGTCGTGTGAAATATTACAATGCCGCGCATTCGCACAAAGATGACTGACCCGTGCACGTCACATGGAAGCGATAATCGCTCATGTGGCGATACGAAAACATCTAGAAAAATGTGCGCCGATTGCAAGGAAATAATGCCAATCTTTGGCACTGAGTCCGGTAAGCCGATCTATTGCGCCCAGTGCGCAAGAAAGCGGCCGAGTGAAGGACTCCACGACGTTATGAACAAGATGTGCGCCGATTGCAAGGAGAAACAGCCAAACTTTGGCACAGAGCCCGGGAAGCCAATCTATTGCGCCGTGTGTGCAAAAAAACGTCCGAGTGAAGGACTCCACAATGTAAATAGCACGCATTGTGCAGATTGTAAGGAAAAACGGCCTAGTTTTGGCACCGAGCTTGGCAAGCCGATCTATTGCGCTGATTGTACGAGCAAGCGGCCAAGTGAAGGACTGCACAACGTGGTGAGCAAGTTTTGCGCCGATTGCAAAAAAACAAGGCCAATATTTGGCACCGACATCGGCAAGCCGATCTATTGTGCTGGTTGTGCAAGCAAGCGGCCAAGTGAAGGACTGCGCAACGTGGTGAACAAGCTTTGCGCCGATTGCAAAAAAACAAGGCCAAGTTTTGGCACCGACCTTGGCAAGCCGATCTATTGCGTTGGTTGTGCGAGCAAGCGGCCAAGTGAAGGACTGCGCAACGTGATGAGCAAACTTTGCACCGATTGCAAAAAAACAAGGCCAAGTTTTGGCACCGAGCTTGGCAAGCCGATCTATTGCGTTGGTTGTGTGAGCAAGCGGCCAAGTGAAGGAATGCGCAACGTTATGAGCAAACTTTGCACCGATTGCAAAAAAACAAACCCCAGTTTTGGCACCGACCTTGGCAAGCCGATCTACTGCGCTGGCTGTGCGAGCAAGCGGCCAAGTGAAGGACTGCACAACGTGGTCGGCAAGCTTTGCGCCGATTGCAAAAAAACAAAGCCAAGTTATGGCACTGACCTTGACAAGCCGATTTATTGTGCTAGCTGTGCGAGCAAGCGGCCAAGTGAAGGACTGCGCAACGTGGTGAGCAAGCTTTGCGCCGATTGCAAGGAAAAACAGCCGAGTTTTGGCACCAACCTTGGCAAGCCGATTTATTGCGCTGGCTGCGCGAGCAAGCGGCCAAGTGAAGGACTGTGCAATGTTGTGAGCACGCATTGTGCAGATTGTAAGGAAAAACGGCCTAGTTTTGGCACCGAGCTTGGCAAGCCGATCTATTGCGCTGGTTGTGCGAGCAAGCGGCCAAGTGAAGGACTGCGCAATGTTGTGAGCAAGTTTTGCGCCGATTGCAAGGAAAAACAGCCAAACTTTGGCACCGAGCTTGGCAAGCCGATCTATTGCGCTGGTTGTGCGAGCAAGCGGCCAAGTGAAGGAATCCACGACGTTGTGAGCAAGATGTGCGCCGATTGCAAGGAAAAACAGCCGAGTTTTGGCACTGAGCACGGCAGGCCGATTTATTGCGCTGGTTGTGCGAGAAAGCGGCCGAGCGAAGCACTCCGCTATGTTGTGAAAACGCGTTGTTCAACCCCTCATTGCAGTACATTAGTGTCCAACAAAGCATACCTCGGCCACTGCTACCGGTGCTTCATCAACACCTATCCTGACAACCAGATCGTCCGCAACCACAAAACCAAGGAGCGTGCAGTCGCCGACTTTGTCAGGAAATCCTACCCAAACTACACCATTACGTTCGACCAGCGCATTGCCGACGGGTGCTCTCGGCGCCGCCCTGACATCTTCGTGGACATGGGCCCGTATGTCGTCGTTGTGGAGACGGACGAAAACGCTCACAATGGATACGACTGCTCGTGCGAAAATAAGCGGCTTATGGAGCTCTTCGTGGACGCCGGAAGTCGGCCTATTGTGATGGTCCGTTTCAATCCAGACCAATACTACACCCAGCGGGGAAAGTCGGTACCCTCGTGTTGGGGCTACACGAAAGAAAAAGGCCTCTGTATCGTCAAACCCAACAAGACCGTTGAGTGGGACACACGCCTTGCAACTCTAAAGACCACATTGGACATGGTTTTCTCACAGGGCCCGACGAAAGAAGTGGACGTCATTCATCTGTATTATGACGGTTTTTAGAGTGCGCTTTTTTCATCTAAAGACAATGCAAGCTATGTGTAAGAATTGGAAGGCAGCGGATGGGCACGTTCGGACACGTCCCATGGTGGAATGCCGATTACACGCCCGACGAGTGCTATCGGGAGTTGCTTGTGTCCCTCGATGAACTAAAGGACCAATCAAACGGCGAGGTGACCAAGGCGTTCGCAGATGAGCTCTTTGTAACGCTGGTGTGGTGTAGCAATTTTACCGAGGGGACTTTGCCGAACACCATTACTGAGCTAGACACATTCAAGCTACTGCAGCATCATATGAATGCACTGGATGCCTCCGAGCATTGCGACTCGGCGGCGCTTTGCGAATGGTCGGCAGATGGCGGCACGAGCGAGGGCGAGGTTCGGGCGCAGCTTGTGCAGCACCTGCGTGCCTTCAAGTTTGCCGATCAGATGGCCAAAAAGAATGAACCCATAACGATCGAGTTTATAAAGCAACTGCATGCCATTCTCATGAAGGGGGCAAAAGGCGTGGAGCCGGGTGAGTTTCGGTGCGGGCCGGTGTACTCGGGGACAGGGTATGTCTATCCGCCGGCGTCGTACGTACCCAAGTCGCTGGCGAATGCGATCGATCGGTTCAATAGGGACTCGACGGACTGCTTTCTTGTCCGTATTGCGAGGCTCTTCTACGACCTGCTCATCATCCATCCGTTCTCGGACGGCAATGGGCGCGTGAGTCGCTTGATCGCCGTTTATGCCATTCGGGTCATTGGGAAGGTGCCCTTCTTTTGTAACTTGCAGGCGCAGCACGTTGTCAATGGCCATAGGCGATCAAGAGACCACTATATTCAGGTGTTGAAGTATGCCGATAAGCATGGACAGAACACGAGTCGTATTGCGACATTCTTTCTTGAATGCATTGATGTGAACATGAAGAACCTTCGGAATTGGTTGTATTTACTGGATTGATGCGATAGATGGACCTGCCCGAAAGGGGTGATCAGGCTTGTTAGGCTACACTTTTTTTGTTGTCGTCCGTTAAGTATAAGAACTCAACGCAGGGATTGTAATCGCATGGTGCGCAGAGTCATTATTCTCGGTTGCGGAGCGGTCGGCAGGTGTGTGCTGTACTATGTCAAACGGTTCCTGAAAGTTCAGTACAAGGATGTCACGATCATTGACTGTCTAGACACAGGCAAGTCCTTTCCGGCGGTTCAAGAGTGTTTGGCTGCAGGGGCGACGTTTCTGCAGTATCGCATAACTAGTGCGAATGTAGAAGACCTTTTCATAAATAAGCTGAAGCTCAAGGCCGGTGATGCAGTGATTGACCTTACGACCCGCACACCCACCTTGCGAATCTTTGCAGTTTGTCGGCGACTCCAACTGTTTTACCTTAACACTGATGTTTACGACACTTCCTTACCAGCACCGACTGTAAATGCATCGAACGCCCTTGACGGCGCCATCCGCGCCACGCACGCCATCATCGACGACGTGTATCGCAAGACCGAGCACCATGGAAAGGTCACACACGTCCTCGAGTGCGGCATGAACCCTGGCCTGATCTCGATCTTCGTCAAGAAGGGACTGCTGGACATGGCCAAGTGGGTCGTGGGCAAGACGCGCCGCAAGGTCCAGACACAGGCCTTGAAGGACCTCCATGCGGCCATGGCGACCACCGACTACCACGGCATCGCCAAGGCCCTCGGTGTCCGTGTGATCCACTGTTCCGAGATCGATACGCAGGTACCGACGAAGCAACTCAAAAAGAACGCGGGCGTCTTCTGCAATACGTGGAGCTGCGTCGGCCTCATTGACGAAGGGGTCGAGCCATGCGAGATTGCTGTCGGGACGCACGAGACGCATATCCCGATGGCACCGAAGAAGGTCGAGATGGCCTTTCCCCAGATTGCGCTCCTCGGGAAGGACGGCGTCCGTGTGCATGCGCGGTCCTATGTTCCGATGGCTGTTGGTATGGAAGGCGCCGTCGAGTTCAAAGAGATCAAGGGGCGATGTGTGCACCACGGCGAGTCGATCAGCCTGAACATCTTCCTAGGCCGCGACGACTATGCGCCGACCATGCACTACGTGTACGCCATGAACCCGATGGTCGAGGCATCGCTGAAGGCCATGAGCCGGCGGCAGCTGCTGCGCACGGCGACCAACCCGTCCAAGTGGCACGTCATGAACGTCCACCAAGACGGGCTGCAGGGCACCGACAACGTAGGGGCCTGTTTCCTCCTCGACGCCAATCCGGCAACAGGCGAACGGAAGCCGTGGGGCTGGTGGTGCGGTTCGATGCTGGACACCGAGACGGTACGCAATGAGATCGGCGACCCATACTTCGGGCCGACGGTCATACAGGTCATGGCTGGCGTCCTTTCGGGCCTGGCGTGGGCCTTCAAGCACCCGGAGCGTGGGCTCGTGTACACCGAGAACATTGACGGGCGCTTCATACTGGCTAAGGCCAAGAAGTACCTAGGGACCATCTACTCGGGACAGATCACGTGCCCGATTGCAGGGACGTCCCTGAGCGACCTCATGATCGGGGCGAAACGGGCGAAGAACACGACCAGTTTGCTGGGCATGTGAGGGCAAAAATGAGTGATGGCTGCGACTTACAACGGGTGAAAGTCTAGGGACTCTACCTCAACGATTTGAAACAATAATTCGTATCTAGATGGTGTGAGTGCGATAATTGGGTTTACATGCTCTTCCAAGACTTTTCCGCGGTCAATGAGAAGCTTCCCCAAAACGCGTTCGAGCATGTAAGTTTCAATAACACATCTGGTCAGCACGGCCCACCTACCATTCACAACTAGCTCAATGGACCTATTGTTTTTATGCATGCGAACGCTATGGTTTTCGCGATGGGCGGGGTGAAAGTATATGGGCTTGATTAAGCAAAGAATACCCAATCTAACGTTGGCCAGTGCATTGTCTATGTCATCGTTGGTTATGTATGTCAGGTTCTCGTAGCCGATTTCGTTCGGCATCCACAGATCCAGTGAGTCACCCTCGCGCTTTTTCATGCGTCGTCGTGCCGCTTGTATTTTGAGGTCGATAGCTTTCTTTTTGTCTCGTGGATTTGCGGTTTGTTGATGTTGTCTCATCATATGACTATGAATGCATGTGTCCATCTTGTGGCTCATATATTCCGTTTTCGAGTTTGTTGTAAAGTCACAACATATGCATCTGAAGTCGTGATGCCCAGTAGGCGGTTCCATTGCCATTCTAAAGGATATCTGCGGGTCGATCCCTTTAAGCAAAGAATTGCCAGGGACCAATTTTGTTTTTGAGGGGGTTTTTCCTATGTTGAAAGTGAAGTCTAGCCCTACCCTGGGAGGGGTCTCCCCCCCCTCTGTCTATTCTTTGATAATGTGCTGTGCTGTGTGCATCAAGGAGGGATCAGGGATCCGGTTTTTCTCTTGATTTAAAGACAAATGCCATATGCAATTGTATAATATAATGCTCGTCCAAAGAACGGAATCGCCTATGATGCTCAAGTGTGAGTTGTGCAGCTATTATACGAAAACATGTTTTAGTTTGAATCGCCACACTAAAATGGTGCACGGTTCGGATAGAACCGTAGTGGCTCCGAACGTTAACACATTGGCTCCGAACGTTAACACATTGGCTCCGAACGTTAACACATTGGCTCCGAACGTTAACACATTGGCTCCGAATGTTAACACGTTGGCTCCGAACGTTAACACGTTGGCTCCGAATGTTAACACGTTGGCTCCGAATGTTAACACGTTGGCTCCGAATGTTTCGGCTTTAAAATGTTCCACATGCTACAAGACGTTTTCAAGACCTTCTAGCTTAAAACGTCATCTGCCAAAGTGCCAAGGCAAATCGCATCAATGCGCTTGTCATCTTTGTCAGCATGTGTTTTCACACCGAAGTGCTCTTTCACGCCACAAGAGGACTTGTTCGAAAGCAGTTCAAATATCCGATGAATCAGATGTCTCAAATGACTCCGAATCTGAAAGCAGCCATACCGAAAACCGTGCTTTCTGATTGATTGATCTGCAATAGATCGTAGCACATGTTCGCATACCACCTTCAAATACTAAAACTCAAAAGCTCTTCCGACACCACGGCGGGGTGGGTGGGCCGATAGCAGGCAGCGTTGTTCTACGTTTGTGCCGTATGCACGCAACAACAGCATCGCAGTGCGCGAGGATGGAGGCGATGAGGCACCAAAGCAGGTGCGCATGTGAAGTGGTTTACGCGTATTGGCGTAAGCGTTTCATTGCTCACACTTTGAAGTTTTGCATGTCAATCCCTTTAAGGAAAGAATGGAGCCAAGGGACCTAATTTTTGTTTTTGAGAGGGTTTTTCCTATGTTGAAAGTGAAGTCTAGCCCCACCCTGGGAGGGGTCTCCCCCCCCCTCTGTCTATTCTTTGATAATGTGTTGTGTTGTGCGCATCAAGCAGAGATCTCATATCTTTGAATATTCTTGATTTAAAGAGAACTTATATAACCCTTTGTATAGTAGATTGCTCGTCCAAAGAATGGGCTCTATTCTTATCCTCAAGTGTGAGTTGTGCAGCTATTATACGAAAACATGTTTTAGTTTGAATCGCCACACTAAAATGGTGCACGGTTCGGAAAGAACTGTAGTGGCTCCGAATGTTAACATGGCGGCTCCGAACGCTAACACTTCGGCTCCGAATGTTAACATGGCGGCTCCGAATGTTAACATGGCGGCTCCGTATGTTAACACACTGGCTCCGAATGTTAACACGTTGGCTCCGAACGTTAACACATCGGCTCCGAATGTTAACACGTTGGCTCCGAATGTTAACACGTTGGCTCCGAATGTTGCGGATGTAAAATGTTCCACATGCTACAAGACGTTTTCAAAACGCTCTAACTTAACACGTCATATACCGAAGTGCCTAGGCAAATCACATCAACTTGCTTGTGCTCGTTGTCAGCAAGTGTTTTCACACCGAAGTGCTCTTTCACGCCACAAGAAGAAGTGTTCAAAAGCAGTCAATGCACAAGTGGAAGATCAAGGGCAACTGGCAGATCACGCGGATCCCAACATCACCCAAAAAACCAATTGCACCCAAGATACCAATTGCACCAAGGAAACCAATTGCACCCAAGAAACCAAGGTAGTCAAGATCAATGGTCTGGGCAAAGAGGATTTAACATATCTCACCGATTCCCGAAAGTACAAGTCGTTCATGACCAAATGCATTCAATTGAGACTTGATGGAATACTAGATTACATTGAAGAAAAGCACTTTAACCCTGATCACCCTGAAAACCACAATCTCCGAAAGATAACAAAGAAGGATGGTTTCATGGAGTTCTTTGACGGTGTGAAATGGCGCGTGCGGTACAGCAAAGATGTTTTGTATGACGTAATCAACTACATGTATTGTGCGTTTAACGAGTTTGCAGAAACAGCAACTCAAGATCACAAGTTTAAAACGGGATTACTTGATAGTTTTATAGCAGAGATCGGGGGGCCATTTGATTGGGACTTGACTTTCGACAACTACGACTATGAGAACAAAGCAAGTGAAAAAGAACGGGACGAAGAGAGAGAGCGCCTGTTTTCTTTGATTACTGAGTTTATTTACAAAAAGTCAAAGGAAGCTATACCATGATCCGAGCAACCAACTTTCAAATATTGTGACCCCCTGGACGTCCTTGACCAATTGACCCATATATGTCCTAGCACAACAAAAGCCAAAGGGCCGAGCAACTCTCCGTGCTACCCACCACCCAAAAAAGGACCCCTCTGCGTCCTTGACTTAAAGACAAACTACACATAGCTACGCAGAGCCTACCGTAGAGCCATTGGATTACCCGTTCCCTCTCCGTTCACTCTACTACCCACCCAACATGTCCGAGCCCATTGTCAACGTGTACGTCGACTGCACCGAGGAGAACATCCCGGAGGAGCCCATGGAGGTCGAGGAGCCCGTCACGGAGCCTGTGATCGAGGAGGAGCCTGTCGAGGAGCCGATCGTTCCGTCCGAGTCCCTGCCCACCACGCCCGTCGCCCCGATTCCCTTCGTGATGCCGGGCCGCCCCCTCAAGAAGCCGATCGTCCCGAGCAACGCCAACGGCGCCGCCGACGTTCCGCAGATGCCGGCCATGGTGCACACGTCCCTGTTTGACCTGGTCAAGACGATGCAGGCGCAGATGGTCGAGGACAGCGTGACTGTGGCCGAGCCGTCGGCGGCCGCTGCGGCCCGCAAGGTCCTCAAGGACTTCCACTACTGGCCGGCCCTTCAGGTCAAGCCTTTCTTTGGATCCAAGAACATGGTGCTCCTGCACAACACGTACACGCGCACCGACGTGGACCACTTCAGCAAGCTCTACAACGAGTGCCGCAGCGTGGTGATCGACCTGACGGCGCCGGAGGGCGAGACGATCGTCGTGTCCCTGGCCAAGAGCATCCCGATGCGCATCAACGACATCCAGTTCCAGATGATGCTGAACGGCACGCCGCTGTCGCCGGCGCACATGGCCGCCCTGTCGCTGACCGAGGCCGCGCCCGGCTACGAGGCGCCCAAGATGCGCTGCGAGGTCAGCCACGAGGGCACCATGGTCTCGGCCTACCACCACAAGGACACGTGGTTCTTCTCGACGTCGACGTGCCCCAACGTCAACGACTCGCGCTTCTCGCACCCGACCAAGACGCACGGCGAGATGGTCGACGAGGCGCTGGCCGCCATCAAGCACACGCGTGAAACGCTGGGCGAGCGGCTCGACAAAAACAAGGCCTACACCTTCCTGCTGGTGCACTACCAGAACGGCCACATCATGAAGCCGGCCGACGTGGCCGAGGAGTTCACCAGCGAGCAGTTCGCCACGCTCTTTCACATTGGCAGCCGCGATCGTACGACCCTGGAGGAGGAGGACATCCACGTCGACAAGCCGCTCGAGGACGAGGGCATCCTGTATGCCCGCCAGTTCGAGACGCCGATCGAGGCCCTGGAGTGGCTCAAGGCCCACAAGGACACGGCCTACGGCATCATGGCGCGCACAGGCACGCAGCTGATCAAGGTGTCCACGATGAACATCATCGACCTGGAGCAGATGGACTACGGCAACAGCAACCCGTGGCAGAACTTCCTGTGGATCTACATGCAGAACAAGCCGCATTTCCACGTGAACGACTACATCAAGCGCTTCTGCCCGGACCTGAAGCTGCCGGTCGACCACCTAGGCCGCGACCTGGCTCCGGTGTACGTCATCCACACGGTCATGTGCACGGCGCGCGACATCCTGCTGAACCTGTACCGGGCGACGACGCAGTACTTCCCGCAGTTCAAGCGCTTCCGCATGGACAAGGACATGGACGCCACGTTCGCGCCCATCCTGCGCTTCCACCTGGCCCAGCTGCGCCGCATCCAGATCACCAGCCACACCGACGAGATGGTCAACGGCAAGACGATCTACTCGTACCTGACGGCACACACGACCCAGAAGAACGTGCGCATGCTCATCAAATTCTTCGCCCAGAGCTCGCAGCCCATGATGAACGCCCGGGCGGCCGAGTGCTTCGCGGTGCTGGACAGCTGCCTGTGAGGGGCCGGCGGCGGGACACTGTAAAGGCCAATCGGCCACAAAAGACAAAAAAGACACGCAACATCGTCGCATCACCATCATTTTTGCACCATCATTTAACCCGAGCAACTAATGCATCAAGAGTTCAATGTGAGCACTTCCCTCGACATAGTACACGATCAGCATGTCGATGCGATACCGTAGATACTCATTATATGACAGTGTTTGCTGGTGGTGACTCCATTCATCATAGTAGTTCTTGTAATAAATCTTCGATGATTCGTCTAGAGCTAGCATACGAAACTTGTAAAACTGTGTGCGATCTTTTGGTGACCATTTTGCAGTCAATTTTGTCTTTTTACCTTTGTCATCGATTGAATGATAATTTTTACTTACTCGTCCATACTGCGAACTAAAGTGAAACTCAAGAATGGCATCAAATGCGGTGCCCCCACCGGATTGCGATGCTTTCTTCCCATCTTCCTTCATCTGACTGACCATCTCAAAGTAATCACGCATTTGTTGGTAAAATAGTATGCGCATTATGTCTTGATCATGTCGAGTTGACGATTTCGCCCCTTTAATAATGTCCTGTATTGCTTTATTGAAAAATCTGTAGCTGTCAAGCGCAGTAGGCACCGCGCGCACCGCACGTCTGTTTAGTGCAAGGGGTGCAACTGACCGCAACGGTTGTGCAACTGACCGCAACGGTTGTGCAACTGACCGCAACGGTTGTGCAACTGACCGCAACGGTTGTGCAACTGACCGCAACGGTTGTGCAACTGACCGCAACGGCGGTTGTGCAACTGACCGCAACGGCGGTTGTGCAACTGACCGCAACGGTTGTACTAATGTTTGAGCTCGTGCTGTTTGAGCTCGTGCTATTTGCCCTCGTAATGTTGTTGCCCCTCCTCCATAAGCGGTGTGTAACATGTCTATGATTGGTTTTAATATGTGTTGCAACTCCGACTTCGCATCAATCAGGTTAGTTCTTATATGCCGAGTACTATCTGATTTATTTAGAATATTGTCTGTTTCAATAAGCTTTTGCAATGCATTTATTGCAGTTTTTACATTGTCTTGATCGAATGTGCTAAACACATGCTCGAGTGTGCCCTTCAGATATGAAGCAATATCTGCATTGTCATATACATAGGTGGGAGGCTCTCCGTCGTTCCTCGGCAAAACGGGAAGTTTATCACCTTTATGGGTGTTGCACGCGCTATGCGTGGGTGCATAGTTTAATGGTGAATCCAAAACACCTAGTATGTATGCAACTACCACAGGTAGGAAATGATCCATTTGTTTGGTGTGCATAGCACATTCTTTGCCACACAGATTGCATACACACACACTATCGCTTAAAAACTGAATTGGGACAATGTTCAATTGTCTGAGTGGTGTACTTTCGACATCAAGCATAGACTGATTCGATTTTGAAACAATCTTGCGAAGATTCAACATAAAATACCTGAGATCTCCTAGTTTTTTATCGTCTTTGGAAGGTATGATCGGTGCTTGCGCATGAAATCGGAACTCTTTAATATACGTTGCCGCATTTGTGTATCCTAGGTCTGTAGCTTTTAACTGTATTTTACTTTTATCTGAATAATGTTTGTTTATTTGATTCTTCAATGCCTCCATTTCCGATGCATTTGGTTCTTGTATGTTCTTGCGATCAGACACATCACAGCTTTTGAGGACAGGGTAACATGTTTGCAACTCAGCGTCGCCATTTTTATCGCACATGGCATGCTGACTGATATCTCCAGCGATGTAATTGATTGGCCAGTTTATCACGCCATCACATGTCATAAGACTGTTACCTGACAACTTTGCTAATTCCTTTGCATGGTCATAGTTGTGTGATAGACTGACTAATTGGGCATAACCATGTGTTTGCACGTGAGATTGTCCAACATATTTCAAATAATTCAAGTTGAGCTCGGATAGGAATAGAAACTCTTCGATCGACTTTTGGCTGGCATGATGTTTCAATATGTCCTCTCGCACATTTGTAATGCCGCCCTTGTACAAATCACGAATAACCGTGCTTAACTGCAAAAATATGTCATCTTGTTCGATTGGTGGTGGCTTGATAATAGGGCTCGGCTTCTTTGGTTCTCCGAGTGGTCGTTTTTGTGGTCCGGTTTGGTTCCTTGTTTGCACACCCGACATAATCGCGGTATTTATGTACAATCCGGCTTGTATCCTCTACAGTACTCTGATGTTTTCTCTATTGGTGATAATTGTTCGCGTTTGTTTCATTATAGCACGCAATCTAGATGATATGCGTGCGTTTGTTGTGTGCAAAAGTTTTGATTTGCTTTTTGCAGTAAGTAGAGCATGCGCGCAAAGACGGGCGCAAAGACGGGTGCAAAGTCGGGTGCTTCTTCCTCTGTTGACTCAAGCGGCGTAGCTGCGCCCCTTGAGTCAGCAAAGGCTTCGACCTCGGCTTCGGCTTCGGCCCCGGCACATGCCCCCGCCCCCCTCAAGTCCCTTGACCTCTTCACAGGCATCGGCGGCTTCACCCGCGCCCTCGAAGGCATCGCGACCCCGGCCATGTACTGCGAATGGGCCAAAGAGTGCCAGGGCATCCTGCTGAACCGCATGGTCGACGGCCTCCTGCCCACGGCGCCGATCTGCCGCGACGTACGCCTGCTGTCCAAGGAGAACTTCCCGGAGCTGGAGGTCGACCTGATCGTCGGCGGCTTTCCGTGCGTCGGCTTCTCGCCCTTTGGCAAACGCCAGGGCTTCCAGGACAGCGAGAGCGGCCTGTTCAGGGAGATCGTGCGCATCACCGACGAGTTTGCGCCCAAGATGCTGTTCCTAGAGAACGTGCCGGAGCTCCTGTCGTGCGGCGGCATCCATGGCGTGATCGAGGCCTTTACGAGTCGCGGCTACTCCCTACGTTGGTGCGTGTTGCCGGCGTCGGCCGTGGGCGCCCCTCACGAGCGTAAGCGTTGGTTCTGTCTGGTGGTCAAGGGCACCGATGTCATAGCGGACCTCCTAAAAGGCATCGACCCCGCGGCCCTCTCGTCGTACAAGGCCGCCTCGTGGGCCGTCGAGCCCGATCGCATGTCGATGACCCCGAGTGCAACGGGCAAGTGGCGCCTGGCGACCCTCGGCAACTCCCTCGTGCCCGACGCAGCCCGTGCGGCCTTCCTGCACCTCATGGCCGCCGGCAGACGTCCGGTCCATACGTTGGCGCCGAAGACCCTGGCCCTCGAGCCGACCGATCCCGACATCCTGACCCGCGTGCCCCGGACGCGCTCCAACGTTCCGCGCCATGGCTGGGTCGATGCGGAGGCCGATGCGCCCGTGCAATCAGAGGCCGATGCGCAGCCGACCATTAGTGCAACCATTAGTGCAACCATCCGCGGCCTCCCCGAGCCCATCCTCACGTTCGTACCGCCCGCTGCCCGCCTGCGCCTGATCATGGACCCGGCCGTGTATGCGGCGCCCAATGGCTCTGGCACGAATGCCCTACGCACCGCCGAGCGCATCACTACGGCCACCGTCATGCCGCATTGGGCCACACCGCGCCACGGCATGCTCGGGGCCTGCCATATCCTGTCGAGCCGCTCGATCCGCGACCTGCCCACCCAGGTCCGCTTCGAGAAGGGCACGCCCGACGACGTCCGCACCGGCAACCTGCGCTCCGAGTTTGTCGAGTGGATGATGGGCTACCCTGAGGGCTGGACCACGGGCATTGCGATGCCGCCAACGGCCACGGAGACGCCGCTTGTGTATAAGGTGTAAAACGGTTTAAAACAATATAACTATTGCTCAGACACATACGATGCATACGATGCATACGATGGATGCCATTGACTTCGACGCGGCCTCCAAAGCATGGCGTGCCAACAAGGTCGCACTCGCAAATGGTTGGTTCCGTTACAAGTGTGCGCACGTGAGCCGGTCGCGTGGTGGCTTCTGTCGTAAAGAGCCGGTACCGGGAACAGTGTTGTGCAAGTTTCACGTGCGTTGCAAAAATTAATATGCCACACTAACTACGCTTACTACGCAGAGGCTTCTCATCGGCACGTAACCGATAAGATTTCGGCCTCGGCTTGTGCTTGATCACCGTCCGTTGCAGACGTGCAGCACCACCACCCGCCTTGCTCTCACTCGGCCACAGACTGTCACGAATCTCTTGCATCATAGTCAGCGCCTCCTCCAAGGTCATGTCCCCTATTTTCGAGTGCTCGATGAAGTACTTCACGTCCTCGGGCTCGCCACGCACCGCGGCCTCGCGCATCTTGGTTGCGGAAGCCCCGGTCACGTCGTCGGCCTTGTCGTCGCGCTCGCCAATGGAGACCACGTTGATGCCCAGCTTTCTGTCCGCGGCAGCCGTGGCGTCTACCCTGGCGAATGTTTTCGTCATCTCGACCGCCCGATCGGACCCGAAGGCACCCGTGAACTGGGTGTAGCCGGCGTCCTTTAGGTGACCTAGGACCGCGAACATGTTGGAACCGAACTCATCGGCACACAGGAAACGCACGGTCGGAAACATACGTTGCAGGTAGTGAAGCTTGCGGTCGATTTTTAGCGGGTTCTCGTTCTTCGCACACGACGTAAAGGTACGCTCTGTACGTTGCTTGGTGTAGGCCGGCGTCCCGATCCACTTCTTCTTTTTGCTGTTGTTCCCGTCTTCGTTGCAAGACGCAGAGATCACCACGTAATGGTCCGCTTTGAGCTCTTTCGCGAGGCGTAGCACGTTGTTGATCAAGAGCGCGTGCCCAATGTGCGGAGGCTGGAAGCGGCCAAACGTGAACACGACACGTGTGTTCTTAGGCGTCCGGCTTAGGGTACGTGCGGTTTTATCGGCAGTGTTTTGCATTTGGCACACCCTAATCACTCTTTTTACATTCTTTTTAAATACTTTTTACATACTTTTCGCGTGATTCAATGAACACCAAAATATTGTCCTACGCCAACCGCTTGGCTTAGACACTGCCCAAAAAAACCCAAGAGCGCGCAATGTCCGTCACCATCTCAAGAAGATGTGCATTTGAACGATGGAACCCATGGTACGCCTCCTCGATGACCTTGTGTTCGTCCGGTGTCATAGGGCGCCCGATGATCGACTCGACGGCCGCCCACAGCTTGACGAGCGGTAATGCGTTATTTTTTGACGTGTAGACGAACTCGTCGATGTCGATGATCTTCATCTGTATCAGAATGTCTGCCTCCTCTTCCGTCAGCTTTCGCTTCAGAGCATCCTCAAAGTGGGACAACTCAATCTGAACCGTGATGGTCACCGTGGCGATTACCATCTTGATTGCGTACGTCTCTACGTGTTTGTGCACTTATACGTACGTTCCATTGCGTCCTTTTTTGGGGCCAAGGGTCCCAAGGTTCCAAAAAATTGCCACATGCCCACCACACCCAAACCCATGCGCTGCTCTTCCCCCTCTCATGCTAGAATGTTACGTGAATATGCTCATCGACATCGCTGTCCTCGGTATCCCTGTCCTCGGCATCTCTGCCTCCGCCTCCGCCCTCGCCCACCATCACACCATGCTCGTCCTCCACGACCGTCGCATAGTCGCCAGGGAACTCGACACCACAGCGAACCTGGTTCTCGGTCGTCTCCTTCATGACCAGGCTCTTCCGGCCCAGCGCCGCCAGGACCCGCGATTCCACTGCACCCTTGCCATAGACCATGAAGATGTCGCTCGACGACTTCGTGTCCATGCGCTGGAACCGGTGGCACAGCTGGTACAGCGTGATCGTGTTGTACATCGGGCTCACAAAGACCTCGCGCTCAAAGGTACCGAACTTGTCGTCCAGGTCGATGCCGGTGCTGCAGACCGACAGGTTCGCGATCAGCAGCCGGTGCTCGCAATCGCCCTTCTGGAAGTTGGCGATGGCCTCGGCGCGCCGATTCGAGCTCATGCTGCCTTGCAGCAGCAGGGGCCGGTAGGTCACCAGCAGCCCCTTGAGGTCTGTGATGGTCGCACAGTAGTTGACACAGATCACGACCTTCTTGTTCGGGTCGCTCTCGAGTGCCTTGCGGGCGATGCGGGCAAAGGTGTGAATCTTCGCCGTCTCGATCTGCATCAGCGCCACCTGAATACCGCTCATGGTGACGGCGCTGTTGCCCCCTAGGTTGACCGTGTTGGTATCGGGATCGAAGCCGCATGCCTTCTTGAGCTTGCCGATGCCCACCTCGAGCAGCAGCCGGTCCACCTCGCGCTCCACAACAAACTCGCCATTCCGCTTCACCAGGTGGGTGTCGGCCTCGGGCGGGTCCATGGCATGCGACAGGCGGCGCTTGAAGACCTCCTGGAACATGCGATAGGCGTAGGTCATGCACAGGTTCTTGCTGCGAGTGTGGTTGCGGCCGTAGGCGCCAAACATGTCGTGCTCGGGGCTCAGCTGCCTGCAGAACGCCTCGATCTCGAGGATGCCGGTGGGCACGAACTGGTAGGTTCCGATGTTGTAGGTCGTCAGCTCGGTGGCCTTCATGACTCCCAGGCAGCGAAACATGTTGACGCTCTGTTCCTTCTTGTCGATGGGGCTGCCCGACACCAGCAACAGGCGGCTCTTGCTTTCCGGTCCCTCGCCCACGCCGCGCTTCACGATCTCGGCAATCAGGGCCTGGCATGCATGAAACTGGCTGGTGATGTTCTTGATGTTCTGCACCTCGTCGATGATCAGCAGCAGCCCCTCGTCCACCAGCGCCTTGAAGGCATCGCTGGCCGAAAAGTCCACCCGGTCCAGCACATGCGTCTCGTGATTCACCCGCACTGACTCCTTGTAGTCCCGGCGCTTCAGCAGCCCATGCTTCGGCTGCTTGCACTTGGTCGACCGAAGCTGGCAGAAGCTGATGCAGTCCTTCAGCGGGATGCCGTACTCCTTCTTCATGTGCTGCCACTTGGCCTTGACCGACACCGGGCAGATCACGACGATGTGCTTCACGCCCAGGTCCTCCCCGATCTTGGCGCTCGTGTAGGTCTTGCCGGTGCCCAGCATCGACAGGTCGATCGCAAAGGGCGAGATCTTCAGGTGCTCCTTCAGCACATCGACGTGGATCTCCTGGTACGGAAAGATGGTGAGAGGGGCCATGGCTCGTTACTCGCTGCTCGTTACTCGCCTGTTCGTTACAGTTGCAAAATATTCTGAAGCGTCGATTTTTGATGCACCCCGTGTTGCCCACCCGCTGCGCCTAGCTTGGCCCCACTAAAGGAAGACTAAAGATAGAGTGGCGGATCGCCAATGCACTGCACATCGTGTCGCAATCGCATGCTGGACCCGCCGTACTCCTCTTTGAGCTCCGCGAAATTGGTGTTCATCATACTAAACAGGTTCTGCAGCACGTCCAGCGCCTCGGCCACGGTCACACGTGCATTGTAAAGGTCCCGCTGCGTCCGCTTCATCGTGATCAGCAGCAGGTGAAGCATCCAGCTATAGGCCGAGCCCTTGTCCCGCGACGTGTAAGTGGCGATGATGCGCGAGATCCACTGCTTCTCGGTCATCTCGTCCAGCAGGTAGCGCATGCGGCTCTTGTGCAGCTCGGCATTTGCCTTGGTGATGATGGCGTACTCGTCGTATAGGTGATCTTTGGTGTACTTGATCTGCTTCTTGTCTTCGTACAGGATGTGTATGATCAGAGGGTCCGAGACGCGGCTCTCAAACACGTCCTGTGGAATGCCGTCGTCCTCGTCGAGGTCGCACAGGTCCTCGGCGTTGGCGCCCACTTCTTCGCCGCCTCCGTCCTCGCCGCCATTTCGAAGCGCCGCGATCCCCTGATAGTGACGGTTCGAGCTGTTGCTCAGCATGCGCAAGGTGCGAAAGTCAAAGTGAACGCCACAGAAGGTGCAGTGCATGTGGTTGCAGCCCATCGTGCGAAATATATTAGTGTGGCAGTTCGGGCACGGCTTCGACTCGGTCAGGATGTTCACGATGTTCTTCACGGTGTCCTCGTTGCAGACGTGGGCCTCACGGTCCTCGCCCTTGACCTCGCGGCACCGACCACACACGGCCACCTTGCACACCCCGCACTCCGAGCCGATCACGAAGCCACGGCATGCATTGGACGGACAGGCGTACGTCGTGCCCGCGTTGAGCTCCGGCATGATGGGCTTCGGTGGGATGGGTCGATGCTGGTTGAACCGGCGCAGCGCCAGGATCTCTCGCTTCTCCTTCTCCCAGTCCACGATGGTCTGAAAGGCGGGCAAGATATGCTTCTCGGCCTCGATCTGCTGTCCGTGAATGTGTGGCTTGTAGACGTCCTTGACGTACTTCTTCCCCATGACCTTCAACACGAATGCATGCGAGAAGACCGAGCGGCAGCTCATGCAGCACGGCTTCTCATACGTCTTCTGGCACGTGATGCATGATGCAAACTGGCACGTCGGGCACTGTACGGTCTGCTTGGCCGAGAGGGTGCCGACGCAGATGCTGCACTCTGTGGGTGCGGAGTCTGTGGGTGCCATAGTACGTCACCTCTTTGGTTCGTTGTCAGGGAATGGGAGAAAAATGAGGCGTCAATTTTTGCACTTTGGCTACAGACTGGGGTTGCCGGGGCCCACCTACACCTTTTTACCGGCCTCCTTCTCCGCATCCACCAGCGGCTGCACGTACTGATTAAACAGAGCCTGTCCCACGAGCTTGCTGGCGTTCTCCGCTGTCATCTCGCTGGTGTCGACGCGGGCACGCAGGCCCAGCATGGCCTCGAGGCGCCCCATGTCAAAGGCGTCGTCGCAGGCCATCTCGAACAGACGCGGGTAGCGATCGGCAAACTCGGGGTACTTACGGCGAAAGACGCGTACGCGGTCCTTGGGCGGTGCCCGGTGCGCACGGATCTCGGTCAGCACCGTCATGATCTCGGCATTGCTGAGGTTGATGCCATCGGTGTCCTCGGTACCACGTTTGGGCATCTTATGAAACGATTGAACACGTTGATTAAAATAGCCGATCAAAGTAAATCACACAAGACAGACGCAAGGCGCCTCGCAAGGACCACCGCGCAGCCTAATGCCTGCACCTCTCGACTTTGCTGAAATAGACTGGAAAGGCCCTGTCCCTGTGCCGCCCCGCGCCCTGAACGGTGGCCTGTACACGGGCGAGCCCTTCGCGGCCGGCGCGCCGTGGGGCAACGTCCCCCGCATTCCCGAGGCGCACGCCTTCATGGCCGACGCGTCGCCCTTTGCACGTACCCACATCCCTGGTTACACGCGCCCTGGCAACAACGAGCAGCCCATGCCGCTGCACCGTCTGGCCAATGAGGCACGTCATACGTCTTACTACTGTGGCACCGCTCCTAATTAGACTTAGGCCGTTTAGGACTGGCTAGCTTTGGACTGCTCGGTCGCTTAGATGTTGCAGAAGAAGGGCCTGAAGGGCCGGAGGGACCCGATGTCCCATAAGCCGCCGAAGGACTCGAAGGACTCGAAGGCCCCGAGCTGCTGATCGTAATGGTCACGGGCGGCGATTGTGCCACTGAGAGCAACGCGTCCGCCAAAAGGACGTCGCGGAACCGTTGCCGATCGAGGACCGTGTGGAAGTCGTCGTCGCCCGGCCCCTTGAAGGCCAGATATTGATAGTGTATATTGTCGTCGTTGAGGAGCACGGCCACGTTGGGCGTGGTCGCCGTACGCAACAGTGCGCCCAGGTCATTTTTCCACTTGGTCGTCCGAGACCGCGCCGTTTCACCGTCGACCGCACTGACCGCCAGGATCGTGAGGCCCTTGTTCCCTTGGAACTTAATGATGTTTTGTATCACGTCCATCTCGAGGGAGCTCGCGTACATTGCATCGTCCATGTCCTCGACCAGCGCCGCGATCTTCGCGTACCGCGCTGCACCCTTGGCACCGCACACCTCTTTGGTCACAAAAGGATACATGTCGACCATGTCGGGCACGTCCGCGAGCTTGCACAAGGTCTTGATGGTCGACGTGATCTCCGGGAAGACCTTGCCTTTGATGCTCTGTGCCACGCGTTGACGTATGAGCTTGACGGCTTCGAGCTCTTCGCTGTCTCCTAGAGTCGCGTTGGTTCCGTGCGTTCCGTAAGTGCCCTCGATGCCCAGCTGCACCTGAGCCGCCCGGTTCTCTTTCAGAACGTGGTACACAGCCCGATAGAAGCAGTTGCCGTCGCCCTCGACGTCGTGCACCTTGTACTTCAGGAGGCCGAGCGTCTTGGCACGTGTGGCGGGCGTGGGTTTCGGTGCGGACGTGCTTGGCGCAGTTGCCAATGGCTTGCTCGAACGCGTCACCCGCTTCGCCATGGTCTCAGTCTCTTACTTCTCTTACAAAGAGTCAACGCAAAAAAGAGATAGCTTAGCTCTTGCTCAATGAACCGTTCTTAACCTTAACCTTAACCTTAACCTTAAACCAGAGACGCGATGTTCTTGGTGAGGCGATCGGAGTGTGCCATGAGCACGTGCACGATGAACTCATAGGCCGCGTCCACCTGGGGGATGCTCGTGGCCCCAGTAATGAGGATTTTGCCGCTTTCGAATACGGCGATCGTGACCTTCTTGCATTGCCCGACCCCGTCCCCCGTGCCGTTCCCCATGCACGGTGCATCGGCGTCGTGATAGTGCGCACACTCGCATCGGCCGTGGCTGTGGCCCTCTGCGTGAACGTTGACCTCACCAATGCCAAGGGCGTTAATCTTGTTCCAGAAGTACTGGATCTTGACGCCCGGGTACGTCCCGGGCTGGAAGCTGCTTACGTTGTTGAAGGGCGACGCGATCAGCATGTTGTGCAGGTCTTTCCGGCGGATGCGGAAGGGCGCCCCGAAATCGCAATTGATCATGCGGCACTTGAAGTCCGATGCCAGAATGCGGCTCGCGTCCGGCACGACCGGCACGTTGGCCGCAGCCATTGTCCGCAGTTCGCCGGCAATGCGCTCCACCATGGCCTTGCCGTCCTCGGTGGACCGAATACCCGTCATGTGGACGTTGCCGTTCTTGAACAACTTGATGTTGGGTCGGTACGGCGTCTTGAGTCCCACGATGCCGGTGTCGTAGATCAACGTGACCTGGTTCACGAAGCTCTTGCGTTCCTTGTTGTTGCGGCGCTTTTCGTTCGGGTCGATGCCGCGGAACTCCTCCATGCTGAGCTCCACAAAGACCCACCCAGGCTCCTTGATCGCCTCTGCCGCCGTCGTGATGGGCAGGTTTTCGTAAAAGTCACGCAGTACAATCGGCGTCCCGAGGTCTCCATTGCACGTGATCGTCGAAATGCGATACGGCGTAGGGTGTGTGGGATTGGTTGCGTTGGTTGCGGTGGTTTTGGTGGTTGCGTTGGGCGCAATGGTTGCCTTAGTTGCCTTGGGCACGTTGTTTGCCTTGGTTGCCTTGGGCGCGTTGGTTGCCTTTGGCGCGTTGGTTGCCTTTGGCGCGTTGGTTGCCTTAGCACACATGGTTGCACACACGGTTGCACACACGGTTGCACACACGGTCGCCATTTTCTCTCAGTGGACACGTTAGCGCATTTAAAGAGTCCTTTTTTCCTTAAGTGCAGGTTGTTCGGGCCGACCTGTCCCCCAAAATGGGGGCTAAGCAGACGTTGTTACACCTAGGGCGGCTGCAATACCGCCTATGCGGTGAACGATAGGCGTTGCATCTGGTACCGGAGGCACGGTTGGTACGGGAGCAGGTGCAGCCGTTGCCGCCACCTCACCCTCGCCCCCACCCGTGACTTTCAGATTCATTTTAACCTGCAGGCTCTTCTTGGAGTCCACGAGCGAGCGCTTCCGGGCCATCTTCGGGCCGCCAATGTCGCCACTGACGCCGATAGACGACGTGTTCACCCATTCGACCTGCGGCTGGACGCTGACCAGCGGCGGTACGTTCACCACGATCGTGCGGCTCGTGCTCTTGAACGTCGCCCGGAACTCGTCGATGCTGAGCGGGCCGCCGAACATCTTCAGCACGTAGCGCGAGGGCGCCGGGCGCACGGGACGCGGCAGGTTATAGACGTGCGCCATCATCTGGATCCAGCCGTGGATGTCCCACATGCGGTCGCTGCCCATGTGCTGCGACGCATTGTAGGCCGCGGCGCAAGGCAGCGAGCAGTACTGGCCGTAGACGTGGAAGACGTTGTGCACGGGGTCGTAGTCGACGGGCATGCCGTAGCGACGCGTATGGATGCCGTGGCAGCACCAGTAGCACGACGCCGGGCTTTCGGTGGCCTTTTTGACATTGGCGGCATTTTCGGCGATGGTATCCGTCTCGCCCTTGGCAACTTGCTCATCTTTGAGGGCATGATTGTAGTCGCCTTGATTGTGGCCACCCATCGTCCACGCGTCGAGTGCATAGGCCATCGGGGCATCGCTGCCGCCCGCCATCGAGCCGCCAATGATGCTCTCGATGCGACTGCTCGAAATGGGCAGCTGCATGATGACGTGGGAGCCGTTGGGGTCTGCGTCGATCGCATTCAACTCGGAATCGGAATCGGTGCTCGCGTTTGAATCGGAACCGTAGGCCCGTGCATTATCGAGCCTTGGAGCCCGCACCGTCTGGTGCTCCTCTGCAATCAAGTCCTCGATTCTGATGTCAATGAGCGCATCGTTTGCATCCTCAATGGAAAGTGGCGCCTGTGCACTGGTTTCGGTGCTGGCGGTGCCTACAGTGCCTACAGTCTTCTTCCTCGAGGGTCGCGGGGCTCTTGGCTTGGGTGCGGCCTTTGGTAGGGGCGCAGGCGCAGGCTCAGTTACTGGCTCTTCAGGTGCCTTCGGTACAGGCGCAACCTTTGGCTTGGGTGCGGCCCTTGCTCTCGGCTTCGGTGCTGCCTTTGGCTCAACCTTCGGTACAGGCTCAGGCTCAACCTTCGGTACAGGCTCAGGCTCAACCTTCGGTACAGGCTCAGGCTCAACCTTCGGTACAGGCTCAGGCTCAACCTTCGGTACAGGCTCGGGCTCAACCTTAGGCTTAGGCACTGCCTTCGACTTGGGCGGCATTTTGGCCCTCGCGGTCTCTTATTATGCTATAGGCGTCTTCTCCTTAAGCTCGTTTGCGGCCCTTTGAAGCACGCTCGCCCACGTCGACGTCCAGCCAATGGCAGAAGCTACGAGCGGCTGCTCATCGATCGGGCATTGCTTTTGCGTCTCGTAGTACTTTGAGGCCATGCGCGCATAGGCTTTCTGCGTGGCCCATGCTGCCCAGGCCAGCGCTAGGATGAGGACAACGACGTAGAGCTTCATGATTGTTATTACCGTATGTTACAGTCTGTTACCAAAAACAAAGATTAGAAGCCCGACAAGCCATGCGAAGCCAGCCCGTCAGGCCCAAACTACCACGTCAAGCCCGACAATCCCGGTCAAGGCCGACAATCCCCGTCAAGCCCGACAATCCCCGTCAAGCCCGACAATCCCCGTCAAGCCCGACAATCCCCGTCAACCCCGACAATCCCCGTCAAGCCCGACAATCCCCGTCATGCCCAACAATCCCGGTCACGCCCGACAAAACCCGTCAAGCCCGACCTACCACGTCAAGCCCGACCTACGCGTCAAGCCCGACCTACACGTCAAGCCCGACATACCCGTCAAGCCCGACAAGCCATGCGAAGCCAGCCCGTGAAGCCCGACAATCCACGTCATGCCCGACAATCCACGTCACGCCCGACATACCCGTCAAGCCCGACAATCCACGTCAAGCCCGACATACCCGTCAAGCCCGACAAGCCATGCGAAGCCAGCCCGTCAGGCCCAACT
>Ga0208975_1000207_pt1 | contig 31732 bp, 43 predicted proteins | sample GreLakmeER78MSRF_FD_187700 | JGI IMG/M metagenome (GOLD analysis project Ga0208975, IMG submission 187700) | Freshwater lentic microbial communities from great Laurentian Lakes, MI, USA - Great Lakes metaG ER78MSRF (SPAdes) | ecosystem: Environmental > Aquatic > Freshwater > Lake | place: Great...
CCGACACGCTTGGTGAATGGACATACAGCCAGTCCTGTGCAACATCAGGTTCAGTCGAAGTAATAGACAACACCATCATCTTGCATGGTCCTAATTATGGTGGTTGTTCTGGTGCTGCTCATTGGGTGAAAATTGAGACTACAATCCCCGCCGATGTAGACACAATAGATTTTACTTGGGCATATCAGACAACTGATGGTTGGGTGTATGACCCGCCACAGTACGGCATTAACGGCGTATACACCTTGCTTACACAACAGAACAATGCGACAGGTGAACTGTCTGTACCCGTGAATGAGGGTGATGTGTTCACGTTCCGTCAGTATTCGATAGATACCTGCTGTGCGCCAGGTCATCTCACAATCAGTAACCTGTCGTTATGGGCATCTATAACCACATCCACGACATCAACGACAACGACGACTACTACTTCTACTGTCCCCGAAACGACTGTCCCTGCCACAGTCCCGACTACCACGACAGTTCAAGAAACCTCAACATCCAGTACGAGTACAACGACGAGCACAACGTCTACTTCAACTACGACAACAGTTCCTCAAACAACAACTTCTGTGGTGAACTCAACTAGCACCACCTCAACGACGACAACTACCAGTACTTCCGTACCCCAAACAACATCAACAGTATCAACGACGACCACGACAGAAGCACCAGCAGTTCCGACACCTGTTACACAGCCTCAAATAGTTGAGCCAGAACCCGTTGATACTTCCGTTCCTGAAGAGCCTGAACAAACCGAGACAGGCACCACAAGCACGACAGTAGAGGAAGCCATGCCAGAAGAGACGCTTCCCGAAGAAACAACCACAACAACTGAACCAAGTCCTGAGCCATCCCCCGACACTACAGAAGAACCAGTCGTAGACACAACCCTGCCAGAAGAGCCTGAGACCCCTCTAGAAGCCCCTCTAAGCGACGAGGAAGTGGATACGCTAATAGCAGAAGCAGAAACCACAGAAGCCCTTGTAGAAGCCCTAGCCGAACTTAGCCCAGAACAAGTCGAACAAGTCTTGGAAACCCTGCTCGCTGAGGAACCATCCCAAGAGCAGGCAACAGCCCTTGCATCCAGTCCTGAAGTGCTTGCAATAGTTAGCACCGAGCAGGCGCAACAAATCTTTGAGGCGTTGGACGTAGCCGAACTGTCCGATGCCCAGACCGAAGAACTTATTGCCGCTATTGAATCCGCACCTACGGAAATCCGTGAAGAATTTGAGGACACCATCGACATCTTTGGTGAAGGCTTAGACGACTACACCCCTACTGGCTCAAACATCCCAGTCGGAGAACGCCGCACCCTTATCGCGGTCACAGCGGGGTTAACCCTCGCCGCCGCAGGTACTAGAATTAGACGCTAATGAGAAAACTTTTGGATTACCTAGTGGATAATGCGTGGACATGGGCAGGCACAGGCATGGTCCTGATTACCCTCTCTGGTCCTACCTTAAGACAGGCAACCCTTATCACAGGCGTTGTTGTTTTGGTACACTCAATACTCACACTCTCAAAGAAAGACTAGTCATGGCAAAACTTCAGAACATCATCTTCCGTATCTTCGCATTGTTCGGCTCATCCGCACTCGCGGCTGTTGCTGGTGGCGCTTTGATTGGTGTCCAACTATGGAAGTCAGCAGCACTCGCTGGCATCATGGCATGCGCACAGGTTGTTGAGAAGTTGTTGCGCTTCAGCGTTGACGGTTCCCTCAGCAAAGAGGAAATCGAACTTGCATTCACAGGTGCAGTTAAGGCTAAGCCTGAAGTTTCCGAGTAATGGCGTTAAAGAAAAAGGTAGGCAATGACCTACCAATCATCGATGTCAAACTCTGTTCGTGTCTTAAGAATGCGAAGCCTGGTGAACTCGCTCCGAAACTTCTTCGCAAGATTGAAGGCAAAGGAATGTTGCACCATTGCGCCGCAGACGCATACGAAGCAATGGATGCGGCAGCAAACGCTGAAGGAATTGACCTTAGTCCGACAAGCCCAGCGGATACATACCGCACTTTGGCGGTTCAAGAGTACGGATTCTTCCAGCGATACACAACAGATGTAATTGCAGGGCAGAAGCCTCGTATCTATCAGGGCAAAGCATGGTATCTGAAGAAAGGTATGGCGATGTTGGCGGTGCCTGGAACGTCCAAGCATAACCTCGGTATTGCCATTGACATTGCTAACGCTAGCGAACCGAAGCGTCTTGCATGGTTGAAGGCTAACGCTGTGTCGTTTGGTTTCTCTTGGGAAGTAGTGCCAAGTGAACCGTGGCATTTGCGTTACGTGTGTGGCGATGCAAAACCTCAGCGTGTTCTTGACTGGTTAGCGAGCAAGGCGGTTTAATGTGGACGCTGGCTGGGCTATCTTTCTTGCTGCTGTTGTGTCTAGTGTTGGCGGTTTGCTAACAGTTCTGTTGCAACAGTTCAGAAAAGAAAACGCGAAAGACCATGACGTTGTTATGGGCATGTTGAAGATGGTGTACAAGAAGCAGGGTTCTGTTGAGTACAAGATAGACAAAGTGTCTGACCAATTGGGTGACCACGTAAAAAATCATCCGCGGTAATCGCAAGACAATTCAACAGGCTGGTATCTTGGTCGGTCCCATGACTCGCCAAACCTTAGAAACAATCCGCAAATACCTAGTAACCGCAAGGGTTTCCCGTCCCGAAGAAGACGAGTTCTTCCGCGCACTCAACGAACTAGACCACCTGCTAACCGCGTCCGCGCGCCCTCGTGAGACAGTAAACTCCTGACATGGAAGAAGGGCTAACACATCCCATAGTTACCGTCACGTGGATGGACGCGCATGCCGCGACAGAAACATGGACGGCACTAGACAACATCGACCAAGACCCATGCATGGTGTTGAGTTGCGGATTCTTGTTAGCAGTAGAACAAGGTGGCAAGCCCGACCATGTAACTATCTACCAATCAAAAACAGATAGCGATGACGTGGATGGTGTGTTGTGCATCCCTGTGGCGATGGTGAAGACGCTAAAAGTTTTTCCGAATAATACTTGACATACAGTATTACTTGCTTGTAAGGTGAACCACATCAACTTACAACGAAGGGAAACACATGGAAATCAAACGATTCCGCATAACCAAACCCACACACGGAGAACAAGACTGGCTTGACATCCGCTTCTGGGATGAACAGAAACGCAAACGAGTATCAGCATCAGCAGTAGCCGCAATCTACGGGCTACACCCATTTGTTCCGATGGACAAGTACGCTGCCGAACTGTTAGGTGACATACCCCCTGCACCTATCCCGCCAACATGGGCAATGACCCGTGGCAACGACCTTGAACCACTCTGTATCAAATGGGCGACAGACAGAACAGGCATTGAGTTCTTCACACCCGAAGAAATGTTTGCTTGTGAAACTGATAACGGTGCGCGAATGATTGCCACCCTTGACGGCTTCTATGAGAACGGTGATGACCGCAAGATACTTGAAATCAAAACCATGAACCGTGAATGGTCAGGCGTACTGCCCGATTATTGGCGTGTCCAAGGTATCCAGCAAGCCATCTGTGCTGACGTAAGTCAGGTGACATGGGGTGTGTTTGATTCCTCTATGAGTTTTTATATACACGAACAAATGATTAGCGAAGGAGAAAAGAATGAGCACATTGAAGCAGTCGGAAAGTGGCTGGCATCCTGCGATTTGGGCATCACACCTGAAGGTGTCAAATGGTCGTACGAAACCATCACGACCCGCTACCAGCGTCCAACGGACACCACGATTGAACTCCCACCTGACACTCTTGACTTGGTCGCCCAACTCAAACAAGTAAAAAAACAGGTGAAGGAACTGAGCGTCATTGAGGACCAGTTGAAAGCAGAACTTTGCGATTTGATTGGGCAGAATGAATACGCTACGGTGAACGGCACGATGGTTGCCACATGGAAAGGCAAGACGTGGCAGTCACTTGACATCAAATTATTGAAGGCTTTAGAGCCAGCAATTGCAGACAAATACAGTAAGCAAGTAACCAATAGAACACTTCTCTTGAAGGGAGAACGAGCATGAAATTAGAAGAAATCCTCGGCAAGTATGGCGTACCAGACCCAAAGATTGTTGGCAAACTACCTCGCGGTGGTGGCAGTCTCGATTTTGTGGGGCATGCGGACGTAACCAAGATGCTCCTAGAAATTTCTGCGGAGTGGACATGGGAACCAGTAGCGTTCGACAATGACGGGCTACCTGCGTACCGTGTAGAGAACGGCATGGCACACATGGCTGGATGGATGACCATTCACGGTGTACGCCGTCTCGGTATCGGCTCAGTCCAAGCATCAAAGCCTGACCTACTAAAAGAATTAGTGTCCGACTTCATCCGCAATGCGGCTATGCGCTTCGGTGTATGCCTCGCACTATGGACGAAGCAGGAGTGGGAGTCAGACGATGCACCCGCAAAAGCACAAGTCGGTAGCAAGGCAGTAGTGCCAAAGGTTGCAAAGGTAGAGACACCAGCCGAACCCGAAGCAGACAAGGCTCTCACCCAGTCACAGGTAAAACAGTTCGTGGATGCCTGCGACAAGATTGGTTTAGACCCAGCCATCGTTGCATCTAAAGCCAAACTAAATTGGGACGGCATCATTATGCAGTCACAGTTGCCTTTGTTGCGTGACGCATTCACCGCATTGAAGAACGAAGGTGGATAGCAATGGCTGCGAAACGAACCGTAGACCCAACAGGTAAAGACCGTTCAGTCAAGATGATTGCGTTGCGTATCACCGCACAGCAACATGAAGTACTCACACAGTTGTGTCAACAGCGTGGCGTAGGGCGTAGTGCTTTACTTCGCCAACTGCTACAACAGGAGGTGAGGAATGTCCAAGGAACGAGCCAAGGGAACTAGTTTTGAAACGTTCGTAGTGAACTATCTCAAAGACTTCTACCCTCACGTCGAACGACGCACACTACAAGGCACGTTAGACAAAGGCGACATCACTGGAACAGACCCGCGTCTTGTATGGGAATGCAAGAACCATAAGACATTGAACTTCTCTGGCTGGTTACATGAGGCTGAGAACGAACGAGTGAACGCGAACGCAGAGATAGGTATAGTCGTGGCGAAGCGCCGTAACTATGGCAATCCTGCTGACCAGTATGCGCTTGTCCGTTTAGAAGACTTAGTGAAACTGTTGAAGCAAGCAGGCTACTAGTGGCTGAACGTACCGAAGGTTACGTACCATCACACGACATCAAACAGTTTGACTTCACAAAAGATTTAGAGTTCGGACATCAAGGCGAAGAGATTGTTTTGCAGTTTCTTTCGGACTTAAGTCAGGGTTCTTTTGAGGTGAAGTATGACAGATACCGTAATGGTCGAATCTTCGTAGAGTACGAACAGAACCCACGTAATACAGGGTGGAAGCCAAGCGGTATACAGGTAACACAAGCGAAATGGTGGGTCTATTTGTTCTCGCCCAACGCATTCGTTATAATTGAGGTACGCAGATTGAAACGCTATCTCAAACATAATGTCACTCAACTCAGACAGTTGGTAGCGGCGGAACACTCAGACAACCCAGCGAAAGGCTTTCTTATATACCCAGAGCAGGTCAAGGAGTTGATGTCAGTATCCACCTACGATTAGGAGAATAAATGTTAAAAGTTTTTATATCATTACTTATAGGTTTAGGTTTAGCAGGGGGAACGGTAGCGATGGCAGAAGCACCAGCAGAGAAGACAGGGACGCCATCCTCAACCGCAAACATTCGTTTAGTAAGGGAAGAACCATTGCCGATACCAGCAAATGCCAAAGCACCCCAGTGGTGGTCGCTTGCACGTGAGGTTGGTTGGACAGAGGACGCATTGCCTACTCTTGACTACGTGATTTTTAGGGAGAGCCGTGGGTTCAACCGTTCGTTCAACCGTCAAGACCCGCATGGTGGAAGCCGTTGCTTGCTTCAATTGAATGGTTCGTGGACTGGATGGCTGACCGACAAAGGCATCATCACTAAACCAGCAGACCTGTTCAAGCCTGTCACCTGTCTTACGGCAGGGCTAGCCATCTACCAGTACGGTATGGATAGGTACGGTTTCGGCTGGGGACCTTGGGCTATCAAGCCATAAACTAAACACGATGAAGGGCAGACACACAACAAGTTGGGTATGCGATGCGTGCAGTACACGCCTCATTACCCATGTAAAAGTTTCCGAACCACCAACCCATTTTTGTCTTGGGCGTGATAGGAATAGCACAACAAACAACATCCACCCCATGAAAGAGGAAACAAAATGAATACCATCACCATTGTCGGCAACGCTGGCAAACCAATTGAGTTGAAGTACGGTCAATCAGGGCTAGCACAAGGCACGTTCTCTGTTGCTACCACATCAGGCAAAGACGAAAAGAAAGTTACGGTGTGGCACAACGTCACTGTCTTCGGACAGATGGCAGAGCACGCTGCATCATCCATCGAAAAGGGTAGTCGCGTGGTTGTTGTAGGCAAACTAGACATCTCGTCATACGAAAACAAAGAAGGTGTCAAGGTGTGGACTACAAAGATTTTGGCTGACGAAATCGGATTGACCATGCGTTTCAACAACGTGTTCGTAGACAAGACCGAACAAGTACTGAAGCAGGTGACACAGAAGTTCGGAGCGCCATCGTTCCTTGAAGAAGAATCTTTCTAGTGGGCATTACGAAACTGTCCTTTGACCAATGGTTAGAGATTGGTCTTAGGGCAGGGTTCACCACCCCACCTGTCTGCTCAACCCATGACGGGCTACCGATGACGATTACCGAAGACGCAGAGTTCATGGACGGCTCTGACCCTTGCGTTTATGTGATGCGTTGCTATGAAAGCGATGAGCAAAGAGAAGCAGTTGAAGCCAACTGTGGCGCGGTTATTTGGAGGAACCCATATAATGAGACAAGAGACAAAAGGCGCTGACGTCCTACTTGAAGCACACAATTTGATAACAGGGGATAGGCACAACGCTTACGCCCACCCGTTAGAGGATTACACACAGACCCGCGACATCTTTGAGGCACTCTGCGGGGTGTCCCTCACAGTAGAACAAGCCATCTTGTTCATGGTGTCAGTCAAACTCTCACGTCTCAGGACAGCAATGAGTGAAGGCAGATGGGCGCATGACACTGTCGTGGATACGGCAGGCTACATTGGTTGCCTTGCTATGGTGAACGCGAAACTTCAGGAACATTTTGATGAGACGGCTTACTGATGGTAGTCAAAGGCGAACGTAAACCATGTCCGTGTGACTTCCCGATTGGGAGAACACCCCTCGTATGTGGTAAACCTGAAGACGATGACGACGACTGATGACTTCCCGAATGGTAACTGTGTCCACCCGTGCGGGCATATGGGTATGTGTGACCATTGCGGGACAGTCGGTAAAGCGGTGCAGTTGTGGACAGACTTTGAGATAGAGGGCTGTGAATGTCTCTGTCATAAAGCAAGAAAACTATTCGTTGGCGTAGCAAAGAAAACTAAGGGGCGCAAGTGAGAGAATTAGAGTTGGGTTGGTATGACCGTGCGCGATGCAAAGGTATGGACGCCAAGATATTTTTCCCTGATATACCTGCTGGGTTGAACCATCGCGGTGTGTTTGATGAGGCGGTGAAGGTGTGCGGGCTGTGCTCGGTGCGCCGTGAGTGCTTGGCTCTTGCTATGCAGGCGGAGACAACTGACATTCGCAGGTTCGGTGTGTTCGGTGGCAAGACTCCACGTCAGCGCGATGCTTTGGGTAAAAATAAAAAGTAGCCCTGCTCTACCACAGGAAGGGGAAACCGTGGGAGCAAGGCTACTCGGACTGTAATACTATCAGACTTGGGTGTAGTACAACTTCCACCCGTCACATGCGTCACTGTTCATGGCGCAATGCTTTGCTGTTTGCTCGGACTGAAAGCGCCGTGCCTTCGCCATGTCTAATGACCAACAGTTGTCTGTTGTCTTGGCGGTGGCGAGGTGTCTGCCTGTCCAGTATTTATCTATAGACGGGTGCTTACCGCAACGCTTGACCACCCACGTGTATGTCGGTAGTGGCTGTGTCGTTGGGTGATTCTTCCTGTCGTAAGGCTTGACCCTGCGGAACAAGGTGAGTGCAATGTCAATGGTTGGTCGTTGCTGTATCCACTTACTTAGTTTCATTGGCGGTCTCCTCGTACTGTAGCCAGTCGTTGATTAGTACTGTCCAACCCCAACGCTTGCGTAGTATCTCTACAACCTCGCGTGCTGTTGGTTCGTTGGTGATGTTGTGGTGTACCCATTCTTCCAAGATGTCTGATGTAGTTCTCATTCGGATACCGCATCTTGTAGTTCTTCAATCACTTCAATGATTTGCTGTTGGGTTAGGTGCTTGCTCATCTCATGGACAAGCCAGTCCACAGGGTCATGTAATCTACGTGCATTGCCATCTATCAGTTGGTACTGTGTGTCGCCCATCGGTATGCGGTTCATTGCTTGCAAGCCCAACGTGAAGCGGTCAGTCAGTTTGTCTGTGCCTTCAAGGTATTCACCGTCACCTTGATAGTCGCTTTCCCATTGGTCATAACTCTCGTTGTAGACCGTGCCATAGGGGAAGAAACCTTCTTCGTTCTCGGTGTCGTGATACCACAAGTCAAGACTGCTGTCGTAAGTCACGATGTAATGGTGCTGTCTGACTGTCTCTAAGTTCAGGTCATAGATTTTCATTGGCTGTCTCCTTGTCCTTCATGCCCTGCTCAATAAGAAACTGGGCTTGGTTTAGTTGCTCTAACATTCCGAAGGTTTGCATTGGGCGTAGTTCGCCCTGTCGCACTCCTTCTGTGAGTAGAAATCTCAAGTCCTCAAATCCTCGGATAATTTCTGCGCGGATAGTTTCCTTAGTCATTGCTGTTCTCCTTTGTATGTTGCTTCTAGTTCCCGTTCATGCCAGCCGATAACCTGAACACCGTCAGTGTGGATATAGTCCATTGCACATCCGTTGTCGTGGGTATCTGTGTCTATCGCTAGTACGAGAGTTACCTCTACTAGTTTGGTTGTCTCTAATGCTTTCATTGCTGTTCTCCTTCGTTGTTGGTTGTTTGTTTTATATTGAAATATGTATCTCAAACTCATCTTTGTTCATGTAATCAAACACATCTCTTGCCACATCCTCGGCATCGTCTTCGTCCTCTGCTTCAACACAAACTCTGCTGATAACCGTGACCAAGAACTCATCATCGTCATCAAACTCCTCTGTGATTTCGCACTGAACAAACTGCTCTGTAAGCGCATCATCTTTGTATAGGTTCCACGCTTTCCAACAGTCCTCGTGTAGTTCCTCTTCAACTAGTTCAACATCATCAAACTCAAAGTCTCTTGCGGTGTACCAATCGCCATAGAACTCTTGTTTCATTCGGGCTACTGCTTCCACTTCTGACTTCGCGTGTATCTTTTCTAAGTTCCAAACCGAAACCGAGTACTTGTTCATTCTTCTTCTCCCTTTATGTAGCCGAGCGGATACCATTCGTCACCACATTCAGCACAGGTATAGCCATCGGGGTATCCCTCTTCGTATGCTGGTTGTGATGATGCTCCTTTGTTTCTTGGTTCGTTAGCGCATTGAAAACAAACCAAACCACCCTCATCTAAAGAGATACCAATTGCCCTTTCTTCTGTTGGACAGTCTGAATATGGGTTCTCATTACCTTCGTTGTCTTCACACCCACACCAGTTGAATATCGCAACCTGTGTTTCGTGTGTTAGGTCAGCCATTTCGCCCCAACTATATGAGCGTTGGCTTGGGTCTATGTCTTGCTTCATTGCTATTCTCCTTCGTTGTTGTTACTTGAACTCAACTGTTTTGATAGTTGAGAGTGGAATTGAAAAGTCGTACATACAATCTTTCACTAGGTGCATTGCGTTGAAATCAACTGTCTCGTTGTTCAGCGACATCACCGTTACTTCTTTGTATACGCTTTGGTCTGTTCTAATTTCTACAAAGTCACCTGTCTCGCAGGCTTGTTTGAGTATTCCCTTTACTGACATTCCCGTTCTCCTTCGTTGTTGTTATGTTCTACCGTAGTACGAATACTACAGGATGTCAAGGACTGTCCTCTCTATCGTGGGTGTCGGGGACTTGAACCCCGATGTCTGCCAGTCACCCGACCTACTTAGCGCAGGACTGTTGCTGTATGGCTGTATGCAGCGTCCTGTGATGTGCAGGTATTTATTCCCCAAGAAGGGTGTTGGCGCAAAGTCTCTAGTGTTTTTTCCACTAGTTTGTTGCACTCCTCACAATCCTCGTGTCTAGTTGTAATCCTTTTCATGTCACCCCCTTCTCCCTTTCGTGTTGCTTGTCTTATGACAAGTTCTGTTTCATCTTCTTGTGTCCATATCGGCAAGCACTTTTATACGAGCCTTCGCTGAACTCAATCTGATATTCCATGTCATCCAAGAAGTCGGCTATCGCTTCATCCGAGATGTCAATTTCAACAGTGCTTTTCAGAACTCTGACCACCCTGATAACCGCACCACTTCTATCAACATGAGTGTCACCTTCGTAAAGTCTGCTCATATGGTCAGACATTGCGCTTGATGGCATTTTCATCCGCTTCATATTGTTTCCCTTTCGTGTTGCTTGTTACTAAGTGTATCACACATCATTGTCCCTGTCAAGGATTATCTTTGTGAAATATGTCATACCCTCAAACCCTTACCTGTCATCAAACCGAACACCTGTTCGCCAAACATATGTTCGCCTGATATATCACGAGATGAGAACTCCTGTCGCTTCGTGCCATGCTTCTCCTTCGCCTGACATTGGCTTGACTTTGTAGTCCAAGTTGCCGTATCTGCTTCGGGCGTCAAGTATCTGCACCGAGAAGGTGAGTTGTGTGCCTGACACTCTGAGCGTGGCTGTCTTGCCGATGTTCTGTGCTAGTTCTTGTGCTGTTGCCATTAGTTGCCTGCCTTCGCTTCTTCTCGTTCTTCTTCTAGTTCTTCTTGAACTTCGCGGTCTAGTTTTCGTACTCTCCGCATTTGCTCTACTGCTTGCCCTGTCTTGTCCATGAGGTGGTCGTATGCCCGTTCGTATGCGGTCTCTATGTCCTCTCTCTCGGTCAGTTCAATGACATCTTCTAACTCTGTGAGTACCCGTTGCAGGTCTCGCTTCAGGTTGTCTAGTTCTGTTTCGTATCGGTCTTTGGTGTTCATTGGTTGCCCCTTTTCTTTCGTTCGTTGTCTAGTTTGTATTGGGTTTCTTGTATGTGTCGGTTTCTTGTGCGCTCTAGGTCAATTCCGAGCCATACACAGAGCCAGTGTGAGCCGATTACGGCTAAGAAGAATAAGCCTTCTTTGTTGTCGGTGATGAAGTTCCTCATGCTGTGACCTCGCCTGCATAGACCGCCACTGCCCCGTCCGTGATGGTTGAAGTAATCCAGTGACCGCCCCAATTTGCCCGTGTTAGGTATTCCTGCACGGCTTCGGCGTAGTTCTCGGCTGGCTCTAGTCCATGATTCCATGAAACTATGATTCGTTGCGGGTCTTTCCCGTGAGCGTTCCCCTCGTAACGCTGTACCGATATTCTTGTGCTTCGGTGGTTGGTTGGCTGTAGGTATTTGCACCTAAGCACTACCCTTCCGTTCGTTGTTGTCTTGCTTGCTTGCTGTTCCATAGTTTCCCCTTGTTGTAGTTATGTCTTACTGTAATACAGCCTAGTGACTGTATCGTGCCCTAGTCAAGCCTTGACGCTTGTGCCTACCTTCGTAGGGCTAGGGCTACCCCGCAGGGTTTACCATTCAGTTTCTGTCAGTGTTTCCCATTCTTCGCCATTCCATTTCTTGGTGGCGATTACGGCGACATAGTGTCCGTGCTTATTCTGTCGCCCTAGTAGGTAGTTCAGGCTTTCGGCGTACGATAGAGCGCCGTCTTCGGTTGTTGCCCTGATTATGTTCATGACCGAAAAGTTACCGCTCAGTAGTTCTACCCTGTAGGGGTGGCTTTCGGTTGTTAGTGTTGTTTCCAATGTTGTCCCTTTCGTTGTGTTGTGTGTCGGCTTTCGCCTTGTCCCTAGTCCCGATTGAACGGCACGGCTTGACCGCTAGGGGAAACTGACTAGAGTCCGCAAGCCTTAAGGAATTTATCCCCATCAAATCTTTCGTTATCTTTCCACAATTCTATTGCCAATTCTCTGGCAACTCGCGCAAGCGAGACTTTATCGCCCTCGCTTTCGCTTTCGTTTAAGTCTGCGAAAACTCGCGCGATTAGTTCGTAGTCTTTTCTTGTCATTGTTTTGTTTCCCTTTCGTTGTTCTGACCTCGTCAGTAGTGGCGATACCACTAGACCCCCGAAGGGGTTTCGGTCTACTTGCCCCAAGTCACCTCTGAGTCCCTCACCGCTACGATTCCGCCAGTCATTGGGTGGTTCTCGTTCATAATGGTGCAAATTGTGACACCCTTCTCGTCTAGTCCCATGTAAGAAAGTTCAATACACCTACGAACTATCAAACCTTTCGCCCAGCCGTTCTTCTTGATTATTCCCATTTGTGCCATGTTCTTGTGTCCCTCTTTCTTGTAAGTGTTCGGGGTAAATCCCGATATGAATACATTATCGCCATCAGTAAGACAGTTCAAACACCAAGCAAGCACCTATCACTACCAAGCCCTGTAAAACCCAATAGCCATAAGGGAAATAAAGTGTAACCAAATTGCAATACAAAACAGACAGCAAAAGCGACAGCCCGAAAGAAAAAGTTAGGCACACCTAACAAAACGAACAGATGTTCGCAAGCCGAGCCGAGACAACACACAACCGAACAAGTGTTCGCAAGCGACACAACACAGCGCCGAGGGAGAACAAGTGTTCGCTCTGCCACAAGTTACCAGTCGGTAAGTTACTCCTCGGTAACATAGGCGAGCCGTCGTGCTAACTACAGCAAGCGGGGCACATACTTTTTCAAGCGGAAGGGCTGGGGTATGGGGTAGTGCTTGCCGTATTTGTGGTGGAATAGTCGCTCTGCGTGATGCGAACAAGTGTTCGTGTGCTGGGCAGATATCACGACTGGGCATATGCCGAGGGCGCGCGCGTAGGGATAACTATATATGCGTTCTGTATGCATGCACATTTGTGGCTCAGAATTTGGTGCGGGATTTAGTGCTAATTAGTGTGGGTGGGTGTGTGGTTTTGGTTGTTGTTTCTGTTGGCAAGTGTTATACAACGGCGCATGTTGCAGAAGAAAAAAACGGAAAAAAAAGAAGCACCGAACGAGGGTGTCAGACGTTAGCAAACATGCTGCACCTTCTTTGCAAGCAAGCCCGCTAGGGCGCGCTAGATGGTTTCATCTGCTGTTGGCTGCAATGCCGAACAGCATGAGAGTGCCTCCCCCACAGTTCCCGTCCCCACGGAAGGTCGCCGTAGCATATTTCAGCCGACACCTTGATTCGATGAGATGACGTTCATCACGCTGCTTACCTACTTCAAAGAATAGGTATCAACCCAGGTTCCCCTGTTTACGCCCCGCACCTTGCAACAGGTGTACAGCCATGAGTCTTGCCAGTTGTGTCGCCAAGTATACACACCCGCCACCTTGTTGCAACTATGTGTTACAGTTTCCTTTAGGTACCAAATACATCTCTAGAGACAAAGGAAACAAACATTATGGCTATGAAGAAAAAAACAGCACCAAAACGAAGTGGTGTAGATATGGAAGCAAAAAGAGCACAGTCTGAACGAATGGGGAAGCAAACTGCATCTAAATCACAAAAAATAGACTCGGCTAGTTATGCTGCTGAACGAGCAAAAAACATTAAGACCGCTGGACAACAGATGCGTCAAGGCGTTACTGCAAGTGGTGGTTATGCTGGGAATCGACTTAATGTTTCTGATGTTCGTCGTTCACAGGTGCAACTGAACGCTGGTAATGCTAAGCGAAATGCTGAAAGACTAATCAAGGAAAGAGCATTAGCAACCCGCAAAGCAGCAAACGCCAAGAAAGTTGCTAAAGGCAAGAAGTAATGGCTGCTAAAAAACCATTACCAAGAAACATGGACCAGCCAGTACGCCAAGGTCGCAAAGCCGCACAAGGAACAGGTGGCTTCGCAACAGCAGCAGAACGCAAAGCAATTATTAAAGAAGCAGAAAGAGTTTTTGGTAAAGGTGGCTTTCAACTAACTAAAAGCACACAGCGAAGCACGGTTAACGGAACACCAAAACTAACTGCAATCGGTAAAACAGCAAAAAGCGATGTTAATACTAAATCGGTTTATGCAAGCACACGTGCATATAGCAGTTTTAACCCATTGAAGAAACCATTAAAAGTATCGACATACATGCGTGACAAGAAATCAGGCGGTGGACCTGCCTCACGCAAAAAGTAATTCCCCTACAACCTTAAAGGAAACAAACATTATGGCAACAAAGAAAACAGTCTCTAAGAAAACATCATCTGCAAGCGGTTCTGACCGCGGCGCAAAAATGAAAGCAGATGCAGCACAAAAGAAAAGTCAAGCCAAAACTGCTTCACAAAGAAAAACCAGTCCACAAAGGTATTCTTCAACAGGTGATGAACTTATGTCACAAAGGGAATACAATTCCCGCGCAGGAGACCTATCGGGTATGGGGTTGTTCGTGTCTGGAAGATTGGCTCAGCGTCAACTTAACCAAGTAAAAAAAGAAAATAAAAAACGCGCTGAATCACTTGCAAAAAGCAGTAGAACAAATCTTGCTCCTGGTGCTAGCCGAGTAAAGGTTGCTAGAGGCAAAAAGTAATTCCCCATCACCTAGGTGATAAAAAGACCCCTGCTGAAAAGTGGGGGTCTTTTGTTTATACCTGCTAGATTACAAACCACATGGCACAGGGAATTCGTAAGGTTCCAGCAAACGACAAAGCACGTTTCTGGCAAGCAATCCACTCAGGACACACAACGTTAGACGCATGCCGCATCGCAGGTGTACACCCCAACACAGGTTACAACTGGATAAAAAAATCTAAAGTAGCCAAAGCAAACGCAGATGTTGCAGCAATCGAACTCACCAAACACACCCGCAGACAGGGTGGCGTCCAATGGGAAGACGCAATGGACCTTGCTGAAGCAGCAGACCTACCACCAGCGATACCATTAGACCGTCTCACCCCAGAAGCACAACGAGGATTAGACGACTTTCAATTCTTCCGTGAACATTACCTAGGACGAGTCTCCGCACCGTGGCAAGTTGAAGCCGCACTAGAAATCGTTATGTCACTAGACAGCGAAGAAAAAGAATTTATCTGTCTCAACGTCCCACCTGGCGCTGGTAAGTCAACCCTGTTCCATGATGTTGCGGTATGGGCAATCGTAAAGAACCGTGCCATCCGTGTACTCATCGGCTCCGCCAACCAAAACCTAGCCAAAATGTACTCCCGCCGAATCCGCGAAACCCTAGAACGCCCCAACCCTATGCTTGCTGACACAGAACTAGTTAAGAAGGGTTTGGCAGTAGATGCACTGGGCTGCCTGTCAATCGACTACGGGAGATTCAAACCAGCAGACAAAGGTGCGCTATGGCGTGCTGAAGAATTCATTGTTGAACAACTAGACGGCAACGGGCTAGACAACAAAGAACCAACCGTACGTGCATATGGTATCGACGCAGAGTTCATTGGACACCGTGCAGACCTCTGCCTCTTTGACGACGTAGCCTCTACCGAAAACGCACGCGAATCCACAGCCCGTGACAAACTCCTAGAACGCTGGGACTCAATGGCAGAAGCACGTGTAGACCCAGGCGGCACCTTGGTTGTAGTTGGACAAAGGCTTGGCTCAGGCGACCTGTATGCCCACTGTCTGAACAAAGTAACGTATGACCTAGACGAAGACGATTATGATGGCGAAGATGTCACAACTTCCAATGTGCTTGAGAAGCCTGAACCCACCAAGAAGCAAAAATATAAGCATATTATTTACAAGGCGTACTACGAAGACTTGGATACTGGTCCTAAGTCCAGGCGTCTTGACTCGCCTGCTTACCCTGATGGACCACTACTTGACCCCAAAAGGCTCTCGTGGAAAGACCTCTCGTATCTCCGTTCTTCAAACAATGAACGGTTCCGTGTCATTTACCAACAAGAAGACCTCGCAGACGAAACATATCTTGTTGATAGAACATGGATTACAGGCGGACTAGGACAAGACGGCGTACTCTACCAAGGCTGCATAGACAACGAACGTCTACCAGAACACATCCCACCAGGATTACGCGCCCCAGTTATCTCCATCATCAGCATTGACCCATCCCCAACCCAATTCTGGGGACTCATCTGGATGCTCTACCAACCAGAACACAACCTGTATCACATCGTAGACATCCAAAGAACCAAACTCACAGCAGAAAACCTCCTCGGATACAACACAACCGATGGCTCATACACAGGAATACTTGAAGAATGGTGCGAACGCGCTAACTATCTTGGCTATCCCGTGTCCCACATTATCGTAGAAATCAACGCAGCCCAAAGATTCCTACTCCAACACGACTTTGTTCGCAAATGGACAGCCCTATGGGGTGTAAACATCCTGCCCCACACCACAGCCCGCAACAAATTAGACCAAAACCTAGGAATTGAAGCAATCATCCCAACACTTGTACGCTCAGGTTCACTGCGGCTACCCACAATGCGCGGAAACTGGAAGACACTTGCCCTAGTAGATGAACTTTGCAAATGGACCCGCGACAAAAAGAACGGAACCGACCTAGCAATGGCGTTATGGTTCGCATGTCTGCATGCACCGAACCTCACAACGATAAAAAGACCGCCAAGACAGTGGCGACCCTCATGGATATAACACTTGTGTATGCTATAACCACCAGGTTTAACATCGCAAAGGTTGATTAGTGGCAATTACCGTCGAAGAAATTGTAAGTCTCTACAAATCACGTCGAGAAACACAAGGACCAGTGCTCGCACAAATGCGCCGCGTCCGCGACCTAGCCAACGGCGACGTCATCGTACCGTTAAACGAGTTAGACCGCAACGCACGCACCTCAACAGCCAACCTTTTAGTACAGGGCTTGGACCAGACTTCTATGCGTGTCGCATCCACGATGCCGATGCCATACTTTCCGCCAGTAAAAGAAGGCAACGAGCGAAGCAAAGAACTATCACGCACCCGCCGCAAAGCAATCCTATCTATGTGGGATACAAACAAAATGGATTTGAAAATGCGACGCCGCGCACGTCACCTTCTTGCATACTCGTCAAGCCCAGTCATGCTGCGCCCCGATTTCAAAAACCTAATGCCAAAATGGTCAGTACGAAACCCACTAGACACATACGCTGCACCATCAGATGACCCAGATAACCTAGTCCCAGACGACTGCATCTTCACCTACATGAAGCCAGCATCATGGCTTATCTCCAACTATGGCGAACAAGTCATTGGCAAACTCCGCATGGGCAAAGTACGCTTCGACACCCTGTACGTAATTCTCGAATATGTTGATGAGAACGAAATTATTTGCTGTGTAATGGGACCAGAGAACACTCAAACACTTTCACCAGAAGAACGCTCTGGCATGGAAGTTGTAGAACTAGAACGCATCCCTAACCGTGCGGGAATCCCACTAGCAGTCGTCCCACAACGCATCACCCTTGACCTTCCTCGCGGACAGTTCGACGGTGTTATGGGCATGTACTACACACGTGCCCGTTTGCAAGCACTCACAGAAATTGCTATCGAACGCGGTATCTTCCCAGACGAATACCTCATTGCACGCCCAGGCGAAAACCCAGAAATCCTGCAGATTGCCGATGGCAAGACAGGACAACTTGGTGTTGTCAAGGGTGGCGACATCCAACAGTTGCAATCAAACCCTGGATACAAGACAGACGTAGCCCTAGACCGCTTGGAACGTCAAGAGCGTCTTGAAGGTGCAATCCCTGCCGAGTTCGGTGGCGAATCAGGAACCAACATCCGCACAGGACGCCGTGGAGAATCAGTACTCTCAGCAACCGTAGACTTCCGCGTGCAAGAAGCACAATCAATCTTCTCCCAATCACTCCTTGAAGAAGACAAGATTGCTATTGCTCTAGAGAAATCGTATTTTGGAAACATGTCCAAATCGTTCTTTATGCCAGGACGCCAATCAAGCGGACGCATAGATTACATCCCAAACAAAATTTGGGAAACAGACTTCCACTACGTCAACTATCCATCATCGGGTGCAGACGTCAACGGACTCATCGTAGGACTTGGACAGCGTCTCGGAACGGGACTTATGTCTAAAGAATCCGCACGTGAAGCCGACCCACTCATCTCTGACCCAGAGTTGGAAAAGGACCGCATCACCGCAGAGTCAGTAGAAGCAGCATTGCTATCTTCTATCCAAGCGCAAGCAGCCGACCCTAACGGACCATACCAACCAGAAGACCTTGCATACTTAACCAAACTTACATTGGAAGAAAACGTGCCACTACACGAGGCTGTAACTCGAACCAACCAACGCGCACAACAACGTCAAGCAACACCAGTAGAACCTGGTGCACCAGAAGCAATGCCAGGACTAGCAATGCCAGGAATGGGTGCAGAGCAACCAACAGCAGGTGGACCAGCAGGAATCGAAGGACTCCTCTCACAACTCGGCGGACCACCAGCAGGAGCAGCAGCACAACCAGGAACACCTGGCGGAGTACTCTCACTTGCAGGTAGGTTGGGCTAATGGCAAAGCAATATCCAAATCGTTCAGACCTCCGTAATCCCGCAAAAAAAATGGCAGCAAAAGCAGCACCAGGACAAACTTATGGTGAAGCAGGAAAACAAGTAGCAGCACAACGTGCAGTACCAATGGCAGCCCCACCAACAGATGTAGCACCAACCGCTACACCACAACAACCACGTGTAGCACCAGGTTCAATGGGACCACTATCACGTCCAACAGAACGCCCCAACGAGCCTCTTACCGCAGGCGCACCATTTGGACCAGGACGCACACAGCAACTAGGTGGATACATCGGACCGCGTAACAGCGACCCAATCCTTGACGAACTACGTGCACTTTACGCAACATACCCAAGCGAAGAACTCGCAGACATGCTGGACTCATACATACGTGAAGGATACTAATGGCATTATTCGGTGCATTCGACCCAGTCGACGAAGAGAACAACGATAAAGACGCACAAGCCAACATTGCGGCGCAAGCAAAATTTGCCAAAACAGTAACACCACAGCAAGCACAAGCCGCTTCACAAATTTATCGTCAGTCACCGTGGATTTCTCCACGCATCATTCTTGACTTAGCGAAACAAAACGCATCACAACAAGCAATCGATGCTGTGTCAAACGTTGCTGGCAAACAATATGTGATGACCAACACCCCTCAACCAAAACAAGAACAAGGTAGTTGGTTCCAGCGAAACGTTTACGGTAAAGCAAAAGCATTATCACGTTGGACGTTTGCTGCATTGCAGTTCACGCCAGACCTTGTACAAAACGCTGCATCACAAGCATTCTCAGGAAATGACCCAGCAGGTGTAGACGGATGGTTCGCATCCACACAGTTAGGTCAGATGGCTGGGAGCAATGACGCAGGCTCAGGTTTCTTTTTCGGTGGCGAAGCACAAAAAACACAAGCACAAAAAGCACGAGAGTTCCGTGGAACAATCAATGGCAACGCATGGACTATTGGACGTGGTGCAGCAGACATAGTGTTTACCCCAGGTTCAAAAGAATACTCACTACTGTCAGGTTTTCTTGATGCTGGCGTACAAATTTTTGCTGACCCAACGCTCTACCTTGGACAAGCATTCAAAGCCGCAAAAACAGGTGCGTACGCAGATGACACTATTAAGGGTTTGATTGGCACTCGTAAAATATCTCAAGCATTAGGTAAACAACTTGTTGAACGCGGGATAGTACAAACAGACCAAATACCAAAAATCAGCAAAGAAGCAGGTGCCGCTGCTGCACGAATCGCACGCGGAGAAGCAGGACTTGATGCGAAAGAAAGCATTGCATTTGTTGAATCAAAGTTCTATACATGGTTTGACAAGAACACGCGCGCAGGACGAATGGCAGACCGCCTTGCTGAACACGCCAAAGCAGCAACGGACAACATCACCAGCCGCAAACTAACAGGTGTTGACGCAGACAACCAAATAGGTCGCGCCGCAGCAAAAATCCTTGAAGACTTCGGTGACAAAATCGACCCAGAAGTAGCAATGCGTCTCGCTCGCGCAGATTCACCAGACAAAGTGAAAGCAATCATTGGTGAGGCAGCAGCAGTGCTTGGCGGACAAAAAGACGCAAGCATTCTTCCGCGGTCTATTTCTGGGGTAACAGGAACAGGTGCAACATTTGCTGCACGCCAATACGCTCGTGAACGTGTGCCTTTGTACCGTTCAATCCGCAACAGCCGATGGTGGTCAGAAATCCCAACACAGCAAGCCATCATTAACGGAACAGGCATGGAACGCTCTAGGTCAATTGCCACGTACCGTCAGTGGATGAGAGGTCTAAAGATTGACCAGCAGTTACCAGAAACATACGAAAAGTTTTTGGGTAAAGCAATGAACACGTTTAGTTTAGAAAACACTGCTGCGCGCCGTGAATCAGCAGACAAATTATATGATGATTTTCTTGAAATAATTACTGAACATGCTGATGCAGATAAAGCAGTAGCAAAAAAAGCGGTAGACAGTATCCGTGCAGACAAAGCAAAATTACGCGCATACAGTGTTGACCAAAACGGCAAACTTGACGACGGCGGAATGATTCAATTCCTTCGTGATTACACAGACCCACAAGAATTCGCACGATACAGTCCAGACCAACTTGACCAACTAAAACTGCAAGGCGCAAGCGCGCTTAATGAAATGATTGAAAATGTGCAGGTTCTCCCTGACTATCGAAAGTTTCGCGCTTTAACTGGAGCCAAGATTGGCGGAAACAAAGTATTCCGTCATGTCCTTCGCACTAAAGATGGTCGCGAACGCGCACTCATAGCAGCCGCGGAACAACTCCAGCAAGAAGTATGGAAGCCAATGGTGCTTGCTACAGGCGGATACATCGTAAGAAACATGATTGACTCACACATTCGTATTGGCGCACGAGGTTACGAATCATTCTTTACACACCCATTTCGCACCATTCAAACTGTTATGGGGCGCAGGTATGTTGGACCACTCACAGGGAAAATGGACCCAACTGGAGTCAACGTTGCAACTACTTTCGAAGAAGCATTAGAAGATGGTGCTGGAGAAATTAACTCAATTTTTGATGGGTATAAAAAATCGGTACAGCGTTCTGTGTATGAGCATCTTCAAGACCCTGCGGCTTTTAATGAATCAATGTATAGAAGTGAACAATTCGCGCAGGTTTCAAGACAAGTAAACCCAGAAGGTCATATCACGGGATACGTAGACAACTTGGGTCAAATTGCCACAGACCCAATCCTTTCACGTATTGCTTCGTTCTGGAATCTTCCGCAACAAGAACGCTTAGAAAGAACTCTCCAATGGTTCAATAGCACCGCAGATGGTAAAGAGGCTAAGAGGATAGTCATTGATAATTTCCGCAACGGAGTCAAAGTTACAGACGACAGCGGTAATCCATATTTTCAGGCTTTTAAGTCCACGGGCGATGACGCAATTCTTATTGGCTGGATAGACCGTTTGTCAACAGCAAAGTTATCAACTATTCTTCGCGGTTCCTCACCGACAGGCGTAGTTGACGAAGACCTAAGATTCATCGTTGCATTTGACCGTGTTCCACTTATGGAAAACGTTAAGGTTGCTGGTGAGTTCACAGACGAAGCAGAAATTGCACGTCGTGTAGAACAAACACTTGACTCCGTAACCTATGCCACAGACGAAGCAAACAACCCACGCGGTATAGGTGGTTTGGTTAACCTCCCAGATGACCGCCAGGGCGTAATTGTTTCAATTAAAACCAGCATGATTGAAGACCCATTTAATCCTGGGGCAATGATTAACCGTGAAATAGCAGACATCCAACCAGTCGCACCAGGTAGGGCTTTTACCACAAAAGAAAAAGACCCATCACTATTGGGAAGTGAAGCACTCCGCGAACACCTCAATTACAAAGGCGCAAAACAACAACTTGCTGAAGAAGTCAAAGTTGCTGTTCGTGTAGAAAAAGGCAAAACAGTTGGCTTGGACAAAATCTCACAAGCATTAGACACTGGAGTTAAGTGGTTCTTTAACAGTCTCGTGGGACGCTCGACACAAAGTCTCGAACGTTCACCCTTGTACCGTCAAGCCTTTTATAAAGAAGTAGCAGACCAAGCATTCTTGCTATCCCCAACAGAACAAACAACTCTACGCGCAAACATCACCCGTTACGTTGATGAACTAAACGCGGACCTAGCGCGAGAAGGAAAACGCGCTCGTCTTACAGTGGAACAATACGTTGGTAACAAACGCAACTACGACGCAATCTTCAATAAGGTTTCAACAGGCGACGCAACCATTGCAGAACTAGAAGAATATGCGTCATCAATGGCTGTGCAAGAACTACAAGATATTCTCTACAACGCTCAACAGAAATCCAACGTTGAAGACATGCTTCGTGTAGTGATGCCATTCGCCACAGCATTCCGTGAAACCCTTGGCAAATATGTTGGCTATCTAATCGAAGACCCATCGCGAATCCGTAAAACCCAACTCGCATACAATGGTGTCAACTACAACAGCGAAGACCCAGACAACATCGGCGCAGGATGGTTCGGCAAAGACCCAACAAGCGGCAAACATGTATTCAACTTCCCAGTTGGCGGATGGGCAGGCTCACTCCTGCAGTTCCCTGTACGTGGCGCATTCCAGGTATTGAGCGTCCCAGGTGTAGGTCCAGTTGCACAAATTGCAGCAAGCGAACTAATCCCAGACACACCACGACTTGATTTCGTACGAAGCATTGTTCTTCCATACGGCAAAAAGGGTGTCTCATCGCTTGCCCCACAATGGGCGGTTCGTGGAATTGAAGCAATACGCGCTGATACCACCAACATGGAAACCATTTTTGGAAACACCTACGGTGAAACAGTTAAATACCTAGCATCATCAGGTGAATACGACCTGACCGACCCTAACGACACAGCCAAACTTTATGCAGATGCCAAAGGCAAAGCCCGAATTCTTGCAGGGTTGCGAGCATTGTTTCAGTTCACAGGACCATCATCACCACAAATCGATTTCGGTCTAGAAACCCAAGGCGGAGACATCACCGCATCAGCAATCGCTCAAGAGTTTTATAAGTTCCAAAGCGAAAACCCAGACAACGCTGTACAACGCTTCATCGAAACCTTCGGTGAAAACGCATTCATCTATCTCGGTCATAAGACAGAACCACTTGCAGGTGGCTTGGAAGCATCCGAAGCATTCGGTAACTGGCAACGTAACAACGGCGACCTATTCAGCCAATACAGCCAAACCGCAGGATACTTCGCCCCAGGCGGCGACGACTTCTCGTTCGAAACTTGGAACCGTCAACTGCAAAAAGGTCAACGCCGACGGCTGTCAGCCCCAGAGATGGTTGCCGCTGCCCAATACCGTTTAGGTGCAGCCGTCTATCGTTCCAAGCGCAACCAGTTGGGTGACAGAATCAGCACAGAACAACGTGACTGGCTGACCCAATGGCGCGGATACCTCAACAGCCAATACCCAGGTTTCCCTGTTAAAGCAGATTTCAACCCAGGACAGTTCGAATCCTTTGTTAGCGAACTCAAGTTTGCTGTACAGGATGAGCGTCTCGCTGATAACGATGTTGCTCAAGCGGTCAAAGAGTATATTGCTGCACGCGATAAAGCCCTTGCACAAGCAGGTGCAGTCAACCTTAAGAGCCTTGATTCCGCGCGAGCCGAACCGTTGCGTGATTGGTTGAGTAGTATTGCACAGGTGCTTATCCAAAGAACACCAGAATTCGCCCGTATTTTTGAAGATAAACTTGCAGCAGAGGTAGACTAATGTCAGAAGACACACAAAACCAAACGCAGCCCGCTGCCGACGCCCCTGCATTGTCCGCAGGCACATCAGGGTTAGACCCAAACCAAAAACTACAAGTACGACAAGTTAAAGGTGCAACCCTTGCAGGGTTTGCACCAGGTGAAGGCGACGTCGTAAGCACCACCCCAGTTTCCCCTACCGAAACCACCTCTGCTCGCACACGTGAAATCGCTGGACCAACCTCATTCGGTTATGTCGGTCAAAACCTTGTTGACTCCAGAGGCATCATCACCCGCGGACAGTATGACCCAACAAAAGAGGCATACGCCGAACTAGCAAAAATGGATTTGGCAGAACGCCAAGCATTCCTTAACTCGCTTGCAGCACGCGGACTATACGGCACAGGAAGACCATCCGCCACAGGCTTTGACACTAAAGACTTTTCCGCAATGGGAGAATTCCTTCGTTTTGCAAACGCACAAGGTGTTACTTCTGATGTTGCATACAGCCAGTTTCTTACCACCTTCAAAGGGTCTGGTGGCAAACGTGTTCGCACCACAGCCAAGGAAGACATCCGTGCTGTGTTCAAAGATGCAACCCGCAAAATGTTAGGGCGAGATGTATCTAATGATGAGATTGAAAAGTTTGTTAAAGCCTACGAAGGCAAAGAAATCACCGAAGGCACTGGCGGTGTTAAGGCTCCAAGCCTGCAAACCGCCGCCGAAGTGCAGGTAGAACAGCAGTATGGTGCTGAGGCTGCATCTGTTGGCATGTTGTCGTTGTTCGATATTCTTGACAAATCGATTAAAGGACTTGCATAATGTCTATAAGTGACGACCTCAAAACCCTTGAGGAACTAATCAAGGACCCTAATGTTCGTGCAGGTGGTTCTGCAAGATACAAAAACAAGTCTTATACGCTTGCTCAACTTGTTGTTGAACGTGACAAGGTTGTTAAACAACTTGAAAAAATGCAAAGTGCTAAATCTGCAAAAGAATCAGAAGCATTTATTGTTACCCCAGAAGAACGCGAAGCACGAGAAAAAATTAAACGTACAATTTATGCGGCGCGTGGAAAATTAAAAGCAGCATTAGAGAACCTTAATATCGCTATTGATAGAAATGGTGATGTGGCTGCCGCGCAGAAAGTCGTTGGCGAGACTTATAGGGCGTTGCAAGGTGTTAACCCTCAAGACAAAATGCTTGAAGGAATTGCTATTCCTAACATCTCCCGTGGTGGTCAAGAACGTGAAGGCGGCACAGATGCAGCGACATCTGGTGCAGGCATCAGCCCGTCTACTGCTGATACCGCAGAACGCGCATCACAAATAGAAACCGCTAAACGTCTTGCTGCTGATGAAACCCTTACCGTAAAAAGCACAAGAGAAGTTGTTAAGAATGGTGTTACCGTAGTTCAGACAACTTACACCGACGGTAGTGTCACAGAAAAAGCAAAGGTTGTTTCAACCGCTGGAGTGACTAAGGTGCCAAAAGTTGTTAAGGGTGTAACAACGGCAGTTACCCCATCAACTGATTGGGAAGCAACATTTCGTTCAACGTTCCCAGCAAAAGCATGGTTGCTTGACCAAGACCGCACTAAATATCCACAACTATTTGCCCTGCTACAAAAGGCTCACGACGAGAAATACTATGAATCCACTGAGGGTCAGGCACGATTTGCCGCCGAACTTCAGGGTGTTGACTTCTATAACGAACTAGCCGCATCAGGCAAAGTAAAAGAAATTAAAAAGATTGTTGGAGACCTTGGTTTCGACAGCACAGACTTCTCTAAATTCGTAACCGACTCCATCAACTTTGGTTGGACAGGTGAAACCCTTAAGGCTGAAACCTATAAGGAAGTATTCCGTAAAAACCCTGACGGCACCTATGCCAACCCAACATCGATAAAGCGTGCCACGGCAGGCAATGACTATCTGAATGTGCAGTTGATTGCCAAAAACTTCTTTAATAGCGCACCACAATCCAGCATTGAAAGTGTGCTGACAGGAACAATTACGACATCAGATTTCCAACGCCAGCAACGTGAATTAGCAAAAACACGTTACAAGCATCTCGCTGACCTCATTGACCAGGGTGTAACCCTTGAGGACTTGGCGGGTAACTACAGGCAGACAGCAGCCAAACTGTTAGAGGTTGACCCGAACACTATTGACATGTCACAAGGCGACTATGAAATTGCGTTGGCTTTTGGTGAAGAAGGTAAGAAGCGTGCCATGACCACAGGTGAGTGGGAGAAACTGTTGCGTACTGATGCCCGCTATGGTTGGGAGAAGACAGAGAACGCTAAAGGCGAGGCACGTAGTCTCGCAAGCAATCTTGCACAAGCATTTGGAAGGATTATCTAATGAGCAACATATTTGGTGGAATTCAGGAGCGCATGGGCGATGCTTATGGCATTATCCCAGGTGGTGGTAGACCTGCTGGCGGACCTACAGGTGGAGATACTGGTGGAGGTACTGGCGGCGGCGAACCAACGGTTGTAGATACCTATTTTGAGGAAAGCGGCAAGAGCCGTATGCGTGTTACCGTGTTTAGCGACGGTTCTGTTAAACGTGTTTCAGCACCAGAAGAAGACGACGATGATGATGCTCTAATTAAATACAAAAAAGAACAGGATGCTTTGGAGTTCCAGCAAGGCGTAGAAACCGCATCAAGCATTCTTGCAGCCACCCTAAAGTATTACGATATGGACGACCCAGCCCTACTAGCCGATGTTAAGACCGCACTCGCTGACCGACGCATCACAGGCGCATCCACCATCGATGACATCGGAATCCAACTCCGCGAATCAGAAGCATTCAAACGACGCTTTTCAGGTAACGAAGCACGTCGCGCAGCAAACAAACCAGCCTACTCAGTATCCCAATACCTGCAATTAGAGTCCTCATACCGTCAAGTATTGAACGCTGCTGGAATGCCCCCAGATTTTTACAACGACAAAGAAGACTTTGCGACATTCATTAGCAACGATATTGCCCCCGACGAAATCCAATACCGTGTGCAACAAGGCTATGCCGCAGTCAAGAACGCTGACCCAGCAGTAGTAAACGAACTCAAAACCCTATACGGGCTAGACGAAGGCACACTTGCCGCCTACTTCATTGACCCAAACCGCAACAGAGACGCAGTAGTACGCTCCGCACGTGCCGCAGAAGTAGCCGCACAAGCCCGCAAACAAGCAGGCATCGGACTCACCGCGACCCAAGCAGAAGAACTCGTATTAGGTGGCGTAACAGAACAACAAGCACAACAAGCGTTCTCTGATGTACGTTCTCTGCAGGAACTTACTCGCCCAATCGCAGGCGAACAAGCACTCACCCAGCAAGAACTCATCCAAGGTGCAACAGGAGTGAACGCTGCCGCCCAGCAACGTGTAGCCAAAACAGCACGACGCCGACAAGCAACATTCGAAGGCGGCGGACAAACAGGACTCGGCACAGTCGGAGAATAACGCCTGATTGCATTCTGTCTTACGACAGGATAATGTAACAAATGATACTTTGAACAGTAGGAACCTGTGCGGGCGCCCCCCGACTCGCACGGCGCATACGGGGTGTACCAATCAACTAAGCAGCCATCACTTCCCTCCGATGTGATGTGGGCAAAAGGAGCGTGCCATAATGTCACAGTTTGACAACTACGACGAAGACCAACTGGAAGAAACCGAAACTCGCAATCCGTTGCGGGCAAGGATGAAGCAACTGGAAAAGGAAAACGCAGAAGCCAAAAAACTTCTTGCGGAAGCCGAATCCGAAAGACGAGAACTAGCCTTTGTGAAGGCGGGTATTGACCCAACCTCACCAATGGCAAAGTACTTTGTCAAAGGATACGACGGCGAACTAAACCAGGAAGCAATCCGTGAGGCTGCAGTCGAGGCGCAATTGATTAGTCCACCCGTAGCACCATCCCAAACCGATGAGGCAAAGGCTTGGAACCGAACCGCAAAAATAGCGGCAGGTTCACAAACCGCACAGCCTCCAGTCGATTGGGCGCGACGTTTGGAAGAAGCAGAGTCGCCACGAGAAGTTGAAAAAATTTTGGCAGAGGCACGAGCAGCAACAGAAAACTCATAAACCTCTAAACCAAAGGAATAAAAATCATGGCAGGCGAAACCCAACTCTCGTCACTGTCCGTAGACCAGGTAGCATTTGACCGTCTCGCGTATTTCGCGTTGCGTTCAGAACTCTTGTTCGACCAGGCAGCAGACGTACAACCAGTACAGCAGGCAATGCCAGGTACAGGCGTAACATTCACCATCTTCGCAGACATTGCAGCAGCAACGTCAACGTTGAACGAAGTTACCGACGTAACCCCAACAGCATTGTCCGACAGCCAAGTAACCGTAACTCTTAACGAATACGGTAACGCAGTAGTAACCACCGCCAAGTTGCGTGGAACAGCGTTCTTGGATGTTGACACAGCAGCAGCAAACATCATCGGATACAACGCAGGCGATTCAATCGACCAAGTTATCCGTGAAGTTCTTGCAGCAGGAACCAACGTTGTTTACGCAACGGGTGGAACCACCACACCAACCAGCCGTGAATCGATTTCAACAGATGACATCTTGTCTGCTGACGATGTTCGCAAGGTAACTGCACAACTTCGTGCAGCAAACGTTGCAACCTTCGACGGTTCATACCTCGGTTACATTCACCCAGACGTTTCGTACGACTTCCGTTCGGCAACTGACGCAGCAGCATGGCGCACCCCTGCTAACTACGTCAACCCAGAGGGAATTTACAACGGCGAAATCGGCAAGTTCGAATCCGTCCGTTTCATCGAAACCCCACGTGCCAAGGTGTTCACCAACGCATCGAACGGAACCAGCACAACTGGTTCAATCGACGCTTATTGCACACACATCATGGGTCGTCAGGCTCTTGCAAAGGCATACAGCGTACAAGACGGAAACGGTGCAGTACCGAAGATTGTCCGTGGCAACGTAACCGACATCCTTATGCGCTTGCAGCCATTGGGTTGGTACTGGTTGGGTGGCTATGGTCGCTTCCGCGAAGCATCGCTACGCCGCATTGAGTCATCCTCAAGCATTGGCTCCAACTAATAACTGATAACAGTTAAAGCAAAAGCCCCTCATTTCCCCTAGTACGGGAGGTGGGGGGCTTTCGTTTTGCTATAGTCATATGATACGAAAGGTTTACAATGTCGATTTCTAACTATGCAGAATTAAAGATTTTGGAACACACGACAGGTAAGACCGCGTGGACCATGCCAACAAACGTATATATCAAGTTGCATACCGCTGATGCTGGTGAGGCTGGCACTACTGCCGCCGCAACCGAAGCAACTCGCAAGGTTGCTGCTTGGGCTACTGCTGCTTCTGGTGCTATTGCAACCTCTGCAACTTTGGAGTGGACGAACGTTGCTGCTACTGAAACTTATTCGCATTGGTCTATGTGGGATGCTTCAACCGCTGGTAACTGTTTGTGGACTGGTGCACTATCTTCATCAGCAGCCGTGACCGCTGGTGACACTTTCCAAATCACTACTCTCACGCTGTCGCTCGACTAGCCGTTAGGGGATAACCCCTTATGGCGCAAACAGCAGTCACAGGTTTTAGCGAACCGTTTTTTGATACCCACCCGTTTTATCGGGCAACCTATTTCCGTACGGTAGGACGCACCGCTACTGGACCTGGCAACGGAACATCAGAAAGCGCATCTGGTAGAACTGTTACGAGACTTGACCGTCTTGTCGATTACCACACAGGTTTTTACAAAAACGGTGGACGCTTCTATCTTGGTGTACGCGCAATCGTTACGGTTACTGCTACCGCATCGGGTTTAGGTACCGCTTCTTCATCGGCACAAGTATTACGTCAACGGCAGGGTACGGGTAGTGGTACGGGTTCTGAGTCTGCGACACGGATTGTTGTTCTTCTTCGCAGCGCAACTGGTTCGGGTGTTGGCACGATGGATTCCACAGGACTGCACGTTTCACCGCGCACAGCATCAGGAAGCGGAGCAGGTTCAGATACAACAGTAGGCAAAATTCTTCCTGTGCGAAGTGGCACAGCATCAGGCGTTGGTTCTGCGACTACAATCTCAGTTCATGTTCTTGTTAGAATTAGCACAGGTTCAGGCGATGGAACGTCTGAGGCGACGAGGGTTCTCACGGCTATCCGTACATCGTCGGGTTCGGGAGAGGGAACGTCGGAGACGGTTGGCGCACGGGCACTATTCAGAACATGCACAGGTTCGGGCGACGGAACAGCCACAGCCAACTGGGACAAGTCACACATCTTCAGAGTCCCAATAACCGAAGGCTACCCGTTCGCGGTAAGACTCTCAGAAGAATCACCAGACCGACTGTTCTCCCACACCCCACAAGGTTCCCGCGCCAAAAACCTGTACAGGCTCACTGACGGTAGTTACACGACCACAGACCCACGCAGAATAGAACTCATCACCAGAACTTATCTTGGTGGACATGACAACTTCTTGACCGCAGCAGAAATAACCGAACTCACAGCAGCAGGCTATGGAAGTAGTATCACCTGATGGCAACATTCAACCCACCAACCGACAACTTTGTTGTACCAGTAATCATCAGCGACTACATGGGCGGTTTACATTTGTCAAAAGACCAACGTCTAGCGAACCGTCTTGGTGGACGAATCGAAGCATCACCACGCGGACGCAACATCTTCCTGCTCACCGATGGAAACTTCACAGACAACCAGCCGTCAAGTCTGAGCATGGTTTCAAAAGTGTATTATGGCGGACACGATAACGAGATAACAGCAGCAGAAGCAACCGCATTAACTGCGGCAGGATACGGGGCATACATCACATGAAACACAGGGAAACACATCCGACTCTAGATGTTGAAGGATGCTTTGGTTGCAGGGTCGCAGGGGTTCGCATGGGGACCAACACGACTACTAGCCGAGGGGCTAGGGTGGCGGAAGTCAATACAACTGAACGTAATTGGAACAAAGATATGCCAGCATACAAACGTCTTCGCGCTGATGGTTTGCAACCTAAGAAGATTGATGGTGCTGCCGAGGTAGAAAAGAAAGCACAGGAATCATGGCAAGTGGAGACAGGGATTCTGCCAACTATCTAAACCTTGTCGGTGTCAACCTTGAACATGTTGGCTACGGCAAAATGGTTGTCGGACTTAAGACAGCATTAGCCCAAAAGGTTACGCTCACCGAGGACGCAGAACACGTAGTCTTTGCCCTTCGCCCCAACCTAATCAAAGGCTGGCATAAAACCCAAACCCCGCACCTGCTCACCATGTGGGAAACGAACTGGCTACCCCCAGAGTTCTCTGACTACCTGCACAATTTTGAAAAGGTTATCGTGCCAAGCCTGCACAACTTTGACTTATTCTCCCAACACCACGACAACGTGCATGTCATTCCGCTTGGGGTGAACCGCAACATATGGTGTCCAAAGGATGTTGAGCGAACTGAAACATACAAGATATTGTGTGGCGGGTCAGAGTGGTATCGCAAAGGGCTAGATGTTGTACTGGATACGTTTAACAAGTTAGGTCTACCTAACACAGAGTTACATATCAAGATTGTCCCCCCACACCTGTTCGCACCCAAAGACCTTAACTATCCGAACGTGGTGGTCCATGACCATTGGATGACCGAAGAAGAAGAAGCCGACCTGGTCCGTTCAATGGACTGCTTCATCTCCGTATCCCGCGGCGAAGGGTTTGGACTCATGCCACTCCAAGCAATCTCAGCAGGCATACCCACCATCCTGTCTGACGCTCACGGTCACCGAGAGTTCTCCGACCTAGCCACCCACCGCATCCCCACCACCAGCGTCCCCACCGCCAAGGGTGTC
>Ga0208975_1000208_pt1 | contig 31721 bp, 48 predicted proteins | sample GreLakmeER78MSRF_FD_187700 | JGI IMG/M metagenome (GOLD analysis project Ga0208975, IMG submission 187700) | Freshwater lentic microbial communities from great Laurentian Lakes, MI, USA - Great Lakes metaG ER78MSRF (SPAdes) | ecosystem: Environmental > Aquatic > Freshwater > Lake | place: Great...
ATCATCAGCGCCAAGTGGTTTACCACCTTCAGCTAACATATATTGGCCTTCAAACTTAAAGAGATTTTCTCCATCCTCACGATGCACAGTGTCTACGTGAGCAGTAAACATAGTCTCGTTAGACGAATCATCTCTCATATCTACATGGATATTACCACAAAAGTCTACTGATAAATCACCTTCACCAATACGTTCTACAATATAGTTACATAGCATTGTAACTCCTGTGCCACCATGTGGTCTCCTAAGAGATAATGCAAACTCTAAGTCTTTAATCAATTGAGATTTAGTATTCTTCATTCTGATTCTTCCGTTGTTACTGGCACATGTTCTGGATGATAAGTCTTACCATTTAATTCGATTGGCTCTGCGTCATCTATTAAATACCACTCAGAGGATTCATGGCAAAAATACATTTCATCTTTTGGATAAGCAATATTATTTACTAAAACCCAATCACTATCACTACCTATGTCAGACTTAAGCACATAATCACCATTCATAGTTTCATATGTATCATCTGATTTAGCGTAGTCACCATTATGCAATTCTACTAACTCATGATCATCTAAGTATTCAATATGATAACGATCACCATTGTACTCAATTGTATTATCTTGATGGACACGCTCAGTATAGTGGGTGTTATCAACATAAGCCATTACATAATACTCATCTGCACAACCTTCACAGACATCATCATCATCATACACACTTCTCATATCATCTGAGTGATAATACTCATCGCAAGAGTTGCAATGACAATCAGCACTGTTAGATGGATTACCATCAGTGTTAGTACACTCATACTCGCCATCTTCTGCAATATATAAAGAATAAGATACTTCTTTGTATTTACGACCAGAGCTTTGATTAACTCTTTGGGTCTCACCATCAATATAAGGAGCTAGGAAGTCACCACTAAAACTAAAGTACTTCAGTGGAGTACCATCAGGCCAAGCACTAAAATGTTGGTAGCCACTTTCTTTTAACCAGTACTCTAATGCTTCGTCAGCATAGCTATAGTCATTACCTCTCTTATAACTGCGGACAAAACCTTTTTCTTTATCATCTTCAGAATGCCATACTAATGCACGACCATTAATAAGCTTTGTATCAGGATCAATTCTAACTGCAGCCTTCCAACCTAACTCAGGCGCATAAGCCCGATATGGATGTAAATAGTCTGCCTCGTAATGCTCATGACCAGGAGTATAGCTATTATCCCAAGTCATGCAAGACTTAGGACCTTTCTGAACGCTTAAAATAATACCATCTGAATCTTCCCAGAGTTCATATGTATCATTACGGCACTTAGTAGCAAAATCACGGATCTCATGATCCTTTAACTGTGGAAACATTCTACGGATATAACGACCAAACGTAGTAACAGTCTGACGATCATCGGTACCTGAACGCTCATCACGAGTGTAGGCAACATTAGAAGCATCCTTAATAGACTGATGTGGATACTCTAATGCTAACAAGCGATAATTTTCAGGAATATGCTTCTTCATAATCTCTTTGATTACAGGGTGAAACTCATAAGCCCTCTGTTCTCTAGCATGCCAATCTCTTGACATACGTAAGATCTCTAATACTACAGGAAATTTAATTTCTAATTCTTGAACTGTTATCATTTATTTCTCTTGAAAGATTTAAAATATAATTTGCTTTCTGGAAAACCCAAGGGTTTCTGTGTGGCAGGTGTGCTCCAGTAGCACCATCCCAATCTCTAAATTCCCAATCGTAAAAATCAATTCTTAAACAACTTGGGTGTTCTTCTTGTAGTTTTTGTAGTTCATCAGCCCATGCTTGCCACTGATGATCAGAGATTATGCTTTCATTTAGCTCATAGTAGATACATGAATGTATTAACATTTGTGATCTTCGTCTTCTTACTAATTCTACTAATTCATCTGAACAAATAGTTTTAGTAGTCGTTATTTTCTTAGGCCGTGGCATCTTCCCTACTTAATATCTCAAAAAGGGTTTCTTGTCTAAGCTTTGTTGGTGGTCCATCGTCTAACAACTCTAATGTATCTTGAAGCAAGCTAATCTTATCCCATTCAAAACTGTAGTGTTGATGAATACTATTGCTTGATTTAATCATACGTAATGCAGTGTATGTTAGATACTCAGAGGAATTAATAAAATTATTAGTGTTGTTAATTGCATGAATTTCTTCTAATAACTCATTTGCTAGTGTTGTCAGTTTTCTCACTTGTAAGTTCCTTTATGATATCACATCTCGTATTAAATATTGTGGAGTTATAGGGATTATATGTATCTCTCCAAGTATATCTTCTACCTCTAGCTTCCATATCTGCTCTTCGTTTAGAATTAATATTGCTAACAGAGAGAGCTATAATTTTATCTGCAAAGAAATGTTCTCTTCCTTCTGAAATATCTTTAGTCTTAAAGTCTTTTAAACCTCCAAGTATTCTATATTCTTTTAATACTCTACTAGCTTCTACTGCTAACTGATTTGATTTAGCCATTCATATCTTTCTTACATAAAGCACACACCTTATTTATCTTAGGTAATGAATCTAAAGCTTCTGATAATGTATCATAAGCATAATGACTAGCACAAGCGTAGCCAGACTCGAAAGCGCCCATTTGATCATTTGCTTTTCTTTCTTCTTTAAATCGTTCTAAAAGTTTAAGTAATATTTTATATTTTTCAATTGGTATTGATATCATTTAACCTCTTTAAAATACGAGTAATTTGACCAAGACTTTTGTTATATGATTGTTTAAGTTCCTCATTAGTACATAGTGAATTAGAAAACTGCCAATAATTCTTTTCCATTTGTTGTTCTATATCCTTTAATTCGTAGTGCAACCAATCTTCAATATCTCTTTCACTTATCATTTTATCCTTAATAAAATAGCCCCAACTATTTCTAGCTAGGGCTTGGGTTACGGATTCTTAATTACTTCATCTACAATACCATGTGTGACTGCCTCATCTGGAGAGAAAAAACAATCTGACTGTTGTAATAAATGTTTACGGATATAGGTTACAGACTTACCTGTGCATTTACGATAGTGCAATAACATTCTTGCTGAATCTAATTGAAAGTCTTTTGAAGCAGCTGCTATTTCATGTTCTTTGCCAACAACACCTCTAGAGAACTGATGTGACATAACAGAACAATTTTCAGTAATAAATCGATTACCCTTCTGTCCTGCCATTAAAAGCATTACACCAGCAGAAGCAATCTCTCCAGTACCAATAGTAACTACGGGAATAGTTGATTGTTTAATAGTATCAATTAAATGATACGCAGAAGAAACAAAACCACCTGGACTATTAATAAATAATACTAATTTTCCTGGTTGATCTTCTTTAGCCATAAGATTGTATTCCATAATAGCCATAATAATTGGCTGTACAGATTCATCTTCTACTTCACCCATAAGATACAGAATACCATTACGCATAATGTTCTTACCAAACCAATAATAACCTCCATCATTATCCTCTGAGTTTGTAGGTTGCGGAGGGTTAGGAGATTCTGGCGCTTGTGGAGACTTAGGTTTAGCCTTAGCGTTAAGCGTACTTGAATACTTGTTGAACTGGCAACCGAATAATTTGCTCATCTGATAATTCCTTAGTTGAAATAAATAACTCTGCTGGCTCTAAATAAATATCAGAAGGATTTGTTACCTTCCACCTACCAATAGAGCCTGAACGATTAATAATCTTGTTATTTAAGTCGTTCATTGTAACTGGATCCGTAGATCCACTGACAATAAATGTGATACCTGTATCCCATAGATCATCAACAAGTTTTGAAGTATCTTTATTGATATCTTCAATAACTAGCCTAAATTGAGACACATGTACATTGCTATTATTAACAAAATCTTTAATCTTTTGTATCAATGTCATCTTCATCTTCGGAACCATACTCGTCCCACCAACGTCCTTGTTGTCGCTCTCGCTTGTAAGGTCGTTTATGTCTGTCGGAGTGAGAGGTTCGCTCATCTTTAAATTGCTTTTCTTCACGTTCTAATTCCTGCCAATTGTTATTTTTGATCATTTGCGTAATTACGTTTAACACCTAATTTATCCGCTTTCTTTTGTAAATAAATACCAAAGAAATTAGCTAACTCTTGAGTACTTTCAGGAGAAGAACTTTCCACTATAGATACAGCAACTTTCTCAAAATGATTCATAATTTCTTCTGCATTAGTTACTCCAATAGCATCGAGTGTATGATACACACCTTGATCAACCATGTTAGTAAGTTTAATTTTATCTGCTGGACTCATTACCAATCCCAATCACCATTCATACCATTAACACTATACTCAGTTACACGTTTCTCAAAGAAGTTATCATGAGAAACACCTGATAAAACCCAGTCCAACCAAGGCATTGGGTTATCCCTGTGGTTAAATATAGTTTTCATTCCTAGTTGTAATAGTCGTCTATCAGTAATATATCGGATATAATCTTTTACATCTTTACCTGTAATTCCTTCAATTTTATAATTTGAGAAAGCAAGTTCAATAAATTTGTCTTCAAGATCAACTGCGTCTCTTGCCATTTGATAAATTTTAGACTTAAGTTCATCGTTAACAATACGAGGATGTTCGTTGCAGAACTCTCGGAATAATCTAGCACCACCCTCTACGTGTACTGTCTCATCACGAATAGACCATTCAACTACAGTACCCATACCTTTCATTTTACCAAACCTTTGAAAGTTTAGTAACATGACAAAGGAAGCAAATAATGCAACACCTTCATTCATTACACCTTTTGCTAATGCAAGTGCAACACCTGTTTGTGTGTTAGTATCATTATTTTGCATAAAGTCAATCTTCTCAGACATCTCTTTGTAGTCTAAAAATTTATGATACTCTTCATCTGGCAATCCAAGGGTATCATTTAACAATGCATAGGCTCGTTGGTGTGTACCTTCACGAGAAGCAAAAGAACCAAGCATAACACGTACTTCATTATTTTTAAATCTTGGAATAAGGAAGTCGTAATAGTTTTGTCCTACTTGAACATCACCTTGAGTAAACAATCGGAGGATATTTGTAATAAACTCTTTTTCGCCTTCATCAAGCTTTAATTTCCAATCGGACACATCTTCTGATAGGTCAGCTTCATCTTCAGTCCAATGAATTTCTTCATGTTTCTTTGTGATATCTACTGCCCAGTCATGTAGAAATGGTTTGTATGTTTTATTAAATTCTGTTAGTGTAGCCATATTAACCTTCGCATGCCTTACATTCATCGTCTATGACGTTATTTTCCACGGAAGCTTTTGATAGTCTCTTGTTGAGTTCCACAAATCCGCCAATGTATTCCCCATCAAGATAGATCTGTGGGAGAGAACGGACACCTGCTCTTCCAGTAATTTCAGCCGCTGATTTGCCTGTTGTAGTGATGTCAATGTAGTCGTAGTCGATTCCTCTTGAATTAAGGAGAGATTTGGCCATTGTGCACTGTGGACAGTTTGGTTTTCCATAGATAATAGTTTCCTTAATTTCTTTTAATTTATTCTCTTCAACTTTTTGTGAAACATTTTCAGCACGAACTTTAGCCTCTGTACGTAAATAGTATAATCCTTTTAGTCCAGATTCCCAAGCATTAATATGAGCATCCTTTACAGCAGATTTATCAGCACCTGCAGGGAAGAACAAGTTAACTGATTGACCTTGACAAATATATTTTTGTCTATCAGCCGCATGTTTAATAATCCAATTTTGATCTAATTCAAAACTAGTTTTAAACACAGATTTAACATCATTATCTAAAAACGGTAAATGTTGTATAGAACCACCATGTGTAATAATGTTTGACCACACTTCACTTGTGTTGTAACCAATAGTTTCTAAATACTCTTCAAGATATTTATTTTTAACTAAGAAGGACCCTGCACGAGTACGATGCGTATATGCATTAGCTTTATTAGGTTCAATACTTGGGGAAGTACTTAATAAGATACCTGAAGAAGCATTAGGGGCTACTGCTAACAAGTGTGAATGCCTAATTTTCTTTGGAGCCATGTCAGGTGCTCCGCCACGATCAATTGCAAGCATTTCGGATGCAGATACTGCTCTTGATTTAATTGTGTTAAACATTTGTTCATTTATTGATGAAGCAAAATCGCTCTCAAAAGGGATATTTATTGATTGTAAATAGTTATGGAAACCCATAGCACCTAAACCAATAGATCTTTCTTTTGAAGCACTGTATTTTGCTCTAGCAAGACTATCAGGGGCATTCTCAATAAAGTATTGTAACACGTTATCTAACATAACTACTAAGTCAGCAATCATGTTAGTATCTTTCCATTGATCAAAATACTCTAGATTGACTGAGCTTAAACAGCACACAGCAGTACGATCTTCTGATGTAGGTAAATGGATCTCATTACAAAGATTACTACCATGAATCTTAAGACCTTTATCTTTTAACTCTTGAGGTAAGGCATCATTAGCTGTATCAATAAAGTTAAGATAAGGCTCACCTGTGCGAAAGCGAGTTTCCAATAACTTGCTAAATACTTTTCTAGCATCGAGAAACTCCCCTGTTGGTCCTTTCTTTGGATCAACCAATTCATATGTAGTGCCTGTTTTAACAGCCTCCATGAAATTGTCAGTGATATTAACAGCGTTATGGAGGTTAAGACATTTACGATTGTTATCACCTGTGGGTACTCGAATGCTAATAAATTCGAAAATATCAGGATGATCAATATTGAGATATGCAGCATAAGAACCTTTGCGTGTTTTACCTTGCCGATAAGCAGTCATATCAGCATCAATAGTACTCAGGAAAGGTATAGGCCCAGGAGCAACGTCAGATACACTACGGATGTCAGACCAATGACCTCCAACCCCGCCACCCATGACGGATAACCAACGAATTTCAGAACTATGATCAATAAGACCAGCGACAGTATCAGGAACATAAGTTAAAAAGCAAGAGATTGGCATTCCTTTACCTTTACCATTAATATCGGGAGCATTCGATAATACTGGTGAAGCAAACATAAACCATTTGTTAGAGATATAATTATACAAACGTTGAGCAAGCTCTAAGTTAGTTTTTCCGTTAAATGTGCTCCAAGCACGACAGGCTCTAGCATAAACCTGTTGAGGAGAAATTTCATCTCCCTGAGCATAAAACTCTAATACCATATCAAAAGCATAATCTGTTAAAAGTTTATCTTTTTCTAAATCAATTTCAATGTCGTAATATTTCATTATTTTTATTATTGTTAAGCGTTAAAACAAGCACCTGGGGTTAATAGAATCTCTGCTATTTTCCCTTCCATCAACTCATCTGAAATACATATAAAGGCGTTAATCTCGTACTCAGTAAAGCTTTCAAGAGCCGCCTCACATTCTTTAGTGTTATCATAGATATACTCATTATACTTCTTAGTAGAATAATCATAAGCAAAAACAGAGTACCTCATCATATAGTAAGTTCCTCAAAGTTATCACTTGCATTAATTAGTCTACCAGTATCTTCGATAAACCTGTACTTACCCATTGGACCAGTCCTGCCAGTCCAACGATCCTTTAAAACCCAAAGCTTACTAGTGTGCCTTTCAATAGGATCAGTCTCAAGTTTATTTCTACTAATAGCAATTAGTTGTGCACCAATCTGCTTTAGCGAACCAGAACCTTTTAAGTCATCATCTGAAGGAACAGCACCTTCTTCAAAAGATTTCTGGTTATTGTTTGTCTTTCTTAGATGACTAACAACTCCAATCCAAATACTATGTCGTTTAGCTAGCTTTAACAAATCAGACATAAGCTTATCTGTAGCTCGGTTAACATCATTATCTTCAGCATCTGATACTGCAATAGTAATGTGATCAAGATAAATAAACTTACAACCACTTAAAGCCATAAACTCCATCTTGTCTATTAAGGAGTCATCTCCCATAGATCCTTGATGATCTAAGAACATAATACGACTTGTACCCATTGTTTCAGTCCAAGCAATGCGTTCTTCTTCCTCAGTAACTTCAACATCAGGTAATTGAATACGCTTGTTTAAATGAAGCGCCATAATACCTTCAACTGTTTCAGATACACTTTCTTCTAAAGAACAAATACCGATTTTCTCATTTGTTGTTTTAAGCAAATGATATTGATCTTCCTTTAAGAAAGAACTTTTACCCATGCCAGTACCTGAACAAAGAACTGTAATAGACCCTAGACATCTACCATAGATTTTTTTATTTAATTCTACAGCAAAGTCAGGCCAAGGTACATAGTCAATATCTGATTCAGCTTTATACAAATCCCAAGTATCTGCTGAGTTAACAATACCTACAGGACTCCACGATTGTGCATCCCATACCTGAGAAAGAACTGCTAAGTGTCCTTCCTTGACGTATAGTTCATTAGCGTCTTTAAACTTAGTATTTCTTACAATTTTAACTTTATCAAAGCCAATAATTTTAGCAGCTCTATCAGCAGCTTCTTTTCCTGGTTCATCATTATCAAACCAGATTACTACTGAATCAAAGCTACGTAGCCAATCTCTATTGCTAAGTAGAATATTAGTTTGACTTGCAGAGGGTATAGAAACTACTGGATAAATCTTTTCGTATTTATCAAACCAAGCTTGAGAAACTGTTAATGCATCAATCTCACCCTCGGTAATTACTAATTGTTTACCCCCATTGCCCGCTTGCATTTGTCCAAAAAGGCTTTTAATTTTTCCGATAACTGTGAAGTCCTTAGGAAGAATGCGCTTTTTATATCCTGTAATTTCATTAATACCATATGGGTAATAATGCGAATCGATATCACCTTTTTCATTTACTGTAACCTTTATATTAAAGTGTTCTGCAATTTTTCTTGTGATCTTGCGGTCAGCAAAACCTCTTATAGCATAAGTAGAAATCTCTTCTAATGTTTCAATGCCATAACTTTCCTTTTTAGTTGTCACAAAAGAATCCTTACTTTGATCTGGAAACCAGCCTCTACATGAAAAACAATATGAGGTTCCATCCTCGTATATCTGTCTAGCATCGCTACTACCACAGTCTTCACTTAGGCAAGGTTGATCCTTTACAACTATTTTTCCCATTTTATTTATTTATTACGTTATTAGCTGCAAAACAAGCGGTTGAGATAAAGCTAAAGGCTACTGAGACTAACAAAAAGTCTGCTGAACTCCATTGCTCTACCCCTGTTAGCAAATTAACAGCTTGTGCTGATACTATAAGCATTGAACAAAAACCAAATAGAAAACCAATTAATTTCATTATTTTAATCCTGCTAATTTATTTAATCTCTTACGATGTCTAACAGATACTTCTTCAGATGATCTCCATTGAACTTTATCAATAAAACGATTGTACCAAATATGGTTGTTAGTTGGGACTTCTACAAAACATTGAGACCATGTTTCAGCCCAACTTAAACCGCCTCTAGTGTAATACTGATCTAATACATAAAATTCAAAAGAATCTTTTCCATTCTCTTCGATTAGGGCATTAATATCTTTAGATGAGCTAGTATAGGTTCTCCAATTACTTGGCTTACCTCTGTTTATTTTACCTGTACCTCTAAAGATTTTCTTACCAATATACATCATACCATTCTTAGTATCCTTGATTAAATAAACAAAACCAAAAGCGTTATTATAATCTAGTTGTTCAGTAAAGTTCCAATGTCCATTGTCTTTATTCTTTGATTTGGAAGTGGTCATTTATATAGCGCCAGATGTGGATCAACCTGCCATTGGCAAGTAAATAAGGTTTCCACTGGTCGCCATATTGTTCTTTGTAAGCATTGATTACTGCTGCCTTTCTTTTATTATTATTATCACAGCCCTCTAAGATCTTATTGGCTTTTACTGGACCTACTTTACTAAGTCCAGGAATATTGTCTACCGCATCGCCCATAAGTATCTGTCGCCAGTAGTGGATGTCTGCAGCATCTTCACTTACTTCATAATGTTCATCTTTTCCTGGTTTGAAATGTCTTCCAGGAATGCAATCTAAGTCCTTATCAATTGTACATACAACATAAGGATCACCATCTCTAATAGCCTCTAATGCCCAAATTCGGAGTAAGTCATCTGCTTCAAATCCGTGGGCAACTACTGCATTAGGGTGTTTACAAAACCAGTCTTTTAATTCATCAAAATGTTCTGCTCTGTTTTTCTTAGATGCGAGTCTTGCTTTACTCTTTTTATATTCAGGAAAAAATTCTTCTCTCCAATTATTAAGTCCACCAATTGCAATGAGGTAATCACTGCAAAAGGTGTTTTCAACAACAGCTTCAAGAACTTCGTCTAATTTAATTTTAGCTTCTTCTACGTCTTCAGTGCCCCAAATAGCCTGATATAGTAGAACGTCTCCGTCTACTAATGCTATCATACTGGGTAAGTTACTTTCTCATAACCATACTTCTTAACACGAGCAAGAAGTTTTTGACCTACTTTGTTACGTACTTTGTATTTAATAATAGTAGGACGATCTACAAAGCTGAGATATAGATATTTATCTCCACGAGGATAGGTGTATGTTGCGGATGGCACTTGATATACTAATGCTTTTTTCATTTTTGTTGAACTCTTATGTTACTATGAATTAATGTTAAAATACCTGAATCTGTTTTATACGGGTCTGAGAAGACAACCCTCTCAATACCCGATTGAATTAGTAATAAGGAACAATTGTCACAAGGAGCAGTTGTTACATATACTGTTGAACCACGTAAGCTTAAACCTTCTGCAGCTGCTTTAGATACTAAATTAGCTTCAGCATGAATTACATACGATAGTGTTTTATTCTGATCGTTCTCGCATTTATTAGGAAAACCTTTAGGTGTTCCATTAAAGCCAAAACTAAGAATATTGTTGTTCTTTACTGCAATTGCACCTACTTTACGCTTCTCAGCATGTGACATTAGAGCAATCCTCTTTGCAAGATCTAGATAGAGGGAATCGTAGCGATCTTCTTTTGTAGCCACCAAGGTGCATCCCTATTTGTATATTTCATTAAATTAATTTTTTCTGTTAAATAATAATATCGATATGAATTAACAGCATTATCTAATTGACAATGCTCTGGCATAGCTAGAGGTGGATCTTGCCACCCTAGTGCTTTAATGTCCCTTGGTGTGTTAAACAAAGAATCTTTATGCTCACGTATAGTTTTATGCTCTTTGCCAAAGCGATGTGTATACTCTTTACCTAGCTCTATCATTAAAAGATAAAGCCAGTTATAGTGAGCAACAGACTCTCTAACCCATATAGCAGAAGGGTGGTTTTGATGAGTTACTTTATATGGCCCACCCTCACCACATAAATGATGAGCAGTGGACAATAGTTGGGCAGACTCTAGAATCATTTTTACTACATGAGTATCGTAGTGATCCATAGCACACTTATCAGGATCACGATCTAGGAAGAAAATGTTCATGATTCGTACACAGTAGTAAAGTCAGGATACTTAGCTTTAATTTTTGCTATGTACTTTGGATCATCAGTTTTTCTAACTAAATGAACTTTAAACTGCTTACTAATATCAAACTCTATACTAGTTCCTAACTCATAGTCTTCTGAGTTCTTTAGGTAGTCCCAATAATAACCACGAGTATAAGAAGCCTTAGATAAACTCCCATGAAATGTGTACAACATATCAATTGGATATCTATCACACAATACAATTTGAATTGGCATAAAGCAATTCTTTACATTTAATACACCAACAACTCCATTATCTATGCTATGCATATAATAAGAATTATTTGTTACATCTTCTAATTCATTATCTTGAAGTTCTAAGGCTTGTGATATCCTAGCTATAATACTATCTTTAGACTCCTTTGGATATCCATGAAGATAAATATCTAAGTCTCTTGCAGGATTACCTAACTCCCAATCTCGTGGTGCTCCACCTAAAATACAAGAATCAGGATCTACAATATGCAACATATTTAATGCCGCATGAGCACATGTTTTCTGTGATTCAATAGTTTTCTTTTTCATATGGCTATCATTTAAATTTAAGTGATCTAAAAAAGCTTTTTTAATTCTATCGTTTAATTCAGTGGACATCGTACCAATCTTTACCTATTTTAGCTTCGCCATCCATGATCATTACACCAAACTCTTTAGGTGCATCACGAAAGGCTTCTTTTGCAATTAGAGCAGCTTTTTCAGCATACTCGTGTGGGACTTCAAATTCAATCTCATCATGATAAAAAATCAGAGGGTTGAATGGGATACCTTCCTCTTTCAGTCGGGTATATGCAACAGCTGTAGCGGCTTTACAAGTAATAGCTTCACAACTTTGTAATAGATAGTTTAAAGATTTATGAGCAGACTCACAAGGTATCTTTCTACCATCAAGAGCAGGAATCCAAGGGTTACCATGGTTTTCTGTTTTGTTATAGACTGCATTAATACGTTTGATTAATGAGTCTAATCCTGGAATACGCTTTGCAAACTCAGCTTTAATCTTATTGCCTAATTTAGCATTACGGATACCTGTTAAAATCAAAGAAACTTTCTCACCCCCAGCACCAAACAAATAAGCATAAATAAATGGTTTAGCTAGTTTGCGAGATACGAGAGGGTCTTTGATAATCTTAGGAAAATTGGCTTGTTCTTCAGTCATTACAGCTGTAAGCACATCTGCATTTTTCTGATGTACATCTCCATTTAAAACTTCATTTGTATATTCATCATTCTTTAGATAATGACATAAAGCTCTAAATTGATTACCAGAAGAATCAGCACCAATGATTGTATACCCAGGAGTGGCAACAAATAGTTTCCTAATATCTGCACCCCACTCTGAATCAGCACCTGGAACATTGACAATACCACTATGTCTAGCACGACCAGTTGGAGTAGAGATAGTAAAACAACTACCATGTAATCGGTTATTCTCATCTAATGACTCCATCCATCCAGACAAAATAGAATGTCTAGATCTAGTAGTGTAGTACTTATCAATTAGCATACCTACTTCACCTAATTTTTCAAGTGAGCTAGTAGTTAATTTCTCTGATACTTTAATAAACTCGTTTCCTTGTTTCTTCCAGTTCCAGTCGTCAGGTACCCAACCAATTTTATGTAAATACAATTTAACTGAATCAATGTTACCTAAGTCAGGTTGTACATACTCAAATCGTTGGTAAGGACCTTCTACCAGACGAACATCCCTGCCATTAGTAGGATCAATATTAAAATATCTAGCAGTAACGGCATCATAATTACCGTTCTTAATCCACTTTGGTACTTTAGGTTCTTTATCCACAACTTTAGTTTCGGTACTAAGTCTTGGCTCAATAACAGACTGAACTTCTGCCATTTGAGTTTCCATAACAGCAAGTAGTTTTGTTGCAGCATCTTTATCAAATTGCCACCCTATATATTCTGCATCAGCACAGAATTGTGCAGTTAAATGCTCATTTTTAATAGAAGTTTTAAGATACTGTTTCTTTTCAAACATTACCTTTAATTCTTTGTTAAGGCTTTTAAAGACCTTCAGATTAATCTTTACGTCTTCTCTACACCGATGTAACATGTCTATTGAGTACTGACTCCAGTCCTCATGATCAACTTTAGAATGCCCAAGGTATTCACCCCATACAGCTAGAGAATGTTTTCCATTAAATCGATCATAGTTAACTACTTGAGACAATAGCATTGTATCATATAGTTTAGTATCTTTATTTGGAATCCAATTGTATAGTTTTCGGAGAACAAGCAGATCATAGCCAATAATATTATGGCCAATCAAGCTTGTTGCTTTCGATAGGTGTTGTAAGCCTTGTTCTAAACTTGGATATTGTGGATCATAGTCGGTAAAGATTAACTCTTCACCAGTACTAGTATCATTAGTCACAATCATCCAGACTTTACTTACAGTGTCTAGTAGACCATCGCTTTCGATGTCAAATACTAGATTACTCATTTTAATAATTTTTCAATATCTTTAATTCGGATAGGTTGATTTCCATTCTTAGTATAGGCAAGTAGGAATTTTAAATACCATAATGCTTTACCAAGTTCTTGTTGTTCAGCATCTTTACCACCTAAGCGGTCTAGATACTTTCGTACTTGTAACTCTACAGCAGCTTTAAAGCAAGCAGGGTCACGGAAGCTAGGGAGATACTGCATAGTTTCTAGCCATTGTAAATCCATTACATAACTCTGGTAATGGCTAGGATTAATAGCACTCTGATAGTTAGAGTTAAGAGTATTACTCTCTACTGTTTGTGGATTTTCTTTTAAGTATTTCATAAGTTGATCTACTTCCCACTCATTATCGCCATCTTCAATTGCCCACTCATTTAACAAATTACGATAATCATTTATAGAACCAATATGGTTTAATTCTTTAGAACGATTTTTAGCACTAGTAGGCCAAACACATTTAATAGTAAAGAAATCCATATTATCTTTCCATGCAGTAACAGCATGTTCAAAGTCATTATAGGTTGCTACTACACCACGGTTCTTGCCATATGAGTATACTTCATAAATCGGCACGTACATCTATTGTTCCCTCTTCTACTTTATATAATTTACCTTCTGCAAGAGCATCTTTTAGCATCCTAATAAATGCATAATTCATGAGATATTCTCTTGCTTCATTGTCTAAATCAAGTACTACGTTAGCACTACCATCTTCATTTTCTGAGATAGTATGAACAGTAAGTTTCATTAATAAACATCTCCATTTTCTAAGATCTTTTTATCTTCATATGGTGCGGCTACTCTACGATAGAATTCAATCTTAGCGCCTTCAAGAGCACCTACAATATCATTAATTGCTTGGTAGTTACCCTTGTCTGTACGATTGAAATAGTCTCGTACAATAGATGTAACAACAAAGTTTAGTTCTCCTGGGGTAGTACATAAGTCACCTACCTCAGCTACACTTTTTGTGTGTAGAAACTGTTTAAAATCCTGTCTAATATATGGCATTATTTTTCTTCCCAAAGGCTTGCATGATAAACCTTAACTTTTAATTTTGGATAGTGAGCTTTAACATCTTTTACTTTAACCTCTACTTGTCTCAAACTAGTAAAAACACATTCCTGAGTTGCTTTGCTAATAGGGATATTATGTTCTATAGCAGGGTCATCAGGGTCTACATAAGTAATAAAGAAAGGCATTAATCAATATACTCCGTAATAATTGTGTCGCATGCCTTATCTACTGTTGATCTCCACTCTGTAACTAAAGATTCAAAGAATGGGTGTATCGTATCAGCAGAAGCTTTAAATGCAACTACTGGTTTACGTAGTACATAAGCAGCATAAAACACTTCCATAGAAGTACCGTGTTTAGCAATAGCTGGATTATTTAAGTTAACAAGAATCAAGTCTGACTCTTGGATATCACGAAGATCTAATTCAAAAATTCTCTTCATGTACTTAGCTTGAAAGTCATGAACCCTACGAGTAGGATCAAGAACTTTCTGATCTGCTTGTTGAAGTAGTTCAGTAGCAATATTACGCCAACCTTTTGCATCTTCAATAGAGACATGCTCCATTGGCCCTGCTAAATATATTGTTCTTTGTTTAGTCATAGTTCGTTTAAAATACGCATGTAATTAGCGGTATACCACAAGCCACCTTGACTTTGTGGTCTTTGATGCCTAGTGTAATCCTGAATTTCGATCCTACACCATGTTCTATCTTTATAGCTCAAATGAGGAGCATTAGGAGTAGAACAACAATGCCATCCAGGGCGATAAGCATAACCTACAGTAGGGTGTGACTCTGCTCCGTAGAGAACCCCTGATTGTATTTTCTGTTTTCTGTTAATAAACAATGGACCGTAAGTTCCATCTTTTCGTTTCTTAAAAAGTTTATATGCAATCATTATGAATTATAGTTTAACCAGTCGGGTTCCATAGTTACAAGGTGTTGAATTAACCCTATGTTTTCTACTTGAGTAATGTCTGAGAGTTCTTGTAGGAATTCTCTTTCACTAATTGATGTTTCAACTGTACAGACTGTAAAGTCTTCATTATAAGAAAAATCATCACCAAGTTTACATATTAACAACATTTCAAACTCACTAATAGGATCAGTGAATGTTATAGTGTATTCAGAAGTAACCAAGAATTGCTCCAATAAAAGGTACAAAGACTCCAATAATTCTTCCGATAATCCAACCTAACGGAGTATCATTATTCATAAATAGAATAGCTACAAAGTTTGCTATCCACCCATAAATAGAAGCGGCTACAATACCTAAACCAACTATACCTGCAATTATATTATTCATTTAATATGTTTCTTTAAAATAGGAGACCGAAGTCCCCTAGTTACTTAATTAATAAGGATTGTCATCTTCATCTGAGTCACCACCATTAGCATCGCTAACACGAATGATCTCAGTATCCGTTAATTCAAAGTCATCATCAGATGCTTTAGGAATGTACTCTTTTAGCTTAGTAATTTGTACAGCCATTAACATAGATGCAATCTTGTTATCTGGTGGATACTCATACTGGAAAATCTTTACATTAGCAATAGAACCATTACCAATACTAGATGGTGCAATAGGAGCTAAAGAACCATCAACAACAGTTACTGGTTGGTTATCAGTACCATCTTTCTTTTTAGACTTCTTACGAAGAGCTACAGTATAAAATACTCCATCATCATCTTCTACTGTCTTAGGCTTTAAGTTAAGTGCTACCCATTCTGCTTTAACTAGCTTGTCTCGAGTGCGAATCTGAACATCCCACGTAGGTTGTTCTTTGTTAAATTTAGAATTAGGTTTCTTAGGGTCTAATTGTGCCCAGAATAACTCAACGTTCTTTAAAATAGCCATAGGTTTTAGTTTCCTTAATACAATTTAATTTATTTAATATTTAGTATACAAATGATTTTGCATACCTTAGTGCTTTAGCGTATCCTGGTAAAACTTAACAAAAAGCATAATCGGAATACACAATCTGACCGATATCGAGATTACCCCTTTCAGGGATAAGGTCTTTGCAGTCAAGTTCAGCAAGGAGTTTCTCAAGAGGTTTGCTCTTATAAAACTCTACAAACTGTTCTCTAACCCTGTAAAATAAATCATCCATATTTCCAGGCAATGTGCCGAAGGAATCATGAACAACAGTCATCTCATAGGGTGCAGATACAACAGTCATTGTCAGGTGAGCAGCATCAAAACTATGTACAATGTTTGGTGCAGCACCTGTTCTTTGGGAATCTTTGTTAATAGTTGCTTCTTCCCAAGTTTGAAGTTGAACTTTTAATTCTTCTTCACCGTATTTTAATCTAGTGCGAACAATAGAAGGTTTACGATATGCCTGAACAACTGGGAATTCAGTTACAGGCGTAGTCCATTTAAGAAATACTTCTTTCTCATTAGATCTTTGTGCAAGATTTTGAAACATACGTAGCATAGTAGCTGGTCCTTTGAGTTTCTCATAACAAGTCTCAAATACCAAATCACCTAGCATAGCACCCCACAAATGTTCTTTGTCACGGAGATACTCTGACATATCTCTAGTGTCATCAATAATTTGTTGACCCATGCCATAAGCTGTACCACCATAGCCGAGAGTCATTACGTTTCGTTTAACTATTTTACGTTGATCTTTAGGACTATCAATATTAAGCCAATAAATTGGAAATAATTTTTCTCGTATATCTCTACTTTTATTTCTCCATTCTTGAGCAGCAGCATAAGCTAAAGCTTTTTGTTCTGTCTTGTCTGGGGCATCAAAGTATGCCTTCTGCAATGTTTTTGCTGTATTATAAACATTATCAAATTGATCTTTATCTTTTTGACTAAGTCTATCTGCCATCTCTTGAAGACGTTTCCAGACATATCTTGCGATATACATGTAAACATCCCCTGGTAGTTCTTGTGGTACTAAATTAACTAGAGGAGCAATATCTTCATCTTTCGACATAGCTACTAAATGCTGAACTCCGTTATTTGAACCATCAATATAAACAGGCAAAGAGCATTGATATTCTTCTAGCTTATTACCTTCCATCAGCCATTCTTTAATTTTCTTTAACTCATTACAAGCAGCTAAGAATGAGAATGGGGCATCAGTATCAATCCATCCTTGGTTTAAAGTTGGTTTCTCTGCATATGACAAAAATAAATTAATATTCTCATCTACAAATTCAGCTCTATTCTTTAGTGTAACTTTGTCATTACCAAAAGAATTCGCAGTATGTACTTTTAACCAGAATAAACCATTTTGACCTAGTGGAATAGCTTTGTCTAGCATTAACAAACCTTTAGCATTATCACTAGACTGCTCATGTAGAAATGCTGTATTTACATATACACGACCACGGAAGTCAAAATTGTATACATGATAGAATGCATTATCTAAGTGGCTTAAGGCAAGCTGCTCAATAGCTTCTGCCTCAATCATTAATGATCTCTTTTTCTCTTCATCAATCTCTGAATGAAGTTTAAAAGGGCTAACAGGATTGTCTTTTGTTAGAAAATATTGATATACCTTAAATACATCTTTATTAATCCGCCATCCAATACATTGCAGTTTATTAAGTGTATCATACAACATTTGCTTCTCTCCATCTTTGAATTGAGCTAACGCTGTAGAATGACCTTTCTTAATAATAGGAATACCTAGATTGTTATGCGAAGAAGTCCATAAAGCTGGTGCTTCCCTCATTGGGAAAATATCAACCTTTGTTTGATCAATTAAACCCCATAGTTCTTTAATTGATTTCCAATCTTTAACTTGAAAGAAATAAGCTTGATATTTACTTTTCTTACCATTCTTGTATGTATGTTTTAATCTAAAAGATAAGACATTACATTCAATATAAGCAATACAAATAAACCAGCCTACTTGCGCATCAGAGATTGTGTCGTTAGGTAAGTCAAGCATTTGCCTAACTCTACGACCAATAGTAGCAATAATGTCTACTAAAGTACCTTGTCTCTCTAATCCACGAAGGATGTGAGGATATGAGATATCTATTAGTGTTTTTGCTTCTACGTCTTTCAAGTAATGAGTGTAAATATTTCTATCTGCACGTAGCATAGCTTGACGTAGTGTAATATCATTAACTAATTTATCCAGAATATTCATTAAGCGAAATTAAGATCCATCTGTTGGTTGATTGAATTTTTTACTGTAATCTTTTTGTAGAGCCAAATTATAAGCGCCTCTAAAAATAAAACTAGAACTTCAAATAGGATTGCTTTTGTCATTATTATTATTATCCTTATTTTGATTAAAAAAGAGAGAGGAGCCCCAAGGCAAACGCCTCGGGGTCTCTTTCTGTTTTAGGAAACAGCTTTAGCTTCCTGTAGTAAAGACTCATCCACTTCAATAGCTTCAGTGTCGATTACTTTGTTTCTTTCTTGATACCAATTAACAACTTTGTTTGCCACATAAAAGGAAAAACCCATTATGAGAACTTCTTTAGCAAAACTTAAGGTTAACAGCGCAGCTAAGAAGCCAAGCAACCAACCTAAGAAATAACCAACTGTTGTCATAGCCATTTTTAATACTCCATTAAATAAAAGGTTTAGGATAGGGACCACTGAATAAAATCAAAAAGATATAAGCAATTAGTACTATAAAGAATAATGGTCTAGCCACTACAAATAGTACAAACATAATAAGCAGAAATATTACAAAGAGGCTCATTACTTCCTCATTGTATTAACATGACCTACTCGCTTAAATCTTTGGTTTATGTTAGCTAAGGGGTTAGCCTTCCATAAATCTAGTTCTTGACCAACTTTGTTAAAGAAGTCTAAACTATGTGGTTCATGACGAACCTTGACGTAGTTAACGATCTCTTTGCTGACTTGGTAGACATAACCTTCCTCATCAGCAATTCGAACATCGGAATACACAGGTGGACATTTAGTACACATTTTAAACTCCAAGTTTTTTATCTACGAAAACTAAATCTTCAACTGCTTTAAAAAGCCTACTAAAATCTTCAGCAGACTCTGTAAGAACCGAAGCAACACTTTCGCCTGTCATGTATGCTGATTTAACGTCATACAGTGAAGGAGAAACTACAGCTTGCAGGAAGTCATCATATACAGTTACTTCAACAGAGTCAAAGGCATTGTATTGGACGGCTTCAATTGTATAGTCACCAGCTTTTAAAGTTAATCTAGGCATTTTTAACTTTCAAAAACTTGATCATATATAGCAGTATACTCAATTATAGAACCGTCAAGTTCTACAGTAGTACACATTTGCTCTAAGGCTTTTTTAGAAACAGCCGTAGCATAATACATCACCTGACCTGTAGTGTCTAATGATGAAATATAACTACAACCAAACTCTTCAAGAGCTTCTAGCATCTCTTCAATAGTACAACCAAAGTTATAATTGTCGAGAGGGTTTAATAACAAATACTTATGCATCGTTTTCCTTTTATCAAGTTCTTTAATCCGATTTGAATTAATATTCATGCTATAACTACCTCTACTAATTCTGGAAGATATTTTTCAAGATCTTTTAAATTATTTGTTTTGGTAATTAAGTATCCATTACTTCTAGAGTAAATGTAGTACATTATTTCAGTCATACAGTTTCTTTATCAATTAAAATAAAGCATCAAGACCATGTAATACTAATGCACAAAGACCTAGGCCAATAGCAATAGCAGTAACTACATCCGCAAATGTTTCAGATTCAAAAAACTTTTTCATTTTAAACTTTCTTAAAGTAAACAATTATATTTCAATATCCAACTGTTTTGCAGATGGTATAGAAATCAAACAACCGCATGATCAAAAGACCAACAGCCAAACCAGCAAAAAATGTTAATACAATCATATAACCTTTCAAGTTAATAAAGATTAGAGTCCTATCTTTTAAGATATTCTTCTATTATAGATACGTCATTTTTCTCACTTTTTTTGATAAAAAAGGCCACCCTTTTTACGGGGTGACCATTTATTTTTCTATCACTTATTTTACCACAATATTAAAACAGAGCCATTATAACCTGCTCCGCCAGACCAGTTGTTTCTTGCTGCACCTGCAGTAGAAGGTACTCCATAAGTAGTTGCATTACCACCATTAAGTGTATGCTGATTTGGAGCTGCATAAGCTGTTAAAATAGGGTTAGCGTCTGATAAATAACCAAAAGCTGCTCCACTACCACCACCTCCACCACCTGCATAAAATCCACTACCACCACCACCAAATCCACCGCCTGCACTAGAAGAACCGTGACCCCCGCCACCGCCGCCAGCTAGACTTATGCCGTTAAACATAAAACCATTTCCGCCTACGGATTGACCTACACTGTATTGACCTCCCAAACCTGGTCCCGAATTATTGTAAGTAGGAGAGCCTCCATAGTTAGCAGATCCACGTCCACCACCAATTGATGAGTTTGGATTTTCTCCAGCAGATGCGGATGCACCTTTTTCTCCACCACCGCCACCACCAGCTCCACGACCACCACCAGCTCCAGCAACATAGCTTCCGCCGTATCCTTCATTAGCAACACCACCACCATTTGCGTTACCAGTAACAGCAATTGCAGGACTATTACTAATCATGTCACCACCATGACCGTTTAGCTTTCCGCCTTGAGTAGTAATTCCCGTAAAATAGCTAGCAGTACCACCAGCAATTCCATAGCCATTTATGCCAGCAATTGTAGTTACAGCAGCATTTCCTCCACTACCACCGTTGCCTTCTCCACCAGTACCACCAGCACCGGCACTACCGCCTCCGCCAGCTATAACAAAACCTTTTTGGAATAGCGTTGATTCGGAAGACACTAAAGTGCCAGAACTATTAGCGGCATAAAAAATACCACTACCAGCACCGCCAGATCCATTATCATTTCCGTCTTGGGCACATCCTCCGCCTAAACCAGTACCACCACTACCGCCAGAATTATTAAAAGCAGTTGCAGCATTTGCAACAATTACTTTGAAATATTCAAGTGGTTGCACTCGTAAGATAGCACTGCTAAAACCGCCTCCGCCGCCTGTATTACCGTTATTCCATACACCGCCACCACCCCAAACAAGAACACGTATTGCATAAACATTTGCAGGAATTCTGAACGTAGAATTTGCGTGATTTAAATCAGTTAAATTAGTTAAAGAACCGGTCCAACCAGTATTATATACTGCATAATTAGAGCCACTCAATGGGTAAGCCCCTATTGTTGGAACGGTAGGCCTTGTGATAATACTAAAGCTACGTGAAACGCTTTGATTGCCAGCATTATCTGTTGCTATGGCTGAAAAGTTATAAGTTGTTTGAGCCGTAACATTTGCGGTAAGCCCTGTTATTACTCCAGTAGATGAATTGATTGAAGTATTTGCAGGAAGACCTGTTGCAGCATATGTGATTGTTGCTCCACTATCTGGGTCAGATGCAAGCAACGTTGCATTAATGCTTGTATCATCAGCATTATCCCAAACAGCACCAGAAGCAGTTGTCCAAGTTGGAGTACTTCCACAATCAATTGAAGCTATAGCAGTATAAGTAGTTCCAGTAGGATTAATCACTTTAACACTTAAAGGTTCTTCGGCAATTGAAAAATCTCTTGGAGTTACTGCAGTTATTTGTGCTGTATTAAGATACGTTACTGTTGATGCAGTGTACTCTACGTTTGTGTTAGTTAAAAACTTAACAATTATTCCTGGTTGAAAGTTTGCTCCATTAATAGTAAAAACAGTACCTTGTTCTCCACTAAAAGTTACTGGAGTAATTGAGCTAATTGCTGGAGGAACAGATAACTCTGTCCATCCATAGGCAGTTGAATATGTTTCAAAGCTTCCATTTGTAGTGTTATGTCTTGTCATACCATTAACAGGACTTGCTGGGCGTTGTGCTGTAGTTCCTGAAGGTATTTGGAAATATCCTGTAGAACTATTTGCCGTATCACTTACTGCGGTAGCTGTTGGAGGGGTAACAGTACCCCACGATGGACTTGTACCATCTGTTGTTAAAAATTTACCTGAGTTACTTGTTTGAGTTGGTAACCCGCCAGCAGTGGGTAATAGTTTTCCTGAGGAGTCTATATCATCCGCTAGCTTAGATAGGTTTCTTGAAAAGCCCATATTCGTTCCTTAAAATGTTATAGACCCTGAGGAAGTCCACTTGTAAATCCTGAAGCCGCCTGTTGTAGATATTGTTGGGGAGCCTGTTGTTGATGTGGCTAAGTTGAATGTGTCAGGGTATCGGATGATTACGATACCGCTACCGCCAGAACCACCATTTGCATAAGTGGATCCAAATCCACCGCCTCCACCGCCGCCGCCTGTGTTTGCTGTGCCTGCTGTGCCTGTGGTGTTGTTGTTAGTGCCACTGCCGCCGCCGCCTACACCACCTGTTCCTGCTGTTTGACCTTGCGAACCACCGCCACCGCCTCCAGCGTAAGTAGTTACTGTTCCGCTAATTGAACTAGCTATTCCAGCGCCGCCATTACCCGAAGTTGTACCACCAACGCCACTAAGACCAACAGTACCAGCACCGCCTCCACCGCCTGATGGATAACCTGTGCCTGAAATTGATCCAAAACCACCAGCATTACCTTGTCCTGATATGCCTGAACCCGGTAGGCCACCTGCTGTGCCTGATGAAGCCACACCGCCACCAGAACCACCAGCCACACCTGACCCACCAGCACTAGGAGCACTTGAGTTCGAACCAGCACCGCCGCCGCCAGATGCAGTAAAGTTACCAAATACGCTATTTGAACCCGAAAAAGCGGCATCCTGTGGAGATACTGAACCGCCACCCCCGGCACCTACGGTTACAGTAATTGCGGAGCCTGTAGCTACACCTGAAAATCCCGCAAGTAAACCACCTGCACCGCCGCCTCCACCAGTCTTACCACCACCACCACCCCCTGCCACAACTAAATACTCGACATTCTGTGGAGGAATTCCAGTCCAATTATTATCTTTGATAGCTTGGCTTGCCTGACTTAACGTCCAAATGCCTGAGTATTGTGGCATATTAAGCTCCTGTAGGTGGTGTTACTTCAACCCATGCTGTTGTTGGTTCATCCCATGTGTACATCTTGCCGTCTGTAGGCATTGCAACAGGTGCAGACCACAGGCAAGTGTCTTCACTAAGTGTCCATGATGGAAATGGCTTAGGAGGAATGAATGCATCTCGTTGTGCATCATAACTATAACCAATACCTGCATAGTTCTTACGTAGTGGAGTACCACCATTAGAGTGTACACCACCATGTGTATTATAGGATGTTTGAATCCATTGACCTGGGCTTGTATCCACGAATGTTGTAAAAAATTCTGGTTCAGCAACGATTACTTGTGTTACTTTACCATCTGTTACTTTTGCAAAATGTGCCATATCTAATTTCCTTAAAATGTTACTGAACCACTTGAGGTCCAAATATATATCTGATAACCGTTTGCATAACGGATTTGTGGGTTGCCTGTTGTTGCGGTTGGTGCTGATAATGATTGTGGGTAACGAATTATTACAATGCCAGAGCCTCCATTACCACCATAAGCAAGAGGATACCCACCTCCGCCTCCGCCTCCGCCAGTATTTGACAATCCAGAATTACCGCTAGGTCCAACTCCATTAATTATAGTTGCACCATTACCACCACCAGCAGTTCCTAAACCACCAATACCAGTAGCAGTAGTACTATCTCCGCCAGAACCACCACCACCGCCTGCATAAAAAACACTCTGACCTGTAATAGTTGAGCAAATGCCTGTTCCACCTCTACCACCTGAAAAACTATCTGAAACTGTGCCAGCAGGAAGGCCAACAGATCCTGCTCCGCCTCCACCACCTCCGCCACTGAAAGAGCCACCGCTATAACCGCCCCCTGCATTGCCTTGGCCAGAAGTTGCAGCACCACCAGTAGTACCTTGACGACCTGCTCCACCTCCAGAGCCTCCTGCACCAGGAGTACCTAATGCACCTAAACCACCGCCATCAGAGATAATAGAGGAAAAAACAGAATTTGAGCCATTAGCCCCGCCATAACCACTATCAGAAAAACCACCGACTCCGCCAGCACCAATAGTAATTGTGTAAGAAGTTCCAGTTGTAACTGCAAATCCTGCAGCAGATCTAAAACCACCTGCTCCACCGCCTCCGGCACCATTTCTAGCAGCTCCACCACCCCCACCAGCAATTACAAGATATTCAACTGTAGATGGTGAACCACTTAAAGGATTATATGTGGCAGATAAAATACCACCTAATAAACTACTCATGTTTGTTTCCTTTAAAAAGTGATTGAACCACTAGATGTAAATGTGTATACACGGTTTTTATAACCTAAACCTGTAGCAAATGGTGATGATTGATTCCATGTAGGCGTACCGACTAATACAGGCGCAAAATTATTAGTTGAAAAATCTAAATAGCCATTTGGTGATATCGCACTAACCAATACTTGTGTTCCAATAATAGGTGTTAATGGTGTTGTTGGTGTTGTAAAGTTAGCAGTATAAACAGCTGTTCCTGTAACGTATCTAAAATTAGATATATACCCATCAAAATAAGATGAATTAGCATTACCGGGGCGACCTATTGCTATTGGAGCACTTGCGCCAACTGAGCCAGAGATAGCAGTGGTTCCAGCCGACACCCCATTGACATACAAAGTCAGCGTAGTAGTGGTTCTAACAAGAGCAACGTGATACCAAGTGTTGAGACTTATTGTTGATGCTGAGTTAATTAAATAAGTGACCCCACCATCAATTCGCCCATAAATTTGATTACTAGCATTTGCGCCAATAGCAAATGACCTAACAGTTAAACCTGAATTATTTGCTCCTGCAAATACCTGAGTGCCAGATGACGTTTTATAAAACCATAGCTCAATAGTAAAATCGTTTGAGCCTAAAGTAAAAGCAGAATTAGCAGCAAATTGAACTGCTTGGCTTGATGCGCCTACAAAACTCAAACTACCCGACCCACTTGTACTTACAGTTGGTGAACCTGTTGTAGATGCTGGTACTGCAAATGTATCTGGGTATGAAAGAATAACAATACCAGAACCACCAGCACCGCCAATACCATCACCAACAGCGCCATTGTACCCAGCTCCACCTCCACCTCCACCTGTGTTAATAAATCCTGCTGTAGCAGTTCCACCGTATTTTCCAAGGCCACCTCCGCCAATTCCACCCAACCCTTGAGTGTTCGTAGAAGCACCTCCTCCACCACCCGCATAAGATGTAACAGCGCCAGAAATAGCGGACGCAATACCTGCACCTCCATTACCACCAACAGCGCCAGTGCCATTTGAAAACCCATTAAATCCAACAGTTCCTGCTCCACCACCACCGCCAGAAGCATCTGAGGTTGTTTGCGTTAAAGTCCCACCACCGCCATTATTACCTTGATTAAAAGTATTACTTCCACCCCGAGTAGCTGGACCAGAAAGTGAATAATTTCCATTTCCTCCACCAGAGCCACCAGAATTAACTATACCAAAACGACCCCCACCACCTCCGCCAGTAGAAGATATAGAACCAAAAACAGAATTTTGACCATTTGTTCCTACACCGTTTGATACCGCAGCGCCACCTGCACCAACAGTTACTGTGTAAGAAGCACCAGTAGTAACAGGCACAATACCTGTTAACAATCCACCAGCACCACCTCCTCCGCCAAAAGAGTTGCCATTTGCCTGAGAACCACCAGCACCACCACCTGCAACAACAAAGTATTCAACCCATTTAGGTGTTGCATAATTTGACCAACCGCTTTGTTGAACAGCTTGGTTAACTTGTTTAAGTGTAAATAATCCACTTGCCATATCTACTCCTTAAAATGTTATTGTGCCAGAGGCAATGAATTTGTATACACGCCAGAAGCCTGATATGTATGTCTCTGGAGAACCTGTTGTTGATGTAGCAGGTGCGTAGTAGGATGGATAGCGTAGGATTACGATGCCAGAGCCGCCAACTCCACCAAAAGCGGTAGCAGATGGAAAACTGCCACCACCACCACCACCGCCTGTATTAGCAAGTCCATTAGAGCCACTATTTGTGCCAGTTCCACCAAAAGTAGCACCATTATTTGTGCCACCAGCACCGCCGCCAGCACCGCCGCCAATGTTTGCTCTTCCTGAACTATTAACGGAAGAACCACCACCACCACCTGCCAATTGAAGTGGTGAACCAGTAATGCTTGTTGTTATTCCTGCACCGCCTTGTCCTGCAAGTGGAGGAGTACCTGTAGATGCTTGACCAACAGAACCTGCGCCGCCTCCACCCGCACTAACCCATGTACCTCCTGCTGTTGCATTAGATACTGAATTTCCACCAGCATTCCCTTGACCGGCTGTGCCCGCTGCTCCAGAAGTAGTCCCAGAGTCTGGCGCTCCCGCCCCTCCACCAGAACCAAAAGTCCCTGTTGGTGCGCTAGCATAATTACCGCCGCCGCCGCCACCATAAGCGGTTATGGAGCCAAAAACAGAACTTCCACCGGCTCCTCCAGCAGAATTTGAAGTAACCGATCCGCCAGCACCAACAGTTACAGTAATTGCAGAACCAGCAGTAACAGCATATCCAGTAGCAGACAAAACTCCGCCAGCACCTCCACCACCACCAACATAAGAACCACCACCACCACCGCCAGCCACGACAAGGTATTCCACCGTTGATGGTGCTGTTTTAATTCCATCTACACTTGCAGACAATACATTACCTGTATATCTTAGAGACATATTGTGCCTCCTTTATGGTGATGTAATAGTTTCGTAGCTAGCAACAAGTTCAATAGCGTTTGTAGTGCCTGAAGTTACTACTACAGACTGTGCTTCACCCACGTAGAATGATGTTGTCTTATCTGTAATAATAAGAGAAGCATTAGGGGGAATACTAATTTGATATGCAATACGATATGCTGTACCACCACCTGCAGTAGCTGTGTTAACTGATACTGTAATATTAGCAGCAGATGCTGTTACATTAGACGCAACAATAGAACCTACTTTGTTTACTGAACCAGCTGCTGGAGTAAGGGCTGTCCAAGCAGTAGCTGAAGTAGCCGTAGGTACGAGATAAGACGTAGCACCATAAATAGCGCTTACGTTAACAATATTTGGATTAGCCATGCTTACTCCTTAAAATCCGAAAATGAGAGACATGGCGATTGCCTTGCCAGTTGATGCGTATGCAGGTGTTACCCAAGTAGGAACACTTGTACCGTTTGATTGTAATAGTTGTCCAGATGTACCTGCAGAGGTAAATCCAGTTGTACTAGCAGCACTCTGCCAAGGAATAGTTCCTGCAGTTCCGCCTGTTAAGCTAGCGATAGAACCCAAGAGAGAGTCACCGTTTTGTAACTCTTGAATCTGGGTTCCATTAATTGTTAGAGAATATTTGGTTGCCATTTAAAATCCTTATGAGGTAATAGATACATTTACTGTACCGCCAGCGTTTGTTGTTACTGGTAGATAGCCCTGTGCAACAGATACCGATGCTGTTGAACCATTGTTTAATGTTACAGGCATATTATTCAATACAGTAAGTGTAGCCCAAGATGCTGTTGATCCATCTGTCTTTAAATACTTGTTAGCATTGCTTGCTTGAGATGGGAGAGCATCTACAGTTTCCCATGAATTTGTAGTACCATTTGTTTTGAGAAATTTACCTGCATTTCCAGATGGGTTTGGAACTCCATCATACAGGTTAACAGTATAAGTTGTGAATCGTAATTCATCATTCAGTACTGCGGCTGAGTTGAGAACAACAGACAAACCATCTGATGCAGTATAGTCTGTTGCTAATAGTGTGATACCATTTAGTGTAACATCGATGTAACCTACAGCATAGCCTCCATTAGGATAGAATGTAGTCTGTCCAGATGTAGCGATTACTTCGGTCACAGTTCTAGCTGTTCTACCAAATGGTGGAATACCTAAGTATGACATGTTTTATTTTCCTTTTTTGTTAGGCTATGTATGTACCTGATGAAGTGAATGTGTGGATAGTGTAGCCATTATTAGAAGAAACTACACCACCTGTTCCTTTTTGAGTACCAAGGTATCTAATAATTACAACGCCAGAACCACCAGCACCTCCTAGACTAGCAGGATTTCTTTCAGAACCACCACCACCACCACCTGTGTTAGTTGATCCTGCAACTCCTTGTCCTTGGGAGCCGTTTCCCCCACCTCCTGATCCACCAACACCAAATTGTGTTGATGTTGCATAAGCAGAGCCTCCACCACCACCAGCTCGGAAAGTAGCAGTACCATTAATAGAGGATTGAACACCTACACCACCATCACCACCTTTAGAGGTTGTACCAACTTGCCCAATAGCTCCAGCACCACCGCCACCACCAGCACCGTAAACTCCTGAATTTCCACTACTAGCAAGACCACCAGCAAAACCTTGTCCAGCAGTACCTGTGCCAGCAGTGCCAATACTAGCAGAATAAGTTCCACCACCACCACCTGAACCACCATTTTTTGCATTTTCAGCAGGTGGGTTATTTCCTCCTGAACCAGCGCCTCCACCCCCAACTGAAGTTATAGCATTAAATGAAGAATCATTTCCAGAAAAACCTGTGCTATCAGTAGAAAAAGAAGGACCGCCTGCTCCACCAGCTCCAACAATTACTGTATAAGAAGATTGGCTAGTAATTAATATAGTAGATTCAGCAGAAGCTCCCCCACCAGAAGGCGCACCAACAACGGAAGATCTATAACCTCCAGCTCCTCCACCTCCACCATGATAATCTCCACCACCACCTCCACCACCTGCAACTATTAAGTATTCAATAGAATAAGAAGTTGGAACTGAAAAACTTAACCAACCAGTACTACCGTACCATTCAGGATTTCCAGTAGTTGTATTATAACCCATTTGACCAACACTAGGATTCAATGGGCGTTCAGCCGTGGTCCAAGATGCGGGTGTTGTACCCTTTGTACCATCTAAAATAATTGCCATGTTGTTTCCTTATGCTGTAAATGTACCTGAAGATGTGAATGTATGTGTAGTATATGCACCACTTACTAGAACAGTACCGCCAGTAGCTCGTTGGGCACCAAGGTATCTGATTATCACAATTCCAGAACCCCCATTTCCACCAACACCACCAACACCACTACTTCCATTAGCACCGCCTGCACCGCCACCGCCACCTGTGTAAGCTGTCCCAGATGTTCCATTATTAACGCCAGAGCCGCCAGCTCCGCCACCACCTAAACCGCCTGTTGCAGGGGTTGGTGCACCATACTGGTTACACCCAGCTCCGCCTCCTCCTGCATAATACACAGAAGTTCCTGATAATGACGAAGTAAGGCCTATACCTCCCGATCCATTTGTTGCTCCAGAAGCGTCTCCGCCTGCTGCACCAGCTCCACCGCCACCACCGCCTGCATACGGACTAGTTGTACCACCACCACCACGGTTACCTTGACCACTAGTTCCAGCACCTCCAGCACCTGGAAGAGGAGATCCACCACCAGCACCGCCACCACCAGAACCACCAGAACTACCTGCATTACCATCTTGTGCTCGTCCTGCACCACCTGCAATTGCTGTAGCAAAAGTTGAGAATTGCGAATTATTTCCATTTACACCATTTCGGTTATTAGATGCACCGCTGTTAACTCCACCATTTCCACCAGCTCCAACAATTACAGAATAAGAAATTCCCGCAGATAAATTGCTTGTTGTGCCAGTAAGAAATCCTCCAGCACCGCCTCCACCAGAAGAACCGTCACCACTCTGTCCTCCTGCTCCACCGCCACCGCCAGCAACCACAAGATAGTCGACTGGGTATGCTAGTTGATCAGAAAAGTTTGTCCACCCAATACCATCAAACCATTCAGGATTATTAGTAGTAGTATTAAATCTAGCTGTTCCAGTAGAAGGATTAGAAGGTCTTTGTGCAGTAGTTCCCCGAGGAAAAGAAATACCTCCGGTATTGTTAGCTAAAGTAACTAAGCCAGTACTAGCCTGTAACTCAAGTATTCCCGTACTATCTGCTGTGCTTTTAAGTCCTGCAGAACCGGACACAACACCGTTATCGGCATTAATTATTGTTGTCATGTTATGTCCTTAAGATAATGCAAATGTGCCAGATGAATTAAATGTGTGAATAGTGTAGCCACCTATTGATGTTATTACACCACCAGATCCTCTTTGTGCACCAGCATATTTAATAATTACAACACCTGACCCACCATTTCCACCACCTCCACCGCTTTGACTGTTGTAGTTTGAGCCACCACCTCCACCACCTGTGTTTGCAGATCCTGCATTTCCTCTAGGGTTAGAAGTACTATTATTTCCAGTATTGGAACCTGCCCCACCACCGCCTAATCCCCCCGCACCTTGTGGTGGAACAGTGTTTGCTGAATCTTGTAAATTACCGCCACCACCTCCGGCATAGTATGTTGCTGTCCCATTAATTGAATATTGTAATCCAATGCCACCGTTACCGCCTTGGCTATTACTTCCACCACCACCAACAGCACCTGCACCGCCTCCACCACCACCTGGATACTCACCGCCTGATACGTTTGGAAATCCTCCAGCAAAACCTTGACCTGTTGTCCCTGACCCCGCTAATGCTCCGGTTCTACCTCCACCGCCACCTGAACCACCTGATAATCCATTTGTGTTGTTTCCACCTGAACCCCCACCACCACCACCAAGCGCAATATAATTTGCTGTAAATGAAGAATTAACTCCATTACTTCCAGCACCTGAAACAGCAGTGTACGGATTTGAAGCGCCAGCACCTCCAGCACCAACAACAACGGAA
>Ga0208975_1000209_pt1 | contig 31662 bp, 23 predicted proteins | sample GreLakmeER78MSRF_FD_187700 | JGI IMG/M metagenome (GOLD analysis project Ga0208975, IMG submission 187700) | Freshwater lentic microbial communities from great Laurentian Lakes, MI, USA - Great Lakes metaG ER78MSRF (SPAdes) | ecosystem: Environmental > Aquatic > Freshwater > Lake | place: Great...
AGATCCAGACGACCCTGATGTGCCAGATGAACCTGTGCTACCTGATGTGCCAGTAGATCCAGACGACCCTGATGTGCCAGTAGATCCAGACGACCCTGATGTGCCAGTAGATCCAGACGACCCTGATGTGCCAGATGAACCTGCGCTACCTGATGTGCCAGTAGATCCAGACGACCCTGATGTGCCAGATGAACCTGCACTACCAGATGTACCTGATGATCCAGCAGAACCAGACGTACCAGCGCTACCGCTACTTCCTGTTGTGCCTGATGATCCTGAACTACCAGACGTACCAGATGAACCAGAGCTTCCAGCAGTACCAGATGAACCAGAGCTTCCAGCAGTACCAGAACTGCCAGAGCTACCTGATGTGCCAGATGAGCCTGCGCTACCTGCTGAACCTGCAGATCCTGCTGTACCTGCTGTTCCAGAAGACCCAGAAGATCCTGACGTACCAAATGTTTCTCCAGAAGTGCCTGCAGTACCTGATGAACCTGCACTTCCTGCAGTGCCAGATGATCCAGAAGATCCAGATGAGCCACTACTTCCTGTGCTACCAGAAGTACCAGATGAGCCTGAACTACCGGTTGTTCCTGATGAACCTGCGCTTCCAGAAGTGCCAGAGGATCCAGATGATCCAGAAGTACCAGATGAGCCACTAGTTCCAGATGTACCAGATGAGCCTGCTGATCCTGATGATCCTGCACTTCCACTAGAACCTGAACTGCCACTAGTTCCTGATGAACCAGAACTACCTGTTGTTCCAGATGATCCTGAACTTCCAGAAGAGCCAGAGGATCCAGAAGATCCAGAACTTCCAGAAGTGCCAGATGAACCTGATGTACCGAATGTCTCTCCTGATGTACCTGCTGATCCTGAACTACCAGACGCTCCTGTTTGTCCAGATGTGCCTGATGAGCCAGCAGTTCCAGAAAATCCAGATGTACCTGAACCTATTAGATAATCATCTACTCCATATATTCTTAGACTTTCAATAGCCCAAGTACCTGCACCTACTGTAGCTGTAACACCAACTGTTATTGCTTGACTTGTTGTAGCAAGTTCACTATATTTTAATACAGCACCCATTGCAAACTGGTCATTGTTACCAGTTGCGTCTCCTCTTAAAACTATAGTTCTCTTTGTTACACCACCATAAGATAATGTAAACGTGGCTGTGTTATTTATATTGGCTTCAGTTAAAAAATCAATTTCAGCTTCTGCAATTATAAAATCATAATCATTAGCTGAAATTGTAAATGTCTTAACTGAGGTATTTGTAGCTGTACCTGTGGCTTTAGTTTCATCTCTATAAAGTAAATTAATAGATCCAGTTAGTGTTAATGAAGGTACAGATTGTCCAGAAGTACCTGAAGAGCCATTTTGACCGGCAGTACCAGATGAGCCTGAAGTACCGGCTGTTCCAGAACTGCCATTTGTGCCAGATGATCCAGTACTACCTGCAGGACCAGATGTTCCTGATGTTCCAGAACTACCAGATGAACCAGTTGTTCCAGAAGAACCGCTACTTCCAGTTGTGCCTGATGATCCAGAAGAGCCAGATGTTCCTGTACTACCAGATGAACCTGCGGTACCAGCACTACCAGATGAACCACTGCTACCAGAAGTACCGGTTGTTCCAGATGAACCAGAACTTCCCGTAGTTCCACTAGAGCCAGATGTTCCTGTACTACCAGATGTACCATTTGTACCACCAGAACCAAAACCGCCTCCAGATGTAGAATAGAAAAATTTACCGTCTGTATCTGCTACAACAGTTCTAGTTGCAAGGGTATTTTCTTGTAGATTAACTTTTAGAGTATCGAATCTAGCATTACCATCTTGCCTAGGAGCTTCTATACGTAATCCCATTCTGGTTTAATCTTTTTTTAATACTTATTTGGTACGTAGATATTACTACTGATATTATATAAATATTAATCGAAAGAGATCTAGAGCTATTTAATTAAAGATCGTTTTTAATTGCTCTAATTACCTCTTCGCCAGAAATAGTTTTACTACATTCAAACTGACGTTGCGTATTTTTATGTTTAGGACACCAATTCCAGTCTCCAGCATCTAATTGATGCATATTAAAACACCCTTTACAAAATCCATCTTGTGTATAAATTCGTATACAATCTTCAAACTCAGTTACAGGATCAGAAAAACCAGATATAACGCAAGTCTTTGTATTTAATGCCCAACTAAGCCAACTAAGTCCACTACTAATACCAATAAACATTTGGGACTTTTGTAGAATATCAATAGTGGCTTCTATACTAGTATCATTTAAGTATTCAATACCTGTTGGATTTTTATTTCCCATATAACCGTCTTCTTCTTTAGATATAATAACTACTCTATATCCTAGACTTTTTACATAATCAACTACTTTCTGCCATCCTGTTTTATTATTCCAATATTTAGCTTGTGCCGTGCTATGAACTGCAATTGTTACTATCTTTTCTTTTTCTACATTTTTATTTACTACCATTCTTGGCTTTACTTCTTTATAGTCTAAAGCTAATATATCAGATGCTGTTTTTTGAAGTGGTATTATTTTAAACTCTCTTGGATTTCTATTATAGTCAATTGTTCCATCTTCTTTATAGAACCATCCAATTAAATACATGGCATGTAAATTATTAACTTCTTTACCTGGTTCAATAAATTCAAATTCAGGGTATTCTGATTCAAAGAACTTATTCCAGAATGTAGACGTTATGATCTTGCAACCATGCTTTTTTTCAAATTCTTTTATTTGCGGAAACCACGCTAATGTATCTCCTAAAGACTTAGATTCTAGAGCTATATAAACTCGCTTGTCTTTTAAATCCATTTTATACTCAAACACACTTTTACCATCATTAATGGCTATCTTCCAATCAACATAATAACTAATATCGGCTTTAATCCAATGATCTCTACGGATATTTCCTGAGTGGTGGACTATACCTGTTTTTTGATCTATAAATTCTACATAGTATTCCACATCTAAACCGCCTTGTATTTCTAAATAAGGTCCATTTATAAAATGAATATTAAAATTAGGTTCAGGAATCTTTGATTCTATTCCTAACTTAGTTATGTTATTGTAACTATTCACAAGTATATTTTTATTTGTCTGATATTTTTCTAATAATTCTAGTGTTCTATTTTTCCAAGATCTTTCTTCAGCTGTATTTTTAGCCATCTTAGAATATTTTTTGTACTTTACTGGATTAAGTAGTTTTGATATGGATTCTTTTATTTGCTCAACACTTCTTTCTACTTTTATTAGACCTTTTAATTCGTTGTTATCTTCAAACGTGCCTACTACAGGAAGTCCTGATGACATAGCTTCTAATAATGTTAAGTTAGGATGCCCCGCCTCTAATATTGAAGGATGCAAAAATATAGAATGCTGTTTATATAAGTCTCTTAACTCTTGTTCATTAAGATCATATAAGATTGTTAGCTTATTATAATTAGAAGGGAACTTGTCAAAGTAGCTCTTATTATTACTAGGACCTGCTATTGTTATAGGAAGATCTAATTGTTCTGCTGCTTTAATAGCATATCCAAAACCCTTTCTGTCTTCTGACTGATCATGGATAAAACCATTATTTGCTACGCACAAAAGTTTGTGCTCTTTAAATTCATCAGGAGTAAAATAGTCTGCGTTTACTCCATGTGAAAAGTATTCTGGTATACCTTCAAAATAGTCTACTAAATACTTAGCAGGTACAAATGCTTTTTTAGCATTCTTTATAGCCTGTAGATTTTCTTTGTATGCACTAGAATCTTTACCATATAAGTAAGCATGGTGATCATGCATAGTGAAATAATAGGGAATGCCTTTCTGGTGCGCTATATTCGCGAGATTAGAAATATGTATATGAACTATTTCATAATCTTTTATATCGTCCAGAAACATGATCTGTGAGTCGTGGCCTAGTTCTAGGAGACCGTTGTGTGTTTCCCATATAATCTTTTCTACTGCACCCCAACCATTAGGTGGAATTGGAAGTAAACCAGGAGTAACATTGATTATCTTCATAGTCTTTATTTAAATCTAACGAAACTTTTGCTTGTAAGTATTCCTTCTCTAGTATATTTCTTAATGTAGTTTTCTACTGCCATAGTAATAACTAAGTCTTTTTTACTCATTACTTTATTATGTTTATAAGACAGTGATAAGAAGAGTGATAATAGATGGGATACAAAGATATTAGTCTGTCTATAATCTCTTGCGTATGTGGATTAGAGGCTTGTTCTAATATTACTATTTGTATTTTTTTAACTGATTCTATATTATCTGTATTTAAAAATCTATTAAGATCTTCCATGGTCTTTATAGCAAATACAGCGTAGTCTTCATTACCATCTACTTTATTGATTTGAAAATCATGATCAAAAAATAGTTCTTTTAATGCTCTCTTTTTTTTGCCGTCTAAATAATAATCTACGTATGCTATTTTGTATTGCTCTGTTGAATTATTTAAATGGTAGTCCATTAAACAAACAGATTCTGAGTGTATTGATTCGAAGTATCTATTTAATGTATCTATGTCTTTATCTGACCTTCTTTCATTTACTTTTCTAATTAATTCTGAACCTTCTTCAACTGCTTCATTTCCGTATACTGAATGAGAAATAGAATCATCTCTATAATTGTAATAATATAAATTTCTAGGTAGGTTTAATATCTTTCCTTGCTCTTCTAATGTACATAGTATTGACAAATCATTATAATAGTGCTTCATCCAATTACCAGGATTAAAGTCGTATCCTATATTAGGATTATTTCTCCAAGCTCTTAAATAAGTAAGATGTCCGCATGTCATATTATTTGCATTAATAAAATTAGGACTGTGGAAATTCATCCACTCACCATTATCTTTAAAACAATTACCGCAACAAGTTATAGCTATAGTGTCAGGAAATTTAGTAAAGAAGTGATGATAAACTTCTAATGCTTTAGGTAGAGGATAATCGTCTTGATCTGCTTGTACAATTATTTCTGCATCTTTACAAAACAACTGTGGATTATAGAACATTTGCTTTTTACTACTTTGTTCTACATACTTTACTTTTCTATCATTTTTAGCAAGTTCTAATAATAGCTCTTTAGCATTATCAGATGAAAAATCATCTGTAACTACCCACTCCCAATTTGTATACGTTTGTGCTTTTATCTTTTCATATAAATTTTGTACGAATTTAGATCCTTCATAAAAACTTGTAACTATTGTAAACTTCATTTATTATATTTTCAATTAAATATTATTTCTTGCCAATTATGTACGTTAGGCATATCTAAGTTTATAATATTTACTTGATTGTCTTCAAAATAAACTTTAAATGTTTTATGAACTGGATTATTCTGGTGCCTTACTTTTATTTCATGTATATTTTTAACATCATTTAAGAAATCATATTTCCAATGTCCTATTATTTCTAAGTAAATTTCATCAGTCTTAATTAATTTTTTGTCTTTATCGTATAAATCAAAATAAATTGTCATAGGAATATCTGACGATACATTTTGAGCTGCTATACAAAGATTTTCTATATCACGAACTTCCCCTCTTTTTATTATCATAACATCTGATATTGCTCCATTTACAACTCCTAAAGCAGATTGATGCATATTAAATGCTGAGTCATCAAATAATTCATGCATAGTATGGCCGTTACCATAATATACATTTAGTTTGTGTTTTTGAATATATCGATATATAAACTCTTCTAATATTATAGCCTCATTAGGAATTTCTAACTCTTCTAAATACTCTTTGTAGTTATGCTCATTTTTTATACGGCCAAAAAGTTTTATAAATGATTTACATGAATAAAAAATTAAGTGTGTAGAAATATCGATTCTTTCTCCTCCATAATCATTTTTGTATATATAAAAATCGTATTTTTTATCTTCTATCTCACCGCATATTTGTTTTATTAGATCCATTGATTTTTTACCAAATAAATCATCAAACTCAAATCTAATTATGTTTTTATAACCCAATCCACTAGCAATGTGGCATCCTTTTATCATTGATCTTAAAACAGCTAAACCATGCTTTTGGAATCCGTCTACAACAAAATTAAACTTTATATTACCAGCAGCATACCACCATACAAGCGGATCTGCTTTTTTATATTCTAACTCCATCATTTGATTTTCACTATCATAATAGAAGTGATCTATATATTGATAAAAATCTGAAGGAATTATTTTTGCTGATGTAACTAAGATTTTAAAACCATTGCTTTTAAGTCTTTTAAGATTATTAAAAGCTGTTAACTCTGTTTCTCTATTAGTTAAGTAAAGGTGTATATGTATGACAAAATTATCCACTATTTTATTCTTTTTAAGTATCCATCTGGATTGAATGTTGCATTAGTTCCAAAGAAGTCACATAGGCTTCTATCTACAATAAAGTTATCATTAGTTTGTAAGAATTCATCTATAGCTTTTCTAGGTCCGCCTCCATAATTATCTGCTACGCCAGTAAATGAAACTACTCCATCTTCAACAATAAAGTATGATTCTTTAGAAACTACTTTATGAAATTTATTTAATGCTTTTAATACATCTTCGTAGGTATGTGCAGCATCATCTATTACAAGTATTTTATCAAACCCTTTTGTATTCGCTTCTATATCATATGCGTCAAAACCTCCATAGAAAAATTTAATCTGGCCGTGGTTAAATACTTTTTGATCACAGACTTCATTTTCTAAGTTAATTGTATGTACTTGGCCTTTACCTAATAGATACAATAGGTCCGCATAATATAGTGCGCCTCCACCATTTAATGTGCCTATTTCAATGATTAGATCTGGCTTTATATCCATAATCAACATTTGATATAACACGTAGTCCATAGGACATTTAAGGTATGGTACTTCTTTATATTGTACTTTAAAATGGCCATTGTAGACATCAAATAAGTTAATATCTGATTTGTTAACTAATACTTCTTTATTCACATTAGGGAAATTTTGTCTATGTATTAATCTTTGTTTTGCTCCCTGTTCTTCTTTCCACTCAACAGACTTTTCACCAAAGTGTCCGTTTGGTGTCACTCTATATACGCCTGAAGACCACTTTTCATTTTTACACTTACCATACTGAAGCATAATCAATCCTAATGCCCAGTATCCATCAAATATATCTTTATCAAAGTACCACTCAGGAAATACAGGATATTGTAAAACAGGATTCCTAAACATGAATCCGTAGGATACACAATTATGATCTACTTGATCTCTTAAAATAACCTCTTCTTTATTTCCGTAAAGCCAAAAATCAGGAAGTACTTCATCTACATTATCTTTTTCTATTTGATAGTAACCTGTGCAATGGATTGAATATTCTGAATTACGTTGTAAGAAATTTACTTGCTTTTGTAATTTATAATCATCAACGTAATAGTCATCACCGTCTACTATAGTTACATATTCAGATTTAGTTTTACTTATAACATTATGAACCATTTTGGGAGTTGGCCCTAAATTAGTCTCATTTCTTACAATAGTTACATTTGAAATATATTTATATTTTTGTATAATTTGATAAGTACTATCTGTAGATTGATCATCTGATATAATGACATTAAAATTAAATAAGGTCTTCTGTCTTAAAACATTATCAATTGTTTTTTCTATATACTTCTCATGATTGTGAGTTGGTATAATAACAGTTAATAGTTTTTCTTTTGGTGACTTTTTAGCAAATATAGTGCCTATAGCTGAGGTAAGGTATTCTTCTTTTATATCTTTATTGTTTACTGTATTTTGATTCCTTATTTTATCGATATCAAAACCAGCTTCTACTAATTTAGTAACTAACTTCTCTACTCTACTATCATAGTTATCATGATATTCAATCAATAAGTTGTCTATTTTATCAAATATTTCTTGATCAAGATTTTCAATAATATCGTATTCAGCTCCTTCAATATCCATCTTTAATAGAGAAAGCCTGTCAATATTGTTTTGCTCAAAGAATGTTTTTAGTGATACAGCAGGAACAGTAATCTTTTCTACTTTTGATCCATTATTAATAATATGATCTTCTGAGATACTACCTATTGTAGTATTATTAGGATCAATATAGAATACAAGATCTTCATCTTTAGTATATACTGCTTTGTCAACAACTTCTACATTTAGACCTTTTACTAATTGGTTTAAATTAACAAGCGACTCTTGATTAGGCTCAAATGCGTACACTTTTTTAGCTCCTTTGTTTATAGCAAGAAGTGAAAATAAGCCACTATTTGCACCGACATCAAAAACAGTTTCCATCTTATCTAACTCATAACAATCATATTTGTTATCAACAAACATTTCATTATAGTTGTTAAACAAGCAATCAAAATGATTTTTAACGTCTAACTTAAACTTACCACTAGGTTTAGGATTCTTTATGAATAGAGTCTTATCAAAAACTAGGTTATTATTTAGATCATAAAATTCAATTAAGAAAGATCCAAAATAAGGATCTTTATAAAAGTCAAAAAAAGCAATAGGAATAGGAATAATCCACATATTAGACCATGATTCAAATGCAGCATTAGTCCAATATATAGGAGCATTAGAGTCTTTATCTTTTACACTAATTTTATATTCACCTCTTTCTTGCTTTTTATAATTAAAATTGATTTTATTGTCAGAAGCATCAAACGATATATCAAAATACTCGTCAACTTTATTTATAGTCATTTGTAGTTTATCTATTATTTTCTGTACATTATTTGACTTATCATTAAAGTCTAGATATTGAATGTTATCGTAGCTATCAAAATAGTTAAGATAGACATCAAGATTAAAAATTAATGATGGAGTTTTCCAACTAATCGCTTCCCTAATTACTAGAGGCATAGTTTCTTTATCAGTGGCAAATCCTCTAGAAGTAAATAAGAACAAATCAGCCGCTTCAAAGAATGTATCTACATCATCTCTTTCACCCCACCAAGTACAATTAGAAGGAAAGTCTTTCATTAGTGGTTCCCAATAGCTTTGAAAATTATCAGCCTGGTTACCGATAAAGTGAAACTGAATAGGATAGTCTTTTAGCATCCTAGCGTACTCAATTACCTCAGCTTGATTCTTTCTTGGCGTGAATAAACCTACATTTACAACATGTTTTTTATTAGGATCTAAACCTAGTTTAGCCAATAGCGCCTCTCTAGTATTCGTCCTTTGTTTATACTCTATAGGATACTCAACTAGCTCACATGGTATATTTAACTTCTGATATTCGTTAATCTGGTATTGACTTACCATCATAAATTTATCTGGGAAGTGTACTTTCTTATCTACATTATAGCTTGAATCATGTGATGTTTCAATGATAATATAGTCTCGATCCTTAGAATATAGCTCACAAGCTAATTCATATGCCATAAACATTTCTGGTATCTCCTGGAGGTGTATATAGTCAGGTTTGATATCTTCTATGATCTTAAGTAGATTGTCTCTATTCGAGCCTAATGTGATCAGGTGATCACCCAAGATATTTGATATTCTATTTCTTTGAACTACTAGCTTTCCTCCAGTAACATCATCCCACTCTAAACAATAAATGTCAAAGTCATTTATTAATGACTCTATTTGCTTGTATAAGTATTGGGGCATACCACCTGTAGATAGGTGAGGAGCAATAAATAATAACCTTTTTTTCATCAACCTTTGTCTTTATAAATAAATATATAAAAACTACAGCTAATTAAAAAGTTGTTTTTTGTAGTAAGTTTAAATTAAATGTAGTTTGTCCACTGACCTGTGGGATCTCCAGCATATCTTACTTTAATTACTCCATTAGCATCTTTAGCAACATGAGTTCTTTTACAGATAACACACATAATTTCTATCATCTCGCTATTCTGTAGTTTTGATGCTATATCCGCTACTTGATATATGGAGTAATGTTGAGCCTGTTCATTATACTCGCCTAGTTCTTCTGGCTCTGTTATGTTTTCTTCGAAAGGTATTATCCAATCTTGTATTTTAGTCTCAAAACAAGACTTACAAACTATCATTCCCATGGTATATATTTTAAATAAATATTAATATTGTCTGTAGTATATTACACTTGGTCCTAGCGCAACAGTACCACCTCCTGCTCCTTCTGAAGATATTGTAGGAGTCCAAGTTGGACTACCGGCTGCTGTTGTTATAATAATCCCTTTTATGTAAACTAAAAAATAGTTTATTATACTAGCACCAGGTCCAGAACCAGCAGAATTAGTAATACTAAAAGAAAATCCAATAGCTGTTGTTGTAGTTGGATTTTCTATAACGTAATGTGTTTCTGCTGCTAGTGATGCACTCACTCCTACTCTTAGTCCATTTGCTGTTGCAGAAGTAGCTCCACCTAGATAAGCTTCTACAATATACTTCTTACTGTTTTGTAAAGTAAGTTGTAAATCTGTTACAGATTGTTGAGCCGTTAAAGCAGTAGTAAATGGCTTAGTCATTATCCTATACTCCCAACCAGTAGCTTGATATATAGGCAGAGAAGAAGATATTATCTGTAGAACTGTACTATTATTTGAAGTATATGCAGAAATAGACCCACTATACAAGGTTAAAGGAGAAATTATATTTTGGTTTACCTTCATATTATTTTGTTATACTACAGGTGTGTAAAAGGGTATATAAAAGATTACGCTTCCTGAAAAGGCAGTTACTGCTGTGCCATTAGTTTCGCTTAGTATTTGAATTTCTGGAGTAGTACCTACTGTTTTTGTAAATGTATACTCTCCATAAACTAAGAATTTTGTGTTTAATGTCGGCCAAGTACCTGCTGCAATACTAGTGATATTTGTACCGTCTTCAGAATTTCGTATGGCTGGAGCTGTAGTAGAAGTTGGAATATATAAAGTTCCTCTATAGCCGGAACCGTTTTGCACTCGCATTCTGAATCCTGTAGCTGCAGCTGCTGATTGACCTATTATATAAAGATTCGCTAAATATTTTATGTTATCTTCTAGTCCAGTTAAGCTAAAAACAGTTGCATAAACTGTATTACTTGTGTTTGCTACATTAGTCGCTAAACTTTGAGATAACCATTGACTTGAAGTTGCAGGTAGATAAGAAGCAGATATTGTATCGCTTCCTGATATTAGTTTTAGAGATCCTGTTGATAGATGTAGAGGAATACTTTTTTCTATAATAATATTTGCGCTACTTGAATATCCTACAAACTTATTATATGATACACTCTCGGCTCTTGCAGTAACCGTATTATTTGTTTCTGATTGTAGTAAAACAACATTTTTTAATGATGCGGTTGCTATTGAATTATTATATAATCCTTTTACAAAACAAGGATACACTGTGTTAATAGCAACCATAGAACCGGGTAAAGCAAAAGTAGTTCCTATTTGAGATCCTATGCAAGCTATAGTATGCGCAGTTAAAGTAGATGATACTTTTATATTAGCTATACCATCAGCAAGGTTTTGTTTTTGTAATCCAATTCTCACTCCTGTAGCTGTGGCTGATGTTGAAACTCCAACTATGCTATTATGAGGATAAAAATAGTTTTCGCGTCTATTAGGAACTTTAAATTCAAACAAACTAGTAGAAGTAGCGCTTGACGCATTAGTTATATCAGAAAACATAGTTGCAAAAAGATACGGATCCGGTAGTAAAGTTGTATAAGAAGAAGATATAGATTCTGTTACTGGAAAATGTATATAATCTATTACTTTATCTCCTGTGACTACTTCTATACTCCCGGTATCTAAAAACAAAGGCGATTGTTCAGGCATAACTTTTTTAAGTTTACGTTATTATTGCGGGTCCAAAGTTTACTAATATTGCAGTTGTTGATATTGCTACTCCTACCTCTTGAGATAATCTTCCTGTTATAGTCACAGGAGTTGTTACTTCTTCACCTGTAGTTCCTAAAAAGTATCTTGCTCCAGCAGTTAATCCAGTAACATTTGTGTTTAATCCTGAATAGAATACAACTACAGGATTTGTTGATACTCTTGACTCACTTATGAATCCATGTGCCTGTTTAGTAAGATCGTCGTTAGATGCTCTTCTAACGCCACCTGAAAATATGTTAACAAAATCTCCTGCAGTTAATGTTTCAGAAGCTAATAGTGTAGGAAATCCTGAACCTGAAGTTAAGACTATGCTACCTGTAATTACTGCTATACCAGCAAAAGGAAAACCAGTTCCAGAACCACCTCCAGCATTTAAAGCAAATGATGCTGTTGTGGCAAATGATGCTGTTGTGGCAAATGATGCTGTTCCAAATAAAGATCCCGTAATTCCTTGACTTACTCTAAGAGATCCAGTTATGAATACACTTCCGCTTACATCTAAAGTCGCGCTTAATGATCCTGTTTTTCCTATACCAACTCTACTTCCTGTAAGTACCATTTCTGGTGTTGCGTTAGCATTAGAAAAAAAGAATACTGATTGAGAAGTAGAATTAGGTTGATAGAAAGCAGTATTATTTCCTATGAATAAATTTCCTCCTGTATTATAAACGTAAGCATCTAATGGTCCTCCATAGTTATAACCTCTAGTGGTAGCGCTACCGTTTATTCCCATGTCTATAAAACTACTAGTATCAGTTCCAGTATTAGCGTAAGCTACTATATCTGTTGATGCAGAAACTCCGAAGCTTAAGTTTTGAGCGTAAACTTCAAGATATCCGTCTTTAGTTCCTATAAAACCTGCTACGCTTTGTACGTCTGTTATATTATCTATGTCTACGACTAAAGATCCAGAAATAGTTATGTTTCTAGATTGATCTATTGAAAAAATATCTATACTCGCCGAAGTAATGGTAAAAATATCGTTTGAAGATCCTATATCAGATATTTCAAAAAGTCCTCCCTTGCTTCCAGATACTGTAAATATGCTTGATCCACTTCCTGATACACGAAGACTACTCGATACTTCTAGTCTACTGATGCTCGCTGTGTCTGTGTAAAATATTGCCATATTGTATAAATATTCTCTTTTTAATTACCTGATGGTGCAACGTAAGGATAAGGCAGTGGCCAACCTTCCGGAGTTAAATATGGACTGTCTTGGGTAGCCATAGGCATAACTATTATAGATGCGCTAGGCGAATAAGATATAGTGAATAAGAAGTACATAATCACTATTATAACAAACAAAAGAATGCTACTTTTTTGTTCTTGTTTTAGTTTAGAAAGTTCCATAGTATGCGTTTAATTCTGAGGTTAATCCTGTTCTATATAAAAATGCTGTTGAGCTTTGTGGGTAGTGAATCACTTCTTGAACACTTCCAGACCATGGGAATGATAAGGTAGCTGGATTAAAGGATCCTAGTACCATAGTTGATAATGATTCAGTTCGAGGAGTTCCTGCAACAGCAGTCTCTCCATTTGACGTACCGTTCATATATATTTCTACTCCTGAAGTTGTTCTTTGTGAGTATGCTATGAATTGAGCTGTTCCAGGAGAAACTCCATTTGAATCTGTTCCTGTACCGCCTGCGGTATTATATCCGATAGATTCTAGAGCCGTTGTACTTCTTCTTATAGCTTGGGCTATCTCAACACTATTTCCTATTTTTGTTAACAATCTAGTAGTAGCATCAGCTGATTGCGCTACTGCAAATTGAAACCATAATCCACCTCCGGTAGTGTAAGATTGATCCCCAATGCCTATAATTAAAGTTTGGCCTGCAGTAAATCTTAGAGCTGGTTTTCCATTTGTTGTTACTAAACTACCGCTACTAACTATTATAGGCCATTGCGATATGATAGCGTCGTTAAATGCAACAAACGTATGACCTCCTCCTGTTTGATCATACCAATATTTTACATATCCAGTATTAGCTCCCACAAAAGTTGTTAAAGATCCTGTATCAAGCATTCCATCTGCTTGAAATCCTATATCAAGCACTGCATTATCGCTACTTCTCTGCACTTGCATTGATGCTGTAGCTTCTGTGGATAGTTGTCTTATACTATACGCTGCATTAGATCCTGTATAGGTTTGTAATGGAGGTTGTACTTGATAACTAACTCTTATAAGACCTTGAGCTCCTGATCCTCCAGTAGCATTTGTGGCTTGGAATGTAGCACCTCCACTACCTGCGCCACCGTAATTAGAACCTGGATTACCATTTGTTGCGGCTGCTGCTGTGGAGAATCCATCTCCTCCATTTCCTCCAAATTCAGAAGTACCAAGACCTCCTATAGGAAATACTAGTGCAGTTCCACCATTTCCTGTGGAACCGGCACCACCACCTCCGCCGCCACTATAAGCTGCATTAATTTCAGGTCCGAGTGATTCGCCATTATAACCATTACCCCCTTTATATACTATATCACCTATTCCACCAACTAATGAACCGGCACCTCCTGCAACCTGTTGACTAAGTCCTGCATTTGCTATTCCTCCAGCACCTCCAACTGCAACAACTTCATTTGTATTCCAAGTAGAGTTGGATCCAGATAATCCGTTACCATTGCTAGCAACGCCTCCTGCTCCTACTGTATATGAAATAGATTGTTCGGCAGATCCATAAGTTAATATACTACTTGCATATTGACCTCCTGCACCTCCAGCACCTGCTCCTGGATTTGAAATAGCACCACCACCCGCTCCTCCACCTCCCCAACATTCTACTGTTACTGAAGTTACACCAGCTGGTTTTGTAAAAGTTCCAGCGCCAGTAGTAGTTATGATCTCTGTTATATTATAGACTAAAGGACCTACACCTGAAGATATAAAAGGTTCTATCGATCTGAAAACTCCATCTCTCACTCTAAAAAAACTGTTATTTAATCTTATTGCCATAACTATTAAGTTGTTTCTCCGTAAGCTGTTGCTATCCAATAGCTAGTTCCTGATAATCCTGTATTACTATTTGCGCTGATAACAAATGATCCCGCTACTTTACTTTCTATTGTCCATGATCTTGCGTCTTCTCCTGTTACTACTACTGCGTAGTTTGTGTTTGGAAACGCTGTTGATAAAGTCACGGTTGTTTTCTTTGGATTTCCTGTAAATGATGAGTTTACTACTGATCCTGCTTTTGTAGCTAGGCCGCCACCACCTGCATTTAAAGCAAATGAAGCTGTAGTAGCAAATGAAGCGGTTCCGAATAATGACCCAGTAAATCCTCCATTTATAACAGAAACTGATCCTGTTACTCCAAGACTTCCAGTTATTTGTGCAGATCCTGAGAAAGGAAATGCTGCTCCTGCTCCACCAGGTATGTTTATCGATGCTGTGTTTGCTAACACTGTTGCAGTTACTCCAGCTCCAATAAAGTCTAAGAAAGTTGCTGTGCCTTGAGCTGTTCCTTCATCTGCAATAGTTAGTGATATTGAAGCTCCACTAGTGCCTGCTGTACCAGAACTTCCTGCGGTGCCTGATGTACCTGCACTGCCTGATGTTCCACTTGAGCCAGAGCTTCCTGTTGTACCTGCAGAGCCAGAAGAACCAGTTGTACCAGAAGATCCTGATGATCCAGATGTACCAGAAGATCCTGATGATCCAGATGTACCAGAAGATCCGCGAGTACCTGAAGTGCCTGAACTTCCTGAAGTGCCTGATGTACCTGATGAACCAGAACTTCCTGAGGTGCCTGAACTACCACTACTTCCTGTTGTTCCTGAAGAGCCACTTGAACCTGATGATCCTGCGGTGCCTGTTGTTCCAGATGATCCTGCACTGCCTGATGTTCCACTTGAGCCAGAGCTTCCTGTAGTTCCACTAGATCCTGCAGTACCTGATGTGCCAGAGCTACCACTACTACCTGTTGTTCCACTAGAGCCAGATGTTCCTGTAGTACCTGATGAACCAGAGCTTCCAGTTGTTCCACTAGAGCCAGAACTTCCAGATGATCCTGATGTACCACTAGAACCAGAACTACCTGAACTTCCTGCAGCGCCTGATGTATTATAGAATAGCCTTCCTGTTGCAGGATCTATTACAACAATCGTACTTAAGTTATTAGACGATAAATCTTTTATAGATAAGCTTCCTGTTATACTAACTGATCCTGTAAACTGATGTGTATTTGATAATAGACTGCCGAATACTGTAGATCCAGTAATAAACTCTCTAGAAGATGTAATATCTTGGACAATAAGAGTTTGCGCAGTTATAGAGCCATTAGTAACTATACTTCCTGTTACTTGTAAAACGTTATTTAAAAAGTTTAAGTTAGCTTCTGCATTAGCAGTATTAGTAGTTCCAAGAGACGTTAATACTCTTCCTGTTGCCGGGTTTGTTATAGTATTAAATCCTGTTCCAGATGTTCCTGAACTGCCTGCTGTTCCACTAGATCCGCTACTTCCTGTTGTGCCTGAACTACCAGATGATCCAGTTGTACCAGAGCTACCACTACTACCTGAAGTTCCACTAGAACCAGAACTACCTGTTGTTCCTGAACTTCCTGATGAACCTGTAGTACCTGATGTTCCTGAACTGCCGCTACTACCTGAAGTTCCACTAGAGCCTGAGCTACCTGTTGTACCTGAACTACCAGATGATCCACTTGTACCGCTAGAACCAGATGAACCTGTAGTTCCAGAACTGCCTGATGATCCTGCCGTACCAGCACTTCCAGATGTACCTGTAGTACCACTCGAACCTGAACTTCCTGTAGTTCCTGATGAACCAGAAGTTCCAGTTGAGCCTGAAGAGCCACTGCTACCAGCTGTTCCAGATGTTCCGCTAGAACCTGAGCTACCTGATGATCCTGCTGTACCAGAAGAGCCTGTACTACCAGCTGTTCCACTAGAGCCAGATGATCCAGATGTACCAGCACTTCCTGATGAACCAGATGTACCACTTGATCCAGCACTTCCAGAGGTTCCACTACTACCAGACGTGCCAGATGTTCCACTAGAGCCAGAGCTTCCTGATGTACCAGATGAACCGCTACTACCTGTTGTGCCGCTAGAACCAGAAGAACCTGTTGTTCCACTACTACCAGATGTTCCAGATGTACCAGAAGATCCTGAGCTGCCTGCGGTACCACTACTACCAGATGTACCAGAAGAACCTGATGAACCTGCCGCTCCTGCTGTTTTATAAAAAGTATTACCGTTAGTATCTGTAACTACAAATCTAGTTTGTGAGTTGTCTTCAGTTAAAGACTTGATTTGTAAAGTATTAGTTATAACACTTGATCCTGATAATGACGATACGTTATAGATATCATTACCTCCAAGACCAAGATCTCCAGTCATTTCTCTAAAACCATCAACACGAAGATATTGAAGATGATCATCAGCTGTTAATCCTAATAGATTTCCGTGTACCGCAGATGCATTTACACCCGCGGCTCTAAATCCAATTATAGGACGAATATCCTCAATTTGTGTAATATTTGCAGACCCAGACTCAACGTAAACTGCTGCAAGAGGTACTACGCCGTCATTGAAATAGGTTGGTATAGTTGGTAAACTAGCATTTTCAGTCGCTACTAGACTTGAATATTGATTATCGTTAACTACTAAGAAGTACTGTTCATCTACTCCATCACCCACAAGATAAACTGTATGTTTAGTATAGTAAGAAGCAGACATTGGTACTAGTGCACTACCAGAAGTGTATACTTTACTTGGTACAATAGATGAAGTATATCTAGCCCAAACTGAGGCACTTTGATAGTATTGTGTTAAGTTGATTGATGATGTACCTGATGGTAAGAAATTGTTTTCTGAGAAGAAATAATTACCTTGAGTTACATCTAGTTTAAATGGAGTAACATTTTCAGTTACAATAGATCCTTCAGCAAATACAGGTCCTAAGGCTTCTCTATTAAATAAAGATAATTTATTAGTAGTGTGAGCGCCATCATATGGACTTTGATCAATAAATACTATTCCAGTAGTATTTGTTACTACTCTTCCTAATATAATATTTTGTGTACTGTTAGGAGCAGAACCTGCTGCTGATAATGTATTGCTATTATTAAAGTAGATGTAGTTATTTGTATCTGCAGATAAAGTTAATGTACTATTAACCCAATCTACTCTTTGGTATATATCAGTATTTGTTGAATTTTCTAAGTATCCAAAACCTGATGCTACGTTAATTTTTAAACTGCCTGAAATAGTAATTTCACCACCTTGCATTACACCCATTGGGGAACCCTTAAAGATAAGAGTTGTAGCATCGGTATTAGTACCATCTTCAAATGTTACAGCTAATTTTCTTGTAATCTCATACTCACCATCTGTAATATCTATAAACGCCCAGTAAAAGTCATCACTAGCATTATTTATTTTTGTTTGATTTCCACTACCTTGGAATCTACCAGATGCATTTGGATGTTGAATATAAAAATCATATGTTACATTATCTCTAAATATAGTACCATTAATATTAAAGGATGAAGGTCCGCCTACATTTAAAACATTCAGTCCGTAATCCCAATTACTAATATCTGCACTTTCTATATCACAACTAGCACTACTAGCAAGTTGTATAGCTGTTCCTCCTGAAGTTCCTATATTTGATCCATCAAATGTAGCAACAGAAATATTTAAATCTGAGCCCTGTCCTTGAGCGTAGTTACCTATAGTAGCTATTGATCCTGAAGGGAACTGGTAGTAGTTTTCTATATTAGCATACGCACCAAATCCGTTTGATGCACTTACTCTAGTTCCATAAGTATAGGTTCCATTATAATCTAAATACTCACCATAAAATTGTGTATCTTGAGTTCTTGATACTACAAATACATTTGTATCACAATCGTAAAAAGATACTTTATGAGCTTGTCCAAAATCTCCGATATCGTCTACAAATAGACCAGCATAACCCGGTCCTGCGTTTCCTAAGCTTAGGAATGATACCTCATTATTTATACCAAGCTTAATAATATGTTGAGCTGAGGAGCTTGGGAATATTTCTGTAGTTTGAATAGTACTACCTACAATACTAACATATGGTTTTCCTGTTAAATCAATTGTATTTTCAGTAAATTGACCCGGACCAACTTCAATTACATATCTATTATTTTCTGAGGAATCAGTAATATAGGCTACTGAAGAACTGATTGAGGTAAAATCGGCTCCCTTTTTACCAACAGTAATGCTTCTTGGATCCCGTCCTACTTCATAAAGAGGAGCAGCTAAAGCAATCTGTGTTTTTAAGAAATTATCTGTACCTTGTACTTTACCTGTAGATCCTGTATGTTCGATTAGTACATCTGTTGTACAGTTTTCAAAGTTAAGTGCAATAGCATCAATAGATGGAGCTGATCCTGTTTGAGGAGCCCAAATACCGTTTATCCATCTTTGAAAGTTAACTGCTGTTAATCTAAGTTGGCCTCCATTATAAACTTTAAATCCAGTACCTCTAGCAGTACCTGTTGCTCTAGTTAATAAACATCCGTTAACAATGAATGTACAACCTGGAGCGTCTGATAAGGCAAATATTTGATTGTTGTCAGTTCCTTCTACACCACCATTGGTAGAAGTTACGTTACGTAACTGCATCCTACCAATACTACCACCACTACCGGTTACACGGAAACCAATATCAAATGATTTTTGACTAGCATCTGTAAAACCACCATACTTAACGTTAGAACATTGTAGAATACAGTTTCCACTTCCAGAACCAGCACAGGTTGCATTGGTATAGTTAGTACCAAAGCGAATATTTTCAGCGTACGCGATTGCGTTTGTTTGAGGTGTGGTTGGAGAGGAATAAAATATAGCTGAAGATCCTGTATAAATAGATCCTTGTATTTGCATGTCTATAACCATAGATTGGTCAGCCATCACAAATATACTAGCGCTTGGATTAGAAGCAGATACAACAGTTGAGATTGAACTGTCTCCTTTAACTGCTATATAAGACTTCATTGTGACAGTGTCTTCTATATAGACACCTGGATATACTTTTACAGTGTAAGTATTATTAACTGCTGCATCTGTGATACTATCTACAGCTGATTTAATTGAATTATAGTTTGTGTTGCTTCCAGCTAGACCTACAGTAACGAAGTTATCTATATAGCTAGGAGGAGACGAAAGGGCGTGAGATGCTGTTAAAGCATACGAAGAGCTGCCAAATAAACTACCAGTTATAGTAGCTGCATTTAAACTACCAGTAATAGTAACACTACCACTAATATCTAATATGCCATTTAGGTTAGCTTCTTTACCTATCCCAACTTTAGACTGTGAAACAAAAAGTACTTGCCTACCATACTGTCCAATTCTGACAGTATTATCAGAAAAGGCTTCTATTATAGGAAGACCTGCTACAGTATTAACAGAGAAAAGAGATCCTGAAAGAGAATCATCTATAGAGAAAAGGCGGCCTGCTGTACCGTCAACAGTGAACACACTAGAGCCTGATGCATTGATTGCTAAAGCTCCTGAGATATAAGATGAGCCTGATATAGATGCTCCACCTTGGTCTACTATGAGACCATTCTTAACTTTAAATTCGTTTGGCATGTGTTACACTGTTTTTCACTATCCGACAGCTATGTATAAATATAGTAGTTTAAGGCATTGCGTTAGGATCTGTCCACTCTTCTGTGGCTAATATTGTCAATATTTCTTCGTAGGTGTAAGGCCCTTCTTTAGTTAGTAGATCTAATACACAATCTGGGATTATTTGACCATCCCATTTTACGAAGGTCTTGGTTTGATCTACAGACTTTCTTACTGTGTGAATAGAAGTTTCTAATACTTGAGTAAAGTCAACATTTGGTAGTTCTGATACGTTGAAGATCATAAATTCTCTGTTTTCGTATGACATAGTTTATAAATTAAAGCGTGATTTTTGTGCGTTGTAGTTTTGTAGGATTTCTGCGTCTGTTAAACCTCTATTATATACCTTAATACTATATAATCTCCCTGGGTAAGAAGTAGATCTGTCACCTAAAAAACTACCTATTGAGACGGGTAGTGATCCAAATGAAAGTGTATCGGTGGTATTGGCTCCAGAGTTTACTTTTTCTACTGTGTTTTCAAATACCTGTCTTCTAGGAAATTCAGAAGTTCTACATCTAAAATTCATAATGGTTATTTTATTTAATATATTAGAAGAGTATAAGACTCTTTGAGTAGCGGAACAACACCCAGCTACATCATAATATACTACACTATCTGACCATGGGGTATGTCCACTTATAGTTCTTATTCCTCCAGCATCTGTCCAATGAAACAAGGTACAAGCTTTTGCTGTAGTTGGTTGTATTATTACTTCTATCGTATGCTCTTGAGCTAGATTAAAAGCATTTGATGCTGGTCCTTCCATATAATCATCTACACCATCAAAAGAAAAATAGCCCCCAACATTCCAAGATGTTGAATTATATATTGTAAAATTTCTACTACCACCGCTTAAATCATTCCAAACAGTAGATCCACTCACATAGCTATTCCTATCAGCAGCATCTAATGCTAATACTAATCCTGAAGTTACTATTTTACCGTTTGCGTATTGTGTTGCCATAACTTTATTATTTAAATCTTGATTTTAATGCGTTGTAGTTTTGAGAAATTTCTTGTTGAGTTAAATTTCTATTATATACTCTTATATTTGAAATTCTACCGATTAATCTGTTACTAATATCACTTCTAGTATTTCCAAAACTTAAAATTCCATATGTTCTATCAGTTCCTACTCCTGTGTATTTTGTTTCATTTATATAAAGATCATTATTTTTAATATAACAAAATCTATACCATTGGTTTATTGGGGGATTACCAACACCTGCGAATACTCTTGCTGCTAAGCCATTGCCATCAGTTCTAAATGTAGACCCGTTATATGTGTAAGCTCCGCTATTTCCATTATATGATAAAATGTCTCTTTCGCCAGAAGATCGTGTATCATAAATCCACATTTCTATAGTCATATCAGTAAGAGATGAAACATTAATTGTATTTACAGAATCATCAACCCCATCGAATACAATACTTCCTCCATTAGCGCTACTAAAAGTAGGCCCATTAATTAAACTACCAGTAAAATTATTTGCAGTTAAATCAAACCAAGTACTACTTCCACTCACATAGCTATTCCTATCAGCAGCATCCAGCTCTAATACTAAGCTACTATCTCTTACTATATATGGTCCACCTGATACTCCCATAGTTATAAGCCGAAGCGTGATTTTTGTGCGTTATAGTTTTGTAGGACTTCTGTTGATGAGAGTGCTTGATTGTAGATTTGAGTAGTTGAAATAGACCCAACAAAATAACCTCCTGCCAAAACTGATGGATTAATAGCTCCTATGTAAACACCGCTTGATGGTGTAGTTGTTGGAGCGCTTAAAGATAGTGTTTGAGTAAATAGTCCATTTTCATATATAAGAATAGTATTAGCTCCGTTATAAGTAACAGATATATTTTTCCAACCTGTTTCTAAAAAAGAAGAACTAAATACTAAATCTCTACCGGCTCCTCCCCAAGTAAAAACTTCCATTACTGGATAAGGATCAAAATCTATACCAAATGCATTTCCATTAGTTCCAGATCCATAAAAAAATAATGTATTAACATCTTTAATCCAAGTTGAAGGATTAGTATAAAACCATAAACTAACAGATCTTGCTGATGATCCAGTAGGAATACTCATGGAAGAAGGAATTAATACATAATCATCCGTTCCATCAAACACAATACTACCACCATTACCACTATTAAACGTAGGTCCATTAGTTAAAGATCCACTATTATTATTCCCACTAACATCATTCCAAACAGTAGACCCAGAAACATAGCTATTTCTATCAGCAGCATCCAAAGACAATACTAACCCATCAGTAACTATTCTAGGTCCGTTTCCAAATCCCATATTCTTATAGTTCTACTACTCTGTATTGACGTCCTGTTACGTCTGCTTCTTGTAACTCTATAGCTTTAGCTTGCGCTTCAGCAAAGTTATCATATTCATAAAGAGGATCATCTACATTTAATCTTGCTACCCAAATTTGGTCTGATCCTGGGATAAATTGCATTTGTACTTGATATATCATATATTTTATTTTATAAAAGGTTTGCGATTGATTTTACTGTCCATACTCCTGGTGCAGATAAACTTAGTTGAACTAAAGGCCCTGATATTCCTACAGCAAATGAAGCTGTTGCCGTATTACCAATATCGGTTGTTGTTACTTCTGTGTACCTTATAGTTGTATCGTTCCATACTGACATTACTTGGCCAGATCTTGCATTTGATGCTGAAGCTATAGTGTAGTTATAGAAAGCAGAACTAAATGAACCTGTGTTTATAGAAGATACAACTGTATTTCCTGCAACTGTTATTGAAGATGTTGTATTAAACTCTGCTATTCCTATATCAAAAGGATTGCTACCATGAGATGCAGTTGTAGCGTACGATGCACTTAATACAGACATTGAACCTGTCTGATTAGATAGTACAACACTACTTCCATTCACACTTAAGCTACCAGTTATAGTTACACTACCAGTAAATTGATGCGTATTTGATAATAAACTGCCAAATACTGTAGATCCAGTAATAAACTCTCTAGAAGACGTTATATCCTGAACGATAAGTGTCTGTGCCGTTATAGATCCATTAGTAACTATACTTCCTGTTACTTGTAAAACGTTATTTACGAAGTTTAAATTAGTTGATGCTGTTGCAGCATTAGTTGTTCCATCAGATACTAGTAACCTTCCTTGAGCAGGATTGTTGATGGTATTGAATCCTGTGCCACTAGATCCAGATGAGCCTGAACTACCACTTGAACCACTAGTTCCTGAGCTACCAGATGTACCAGAACTTCCTGATGAGCCAGAAGTACCAGCAGAACCTGAGCTGCCAGATGTACCAGATGTACCAGAACTACCAGAGCTTCCTGTTGTACCTGAGCTTCCAGATGTTCCTGCTGTACCAGAACTACCAGAGCTTCCTGTTGTACCTGAGCTACCGCTTGAACCAGTTGTTCCACTAGAGCCTGCAGATCCTGATATTCCAGAACTTCCACTAGTACCAGATGATCCTGCACTACCACTAGTACCTGCAGAACCTGAACTGCCAGAGGTACCAGAAGAACCAGATGATCCTGTAGTTCCACTAGAACCTGAGCTACCAGAGGTACCACTAGTACCAGATGATCCTGCGCTTCCTGCAGTTCCAGATGTTCCAGAAGTTGCAGCAGTAAATGAAGATCCGTTTATAGTTAAGGATCCAGTTATATTAACTGATCCAGTAAATTGATGAGTATTGGATAATAAGCTACCAAATATTGTTGATCCAGTTACAAAATCAACTGAAGATGTAATAGTTTGTACAACTAAAGTTTGGGCTGTAATTGTACCATTAATTAACGCATTTGAAGCTGTAAAATTTCCTCCAAAAGAAGCAGTAAATGCATTTAATGCCCAACTAGCAGTACCGAATAAAGATCCTGTTATAATTGGAGCATTTAGAGATCCAGTTACTGTTAATCCATTGGTGTATCTACCTGAACCAGACACGTCTAAACTAGCGGATGGATTAGGTTGGTTAATACCAATTCTACCGTTAGCAGTTCCTGTAAAAGGATTTGATCCAATCAAATTACCACTATAAGATCCAGTTCCAAATATTATAGCTCCTATATTTAAACTATCTCTTCTATCATTTATTAAAGAGATGTTGTTTCCTATTACTATATTATTTGCGCCTATACCATTATTTCCTGCTGTGGTTGATCCTGCCCACTTACCTATTAATATAGATTCGGAAGCATAAAATGCTCTATATCCAGCATTGTATCCAATAAAATTAGAATAAGATGCACTTTTTGCCAATTGACCAGCGGCCTCTCCTATAAAGTTAGAATACGAAGCATTTGTTGCATCACTACCTGCAATCTGTCCTATAAAAACACCAGAGGATACATTTACTGCACTATCTCCTGCAGCCTCTCCTATAAAAACTGAGGTGTTCGCATTTGTTGCACCACCACCAGCACCATTTCCTATAAAAATACAATAATCTGCGCTTGTAGCTCTATAACCGGCTCTGCGACCTATAAAGTTAGAATTATTAGCATCTGATCCTGAGTAACCTGCTTGATATCCTATAAAATTAGAGAAGCTAGCATTAGATGCAGAATAAGCTGTTTCGCTTCCTAAAAATATAGAGTTGTTATTTGAAAATGCTGGACCCGCACTTGGTCCTGTACTATATATAGTAGTTCCAAGGATTGCTATAGGATAAGAAGAACTTATAGAATTTTGAGCCCAACTTGCGGTTCCATATAATGAACCTGTAAATCCTTGTGTTGCATTTAAAGACCCAGTTAATTCATGTTTTCCATTTACATTTAATTGTAACTTTCTATTTGTGTTACTATTTAATCCTCCAACAAAAAACTGTATTGGATAATTTGAAGCATTTCCTATATGTAAATTGTTAGCAGTAGAATATAAGTAAGCATCACTTCCAGTACCTACAGCATTAGGCGTGTTAAACCCACTACTGTTGATACCCATATCGATATAGTAACTAGATTCATTTCCTATATCGTTTGTCGCTACTATATCTGCAGATGCAGCAGAACCTGATCCTTTGTTGATTATGTTTAACTGAAGATAATTTTCGTTTACTGTTCCTCTACCTATTATTAGGTTGTTAAAGTCATTTGGTGTAGCAGATCCACCCACCAAAGGTTCTACAAGTAGTGCTTCTGGATTGTTAGCGTTAGCATCGCTTGCATTAATACCTACTGTTCCTTGAGAAGTTATGTAGATCCTTGCGTTGTCGAGAGCAGGACCAGAACCATTAAATATAATTACTCTTTTACCAGCTGATGCGTTACCTATCAATAAGTCTTGAGCTGTTGAGTATAAATAAGCGTCATTTGATCCGCCTATGCCGTCAGGAATATTATATCCTGAGCTATTAACACCCATGTCAATAAAGAAACTAGTCTCATCTCCATTATCTGCAGTAGCTACTATATCAGAAGATCCTGTAGCTCCCGAACTAAAGTTCTTTACATTTAACTGTAAATAGTTATTTATTGTACCATGACCAGAAATAAGATTGTAAGAATCAGTGTCATTAGCATCTACTAAAAGTCTTTCTGGGGCAGTGGGATCTGTTGGGGTGTTTGCACCTATAGCAGTAAAAGAACCAGAATCGTATATAGAACTTGTAACTAGAGCATTAGATCCAGAAAAAACAGGAATATAGTATGTTGATCCAGAAATATTTGTAGCTACACCGCTACCACCAATTGCAATTACTTGTTCTCCATTAGAACCAGACTTTTTGATAAAGGCAAGACCATCAAAAGTATTAAGAGCTATCTCTCCGAAGTCTAAAGAAGATGTTGTAGGGACTCTACCTGGCACCGCTGAGCGGCGCAGCTTTAAAAATTGGTTAGACATATGTCTGGCTTATTAGATGGTATACTTACTAGGAACTATATAGTTCACTTATAAATATTAGTACTCTCCTAAATCTACTGTGTAGAATGAGCCAGAATCGCCAAAAGAATCTATGTTTTGAATAGTTAAAGAACCTGTTTTAATAAGTGTAGAAGCAATAACTGTTGAGCCAGAGATAACAAAATCATTACCTAGTCCGCTTCCACTTAAAGTAAGTTGAGAAGTAGTAGCATTATATTGCAAATTAGAAAGGACTTGTTTCAACTTTAATCTAGCCATATTAATTGAATTTACCTATTCCTATAATAACATCATCAGCTTCAAAACCGTATCCTAACAATGCTTGATTTATAACTAACACAGAACTAGTTACACCATCTGTAAAACTAGTTATGCTAGATGGCTCAATGTATTGACCATTAACAAAGAAGCTAAAGTTAGCTAAGCTAGTAGCAGTAAGTGGGCTTGGTGCTGCTAACCAACCATTAGGGAAGGTAACAGTTGTAGATGATACATAAGTTCCAACCACAGTCTTGTTAGTATTAATGTAAGTTAATATAGCTGGGTCTGTTGTGCCAAAATTATTAATAATATTTACGTTATTCACAGAATCATTTAAAAGTACTGATTTCACTTTATTAGATCTTCCACGTTTAACTTTAGCAGAGAATTCTTCTGTTCCAGTAGAAGTTTCTAGTCCAAATATAATTTGAGATATTGAGTATTTGTTTGATGGAGTAGCTAATTTTTTATTAAGACTATCAGGAATTAAGTATCCATTTAAAGTAATATTAAAGTTTACTCTAACCGCACGGTTGTCACCTACATTATAGGTTACGCTATCTTGAAATGATTCAATTGAACTATAGAACTGAAAGCGATTTGGGTCACCCCAGTAGCTTCTGGAAGCGAAATTCAATACTTCAACAAGCTTATCCATTTGTTCCACAAAATATGTCCAAAGTATACACTCGTATTCTACAGTTACATAGTCAGGAGTAGCCGAAAGAACATATTTTGTTTCTGGTACTCTATTATTTAGTACGTTGAAATTACTATATACGTTTCTTTTGTTATAACTTTTTTTAAACAATTGTACATTGTGAACCATGTTACCATCGAGCTTATTTCCAAGATCTCGATTCTGAGTAACGGATGATCTTTTAAACATCATTAATGGAGCCATTAATTTACCTCCTGAATCTCTATAGTATCCGTCTTGTTGTACACTTTTCCAGTTTTCAGGCGTGCCATAAATAACAGGAACAGTTAATTTAGTATTATTTTGTACTACAGAAAGTTTAAGCACATTATTAAAGTAGTGCATAATGGCCTCATCTAGATCTTTAATGCCAATGGTAAAGTCTTTATCACCATCGTTTCTTTCACTTATTTCTAAAGCTCTATTGTTTTCAGGTTGTCCTAATTTAGTAGGTTCAGAAAAAACAGTATTAGGATTCCCTATTTGTTGATCATAAGGCTCTATGAGTTTATTCATGAACTCCTGTCTATTTGTTGGTCTAACTACTTGTATTGACATTATAATCTTTCTTTAGTTATACCAAGCTTATCAGGGCTTGACAAGTGGGTTGTTAAAATAATAGAATACGATTGACCAAAATTTTGTTGTCCGTTAGAATATTGATAGTCTGGATTCTTTCCTAGTATGAACTGATTCTCATTAACATTATCTACTTCATAATAAAGCTCGTTGTACATAATAGTATCACCTATTTCAGGTACTATATTAGCTTCAATTAGATGGTCTTTAAAGAATCTAAAATCAGCTGTACGTATACTATCTGGTCCATATTCTGTTCCCTCTACATTAAAATCGCCTCTTACTATTAGGCACGGTATTAATACTGGACCTATAAAATACTTGTTTAGAGACTCGCCGTATATATTAGCTTTAGTATCTCCTAACTTTATTTTATAATAGCCTATCTCTTGAGAGATAATATCCTCTACAAGCTCTTTGCTAAAGATCTTAAACGTAGCAACATCCCTGGCTGATCCAAACATTGACATAGTCTATCCGATATATATGAACATTGGCACTTCATTCAAAGTGCTTGAAATAGATTGATTCTCTGATTGCTTACGCTCTAATTGTGCCTGACGACTCATATCTGCTAAATCTCCTCTAAGTCTTTCTCTAAGAGCCACTTGTTGATCTTTACCTTTTGATATTAAGTCAGCAGCATTTAATGTAACTTCTGCGCCTGGAACAGGTACTTGAGTATATTTACCCCTAATTAAACCTAGCAATTCAGAAGCCAACGCAAGAACATATTCATATATCCACTGTCTACCTGGTTGGTTTATCTGGTTATATGTTATTGTTGTGTACGGAACGTTAGATGGATTGCTAATTAACCCTGAGTTACTTCCGTATGGGCTATTGCCAGTAATACTAGATACTTCACTACCTTTTGCATAATCAATCCAAACAACTATACCGTCTTGCTCAGGCCAAGGAAATATAGTTAGTTTATTATTTGTTATAGCAAATGAATACATTGAGCGTCTAACATTATTAGACATCTCTATTTCTTGTATCCTAGATATATCCCAATAAATAGGGAATAAAACAAAGTTTAAACCTGGTGAATATGATGCCCAACCAAAGTTCTCAGTAGCACCTTGATAGTTAATACTACCTCCAATATAAGGATCATAGTATTGATTTACTGCGGGTTGTGATTCATAATATATTCTATTAACTACTAATCTATCATTAGCGGCTATGAGACTTCCTGAAATAGCCCAGTTTTGTAAGTCATATATTTGTTGACTTGATGTTAAATACAAAGGGGCTTTATACTGATTAACATAACCACCTACCTGTATTGGTGTACCATAATTTTCAGATACAATTATAATCGAGTTTAAATTAGGCACAACAACTATATTATTTAAGTTGGATGCACCTGAAGCTCCTTCTAAACTAATATAATTATCTTTTATTTTTGATTGGTAAACTTCTTCTGCATAAACTGATATAGCCTCTTCAAAACAAGCATAGATAGAACCTGATTGAAGTTCTACTTCCATTATAGGATATCCTAATTTTCTAGAAACAAACTGTGCTACTTTAGGACCATCGGATTGGAATTGCAGATCATTATCATAAAATCCAAAAGGAGTAGATCCTGAAATTGGACCGGCTGTTCCGTCCCAAATTGGTGTTGTTGAAGTTGACGCCATTAATCGTGTGCTTTATATATTTCTAAAATTCTTTCTACTATTGGATCACGATGATTTGTTTTCAAAGTGATGATTGAAAAACCTGGCACCTCTTTAAAGTTAGTGCATATAAAATTAAAACCACTTAGCTTCTTATCTTTTAAATCAATCTGAGCAATATCTCCACATATGATCATTCTACTTCCATGGCACATTCTACCTAGAACTAACTCCATTTGTCTGTGCGTTATGTTCTGTCCTTCATCTACTACTACACAACAGTTGGTTAAGTTGCGTCCGCGCATAAATGCAAGAGGTATAACTTCAATATTGCCCTCAGATATTTCTTTATCTATCTTATCTTTACTATATAACCTATACATGTTATCATATATAGCTGCAGTATAAGGTGCTAATTTAGCGTCTTTATCTCCAGGCAAGTATCCTATCTCTTCACCAGAAGTTACAGCAGGTCTTGTTAATATAATCTTTTCTACTTCTTTACGAAACAAAAGATCTAAAGCAACTTGCGCAGCTATTAACGACTTACCAGAACCTGCCTGCCCTCTTAAAACAGTTATTTTACTATTTAGAATAACTTGTTTAGCATTTTTCTGCTCTTCATTTAATTGTACTTGAAACTTTATTGGATTTTTAGGCTGTCTTTTTGCACTAGAACTAGTATTTGTCATTAACCGTATTTTAGAATAAATATTGAGTTGTACTAAATAAAAAACCCAACCTTACGGGGTTGGGCTTTATTATATATCTAAGTAAGATTACTAGATAACGTTAGTGTCAGCAACTACTACCAAGCCATAGTATTCAGGACGTACCATAGTCATTGCGTAACGAGTCATGATACCTTTTCTTGGAGTGAAGGTATTTGGATCGTACACTAATGGAGTCATGATCAATGGAACATAAGGAGAGTAAACAGCGCCACACTCAAGGAATTGGTTTCCTTTAAATCCTAACAAGATAACATTCTCGATCATGTAAGGGTTTTTGTAAACCTTGTAACGAGAGTTAAGTTGTCCGATTTTTTGAACACCAAATGCATATTTCATAGTATCTGCTGCACCATCGGTATCAGCTGCAAATCCAGGAATAGATTCCAAGATAGTAGCTACAGTTGGAGAAACAACCATGAAGTTAGCACCACCACGCAAAGTACGCTGATGGATGATATTAGAAACTTTCTGAAGTTTAATACCCAAAGTCTGGAACCAGCTCATTTGAGTGTAATAAACACCAGCGGTGTTAGTATCAAATGCAGATTTTGCAGTGTTGATTTGATTACCAACCTTAGCAGACCAATACTCAACAGTTGGAGCATTTTGGATTAACATGTCTAAGATTTCCAAGTCGATCTCCAAAGAGATATGCTCAGAAAGAAGACCAGTCAATTCAGCTTCAGCATCCAAAGAATGATAAGCGTTAAGATCTTGCGCAAATTCTGGAGTCCATTGTGCTTTCAACTTACGAGTTTTAGCAGAAATGGTTTGGCTCTTCATTTGAACGTTGATCTCAGGGATAACGATAGACGTTGCAGACAAACTGTTTGGAACAGATGGGTTGCCGGTCCTATCTTCAAAATCACCACGACTGTTAAAGTCAGTAGCTTTATTATAGAAAACTACGTACTGACTAACACCAGAACCAGAAGCTTCATTTGAAGATGCTGTAACAAAGAATTCAACATTACCACCATTAATTTTAGTGAACTGCTGAAGAGTATCAGCAACTGCTACTGAGCCAGATGATACAGTCCATGCGCGAACGCCATCAATGTTTGGAGTAGTCAAAGAAGAAGTTGCAACAGCAAGCTTTTTAATTTGCTGAGCAGAAAGAGACGCTGAATAATCTGCGTTAAATTCAATATCATTGAAAGACGCAGAAGTAATTGTGGCAGTTGAAGAAGCACTAAACTGGTTCAAAGAATAACCAAAACGTCCAGCACCATAAAGAGCGCCTTCAGCAAGGTTACCAAAGTTTGCACTTGGTGTACCATAAAGAGAATCTCCAGAAGTAAAAGGAGCTTTAGTATTACCATACTGAAAGTCAAGATAGAATACAAGACCTGCAGGAAGGTTCATCGGCTGTACAGAAACAAATTCTTTAGCAGCGATTT
>Ga0208975_1000211_pt1 | contig 31426 bp, 43 predicted proteins | sample GreLakmeER78MSRF_FD_187700 | JGI IMG/M metagenome (GOLD analysis project Ga0208975, IMG submission 187700) | Freshwater lentic microbial communities from great Laurentian Lakes, MI, USA - Great Lakes metaG ER78MSRF (SPAdes) | ecosystem: Environmental > Aquatic > Freshwater > Lake | place: Great...
CCTATCATACATCCAGATGGAGGTAGAACTGTTTGAGCCAGTGATTGAGGTGAAGAGATGCATCTATGATGACATCTTGAAGTGCAACAACACCACTGACTTAAAAATAATTAAGGAGATGATTGCAAATAATGAATATTATTGAGTAACTTAGCAACGCTTTTCCTGATTTGATTATCTGAAAGACCCTCCTCCTTGATTGGCTGGAGGGTTTTTTGTGTTAATTAGGTACACAAGTACACTTTTTCGCCCTATATACTATATGTATTTATTTTTTGATGATATTATATATTTTTATTTTTTTCAGAAACTACCAAAAAACAGTGAAAATGTGTACCAAAATTACTGAAAGCCTTGTAAACACTATATTTTTATAGGTACACTTTTAGGTACACTTTTTATTTTTAATAAATTAGTATCATATATAGAAATTATTATTAGATTTGCAAAGGGAGTTGTCGGAGGCATCCACATAAAAGGTTTACACTGTCCTTTCTCCCATTTTTATTTTTACAGTGTAGTTAAAACAGTTATATGATTGTATCAATTTTTAAGAAGGTAACAGATACTACCAACCCATTTAATAAGACAGCACTCTACTGCCTTGAACGTATTAGAGATGGTAAGTCAAAGGACTTAGTATTGCAAATCAGAGCACTCAGCAAAGAGGAACAGAGACCACTTAAGAATCAGCTCCCTGGTGTTTGTTTCAATGGCACATTTAAGAGCAGATCAATCAAAGGTATTGACAAAAGGTCAGGACTCATTGTGCTTGACTTTGATAATATGAGCCATCAAGCTGAGGCCGTTCAGTTCAAAGAACAGCTCATAACTAATGAGTATGTGTTCAGTGCATGGATATCACCCAGTGGAAAGGGTGTTAAGGCACTCATCAAGATACCTACTGATGGTGAGTTCAAAGGTTATTTTAATGCACTTTGTACTTACTTTGACTCAGACTACTGGGATAACTCTGGCAGTAACATTGATCGCTTCTGCTTTGAGTCATACGATCCAGACATCTACATCAACCAAGACTCTACTACATGGACTCAACTTGAAGAGCCAGAGATTGAAGAGATAGGCTCAATGGATGTAATGATACCTATCAAGTCAGATAATAGAATCATTGACAATCTACTCAAGTGGTGGGATAGGAAGTATGGCATGGTAGAAGGTTCTAAGAATAACAACCTGTTTAAGTTAGCTGCTGCATTCAATGACTTTGGCATCAACCAATCAGAATGTGAGAATGTAATACTTAAGTTTGATGAGGGAGGGAAGGAGATAGAGATACGTAAAATTGTAAAATCAGCCTATGCCAAGACTTCACAATTTGGCACCAGGTTCTTTGAGGATTCTGCATCTAAAATAAAGATAGAGAAACACATCAGAGCTGGTAAAAAGACTGCAGACATAATCAAGATACTTCCAGAGTTTAATCAAGATGAGGTTGATAAGTGTGTGGATGCCATCAAAGAGACTGGCAACATTGAGGACTTCTGGACCTACACAAAGAGCAACAAGATACAGCTCAGCATCCATCAATATAAGTTTTGGCTACAGCAGAACAACTTTTTTAAATACTTTCCTGTAGATAGTAACACCTACAGCTTCATAAAAAAGGAGCAGAACCTTATTGAAGAGACCAATGAGAAACGAATTAAGGACTTTACTCTTGGATCTTTACTATCCAGAGAAGAGATAGGATATCAGCCTTATGATATGATGGCAGGAGCAACTAAGTACTTTACATCTGAGTTCCTGTCTATGCTTGACAGTGCTCAAGTAGATATGCTTGAGGATACTGTTGATAAGTGTTACCTATACTACAAGAATTGTGCTGTAGAAATCACTAAAAAAGTAATTACAAAGCATGAGTACATTGACCTTGATGGCTATGTATGGAAGAGACAGATAATAGATAGAGAATATACTGAGTACGATCACCATGATAGTGAATTCAGAACCTTCCTATGGTTGGTCAGTGGTAAAGACTCAGCAAAGTACAACAGCTTCAAGTCAGTGATAGGATACTTGATGCACTCTTATAAAACATCAGCCAACAACAAAGCTATTATTTTTAATGATGAGACAATCAGTGAGAATCCTAATGGAGGAAGTGGTAAGGGATTGTTTTGGAATGCCTTGGCTAAACTTAAGAAGGTTGCCTCAATAGATGGTAAGACCTTTGAATTTACTAAGTCATTTCCTTATCAGACAGTATCAACAGATACTCAGCTGCTGATATTTGATGATGTTAAAAAGAACTTTAACTTTGAGAACCTATTCTCACTCATCACAGAAGGAATTACACTTGAGTATAAGGGGCAGGATGCAATCAAGCTACCAGTGACTAAGTCACCAAAGATTGTGATCACAACCAACTACACCATTGGAGGTGTTGGTGGGTCATTTGAACGTAGGAAGTTTGAGGTTGAGATGAGCAACTACTTTGGATACAATAAGTCACCTCTTGATGAGTTCGGGCATATGCTATTTGATGACTGGAACAATGACCAGTGGATGATGTTTGATAACTTCATGATACAGTGCTGTCAGTTCTATCTCAAGCATGGACTTGTATCTCATGAGTTTACCAACCTTGATGTGAGGAAGTTTATTAAAGAGACCTGCTTTGAGTTCTATGACTGGAGCAGTGACCAGAACCTTCCATTAAACATCAGACTGTACAAGGATGAGTTACATGATATCTTTATCAATGAATACACTGACTACTCAAAGCTCAGTAAAAAGAGATTCACTCAATGGCTCAGTATCTTTGGTCAGTTCCATAGTCATAAGATAATTGAAGGTAAGACTAACAACAGGAGATGGATAATCTTTGAGAATGAGAATACACCCCCACCACCAACAACAGATGATGTGTGGGATGAGTTAAATAATAAAGCAGGATTCTGATGACTAAAATAGAAAGAAAAAAAATATGCAGTAGCATTCTAAATTCATACAATAAGGGAGAAAAACTTAATGAAAATGATACCATTACGATGTTAAATGAGTTTCAAAATCACAATGATTGGATAGAAAAAAAAGGAACAGGAGTACAATATGTATTTGTAGGTAATGGGAAGTATAATGAAAAATGCTTTTTTATCCATAGAACAGATAATACAGATATTGATATCTCTTACAATAAATGTGTTTCAAACCCAAGTAAATTATTTTCTATTAAACAAGCAGGTAGAAATACTATAGACTACATTATAAAAAATTACAGAGAACAAAATGTAATTTTCAATATGTCTACTTGCTCAGTAACAGGAGAAATATTAACTAAAGAAAATACACACATTGATCATTATGATATGACCTTTGACAATATGATTATGACATGGATTGATAAAACAGGAGTTGATTCTATCTATAATAATTTAGATCATTCTGGCTTTGGTTTATCTTTTAAATGTGATGATATTAAAAATGATTTTATTAATTTTCATAACAATAATTGTAAGCTGAGAGCTGTTACTGCTAAGGCTAATTTAACTATATGTAAACTATGAACAAACAAAACCTACAACTACTCAAGGCACTGGAGCTGGAGTCACTACGTCTCAAGCACCCAACAATAGATGAGAAGTACTTAGCTTTCACCAAGTGGTCAGATAACTCAGCTAACTCCCTCACTCAATGTGTTACAGCTTACATCACCTTTATGGGTGGTCAAGCTGAGCGGATAAGCTCACAAGGTCAGTACAGGGAAGGAGCAAAGATACAAGTGGGCACAGGTGAACTTGCTCACCAACGACAGCTTCCTGGCAAGTGGACTCCAGGACAAAGTACTAAAGGTACTGCTGACATCTCATCTACCATCAGAGGCAGGTCAGTTAAGATTGAAATCAAGTATGGCAAGGATGTACAGTCACAGGTGCAGAAGGAGTATCAAGCATCCATTGAGAGGGCTGGAGGGGTGTATATCATTGTGAGGACCTTTGATGAGTTTGTGGTGTGGTATGAACAATTTACAGAAGGGATATGAGAATCAAACCAGAAATGCCAAGGTTCACAGTCAAGCTAAAGCATCTGAGAAAGAAGTACAAATGTGCTGTTAAGGGTATAAATAATGAATCAACAGATAATTGTTAATAACTTTTATTTGTATATATGCAAAACTTTCTTAACTTTACTGAAAATAATTCATTTATGGAAAAGCAATTAATCAGCTCATCTGAGAAAATCAGACAGGCAAATGAAGTACAGGTCACACTGTCCTTCCACCAGAAGCTCCACAGAGCAAAGTTAGCAATCGGTAAAGTTAGCAAGAACGCTACAAGTCATCATTCTAAGTATGCCAACTTGAATGCAATCATTGAGGCAGTTGAGCCAATCTTACTTGAGAATGGACTACTACTCCTGCAACCTATCCAAGGTAACAGTGTTTGTACTCAAATCATTGACATTGACTCTGGAGATAAGATTGAGTCTTGCATGGAACTACCAGCTGGCATGAACCCACAGCAACAGGGTAGTGCCATCACTTACTACAGACGTTACACCCTCCAGTCAACTCTCTCACTACAGGCAGTGGATGATGATGGTGCAGCTGCAAGTAAGTCAGCACCTACCAAGCCACCTATCACTGATGAGCGACTTACAGATGCAATTACTGCTATTGAGAAAGGCACTTACTCACTTGAGAAGTTAAAAGATCAGTTCTCACTTACTAAAGAACAGGAGGCTAAGCTATGAAGTGGAGAGCATCACAACTCGGCAACCTAATGACCAACTCAAGGAGTAAGTCAGAGGTGCTATCTGAGACTACTAAGTCTGAGATACGTAAGATAGCTAAGCAGGACTTCTATGGCTACCACACAGAGATTAAGACTAAGCCAATGATGAAGGGTACTGACTGGGAGCAGAACGGCATTGACCTACTCAACTCAGTTAGGTTCGCTCTGTACACTAAGAACGAAGAGAGAGTCTCTAATGAGTACATGACAGGGTGCTGTGACATCATAACAGAGGACAGTATCATTGACATCAAGTCATCCTGGTCCTTAGAGACCTTCCCTGCAACACCATCAGAAGGTGATGTTAGTGGTTATGAGTGGCAAGGTAGAGCTTATATGTGGCTGTATGATAAGCCATCCTTTGAACTAATCTACACCATGCACACTACACCAGATGAGCTACTGACTGAGTGGGATAACCTATCCATCCATAGAGTTGACCACATTGACCCAGCTAAGCGTATCACAGTATTGAGATATGAGAGAGACCAGGCACTTGAAGAGCAGATTAAGGAACGGTTGACTCACTGCTCAGAGTATTATGCACAGTATATAAATCTTTTAAACAATAAATAACAAATGGAAACAAGAACACAAATTGTCACTCAGTTAGTGGCTGCATTCCTTACAAATCCTGTAAGAATGGAACAAATTAGATACGGCATGGACATTGAGCATCAAATATACAGCTCAGACCATGAAGTTGCAGTTGCTTATGCTAACATAGTAGCTGATGAGATTATTAACCAAACTACTCCAGAGATAGCGTTCCCTGAGAGAGTAGTATAATACAACAACAATGTCAGAACTAACAATGAAAGGAGCTATCAAGCTCATCAACCCAATCAAGGTGATTAGTGACAAGTTCTCAGTGAGAGAGTTTGTGATCACAACACCAGATGCAAAGTACCCTCAAGAGGTAATCTTCCAGACAGTCAATGACAGGATGGATGTGATTGCACCCTATGGTGTAGGTCAAGAGGTAACAGTATCATTCAATGTCAGAGGTAGAGAGTACAACGGTAAGTACTACAACACACTGGATGCATATAAGGTGCAAGGTGATGTTGCCACTCCTGCTCCAAGTGTACAACCAATAGAGGAACAAGATGACCTGCCGTTCTAAGACCGTTTATCTCAGAGGAGAGCAAACACTAACAGAATGGATGAGAAGTGAGCTTAAAGACAAGCTAAACAGCAGAAACAGGGCTGTACACATGGCAGAGGATATTGGTGTAGTGAACGCAACACTGCACCGCTTCCTTCAAGGTGGTGAGGCACGAGGTAAGTTCTATGATAAGGTGTTTAATTACTTGTTGAAATGACCAGACAGGGGAGTGTAACAGCTCCCCTTTGTCATATACAAAACTTTAACTATATTTACACCATGATAATCACATACCTATCTCCATTAGTAGTCTCATGGTGGTTTACACACTTTGAGCCAACCCAGAATGCACTTGACAAACTGATACTGCCAGACTGGCTACACACAGCACTTGGTTGCTGGAAGTGCCTGTCCTTCTGGTCAGCATTAGTCTACTCACAATCAATCACTGTAGCCTGTGCTACTTCACTCACAGCAGTATGCTTGAACAAGCTGATATACAACTCATAGAGACCATCATCAACTTGCCAGAAGAGCAGATCATGACTAAGAGGTCATTGACTCAGCTCAGAACAGTCAAGCACAATGCAACAGGAGTGAGAGACAATGAGTGCTTCTGCTCTGGAGTACGTAGGAAGGTGTGGTATAAAGACTTCTTAACCTGGTATGAAACCACTACTTGACCAATATATCAACCATCACTATGATGAGGTGCTCAAATATACTAAGCACTTCCTCAAGCGACTCAACATCCCAACCTCAATAGATGCAGATGCCGTCATCAACAATGCCTACCTTCACTGCATCAAGGTCCACCTACCAGACATGACCCAAGATAAGGCAAAGAGCTACCTGCTGAACACCATCAAGTATGAGTTGATCTGGACTCAAGGCTCAAGGACAAAGAAGGATGACATCTACAGGTCACAGGAGTACCTAAGTGATTGCCTGGATGACCCTACAGAGATGGAGCACAAGATAAGACTTGAGAATGAACACAACTTCAAGAAGGCAATGGTTGAGATATACAGGAGCTCATTGGATGATAGGATAAAAAAGATTATATTTGAAGCATACTATGACAAAGGTCACTCAACCCAGACTGCACTTGCTCAGTACTTTGACATCAACAGTACATCTGCATACTTTCTGATACGTGAAATAAAACAAAATATAAAACAAATACAATATAGGTATGAAGAGTGTTGACATCATAGGGCTAATTACTTACATCCTCGCTTGGGGTGTGGTGCTCGCACTGTTCAATGAAAATATGTACCTGCTGTTTAAATTTGCAGGTGCTACATTAGGAGCTTATCTAATATTTATTATAATACAACAGAATGAACTACAAAATTAAAGAAGAGTGGATGAACAAGACTATTAAAGTCTATAGTAAGCACACAGGAACAAGAGCAATGTCAACATCTAAGATTGATATGACAAAGGTAGACTACTACATCAGCATAGGTCTCAAACATATCTTTGAAGAGGTGGTAACTGCTACTGCACCAGAGGTTGTTGTCATAGAGTACAAGGCTGTAGAAGGACCAATACCAGAGTCAACTCCTAAGCCTAAGAAGAAACGCAAACCAAAGACTGATGCACCTGCTGACTAAGTACTTTGCATCTCTGGCAGAAGAGTCATACACTGACTACCCTCAACAAGCTACTGAGAATGCTAAGGTAGCACTCAGATGGGCTGATGATAATGGGTGGGGGTCATGTGGCACTCCTGTTGGTAAGGCAAGAGCTAACCAGTTAGCAAACAAAGAACCAATAACAAGAGACACCATTGCAAGGATGGCAGCATTTGAACGACAAAGACAAAACTCAGACAAAGAACTGGGGGATGGATGTGGCAGACTCATGTGGCTCGCATGGGGTGGTGATGAAGGAGTGGAATGGGCACAACGTAAACTTAAACAGATAGATGATGCCAAGGCATAAGAACATAGAAACACCAGAGGCAATGTGGGAGTTATTTGATAGGTACAGAGAATGGACCAAGAACAACCCACGTTATCAATACTCACTTTCTAATAAGACAGGTGAGGCTACTGCTATACCACTTGAGAGACCAATGACTCAAGTAGGATTTAGATGCTTTGCCTCTGAAAGTGGGAGCTCAGTACAAGATTACTTCGCTAATACAGAGGGTAGATATTCAGCATTCACGACAATCTGTACACGCATAGAGGAAGCAATCAGACAAGATCAGATTGAGGGTGGGATGACAGGGCAGTACAATGCCTCCATCACTCAACGACTAAATAATCTCACTGAGAGAGTTGACACCACCACAATGGGTCAAGCCATCAATGAGATAAAGGTTACTATTATTAAGTAATAGAGCTATAAAATAATTCTTACTATACTACTAATAGAGTGGTATAGTCCAACTATTGCACACTATGGAGATACGGAGCACAGTAATATTTGAGAGGAACTTTGAAGCCCTCAACAGTCCAGAGCATAGATTCATTATCAATGAGGGTGGCTCAAGGTCATCCAAGACCTACAGCCTATGCCAGCTGATAATAGTCTACTGCCTGCAGAACAGAGGCAAGGTGGTCAGCATCATCCGCAAGACCTTCCCTGCACTGAGAGCAACAGTCATGAGAGACTTCTTAGAGATCATGAAGGACTTAGATATCTATGAGGTTGCCAAGCACAATAAGAGTGAGCACATCTACTCCTTTGACAATGGATCCATAGTGGAGTTCTTCTCAGTAGATGATGAGCAAAAGATAAGAGGTAGGAAGAGAGACATAGCCTGGTGCAATGAAGCCAATGAGCTGTACTATGATGACTTCACTCAGCTCAACATGAGGACAGAGAGCAAGCTAATCTTTGACTACAACCCCAGTGAGAGTAACTCATGGCTGTATGAACTACCAGTAGAGGACAGCATCCTCATCAAGTCAACCTACAGAGACAACCCCTTCCTACCAGATAGCATCAAGAGACAGATAGAGGACTTGAAGAGAACAGATGAAGCACAGTACCAGATATATGCCTTAGGTGAGAAAGCTATCAGCAAGAGCAACATCTACTCTAACTGGTCCTTTGTCAAGCACCGCCCTGCTAAGTTCACTGACTATGTCTATGGGCTTGACTTCGGGTACAACCACCCCACTGCACTGATACGGGTGTACTGGAGAGACAAGGACATCTACATTGAGCCTGTGATCTATGAGAGCTACTTGACCACCACTGACCTCATTGCAAGGATGGACCAACTCGGCATAGAGAAGAGCATCAACATACTGGCTGACTACTCAAGACCTGAGACCATTGCTGAGATAGATAGGGCAGGGTATTACATTGAGAATGCCAACAAGGTGGTGAAGAAGGGTATAGACAACATCAAGACCTTTGGTGTGTTCTGTGAGGAGCACCCTGCACTCAAGAAGGAATATGAGAACTACAAGTGGAAGAAGATAGGTGACCAGATAACAGATGAACCAGTCAAGCTGTGGGATGATGCCATGGATGCCATAAGGTATGCATCTACCTACATCAAGCAGGAGTACTACACTGATGACAGTTACCTTGCCTTCTAACAGGATTTAATACAAGATACAATATAGGTATGGCAACAACAATCATAGCACAGCCTCAAGACTTCACTCCTGCATACAATGAGTGCAAGTTCATTGTGGACTCAACCAATGTAAACAATCCAGGATTCAGATACATCTTTGAGGTGTTTGAAGAGGGTACTGCAACAAGGATAGGATACTACAAGGCACTGCCAACTTATGGCACTGGCTATGGTGAGCAGGACTTAAGTAAGTTACTGAGCAACATGGTGAGCTTTGACTTCAACCCTACAGTGACTACCTTCTATGATGCTGCCAACTCATACTACAACTATGATGTTAAGATAGGTGAAGAGTACATCTTTGACCTAAGCTACACAGCCTCATTGGTTGACAATGGTGGGAGTGTACGTATCACAGCAACTCATCCCTTTGTGGTTGGTGACCAGGTGAACATCACACAGGATGACTTAGGTGTTGCCAACCCTGGAGTAGAAGGACTGCATACAGTGACTGCCATCACAGGCACAACTGACTTCACCATCAATGCACTATGGAGTGAGGTGACAGATGCAACCATCAACGGCACAGTGAAGTATGCTGACAACCGTAAGACAGTTGACCTTGACATCATCAGCACCCTTGACAAGTATGTGTTCAATGGTGTGCAACCTTGGCTTGAGATGCCGTACTGGGATGAGACAGACTATGAGCTTGATGGTGCAACTAAGTCATGGTTGACAGACCAACCTACAACCTTCAACTGCACCCTTGGTCAAGACTTATGGCTGAACGCTAAGGATGTGACAACAGTGGTGATCAACAAGAGGGTGTACTTTGAGAATGACAATGGTGATATATTCTACAAGGCTATTGCTGGAGATGACTTCATCAAGGGTGTGGCAGTTGGTCCTAACAACTATGGCTCACTGACAGTAGTAAGTGGCACAGCTCCACTTGTTAAGCCAGCAACACTGAGCTATCAAGTATGGTATAGTGATGGAGCGTTCAACCCTGTGCAGTCAGTTAAGTACAAGGTAACAATAGATAGGAGGGTGTTAATCTCTGAGAGTCATATTGTGTTCTTGGATAGATTAGGCTCATGGAGTAGCTTTGCCTTCCAGCTCAAGAGCTATGAGAAGCTTGCCATCAAGAGAGAGACATACAACAAGGATGTACCTGGTAGTGTGGTTGACTCACAGTGGCAGTATGGAAGTTATGAACAAGGCAATGTTAACTTCAACACTCAGGTGAGTAAGACCATTGACCTCAACACTAACTGGATGAGTGAGAGTGCCGGTGTATACTTCCAACAGTTGCTCACCTCACCACAGACCTACATCAAGAACGTGGTGTATCACGTCACAGAGGAAGGTGAACCACTATATGATGAGAATGGATGTATCTTGCACGTGCCAGAGAGTACTGAGTATGTGAGCTGTAATGTTATGAACAACAGCTTTGACATACAGAGAGAGAGGAACAAGCACTTGATAAGACAACAGCTACAAGTTAGGTTATCAAACAACGACATGATCAATGGTTAAGATAGTACTATCAACAGGGGTGCTTGATGTTGCTGAGACATTGTCACTACCTATCACCTTCAACATTGGTGACATCAGAGACCTGTCAGCTCGCAAGGGTACATTCTCAAAGACTGTCACTCTGGAAGGAACTAAGAACAACAATGAGTTACTTGGTCACTACTATGATGTGAACATCCAAGCAGGTACCTTCAACATCAATGCCTTGACTAAGTGCCAGGTGATACAGAACGGTGTGCCAATCTTAGATGAGGCACTACTACAGTTGGTGAGTGTGAACAAGGTGCAGAGCAACAACAGCTATGAGGATGAGGTGACATACAGTATATTGATCAAGGATAGCAGGGCTGAGTTCTTCACAGCCATCACGAATGCTAACTTGACTGACTTAGATTTTAGTGACCTTGACCATGCCTTTGACTCTGGTGCTATAGTTGCCTCCTTCAACAACACTGTGACTGATGGGTACAAGTACTTGATGCCATACAATGAGACTAATGAGTACAATGCCAATGACTTCAAGCCTGCCATATATGCCAAGACCTACTGGGATAGGATATTCGCTGTGGCTGGCTTCACGTACACTTGGGATGAGATAGGCTCAGCACACTTTGATAAGTTGGTGATACCTTACAATGGTGATACCAATGACCAGAACTATGAGGATTACAAGGTTGAGGCAACCAACACATGGACCACAACCAATGTGCAGGCAGTAGGTCAGAACGTAACCTTTGATGAAGCCATTGACTCGGGATGGAGTGAGGTGATAGATACACAATCTTTGTTTGACCCTACACTTGGAGAGTACTCATCACCTATCAGCACAAGTGCTATAGCGGGTGAGCACTATGTGTACAGCTTGACAATAGGAGGTACTATCTCACTTGACAATAGTAGTGGTGGTACAGCTACCTTGTTGCAACCAACATTCATAGGTAACTCATTCAACAGATACAGACCTTATGCTGTAGTGAATATTGCAGGTCAACAGAATGCTGTTGTCTTTGGTACATCTCAAACAGTTTACTCTGGCACAGTGCCAACAGGTAGCACAACAATACTAAGTTTTGCTGAGACGTTATCTATACCTGCTGTTACAAACGATCCATTTAACTTAGCTATAGATGCATCAGATATACAGGTGCTTTATGTAGGTGTTCAAATCACAACCTTTGGAGATGCAGCACTATCATATCAAGCACAGAGCCAAGGAGTGTGGAGGCTTGCCAGTAGCTTACTAACTCCTGCAGCCGTCAACGTCATCCTTGACTTGACCTCCATCAACATGGTGATCTTGCCAAGCAACAACATACAGGTGACTGGTAGCACGCTGACCATGAACCAATATGTGCCAGTAGAGATCAAGCAGTCAGACTTCGTGAAGGGCATCCTACAGATGTATAACCTTTATGTGGAGCAGGACATTGACAACCCATACAACCTTGTGTTGAGACATAGGGATGAGTACTATGACTCAGGTGCTGAGAAGGACTGGTCAAGCAAGTTAGCTAAGGACAGAGGTCAGGACTTGGTGTTCCTTCCAGACTTGACTAAGAAGAAGCTCAAGCTAACCTATGCACCAGATGAGGATGAGTACAACAAGATATACACACAGCTGACTGGTGAGATATACGGTCAGATAGAATATACATTTGACAATGAATATGTTAAGGACGTGGATGTTAAGGAGCTATTGTTCTCCCCTACTCCAGTTTACTATACACCATTTGGGGCTTATGTTCCAGCCATGATAGGCTCAGCACCCAACACTAACATCCGCATCTTGTATGATGGTGGTGAGCAGGTGTGTGGACCGTTTGACATAGTAGACTTTGGCACAACTGGTGAGTACAGTGTGACTACATATCCAATGCTTGGTCACTTCAACAATGCCTTAACTCCAACCTTTGACATTAACTTTGGGACCAATGACTTCTACTTCTACCAGACTGAGTCACTGACAGCCAACAACCTTTACAACTTGTACTGGAGAAGGACAGTCAATCAGATAAACGTAGGTAAGATGTTGGTGGCTATGTTTGACCTTAATGAGGTTGACATCCAGTCACTCAAGCTCAATGATAAGATATACATTGATAACTCATGGTGGAACATCAACAAGATAGCTGACTACAACGCTAACAACAACCAGCTGACTAAGGTGGAGTTGATAAGCATAGATACAGAGATTGACCTTGTATCCTTCCAGACTGGCATAGGCAGACCGATAGGTGATACCATCACAGCTGTTGGTGTTGACTCAATACTACGTACTATGAGTATGAACAACAACGTGATCATGCCTGGTGCAGATGCCTTGGTGTTTGGTAAGGGCAACGTGGTGACGGCTGGTACTAAGGGTGTGTTGATTGGTGACGGTCAAGTGCTTGAAGAGGATGGTATGGTGGTGAGTAACTTGACTGTGACTGGTAGCATCAATGGTGCTGTGGTGGTGAACAGTGCTAAGTACATTGCAACCATCAGTCAAGCAGGAACGGCTGCACCTGTAGTGACTGTACTTGAGAATACAATAGGAGATATTGTGTGGACCAGGTTTGCAGTTGGTAGCTATTTAGGTACTTTAACAGGAGCGTTCCCTGACCAAGATAAAACATATTTAATAGTAGGTAAGTCAAATCAAAACTTCTTTGATTTATATCGAGCAAATTCAGATGAATTATATTTGTTATCCTCTGACCCATTAAATGTACTAAGTGATAATTTACTTGTAAGCACAACAATAGAAATAAGAACATACTAACATGAATGAAGTAGACATACCCTTAAAGATAACTGGCATAGGTGCCATGAAGGCTGAGTTGAGAGAACTCAAAGGAGCCATTGCCGATGCCACAGACCCTGCTGCAATAGTTGCACTGAGTCAAAGGGCAGGTGAGCTCAAGGACAGGATAGGTGATGCTAATGCAGCGGTCAATGTCTTTGCATCTGGCAGTAAGTTTGAACAGGTGAGTAATGGTATAGGTGGCATCAAGGACTCATTGATGAGCTTAGACTTTGAAGAGGCTAATGAGAAAGCTAAGACCTTTGCCCTGTCCTTAGGTAAGCTCAACCCTGCTGATATAGCAAAGAGTATGAAGGGATTGGTGGGTACTGTCACTACTGTTGGTGGTGCCTTTGTGAAGTTAGGGATGACCATCTTAGCTAACCCTTTATTTATACTCATAGCGGTAATCACTGCCATAGTGGTAGCCATTGGTTTCTTCCTCAAAAAGATAGGAGTACTTGATGCAATATTCAAGGCTATCATGGGACCTATCAACGCGGTGATACAAGGCTTTAAGGACTTGACTGACTGGATGGGATTGACAGACAATGCAGCAGAAGAGAATGCAGAAGCTGTGAAGGAGGCAAGTGCAAAGAACATTAAGAACATACAGGAACAAGGTAAGGCAAGAGAAGACTTGTACAACCTAACTAAGGACATGAGTAATGCTGAGATAGAGGCATTAGAGAAACAGTTAGGTATAGAGATCAACCAGAATGAATCTATCTATGACATCAAGCAACAGACCATGGAGCAGACTCATGCTCAGAACCAAGCTGAGATGGATGCCTTATCACTTAAGGAAGAGCTGTCAGAAGAGGATGTAAAAAGAATGGATGAGTTGTTCAATGCACAAGTACAGCTTAACAGAGATATGCTTGCTAATGATATAGCAAGGATACAAGCTAAGCAGAAGTTAGAGGCTGACCTTGACAAACAGATTGAGATGCTACAGGCTAAGCAAATCAAGGGTGAGTCTGAGCGTGCTAAGGCAATGCTTGACATCCAAAAGAAAGAGGCATTGTCTAAGGTTGAGCAACAAATTAAAGATGCTGAGCTTACAGGTGATACTGCTTTACTTGCTAAGGCTCTAAAATTAAAAGGACTTATCATTGAGGACTTCAAACGGCAGGAGCTTGAGATCACTAACAAAGGTAATGCAGGGATAGCTAAGTCAAACACATCAGCTATTACTAAAAGTACTCAAGAGACTAAGACTGCTGAGGCTAAGAAGTTAGAAAAAATGCGTAAGGATGGTGAGAATGCAATACTATTATTACAAACAAACAAAGCATCAGAAGAAGAGATACAAGCGGAAAGACTTAAGCAACTTGATGCTGAGTTAACCTATGTCAAAACTCATAAGGCAAAACTTTACAAGGCAACGGTTGACCAGAATAATGCTATTCTTAAATTACAGAAATCTATCAATGATATCAATGATAAAGAAGCAGCAGAGAAAGAGAAAGAAGACAATGCTGATGCCCTTGCAAGACTTGAACGTGCTGTAGTGAATGCAGAGGCAGAAGGTAATGCCGTATTAATAGCTCAAAAGAATTTATTAACTGAGCAGAGCAGACAGAAAATGCTATTGTTAGAGGTGGGATCTGATGAGGCTTTATTACTTGCTGACCAGACTGCCAAAGGACTGGCTGATATTGATAAGCAGATTGTCATTAGTGATAAAGAGAAGACCCTTAAGATACTTGCAGCTGCACAATTATTACAGGAGACTAAGTTATCTAATGCAGCATTTGAACTGGAGAGGTTTAAGGGTACTAATGATGAGCAGATTGCACAACAGGAAGCCTTCCTCACAACTACTTTAAAAACATTAGATACTCAAAGGATAGCTGAGCTTGCAGCACTTAACTTATCAAAAGAAGAGGAGGCAGCTATTAAGGAGAAATTTAGACAAGCTGAGATAGTTGCTACAGAAGCCAAGACTGCTAAGTTAGAAGAGATTGAGAAAACGTCACAGGAGAAACTTAATGCCAACATTGAGGCAGGCTTCCAACTTACTACAACGGCAATGTCATCTATTGCATCCTTGCAAGACATCAGCACTAAGAAGAAGCTTAAAGGTGTAAAACAAGGTAGCAAGGAAGAAGAGAAAATACTCAAGCAACAATTTGAGCAACAGAAAAAAATGCAGTTAGCAATGGCAGTTATCAATGGAGCTCAAGCCATTGTTTCAATTATTGCACAGATGCCTAAGTTTGACGGTGGCTTTGCTACGGCAGCAGCTATTGCTGGCTCAGTGATTGCAACAGCAACAAGTTTAGCAACTATTGCAAGTACATCCTTTGAGGGTGGTGGCACTGCACCAGATGTGGCAGATACTAACAGCTTAACAGGTGGAGGAACAGGTGGCATGGCAACACCATCAGCTTCATTGTTTGGTAGCAACAACAACTTGAACAACGTAGGCAACCCTAATGGAGAGCAAGGAGGTCAAAACATCACAGTAAATGCTATAGTGAGTGAGACCCAAGTAACAGAAGTACAGAATAGAGTAAACAGAATACAACGCAACGCAGAATTATGACAAGTTATCAAGCACTAATCAACCACCTTGAAGCCTTCTACACTGACCATCTACAGGTTAAAAAAGTAGGGAGTGACTTCACAGAGCAATTACCTAACTTCGCTACTAAGGATGAGAAGTATCCTCTGGTGTTCATAGCTCCAGTCTTTGCATCTCCTACCACCAACACCAACACGATCAGCTTGGAGATATATTGCTTTGACATTATCCAGAAGGATAGAGCTAACATCACAGTGATACTGTCTGACTGCCATCAGATACTTGTTGACTTGGTCAATCAGTTCACATTCAGCACTGACTACTCATTTGACATCTTAGGAACACCATCTTTGACTCCATTGAACAACCAGTTGCTTGACTATGCAGCAGGATGGTTGATGACATTGGATGTTGACATGAGTAACTGGACAGATTGCCAGATACCACTTATAACTAATTTACCAGAGTAATACAATATAGGTATGGCAACCAGACAAAAGATATCACAGATGACCCCTAAGGGGGCTGACCTTGAGGCAACAGACTTACTTGAGGTAAGTGTAGTGACTGGCACAGGATATGGTACTTACTCTATCACAGGGCAGGAGATCATTAACGCTGCTGTAGGTAGTGCAGTCACTGATGTAACTGGCACACTTCCTATCTCATCAAGTGGTGGCACTACTCCAGTGATTAGTATTGCTGATGCTGTGGCAGATGGCACTACTAAGGGAGCACCTTCCTTCACAGCCTCTGACTTCAACGCAACAGCTGGTAACATCTCTATAGACTACACCAATGGACAAGCGGCAAGTGGTTCTGATAAGGGCTTCCTAACATCAGCTGACTGGACCACGTTCAACAACAAGGCATCATACACACCAAGAGTACAGACAGTTGCAAGTGCGGCAACAGTTACACCAATAAGCACCAATGACTTAGTGACTATCACAGCACAGGCGGCAGCCTTGGCACTTGCTAACCCTACAGGTACTTGGGATGAAGGGCAACCGTTGATGATACGTATCAAGGACAACGGCACTGCAAGAGCTATCACATACGGTACTGACTATAGAGCAATAGGTATAACGCTACCAACAACAACTGTACTGAGTAAGACTACCTACATAGGTTTAATTTATAACTCAACAGATACTAAGTGGGATGCAATAGGAGTAACAACACAGGCATAAGATGAGATACTATCCATTGATATCTATAATGCCAAAGGCTTCAACAGCTTTATTGCTTGACACATATACAGGTGCTTCGGTAGCTTATTCTTTACGTAAACTTAGAACAGCTTATGCAGGTAGTGCAATAAGAGTTAGGAGAACAGATTTAGCAGAGCAAGATATTGGATTTGTTAGCAATCAATTAGATACGGCTTCTTTGCTTACATTTTGTGGTGTTGGAGATGGGTTTGTAACTACATGGTATGATCAAAGTGGGAACGCAAGAAATGCTACTAATGCAACAGCATTGAATCAACCAAAAATTGTAAATGCTGGAGCTTTAATAGAACAAAATTCTAAACCAAGTATTCTTTTTGATGGCAGCACAAACAGATTAGGAACAGCATATACATTAACATATCCATTCAGTATGTTTGTAACAGCTAAGCGACTATCTACAGGTGCTCAAGGACTTGTTGCAACACAGAGAGTTGGTAGTATTACAGCTGGTAATTTTGTTTTTTTCACAGAAAGCTCATTTTTAAAATTAAGACACCCTGTTGTTATTGATGCAACTATTGCGGATACAGCTAATTTATTCTTAGGTTATTCAGGTAGAGTTGGTAATATTGGGTATGTTGGTATTAATAACAGTGCTTTGAATAATTCAGCTACATTAACAGTTACTCAATATAGTCAAAATATAAGCATTGGAGGCGCTTTTACTACTATATCACCGTTTAGATTGTGGAATGGTTACATAAGCGAATCAGTTATTTATGCAAGTGATAACTCAAGTAACAGAACACCAATTGAAACAGAAATTAATTCATTTTATACAATATACTAATGTTAGGCTATCAATATTTTATAGAACAAGAAGCCATAAATGCACGTAAGGAATGCGCTGATTATTATGGATTGCCAAGTTCACCAGATAATGAAACTATTTATTGGGTAGATTATAATTATTCAGAACTTGAATTTTGGTTTATAATTTTTGATGAATCAATAAGAATTATTTTAGGAGAACCAACTAATTTTAAAATATAATGGCACGCTACGCAAACACTGGAGAGTTTAATGTCCTTTATCCTACAAGGAGAAGGATGGCTACTATACTGAAACGTATTGTAAGGAATGATGTTGTGGATGGTCAAGGTACTTTGGTGGAGTCCATCAGAATCAATGCTAAGATCACAGGCTTTGAGAAACTTGAGATACAAATCATAGCCATGTACTACTTTATTTTCCTTAACAATGGAGCATACTTATGGAACAATGGTATAATTACACCACGTGACTATGTTGCACAGTTCACAGATGAGCTTAACTCTGCAGGCATCACTGCTGAGATATACTCACAGTACACTGAGTGGTTAACTAAGAGGTATCCTATACTACAAGTTGCTGAGATACTTGAGAAGAACCAAAGAATAACATATACCTTTGAGGCAATAGAACCACCTGCTGGGTTCAAGGTAGGCTATCCATTAGACGTTTAACTCCTTCTTCATACCTAACATATTAAAGGTCATAATTAGTGATAGGTTGGTCACTTCATTGAACTTAGTTAGATCCTCATTGCATAGGCTGTAGATTAGTCTCTCCCACCCCCACTTCTTCTCACTCTTTTTTAGTGCCATCTCCTTTGCCTCATCAGATGTTGCAGGACGTTCATCCTCATCCTCATCACTGCCATCATCATCTGTGAACAGGTTGGCATAGGTGGTCATGAATGAGTCTCTGTATGCAAGGTACTCTGGTAGGATACCATAGACATCATTGATACACACCTCATCAAACAGGCTACACCTTAGGCTTGGCTTGAACTCATACGGCTCCCACACTGTCTCACCCCAATCATTGGTCATCACCTTGCGGTAGATGATAGATGCAATGTGACCAACGTGCTGGTTGTAGTCAACTGAGAAGTAGTGCTCAAGGTCAATGAACTCACCAACAGTCAAGGTGTTTAATGGCTTGTAGTGATACTCACCTATCACGTGCTTGTAGTTCTTAGATGGCTCAGAGTTGATGAAGGTAATATCTTTGAGCATATCACTCACCTCACTTATGTCAAGGTCCTCTAAGTCATCAGAGGGTATGTCAGCCAGGGCAGCAAGTATCTCTATCTCCCTGGTGAACACTTCCTCAATAGCATACAGCTCTCTAATCTCTTTGAACTGCAGTACATCTATCTCACTCCACGACTTGGGCAGGTTCATCCTTTGGCATTTCCTTAGACAACTTAAGACCTATCTCAACCAAGTAAGGAACAGCAAGTTCTGCCTTGAGCTCTCTTATTATCTTTGCCTTGAGCTTGATGTGTGCATCTGTGTAGTGCTCAGTCTTGGTGAGGTCAGTACGCTTGAACAGGATGGCTAACATCTCTGAGATGTATCCCTTATGTCTTGAGTGCATCACCTTCTCAATGTGCTTAGTATCTCTTACTGTCAGCTTGAACTTCTCATCAAAGGCGGTATAAGTGTAGTTCATGTGCTCAAATGAGGACTGTAGCTCTGGCTTCCCACTAATGTTATTGAACTCCTTAACACATTGCTTGAACTCTTCAATAGATACATCCTCCCAGTCAGCCTCTGGCACACCTAAAAGTGCAAAGACATCAATGTGCTTCTCAATAGCATCCAGTTCTTGATTAGCATGGATTGTAGTGACTTCTTCAAACTGTTGCACCGTCAACTCAGTCAGTTGATTGGGTACTTCCTTTCCTAAAATTGTTACCATAAATATTAATTTTTAACAAATATAATACTTTTTACAATATAGGGTATGGATAGACCAGTTTACAAGATCACTATTGATGAAGCCTACTCTGATGGAGAGGACTTAGGGGTTGAGATGATTGCCTTTACTGCCAAGCCTGCTATCAAGGTTAAAGGTATGGCATTCAATTCTCATATTGCTATGACATTCAGTGATGATGTTAAGATGCGGATAGTTGCTCCTGCTATGATACCAATGAACATCTACAGAAAGGATGAGGATGGTGAAGAGTATGATGTACAATTCTCAGCAGAAGTGATTGAGGCTATACACGCTAAGTTCATGCTTAACCTTAGCAACAAGAACATCTTTAACCTTGAGCATGATACAGAGGAGAAAGTCCCTGCATACATCCTTGAGGCTTGGATAGTGGACAGTCCCACTACTGACAAAGCATTCACAACATACGGCATTGAGGTACCTAAGGGAACATTGATGTTGACAAGCCAAGTTACCGATAGAGAATACTATGATAAGCTGGTTGAGTCTGGTCAAGTAGGGTACTCCATTGAGGGATTCTTAGGCATGAAATTATCGGAACAATTAAAACTAAATACAATGAAGTTACCAGATGGAGAACACATGATTGAGGATAAAATCTACGTTGTTAAAGACGGAGAAGTTATTGAGATCAAAGACGTACCTGCACCAGCAGAGGAAGAAATGGCTGCTGATCCTGTGGCAGAAGAAGAAGCTGAAGTTGCAGCAGAAAATCCAGAGGCTGAGGCTGAGGATGCTGAGGCTGATGCACCAGTACAGGAGGAGATGGCTATTGACCCAGCGGTTGATACAGAAGCTATCCTTGCTATCGTAGCACCAATGCTTGAGGAGCACATGAATGCAGTGATTAGAATGATTGCTGACTTAAAGAACCAACTTGAGGAAAGTCTTGCTGTTGAGACTGAAACAGAAACAGAGAATGTGGAGTTGTCTTCACATGAGAAATTTAAAGAATTCGTAAAATTTTCAAAAACCAAATAACATGAACCGTAACCTAAAATTCAATTTAGATATTGAAACAAACGCGCTATTAGCTGCGAACCCAGAGGAGTTTTATTCTAAGGCTTATTTATCAAGCCCAGATATTCCTAACAACTTCCGTACTTTACCAGGTGTAAAGTCAAAAACCAAATTAGCCAATGTAGTCTTTGGTCAAGTGTTGCAAGCATATAACTGTGCCTTCTCACCAAGTACTGACTTATTAGATGCTATTGATATTGATGTATGTTCATTGTCTGCAATGGCTGAGCTTTGCCAATTCGATTTAGAGCAATCATTTTTAGCTTTGCAAATGACAAAAGGTTCTAATGGTGACTTCACTGTTGCATCTTTCATGGCATACTACTGGAATGAGATGGCTATGACTATTGGTCAAGATATTGAGTTGTTGAGATGGCAAGGTGATACCACTGGTGGTGATCCATTGTTAGAGTTGTGTGATGGCTACTTAGTTAAGATGTGTGCTGATGGTGATATCGTTGGTTTATACAATGGAGCAATCACTTCTGGTAATGTTATCGCTGAAATGGAAGCTATTGTTTTAGCTGCTCCTTCTGCAATAGTTAGACGCAAAGCTGACTTAAGAATGTATGTTTCAACAAACGTAGCTAATGCTTATGAGCTTGCTGCTGCAAGTGGTAACACTCAAACTTATGTTACTTTACCATTAGGATTGACTTTCTTAGGTATCAATGTAGTGACTTGTGAAGGTATGCCAGACAACACAATAGTGTTGACATTGAAAAATAACCTTATCTATTCATTTGATGCAGAAGGTGATTCAAAAGCATTGAGAGCAATTAACTTATCTGATTCTATTGCTGAGCCTGTATTAAGAACTCGTGCTAACATGAAAGTAGGTTTCCATTACACAAACCCTGCTGAGATTGTTTTGTATAATGTATGCTTTGACTAAAAAAATATAAGGGGGGTAGTAAGTGCCTCCCTATTTTATAACATTTAAAAAATATAATTATGAGCTGTGAAGCATTAATTGCCATAACAAAAAGCTGTGACAACAACAGCGGTGGCATCAAAAGAATTTATATCAATCTACAGGATAATGTAGACATGGATACATTGGCAGTAGTAGACGCAGCTGGAACACCTGCTGAGCAGTTTACTATTGGCACGCTTGACTTAGTAGTTGCAGCAGATCCATTCACTGAGTTTGAGTTCAGACGTAATACATCTGGATACACAGAAGAGAGCTCTATTGATTTAATCAATGGTTCAAGTTTTGTGACTCAAACTGTTAACCTAATGTTCCACAGAAGAGAGGCAGCTAAGTCTAATGCAATCAAGGTACTTGGTTCTGGACAGCAGTACTTATCTGCTGTAGTTGAAGATCAGAACGGCATCCTTTGGTTCTTCCCATTCTTGCAGTTGACTGCATCTGGAGAGGGCTCAGGAACAGCTCGTGCAGATGGCTCTAAGTACAGTGTAACATTGCTTGCTGAGAATGATCAGTTGGCATATGCAATGGAATCTACTGTGTTGACTGGTTTATTATAACCCTATCATATCTATAAATAGCCTCATCTCGGTGGGGCTTTTTTAATTATTATAAACACGTTGTACAATATAGGTATGATATATCTTGAGAAAGACACAGTCAACTTGTTTGTTCTGACCCTTACAGAGGTCACAACCATTCCAGACCCTTACTACTTGTTTGAGTTTGAGGATGAGTTCAACACCACACCCGACCCGATATACTGGGAAGGTACAGATACCTCTGCATACACCTCAAGATTTAACCTGTTTACAATAGATGAGCCTACAGATATTGACTTTGTGAAAGGTCAGTATAGATACAAGGTGTATCAAAGCTCAGTGCCTACCCTTGACCCTACTGGCTTGACCATGATAGAGGAGGGCAGGATGGTTGTAGCAGGTCCACAAATTAATTCAATATATGACTAATGGCATGGTATAGTAGATTCATTAACAACAAGCCACAAACTACAGAAGTAGTGGAAGGTTATCAATCATTCAGCACACCCTTTGGTAATGTGGGTAGTAATAACCTATCATTGCCGTATGTTAATGGCAGGCACCAGATAGCTGGATATATACCATTTGGAACTAACAACCTATTTCCAGAGCTACTCAACCAACTCTACTACACCTCACCACTACATGGTGCCATAGTGGACTTCAAGACCAATGCAATAGTTGGTGGTGGGTACACTCTTGAGACTGCTAAGATGACATCTGATGATAAGTTAAAGCTGTACACCTTTGAAAAAAAGATGAAGCTCAACAAGACCAGTAAGGCTATAGCTCAGCAGTTGATAGTACACCACAGAGTTTACTTTAAGTTATGTTACAATAAAAAAGGTGAGCTGTACAAGGTAGAGAATGTATCACCAGAGAAGGTAAGGGTATCCAGAGATAGGATAACTTACTTTATGTGTGATGACTGGTCATCCCGTATTGATGTGATACCTATTAAGAAGGCACACCCTACCAACACTGACCTTGAACAACTGTATGTTTATGAGATCATGACCTTAGGTCAGGAGTGGTATTCTTTGCCGCAATATACAAGTGCACTTAACTTTGCATTCCTATCTGGTGAGCTAAGCTACTTTGCTAAGAGTAACATCCAGAACAGTGTGTTCCCTTCCTTTGCTATGATGTTCCCTAAGAGACCACAGAGTGAAGAGGAGAAGCACATGATCAAGAATACCATTGATAGGTTGAAAGGTGCAGCTAATGCCGGGAAGGCTGTGGCATTCTTTGCTAACTCAGCTGACCAACTTCCAAAGATAGAGGCACTACCAGTCAACAACAATGATAAGCTCTTCCATGAAGCCTCTGCACTCAACACTGAGCAGATATGCTTCTCACATACCATTGACCCTATACTAATGGGTGTAAGGACCACAGGTTCACTTGGTGGTGGAGCTGACATCAAGCAGGCTTATGTTGTGTTTGAGAAGAATGTAGTGATGCCATTGAGAGACCAGGTGGAGGAGATAGTGAATGAGCTGTTGGCACTGGCTAAGATACCAAGCACTTATATGCTCAACAACTTCCAGATAATTAATGAGACCATAGTAGAGATAGAAGGAGATGCATCCAAGACAGCTGATGCCATCAACTCATTGAGTCCATTGGTAGCTACAAAAGTACTTAATGCAATGACTCCGAATGAGGTAAGAGCACTTGCATCCTTGCCTCCTATAGAAGGCGGTGACGTAATACCAACAGAAACACCTGCACTATGATATACTTTATAACAGAAACCTACCTTAAGACCAACACTCCTATCACAGCCAATGTGGATGTAACTGATGTTACTCCATACATAGCTACTCAGGCACAGCTTAGAGTGATGCCTATCTTAGGAACAACATACTACAACTATCTACTGGCCGCATACAATGCTCAGACCTTGACTGTAGATGAAGAGGCACTTGTTGCCTTCATTCAACCAGTCATTGCTTGGAGGTCAGCAGAGGATGCTATCTTTGGCTTGACATACCAACTTAAGAACAAAGGATTGCAGACTCAGTTTGGTGACTTCTCAGGCTCTGTGAGTCGTAGTGAGGTAGCATTTGGTATGGAGCACTATGCACAGAAGGCTTCCTTCTTTGAACAAAGATTGATTAGATACTTGATAGCTAACAAGGCATTGTATCCTGGGTTCACAGACCTTACTAACAGAGATACTGACCTAAGACCAATGATTGATGCTTGTGATTGTAATTGTGTAGGGCAGTGCCATAGTGGCTGTCCATGTGGGGGGATGAGAGAGAACGGATATAACAACTCAATACTGATATTGTAATGGCATTTAATGAGATAGCATTCACAGTGATCACAGTACTAATGTCAGTGATAGGATACTTCCTTAAAGCATTGCACAATGACCTTAAAACTGTGGTAGAGGAACAGAAGAAAATAATTGAGACTCAAGGAAGGCTCAAAGGTAAGATTGAACTGGTTGACAATGAGTCCAGGTTCAAGTATGAAGCCATTGAGAAAATGACTCAGCTTGAGATCAAGCACTTGGCAGAACAAATCAGCGAATTAACTCAGTCAGTAAAGAAATTAATTGAAGTACAACTAACAAGATGAGCATAGCACAAAGATGGTCCGCTCCTACTCCTAAGTTTTGGAAGAGAGTGCAGAAAATAGCAATCACAATAGGAGCTATTGCAGGCGTTATCGTGACTGCACCTATAACTTTACCTGTTGCAGTAGTAACGGTTGCATCCTACGCTATTACAGTGGGCACTGTGGCGGCTACATTATCACAATTAACAGTTGAGAACAATGAATCTAAGTAAGAATGTAACACTACAGGAGTTTGAGTCATCTCCTACAGCAACTGCCAAGGGCATTGTAAACAAAATGACTGTAGCTCAGATTGAATCTGCCAAGCTATTGTGTGAGAAAGTCTTTCAACCACTTAGAGACCACGTAGGAAAGCCTATCAAGTTAAATAGTGGCTTTCGTTCTCCTGCACTTAACAAGGCAATAGGTGGCAGTACAACGTCTCAACACTGCAAAGGTGAGGCAATGGACCTTGACTTGCATGATAAAGAGTTATTTATCTGGATAATTGATAACTTAGACTTTGATCAAGCTATCTTTGAGGCAGGAACAGCAACATCTGCTGCATGGTTTCACCTTAGCTACAAGAAAAAAGGTAACAGAAAGCAGGCATTAAGAATGCATAAAGGGAAATATTCACCATTTATAAGATAATCATGGCAAAGAAAGTAGGCAGACCTAAGAAAGTGGACCTCATCATTGAGACTAACAAGGCAGAGATTGAGTACCACAAAGATGGCACCAACCATGACCTTAAGTATGATGGAAAAAAAGTAGATGTGCACATCACAAAAGATGAGACAGGTACAAAAGTTGAAGTGCAATCTGAGAATAAGTTTCTCAAAGCTCTTGCAACCTTAGCCTCTAAATTCATAGTCAAAAGATTTAAAAAAAAATAGTACCTGCCTACTTACCATAAGAACAGTTAGCAGGTCACTCCTTCATATAGATTAGCTCACTTAGGTGGGCTTTCCTTATTTAGAATCATTATAAATTACAATTATTTTCAACAAATTGTTTATTATTATTTGCGTATATAGAAATTTTGAGTAGATTTGTAAGGTAATCAAAACAAAGCAACATGAAAAAGTTTATTAAAGAATGTGAAGAGTGCCAAGGTAACGGCAAAACCTACACCAATGGTACATGGGATAATGACCCTCAATATGATGTATCTTATGAATGCAAGTATTGTGAGGATGGCTATGTACAAGACAGCGAAGCACTCAATGAAGCTATTGAGGATGCTCAGTACATGATTGATGGTATGATCACCAGACTTAGAATGACATCAGACAACATCAAGATGAGTTCTAAGTATGAGATGCTACCAGACTTTACTGCCAGCTATAAAAACAGACTGCACACACAGGCACGTGCACTTGCAAGACTTGAGATGTACAAAGCTAACCTTCAAAACTTATAATCATGAATGAGAATCACAGAGCAATACTTGACACCCTAATCATGGGGTGTCTTATCGTAGCAGTCACTACTTTCCTTATTATCATAGGAGTAATAGGATGACAAACTTAGCAATAATCACAGGGTGGGATAGGTTCAATGAGAGCCTGTACTACCGTTACCTTAAAGCACTAAACAATGTGGACAGTACACTATCGAGTATACACTCAAGGAGCCTGGAGGAGAACCAGCAAGATAATAAAAGCAGACTCACAGCATCAAGCAAGGTTGAGAGCCGACATCTGGGAGAAGTTAATAATAAAAATAAATAGAATATGAAAAAGTATATAATACCAATTCCAATATACAATGGAACTCTTCATTTAGTTGATTGTAAAAATACTGAGGAAGCATTATGGGAAATTAAGGGTGGAGATTACAATGATGAAGGTGATAATACAGAGGCTTGTTTATTTTGGAATCATGAAAAAAATTCTGCAAACTGGTGGTTATGTATTGACCTTGAAGATTCTAAAATGGGTGTATTAGTTCATGAGTTATTTCATGCAACACACAGAATATTAGAGTATTTTGGTGTGGAGTTTACAAGTAAGAACCATGAACCATTTGCTTATCTAATGGAGTATTTATATAATGAGTGCGTTAAAATTAAATTGGAAAAATAACAGTCAGTGTGGTTCTGTATCTAATCACACATATAAATAAATATATGTATGTATACATTAAGAAAAATTAGTAAAAAGGGCAAGTATCAAATGAATATTTGCTTAGGAAAGGGTTACACCTTAACAACCAGAGAAAGTGAAAAAGAGTTTAAAGAGTATGAAGAACTGATGGGTGTGATTGATGAGAATGTTTTTGCTTTTATTAGTGGAGACTCAACTGGAGTATTGTCCTTAGTTAAAAGTCAGAAAAACTATATTATGACTGAGTCAGGAGCAACATTTGACAACTTAAATAAGTATGCTCATTGTTCAAATGAGGATGTTAAAACAACAACAGTAAAGAAAATATTAGGAAGCCAATTAACTGTAACATTCACCTGTAATGATCATGTACATGTGTATGATGAGAAAAGTGGAGTGTTACCAATGTCTCCGTATAAAACACACAGCTCAATAGAAGCTGCAGTTAAGTACTTAAAGGAAAATAGAAATGTTAGTAACCCTGAAATTATAATCAAATGAAAACAGCAGTAGAATGGCATAACTTGCCCTTTAAACCAATGACACCACCAAAAGTTGTTGGTGGATATAAATTAGGTAAACAAACAAGTAATAACCTCCAATTTACTATGACACATAAACCAATTTGGTTTCACAGACAAATGATGAGGATATGTTTTGGTTGGTATTGGTTTGACGTAAAATAAAAATAAGATGGAAATAATAAATGCAGGAATTGATAGATACCAAGTAGTAGGTTTAAAATCAAAAGATGTTTTTTTTGAAGGGACATGGTGTGAATGTCTTGAATATTATTATAATGAAACCTTTAAATCAGAATAGAATGAGCACAAAAGACAAAGCAACAGAAATCTATACCAGGTCAATCAGACTGCATGGATTTATAGAAGGCAAACAGGAGGCAATCAACTCAGCAACTGCTACCCATGCTCTCGCACCATTTGACCAACAGAAGTACTGGATGGAAGTAATCAAACTAATACAGAGCAAATGACAAGAACAATGACAACCTTAATACTGGCATACAATGCTATGTACTATGCAATAAAATACTCATGAAACATAAATTTAATTATAACTGGACACTCAAAGATGCAGTGTTTACAAAAGATAAGGGCAAAGTATTTAGTTGCTTTGCCTGTGGTGGTGGTTCTACAATGGGCTACAAATTAGCTGGCTTTGATGTTATTGGATGCAATGAGATTGATCCAAAAATGATTGAAGCATACAAAGCTAACCATAACCCAAAATATGCTTATTTAGAGCCAATACAAACCTTTAAATTAAGAACTGATTTACCTGATGAACTTTACAATTTAGATATTTTGGATGGTTCACCGCCTTGTAGTTCTTTTTCAATGGCAGGAAATAGGGAAAAAGATTGGGGCAAAGAAAAGGTATTTCGTGAAGGACAATCTGAACAAGTTCTTGATACATTGTTTTTTGATTTTATTGATCTTGCAAAAAAATTGCAGCCAAAAATTGTTGTTGCTGAAAATGTTGCTGGAATGATGATGGGAGAAGCTAAAGAATATGTGAAAAAAGTTTATGTTGAATTTCAAAACGCTGGTTACCAATTACGAATTGAACCGTATTTGTTGGATGCTTCAACAATGGGAGTTCCGCAAAAAAGAAGAAGGGTGTTTTTTGTAGCATTAAGAAATGATCTTGCTGGACAATTTATGGAACAGGTTGATATGTTTCAAGTTGCTCCAAAATTACAATTGAATTTTAATGAACCGGAAATTGTTTTTGGAAAAGTTAGGAGCGAATATGGAAAAGATTATTCAGAAACCGAAAGGGGTAAATTAATATTAAACGCAATTGAAAGTGACAAATCCATTTCAGATATTAATATGAGAATAAATAATATAAATTCAGGATTTAATTCTATGATTTTACACGATGAAGAAGTGCGTGGAACAATTACAGCTGGGGAAAAAGATTGGCGATTTTATGATAAAATGGGTTGTTCCGATTTGGATTATCAACTTTGTGGTAGTTATCCAAAAGACTATAATTTTATGACACAATCAAAAGAAGGGCCGAAATATATGATTGGGATGTCAGTACCTCCTATAATGACTGCTCAAATAGCAACCGAAATTTATAACCAATGGATAAGTAAAATTTAATAAAATGAGTGAAGAGGCAAAAATGGCACTGTTTACTTGTGTAGTAGCAGCAGTAGTAATGATTATAGGAATAATATACAATGATAGAAGAAATAATTGAACACATAAAAGAGCATGAACTGGCTAAGCCAAGCAGAGCAAGAGAGTATGTATACAGGAGAGCATTCATTTGTTACCTACTACGCAAAAAAGGATGGACTTATCAAAGGATAGGTGACCTGTTCAACAGGAAGCACGCTACCATCCTTCATGCCATAGGTGTACACAACCAGTTCATGCAACATAAGGACATAATCTACCTATCATACATCCAGATGGAGGTAGAACTGTTTGAGCCAGTGATTGAGGTGAAGAGATCCATCTATGATGACATCTTGAAGTGCAACAACACCACTGACTTGAAAATAATTAAGGAGATGATTGCTAATAATGAATATTATTAAGTAACTTAGCAACGCTTTTCCTGATTTGATTATCTGAAAGACCCTCCTCCTTGATTGGCTGGAGGGTTTTTTGTGTAAATTAGGTACACAAGTACACTTTTTTGCCCTATATACTATATGTATTTATTTTTTGATGATATTATATATTTTTATTTTTTTCAGAAACTACAAAAAAACAGTGAAAATGTGTACCAAAATTACTGAAAGCCTTGTAAACACTATATTTTTATAGGTACACTTTTAGGTACACTTTTTATTTTTAATAAATTAGTATCATATATAGAAATTATTATTAGATTTGCAAAGGGAGTTGTCGGAGGCATCCACATAAAAGGTTTACACTGTCCTTTCTCCCATTTTTATTTTTACAGTGTAGTTAAAACAGTTATATGATTGTATCAATTTTTAAGAAGGTAACAGATACTACCAACCCATTTAATAAGACAGCACTCTACTGCCTTGAACGTATTAGAGATGGTAAGTCAAAGGACTTAGTATTGCAAATCAGAGCACTCAGCAAAGAGGAACAGAGACCACTTAAGAATCAGCTCCCTGGTGTTTGTTTCAATGGCACATTTAAGAGCAGATCAATCAAAGGTATTGACAAAAGGTCAGGACTCATTGTGCTTGACTTTGATAATATGAGCCATCAAGCTGAGGCCGTTCAGTTCAAAGAACAGCTCATAACTAATGAGTATGTGTTCAGTGCATGGATATCACCCAGTGGAAAGGGTGTTAAGGCACTCATCAAGATACCTACTGATGGTGAGTTCAAAGGTTATTTTAATGCACTTTGTACTTACTTTGACTCAGACTACTGGGATAACTCTGGCAGTAACATTGATCGCTTCTGCTTTGAGTCATACGATCCAGACATCTACATCAACCAAGACTCTACTACATGGACTCAACTTGAAGAGCCAGAGATTGAAGAGATAGGCTCAATGGATGTAATGATACCTATCAAGTCAGATAATAGAATCATTGACAATCTACTCAAGTGGTGGGATAGGAAGTATGGCATGGTAGAAGGTTCTAAGAATAACAACCTGTTCAAGTTAGCTGCTGCATTCAATGACTTTGGCATCAACCAATCAGAATGTGAGAATGTAATACTTAAGTTTGATGAGGGAGGCAAAGAGATAGAGATACGTAAAATTGTAAAATCAGCCTATGCCAAGACTTCACAATTTGGCACCAGGTTCTTTGAGGATTCTGCATCTAAAATAAAGATAGAGAAACACATCAGAGCTGGTAAAAAGACAGCAGACATAATTAAGATACTTCCAGAGTTTAATCAAGATGAGGTTGATAAGTGTGTGGATGCCATCAAAGAGACTGGCAACATTGAGGACTTCTGGACATACACAAAGAGCAACAAGATACAGCTCAGCATCCATCAATATAAGTTTTGGCTACAGCAGAACAACTTTTTTAAA
>Ga0208975_1000212_pt1 | contig 31390 bp, 32 predicted proteins | sample GreLakmeER78MSRF_FD_187700 | JGI IMG/M metagenome (GOLD analysis project Ga0208975, IMG submission 187700) | Freshwater lentic microbial communities from great Laurentian Lakes, MI, USA - Great Lakes metaG ER78MSRF (SPAdes) | ecosystem: Environmental > Aquatic > Freshwater > Lake | place: Great...
AACTGTTGGAGCAGGTCAAAGAAACTCTTGGCGGCAAGCCAATTATGATTAACTCTGCGTTCCGCAGTAAGCAGGTCAATGATGCAGTTGGAAGTTCTGACAAGTCTCAGCATCGTAAGGGGTGCGCTTGTGACTTCCGTGTACCCGGCGTTACCCCCGATGAGGTAGTCCGTGCGGTGATTGCTGCGGGTTTACCCTATGACCAAATTATTCGAGAGTTTGACCGTTGGACACACATCAGTATCCCCAACACAGAAGACGCAGAACCAAGAGGGGTTGCGCTTATCATTGACAAAGCGGGTACTCGACCTTTTGCCTGATTCGTGGGAAAATGATCTATGCCATTACAAAAACTACAGTTCAGACCCGGTGTAAACAGAGAAGGCACTACCCTTGCCAACGAGGGTGGCTGGTTTGACTGCGACAAAATCCGTTTTCGCTCTGGTTATCCTGAGAAGATTGGTGGTTGGCAGGTTGATAATGGTATAGCCTCTACAGTAGAACCTGTTACAACGCTTGTAGCTACTAGTGGGCTTACCACTGCGGTTGTTCCGCCTAGCGGTGCGTTTTGGGGTATTGCCAAGGCCATGTGGAATTGGATTAACCTGACAGGCTATAACCTTTTGGCGGTGGGAACCAACCTCAAGTACTACATCCAAAACTCCAGTGGTGGTGCGTACAACGATGTAACACCCATCCGAGCAACAACCACAGGCGTAGCCAACGCTTTTACCACTACAAATACTTCAACGACTGTTACAGTTAATGACCCCGGACACGGGGCACAGATCAACGATTTTGTAAACATTTCTAGCGTATCTGGTACGGTCAATGGCATAACTGCCGCCAACTTAACTGGCGAGTTTCAAGTTCAGTCTGTTACCAACAATAACGCCTACACAATCACTGCAAAGGGTGCAGCAACATCTACTGGAACATCTGCTGCTACCGCCACATTTAATTACCAACTGACTACAGGTAACACCACATTTACTTTCGGTACAGGCTGGGGAGTGGGTGGTTGGGGTGGCTCTACTGGCCCTTCAGCCGCATCCGCTATAAACGGTGGAACGGCGGTTACTTCTAGTTCAACTACAGCAATTACGCTTGCGTCTGTTACGGGGTTTACTAACGGTGCAGCATCCATGACTGGCTCGACTATCTCAGCTACAGGTGTGTTGAATGTTGGAACGCTTGCCTCTGGGACTATCTACATTGGCATGGTGGTTACAGGCTCCGGAGTGCCAGCGGGTACCTATATTCTTTCCAACGTATCTGGTACGGGTACTGGGTCTATCTGGAACACCAACACAACCACTGCGGTGGCTTCCACAACGATCACAGGCAGCGGCGGGGTTGTCTTTATTGGCATTGAAGCTATTACATACACAACAGTTAGCGGAAGCACCCTTGCTGGAACTATTACTCGCGGCGTAGGAAACACCCCCACATCTGCCCACGCTGATGGTGAATTAGTTTCTCAGTTTGGCTCTACCGCAACAGGGTGGGGGTTAGCCGCACCAGAGGGTCTTGGCGTTGGCATCCAGATTCGTTTGTGGAGCCAATCTAACTACGGTGAAGACTTGGTGTTTAACCCCCGTGGCAGTGCTATGTACTACTGGGCTAACAACGGAAACCCAAACATTTTTGACCGTGGGCAGATTGTTAAGGCTGGTACGGCTATCGCTACTAAATATGGCTCGTTTACACCAGACGCTACATGCCCTGCAATGTCTAACTTCGTGCTGGTGTCCGACTCTTCGCGCTTTACTTTTGCTTTTGGGTGCAATGACCCAACGGGTGTATACGCAACTGTAGCCCAAGACCCAATGCAGATTCGCTGGTCTGACCAAAATTCATTAGCCACTTGGACACCAGCAATTACCAATCAAGCGGGGGGTATCCGTTTAAGCCACGGCTCTACCGTGGTTACTGCTATACAAACTCGCCAAGAAATTTTGGTGTTAACCGATTCGGCGGTTTATTCCTTCCAGTACCTTGGCGCTCCCTATGTATGGGGAAACCAAATTCTTGGTGACAACATCTCTATTGCCAGCCCCAACTCAGTAGCCACAGTTAACAACGTCACTTACTGGATGGGCGCAGATAAGTTTTACATGTATTCTGGACGGGTGGAAACCCTGCCGTGCGCGTTGCGCCAGTACATCTACGGCAACATCAACTTAGCAGAAGCAGCCCAAATCCACTGTGGAACCAACGAAGGCTACAACGAAATCTGGTGGTTCTACCCATCTGTTACAGGAACTACATCTGATGATGAAAACGGCACTGGCACACCCGGCTCACCCAATACGTTGATTGATCGCTATGTCATCTATAACCACTTAGAGCGTGTTTGGTATTACGGCACTTTTAACGGCACGACTGTGCGTCCCCGCACTGCTTGGTTAGACAGCGCACTGCGCTCGGAACCTATGGCGGCTATTGGTTATGTCTCTGGTAGTACTTATACCAACGGTGCTGTGGTCTATCACGAAACTACCGTGGACAACAACGAAACCAGCACCCCCGTTGCCATTGATGCTTACGTCCAATCTTCGGATTTTGATATCGGCGACGGGCATAATTTTGGGTTTGTTTGGCGGCTTATTCCTGATATTACTTTTGATGGCTCAACTTCAGCAGCGCCATCCACTAACTTCACGGTTCGCCCACGCCAAAACCCCGGCTCCAACTACGGGACTTCAAACAACCCGTTTGTAAACAGCACCCAGTCTTACGCTGGCACAACGACCTACAACGTCCAGCAATTTACCCAACAGGTCTATGTGCGGATTCGGGGTCGTCAGATGGCGTTCAAAATTTCTTCAACCGACCTTGGTACACAGTGGCAACTGGGCGCTCCACGTATTGATGTCCGACCAGACGGCAGGAGATAAGCATGGCAGCAAAAGGCGTAGTAGCCCCACGATTACCCGCAGCACCCGTTGAGTACGATCGTATATACATAGATTCGCTATTGGGTTTTTTACGCCAGTACTTCAATGCGCTGGATAACCCCGGCCCAGTATTAGTGGCAACGCAAAGACAGCCAGCTACAGGGACTACGCCTGTACAAGTTATTTCTGCTCTAAGTTGCGCTGCGCCCGATGCGGCGGGTTCCCCCACTATTAGTCTGCCAACACAGGCGGATTTTGCTAACTTGCGCTCTGGCGATATTTACTACGATACGTCTGGCGGGGCTGCAACAAACTACCCACTAAGGATTAAGGCATGATAAACTCAATTAAACCCTTTTATACGAGGCAAAAATGAGCCTACATAACGCCGCTAAACATATAGCCGCCCACGGTCGTGGCGAAGACACAGTACTTATCCACATGACCCCCGAAGAGGTTGGCGGTTTACAAGCCGCAGCACTAGCGCACGGTGGCTCGTTGACGATTAACCCGCATACGGGTTTGGCTGAAGCAGGCTTCCTGCAAGCTATTTTGCCTACATTGCTTGGCGCGGGCCTATCAATGATTCCCGGCGTTGGCCCTCTTATGGCTGCTGGGCTTGTTGGTGGCGGAACTGCTCTAGCCACTGGGGATTTGAAGAAGGGCTTGATGGCTGGCCTTGGCGCGTACGGCGGCGCTGGTATGTATGGCGCTATGAACCCTGCGGCTGTAGCAACTCAAGGCGCAAGCGTTGCTCCCTCTGCTGTGGCCTCAACATCGGTTGTTCCAAACGCCACTGCACTGGCTCCTATCCCCGCAGCCGCCCCCATTGCCCCAATTAGTGGCCTTGGCACATCTGGGGTAGCAAATCTCCCAGACGTAACCCAGTCGGTTATGGTAAACCCATCATCGGCGGCGTTCTCACCCTCTTCGTTAAAGTCTAGCTTTGCCCCTAATCTTGGTGGTGAAGGCGTTGGCACTAATTACTTTGGTAATGCGAGTGTTACCCCATATGGTTCAAGCCAAGTAGTGCTGCCAAAAACCCCACTTAATTTAACGTCTAGCTACACGCCCCCTGCCAAATCGTTTGAAGACGCTATTTTGTCTCGGAACGGCGCTATGGCTGCGGGTTCTATTTACGCTGGTTTGCAGGAAGACCCCAAAGCCGCGACTCCAGCCGACCCCGGCATGATTCGCCCGTACACATTTGACCGTACCAAGAACGCCAGTGCGTTCCAAGATGTTGCTGGCGAACCGCTGAGTTCCAGAGAACGTAACTATTTCACTGACCAATACACAGCGTTGACCCCCTATAAAGCACCGGGCCCTGAATACAAAAATATGGCGGCGGGTGGCCCTGTGGAGCAGATGTCGAATAACGCAGCTATGGGCGCAAACACCATGTACCCGATGGCTAACATGGCATCGTCTTCTTTTGCTACGCCTTACCAAGCCCCTCTATCTACCAATATGCTTGCCCCTTCCGGTGATGCTGCGGTGGGTATAAATGCTGAACCCAACATGCAGGGTACCCGTTTTGCTGCGGGTGGCTCGTTGGGTAGCTACTCAGACGGCGGGCGGATGCTTAAAGGGCCGGGTGACGGCATGTCTGACAACATCCCAGCAGTTATAGGCAAAAAACAACCCGCACGGTTGGCAGATGGCGAGTTTGTAGTTCCAGCGGATGTGGTGTCACATCTGGGCAATGGCTCTACCGATGCAGGTGCCAAGCAGTTGTACGCCATGATGGACAAGATTCGTGCTGCACGTACGGGCACAAAGAAACAGGGAAAGCAAATCAACCCACGTAAATACATGCCAGCATGACATACGCTTTCACCGTAGAACGCTTTTCTGACACATACAGTGAACTTGAATCGCTGTACAGGCAGCATTACGGGGAAATGATTGACAGGCTGGCTGGGCAGGGGGTTGAGTACTCACCCTATAACCCACGCCTTGAGGAGTACGTCAAGGCAGGAGATGGTGGTTGGTTGCTGACGTTTGTGTTGCGTTGTGAGGGAGTTGCTTGTGGGTATGCCAATGTGTATATCACCAACGACATGCACAACGGGGATTTGATTTCGCAGGAAGATACGCTTTTTGTATTGAAAGAACACCGTAACGGGGTTGGCAAAAAGCTTGTTCAGTTTGTACTCCAAGAGCTAAAATCTCGGGGTGTAAAGCGTTTGGTAGTGTCGGCAATGACCGATTTGCGCGTTGCAAAACTTTGGGGCCGGATGGGTTTCAAAGAGGCTGCTACGCAGATGATTTACGAATTTTAAGGAACCGCTATGTGCAGTCCATCAAAACCTACAGAACCCACTAGTACGACGAATACAACCACGTCTATCCCCGAATACGCCAAGCCGTATGTCGAGCGGATGCTGGGTAAAACAGAGGCGTTATCTAACACCCCGTACCAAACGTACGATCGTGAACGCATTGCGGGATTTAGCGACTTGCAGAACAAGTCGTTTGCAGGTGCAAACACCATGCAGCCCTCACAACAGTTGGGGCAAGGCAGCGGGCTGGCATACGGCGCAGGGTTAGGCGGTGTGGGTATGGCGATGCAAGCCAATCCACAGAACTTCCAAAGCCAAGTGGGCGGGTACATGAACCCGTACCTACAGCAATCTTTGGCACCGCAGTTGGCAGAAGCTAACCGCAACTACGACATAAGCGGAACACAACAACAGGCTAACGCTACAAGGGCTGGCGCGTTTGGTGGCTCACGCGAAGCGATCATGGCTGCTGAAAACGAGCGCAACCGCAACACAGGGTTAAGCAGCATCATTGGGCAAGGCTACAACACAGCATTCGGTAACGCACAGAACCAGTACAACCAGTCACAAAACCAAGCCCTGCAAGGGTTGGGCATGGCAAATGCTGCGGCTGGCACTTTGGGTCAGTTGGGTCAAAACCAGTACGGTCAGATGATGGGCATCAACCAACTGCAAAACCAGTACGGCGCTCAACAGCAGACACAGAACCAGAACATTTTAAGTCAGCAGTACCAAGACTTCCTAAATCAGCAAAACTATCCGTACAAGCAGTTGGGCTTTATGTCTGACATGACTAGGGGTTTACCCTTGTCCCAAGGTTCGTCTACGATATATCAAGCGCCGCCTTCTCTGGCATCACAGGCTGTGGGTGTTGGCATGCTGGGTAAGGGTCTGGGTATGTACGCTGAAGGCGGTGAGATTGAAGAAACTTACGCTGGCTTGCCAGCAGGTGCGTTACAACGCGTCATGGGAGGTCAAGCATGATCGGTCAATCACTAGCCCACATGGATATTGCCGCCTTGCAGAAGGCGGTGTTGGGTATGGACCCTGCGATTAAGCCGTACGCTGCGCTTGCTGCGTTGCAAGAGAAGGTTAAGTCCCAGCAGATGAAACAAGGTCAAGCGTTGCAGAACCCTGCACAGCCGCCTGTGGCGCAGCAGATGATGGCGCAAGCCCAGCAGTTAAGCCCCGCGCAAATTAGTAACCCGTATATGGCATCTGGTCTGGGCGCTGCCCCCGTGCAGTCTCCTGTCCAAGAACCCGTTACTGGCATGGCATCAGGCGGCATCGTTGCGTTTGACGAGGGTGGAGAAGTCCCACGCTTTGCTGGCCCAACAGGTAGCCGAATCATGGCTACCCCCGAAGTTGATAACTCACTTTTTGGTTCTGAAGCTGAAGCGTTGTACGCCCGAGCAATGGCTAAGTACAAAGCGGGTCAACCGTTGGATGTTAGAGAGCAAACGGCTCTCCAACAAGGTAATTTGCAAACAGGTACGCGTTACGCTGACACAATGGGCGCAATCAACGAAACTGAACGGTTGGCTAAAAAATCAAGCGCAGCCCCAGCGTCTGGTATTGCCAAAGCGTTGGCTTTTACAAGCGCCCCCCTCGCTGCTGGAGTTGATTTAGTTGCTGCACCATTTAGAGCCGCAGGGCAATACAGTTTTACTAACCCGTTGGATGCAAAAGAATCTGTTAATTACACACCCGCTTTAGATGCGCGGCGACGTATATTGGATAGCGGTACGGAAGAAACACCCACCACTAAACTTGCTGCGTCCCCTGCCCCTGCAAGCACTGACAACCGCCCTTATCCAGAGCGTAGTTTAGCTGCTAGTAAGCCTAGCATTGCAAATATTGCGGGGGATGCAACTTTGCTACCCCGCGCATCTGTAAAAAAACCAAAGTCTGGGTTAGGTGCGGCAGTTGATACACCAACAGAAAAACCCAAGGCGGGGCTTGGTCAAACCGACCAAGCAAGTAGATACGACACAACCTCACAGTACAAGACTATGGACGAGTTCTTGGCGGCACGCAAAAACGCTGAGAAAAACACAGACGTATTGCCAGAAGACGAGTACAGCAAAACCTTGCGTCAAAACCTTACTAAGCGTGAAGAACGCTTGGCACAGGCGGAGAAAAAGGGCGACCAGATGGCTTACTTGCAAGCTGCTGGAGCTTTCTTCGGTCCGGGCAGTCTGCAACAGAACGCTTCACGGGCAATCCCCATGTTTGCTGAAGCCAAGATGAAAGCTAACTCTGCGTTGGAAGCCGCGCAAGAAAAAGCTACGGACGCACAAGATGCGTGGGCACGCTACAACCAAGCACGCCAAGATGGCAATAAGAAAGACGCACGCGAAGCGTTTGGGCAGTACAACACCTACACCAACCAAGCCAAACAGTTACAGCTTACGGGCCAACATTACCAAGATACTGCTGCACATTACATCCGTGCAGACGCAACAGGCTCTCGGATGGCTGATGCCTCTATGGTAGCAGCACAAAACCGTGGTCTTGGAGGCGGTGGTGGCGGGGAGAAACGGCAGTTGGACCAACTTAAAGCGTTGCAAACAAGTCTGAAAGACCAGTTAAAAGACCCGATGTTGAGTTTACCTAGAAACGCAGCACAAAAGGCCGCGTTGGCAAAACAGTTAGTAGAAGTGAACGGGGCTATTGCAGGTATGGCAGGATTGAATACAATGCCCCAAGTAACCCCCGGCCCCGGTGCTGGCGGTGTAAACCTACCACCTCTAAGTTCTGTAGCAAATCAGTACTATATTAAATAACGGTATGGCAACATTCAACACCGCCGCAGCATTAAAAGCCGGATACACAGAACTCCAGATTGCAGAGTTCTTAGGGCAGCAAAATAAATTTAATACGGCGGCAGCGTTGCAAGCGGGGTATGCCCCCGCTGACATCATCAAACAGTTAAGTGGGCCCCCACCCACTACCATTGGTGGGCAGACTAAAGAATTTTTCAAAGGTATCCCGTCAGGGGCGGTGGGCCTTCTTGAAACTGCGGCTACTGGCGCGTCTGCTTTGTTGCCAGACGATATGGAGAAGTCTGCACGCAAGACTATTTCTGAAACTGCCACTGCCGCCAAAAAACCGTTTGAAGCCGCTAGAGGTTACGAAGATAGCATTGCACGTAGGCTCGGTGAAGGCGTTGGTTCTACCGCACCGTTCTTCTTGCTTGGCCCCGCAGGTGTAGCGGGCCGTGTGGCTGGCGCGGGGTTAGGTGTTGCCGCTGGTGCTGGCGAAGCCCGTCAAGATGCTGAAGCCAAAGGTGCGACAGGTGACGAACGGATGTTTGCTACCGCATTGGGTGCCCCAGTTGGCTTGCTTGACCTACTTGCACCACAAGTTAAAGCTGGCAAGAGCATGATTCTCAACGCGTTCAAACGCGGTGGTATGGAAGGTGCAACCGAAGCCGCACAGAAAGTTGCGCAAAACTTAATTGCCAAAGGTCTATACGACCCAACGCGTAGTGCGTTGGAAGGGTCAGGCGAAGAGGGCGCATACGGTGCTGGCACTGGCGCAATTATTAGTTTCTTACTTGACGCTACCCTTGGCAAACGTGCAAAGGGTGGAAGTTCTGCGCCCGGTACTCCCTCTGGTGAAGCCCCACAAGGTGATGCAGAACAGCAAGCCAAACGCGTTGCCCGAGAGCAAGAGCAGATGGGTGTTAAGCAAGGGCGCGAAGCCCGTGCAGGTGAGAAGTTGCTCAATATTGACGAGCGGGAAGCCGCCAAAGCAGAAGCCCTTGCACAGAAAGACCGCCTTGCTGCGATGGACCGCCTCAATGCAGAGGCACGCGCCGCACGCGAAGCTGACTTAAAAGCGGCGTTCCCAGCAGATTACAGCGATGTAATGCAGCGTGCAGACAACTACGTTGAACTGAGCAAAGAGCTAGATGCGATTGGCAGTTCCCAAACCAAAGAAGCCAAAGCACGCCGTGCGCAACTCCAAGCGCGGATGCAGGGGATTGTGGAAGAAGATACGCGTGTGGTACGCGAAGTTTCCCGCATCCAGCAAGACCAAGCCCGCTTGGCTAAACAGGCTGGGTTCCCAGCACAGAAGTCTGCCAAAGCATTTGAAGCCGCGCCCCCACAGATGGAGATGCGCGAAGCGATGCTTGAGCCGGGGCAAGTACTGCCACCACAGCTTGACTTGCAGGGAAACATCATTACACCAGAGGCACCTGTAGAGGAGCCTGTTAAACGCTTTCCCACATTTAAAAACGCAACAGACGCAGCGCGTGGCATGCAGCGGGGCGAGGCTGCACTAGCCAAAGAAGCCACAGCCCTACGCAAAGAACAAGAAGCCGCTGGGCAGATGACGCTTGCACCACGCGTTGAACCAAAGGTAACAGAGCAGCCAGTTCCTGAGCCAGTCAAGGTTGAGAAGCCCGTTGCGCTTACGCCTGACACTGTGCCCACCACCGTCACGCCCGACGTTTTGGGTGCCTTGGGTATTGGACGCACGGCAATTATTCGTAAGCCTGACCACGGCATCATGGGTAAAGATATTACTGACCCCGCCCAAGCCGCTGAAGTTAAGTCCATCCTTACAGCCTACCGCCAAGGCCGTAGCGCACCCATACAGGAAAAGATAGATGCATACCTTGCGCGACCAGAATTCCAAGCCGCCGCGCCTACCGAGAATATTGCAGAAGGAGAGACAAATGCTGGACAAACTGAGCCGCCCCCAGATCGAACTGGCGTTCAACTACCTGACCAAACCGTTCAAGGAAAGCCCCCCAGACGAACTCTCAAAATTAAACGAGATGGAGTGGTTTCTCCTGAGCCGGATGTTGGACAGCCTGCTGTCGGAGAAGCTGAACAGCCCGCTCCAGTAGAAGAAGCGCCTGCCGAAACACCTGCTGCACCTGCCGAAACACCTGCTGCACCTGCCGAAACACCTGCCGAACCACCTGCCGCGCCTAAGAAGCCAATGGGCATGTTCGACCAGTTGGTAAAACCAGAGACTGCTGAAACTGAAAAAGGTAAGGGTGAGAAAGCCGCGCCTGAACCCACGGTGGAAGAAGAAGCCATTGGCGTAGCACAAGTTAAGTTTGACCCTTGGGACCCCAACAGCTACAGGGGGATGTGGAAAGACCTTGAGAAAGAAAACGGGCGTAGTCCGGGGGAAGCCCTGCAAGATTTGTTGGATGCAAGGCACGCAGACCAGTTGGGCAAGCGTACTATCGGGGCTAAAACCAAGAGCATAAAAAAATCTGTAGACGAGCAGTCTCCAGCAGAAGAAGCTGTACGCGTAGAAGCTGTTACCGCTGCGGTTAAGACCCTGACGGGTGCTGACAAGATGGTGCTGGCAAAGCACTACAAGCAACCAAAGTTTAACAAAGCTGCCGAAACATCATTCATCAACGATACCATTAAGGCGATTACTGACGGCATTGAGTCCGTCTCTAAGGCAATCCACAAGTACGTTCGCAAGGCTATGTCCGGCCTGCTGTCAGTGGCTATGGTTATTAACCCACAGTTCATGAGTTTGCCAGAGGCTGCGCTAATCACCAGCCCTGCCACATACGTAGTTGAGCAAGCGGTTACAGCCACCGTGCCCGCAGATGCCGCTAAGTTTATGTCACCCGCTGCCCAGACCGCATACGCAACAATACTGCCTGCTCTCAAAGCTGACTTAAAAGCACGGGGCAAGTTGTTCTTGATGCACGACAAACCCTCGGCACAGACGTTTGTCTTTACGCCTGACGGGAAGATGTTGATGCACCAAAAGACTTTGCAGGGCAAGGCTGTAGGAGATTTGTACAAAGGTGACAACGACATCCCCGCAAACCGCGTCACCCCTGCTGGGCTGTTTAACTGGGAAAAACGTGTTGGTGGTAAGACCGCCAGTGATTATGACTTCAACACCGTATTCGGTATCAACGACGGCGAAGCATTTATCACCCTGATGCACTCGGTATGGACAAAAGAAACCGATGCAGCCCAACGACTGAAAGCACTTAACAACGACTCAGCATCTGACTCCCGCTATTCGTTTGGCTGTATTAACTTTTCCAAAAGCGCGTTCAAAGAAATACTTGATAAGTACCAAGACCAGATAGATGGCGCAAAGATGTTTATCGTGCCTGATAACCAAGCACGGGTAAAAGACTTCATTAACGGTGACATAGCTAAGAACATAGTGCGCGAAGATAAACTCTTGCGCCAGTCAGTTGAACCTGTAACTGAAAAAATTACCAAGACCACATCAGGCGCTAAAGCAGCACCCAACGCCTTACAACGTGCGGTGTACGGCAAGCCAGAAGACTCTGTGCTGGATAAGCCAGCCGCAGAAGTCACCACTGCCAACAAGGCCAGCGCCTTGGAAGCTGCGCTCCAAGCAAAGGTAGCAGAGGGTGATGTGCGCGGTGCCTTGCAATCAATTATTAACGCAGATGCGGCTCTCTATAACGCTGTTGACCGCTTGATTGCCAAACGCCTGCTTCTGTCTGGCAGTCTGCCTAGCGTGGAGATTGTGGGCGAAGGCACGTTGGGTATGGACGGCGACAAAATTGTAGCGGGTCAGTACGATGCTGTAACCGACAAAGTACGGTTGGTCGATGGGTATATTGGTGCCCACACACTCTTGCACGAGTTAGTCCACGGCTTCTTGCACCGCGCCGTCAGTGCCCACGAAGGTGGTCAGATTAACAACGCTGGTGTACGCAACTTGCGGGAACTCTACGACTACGTAGCGGAACAAAACCCTGCTTTGCTTAAAAAGTACGGCATGGTGAACCTCAGCGAGTTTGCGTCTGAGGCGATGTCTAACAAGGATTTCCAAGAAGCCCTGCAAAAGATTCCATACCGCAGACAAAGCGTGTTTACTTGGTTTGCTAATGCTGTACTGAAAGCATTGGGTGTCTCAAGCACCGACCAGCACACCGCCCTTGCTGCCGCTTTGATTTCTGCTGAGAGCGTTATGTCTGAAGGCCGTGCCTTGCAGATGTCAGAATTTGGTAAGCCCGTTCAAGGTACGTTGCCCGGTGTGGCGAATGTCGCAGTTGGGTTTACACAGCAAGACTACGACGAAGCAAATCGTATTGCCAATAGCCTTGGGCCAGCGGCAGCACCTGCAATGGGTGGGTTGATTAACACCAGTTTGAAGGCTATGAACCGCGCTTCAGAACAGTCTGGGTTGTTTACCACCATGCGGCAAGCGTTGGTTGACAAGTACGCAACCGTTGAGTCTAAAGTGTCCAACAAGTTTTCTCAGGGCGTACGGGATTTCTTTGGCAACTTAAACCCTATGGTTCTGGTACGCCAAGCAGAAGACCACGCCAAAATATTTATGAGTTTCTTGTCCGATGGCGGCATTAAATTCAGCAAAGATGGTTTAGTAGAAACCTTCAAGCAAAAAGGTTCGGCTGTAGAGGCGCTGTCTGAAATAAACCAATTTGGTAAAGACAGCGGGCTTGGGTTTGAAAAAGCCAAAGAGTATGTGTCCAGCGTGCTGGAGGGCCATCGCGCTTTTGATATCCAAGAGAACCACAACAAGCCGTTGGAATCGTCTGCCCTTTCGTTAGAACAGCAAGGTAAGAACAAAGAAGCTGATGCTGAACGCGCCAAGAAAATCAAGCTGCACCTGACTGCGGAAGACATTGCTACGCTAGAAGCAAAGTACCAAAAGACTCCTGCAATAAAGAAGATACAAGATACGTTCAATGAAACCCGTGGGCATGCAATTGACTTGCTGGCTGCGTCAGGTCGCATCTCTAAAGAGACGGCTGATGATTGGAAAGCTAACTCTGCCTACGTGCCGTTTGACCGTGTGATGGAAGACATTGGCGTTAACCTGTTGCCACGCGGCAAGGGGCTTGGTGTGATGACCAAGACACCAGAGATTAAAGGTTCGCTTGACCGCCGTGTTAAAGATGTCGTTGACTCTTATATGGGCACGCTTGGCTGGATGGTTGAAGAAGCCATGCGCCACAACGCCTCTACCAAGTTGTTAAACGAGATGCAGTTGGCAGGGTTTGCAGATAAGCACCCAGTAATTACTGCGGCTAAGAACCCCAACCTTGTGGTTCGCCTGTACGAGAATGGCAAGCCCACGTTCTACGAAGTCCAGAACGAATACGACTTGCTGGCGTTCAAGCAAGCGCCAGAGGTAAACAACTTGTTGATTAACGGCCTAGCCGCTACATCTAGGATTTTGCGAGTCAGCGTGACTGCCATGCCACCGTTTGCCGTGAAACAGGTTATTGAAGATGCGACTCGTGCCGCTATGTACTCTGGCGTACAGCGTCCACTAGTTGTGGCAATGAAGACTTTGTACAACATGCCACGCATTTTCTTCGGCGAAATAACTGGGCGCAAGTCCCCTGCCGCCAAGCGCATGGAAGAACTTGGGATTGTGGGCGACTACGATTTCAACATCTACCAACCCACCAGCGAAATTGAAAAACAAATCGGCGCTAAGAAGCGTGGTATGGGCGGTACGCTTTTCCATACTCTTGAGAAGTTCACCAAGGCATCGGACCTTGCAGGTCGTATGGCCGTGTACGAAGAGACGATGCGTGAGTCTGGTGGTGACGAAGTGCTGGCACAAACCCGCGCACGCGAGTTAATTAACTTCCAACGCCGTGGCTCCAGTGAATCAATGCGGGTAGCGACTCGGGTAATTCCGTTCTTTAACGCTTACGCGCAAGGTATGGACGTGCTGTACCGCGCTGCATCGGGTATTGATTCATCATCCTCTATAGAACGTGGGGCTGCGCGGCGGTTGTTTATGGGTCGCGTTGCCATGATGACTGCAATGGGCTTTGCCTACGCGCTGGCTATGTCTGACGACGAGGGCTACAAGAACGCTACGGACGAGGTGCGTGACAACAATTGGCTGCTGCCCAACGGCTACAAGCTGCCAAACCCCAAAGAATTGGGCTTTATCTATAAAGTTATCCCAGAGCGTATTGTCGAGTACTACCGCCGTAGCGGCACGCCAGAAGAGCAAAGCGCATTGGATGCGTTGAGTGGTGTAGTTAAAGCCGCTTACTCTGCGTACTCATCGCCTACCACGGTGCCGTCGTATGTTCGCCCAATCTTGGAGAACATGACCAACTACTCGTTCTTCTTGCAACGCGAGTTGGAATCCGCCAGCCTGCAAGGTAAGGTACCGGGTCAACGCTATACATCTACCACTTCGGAATTGGCAAAGGGTATAGGCGAAGCAGCCAACATATCGCCAATCAAGATAGACAATTTGTTCAAGGGTATGTTTGGTATGGCAGGGTCAACCACCTTGCTGGCAACAGACGCTATGCTTAACCCAACGCGCCCTGACCGCCCCATCTACCAACTACCGTTTGGCAGTATCTTTACCTACGACACAATTGGTGGGCGTAACAAGACTGAGTTCTACGATTTGCGTGAACGCGTATCTCAAGCGGATGCTACGTTTAAAGATTTGTTGCAGCACGACCCCGCCAAGGCAGAGAAGTTCTTAGAGAAAAACGAATCGCTTATCGCTATGGCACCGCTAGTCAATAAGAGTTTGAAAGAGCTTAGTGAAATGCGCAAGGTCCGCACTGCGATTGAGCAAGGCACCGAAGAGCAGCTTGGCGTTGACAGCGCAGAGCGCCGCAGGCTGATTGACGAACTGCGGGGTTACGAAAACGACTCGGTCAGCTTCGTGCGCGAACTTGAGAAACAGATGCGTGACATGGAATTGATGGAATAAAAAAACCCCCGATGATTAGTCGGGGGCAATTCGATCAAGGAGAGACAGCGGCAACTGCTTACCGCGTGCCAATGTTATCACGCAACTCTCCAAGCACGTACGCCCCACATGCCATTTTCTACCCGCGCTCGGCACTGCACCTTCATATCAAATGACTTTGCCACCATAATGATATGAGTAACTACAGCGCGGTTATCTAGGCAAGGCACAAAGAAGGACGAGCCCGTTATGAACTTGCCCCACTCTATGTTTATTTGTACGCCTTCAATCTCAAGCTGCTTTAAGTGAGTCGTCATCGGCAGTCTTGGCAATGATTGCATCGACATCAAACACGCTGCTGACTGAGTCGTCTATCAGGATAGCGTTTACAGGTGGTGCTGCAACCATTAAACCTTTTGCCATACGTTTCTTCACAACCTCTACGCGTACACCATCGTTCTTCAGCGCGTTTAATGTTTCGTGGTAACTAACTTGGTTCTTTGAACACCAGTCCTTAAACGCACGTTGTACAAAGTACAGACACTTTGTATCCATATCGTAGCGAATCATCAACGCATTCATGGGGGTCATCAATGGCGCTCTGGGTAACCCGTTGTCTGCGGCCCTGTCGTGACCGACCAAGATGCTGCGGATGTTGGAGTTGATAAACGAACCGATTGCAGAGATGCCGTCTGTCGGGATGGCCTTGATGTCGGTGCTGCCCTTACGCAAGAACGCTATGAGCCACTTGAAGATGCGCTTGACATCAATGTCAATCAAACCCAAACGCTGGGCTATAAACCCACCTGTAATGGCAACAGCACCAAGGCTAGACCAGAAGCGTTCGCGTTGACCCAAGCCAGCCGCTGCATCCAGTTTGAGTTGCACATCGTGCAGAACTTCCAACGCTTCAGCCCGATTCTCTACAAGATACTTCATGTAGACCTCGCCAGCCAAGCCAAAGTTCTTGTGCAACTTGGCAAACAGGGTGTCGGTAAATTCCTTGGAGAAGTTGACATCGCGCTCAATTTTCAACTCGATGATACGCATCAACTCGCCTTCTGGAAATTCCTTCAAGCTGTACAGCTTGTCGTACAGGCTGGCGTTGGACGATGTAATTGCAATCAGCCGCCACATGGTGTTGTTGATACGCTCTGCGTTGACTTGTGACTCCATGCGGTTCTTGCCCCGCCCTTGGGTTGTAGCGTAAGCCAACTGCGAAACGATGTCTTCACGCATGTTCGTGATTTCGTCAATCGTCACAGGCAGGTTGTTCATCACCCCAAAGCGGAAAATCTTGGAGTTGTATGTATCGTCGTTTTGCAGGAGCAGGTCAAACGGCTCGCCCCAAATACTGTTGATAGCCATCTGTACGGTTGACTTGCCCGTACCTGAACTGCCACTCAATAGGTTAACGATACCCCCACGCACCTGTGTGAACTTCAGCAACGGTGTGCCAAAGCCCAGTAGAAACGCAAAGGCTTGCGCTTCCATGCCGGGGTTGTCGTAGAAGTTAACGACTGACTTCCACTCTTCCAAGTCACCCTTCTTACCCAGCAGGCCGCAGGTCTGCATGATGGCGGTTGACGGCGGGCTGTACTTAATTCCAGTAGGGGTGATTTCTCTATCCCCTAAGACGAAAGTGTTTTCGTCTGTCCAGCCAAATTGTGTTCTAACTTTTTCTGCTTGTTCCATATTCTGTAATTCCTTTACCCAACGTGATACATAAAACATGAGTTCGTTTACGCCTTTATCAAGGGCTACTACACCATGTTCCCCAATCGCATCGCGAAAGCGGTCCTTGGCAAGCGCCGATGTAAGAGGTATCGAAAACTCCCTCACTCCATCTCTTGGCAGATGCAACCGCATCCACAATACTTCCCCCAAAGCTGGGTCAAACATTCGCTTGACCACATAAAAATCGTTCTCGTAGACTAACTTGTCTTGCCCGTCTTCTTGGCCCGCATCGGCTTTGCGGTATATACCACCGTACTTACCACGGAAAAACGGAAAAGGGTACGCAGGTATTTGGTACACCCGCTTGTCGTTCGTGTCCGCGTTTATGTCTTCTACTAGGTTATCTTTTTCTGTAGCTGCTTCAATCTCTTTTCCCAACACAATGGGCGAACCAAACTTACCCTTGTGCTTGCATGACCCACAGGTGTTGGGGTACAAGGTATCGAACATACCGCAGGTGTATGGGCCCTTGGTCAGACCCGCCTTGTACTCTGTCTGCCCCCTGTCGTACGCAGGGTGCATGTTGGAGATGTCGTGGATGGCAGAGTCACGGTCAATGCAATGCTGCGCAACCGATAAGCCAGCCCGCCACAAAGGTTCGTCTATGTTGCCTTGGTCTTCCAGTATGCGGGTGAGTTGCGCACAGCCTTCGACTTTAAGGGCAATGATTTTCTGAAAGCGGAACGTATTGTTCTTGCCAATCAGGCTTTTGGTAGTTTCGTCCAGCCCCTCGGCCTTGAGGTGTTCTGGGACTTCAAAGGGTAAGCTGTCAGTAGTTTGGATGGCTGGCGCACCCAAGGCTTTTGCAAACTCTATCAAATCAATCTTGCCCTCGCCAGCGATGTACTCGACAGGCAGGGGGTTGCTTGGGTCTTTAAAGTGTGTGGTGTCTGGCACGCGCAAGATGCGGGCAGCATCTGTGGTGCATGACGGGTCAGCGTGTAGCTGTCGTTCTAGGCAAACTTCTTTTAGGCGCTTCGCTACGGGAATCCAAATGTCTTTCTGTATTGCTTCGTCTAGCACCCAGTACGCATGCAGCCCGTTGCCGGAGTTAACGCATATGGGTTGTGTGAGATTAAGGTCAGTGCAGAACTGACCGAGTGCTGCTATCGCATCGACCCGCGTGGGGTAGGCTTTTGTTGGCCCGCAATCTAGGTCAAGCCAGAATGACTTGATGACTGATACGTTTGCCGCCAACCTACGTGGTGGGTTGATTGTTTGCTCGAACGAAGACATCGCGAAGTACGCGTCTGCGCCAGCACCGTGGATAGTTTCAATCTCAGTAACGAGTGTGGGAATGTCATTTGTAAACCGTGTGCGAATCTTGCCTTGCATTATTCCAACTGCGCAGTACGTGCCTGTATCGGCAAGCACTGCGGTTAGAAATTCTGTTTTTGTCATGGCGTGGGTTTTCGCAGGGGGTGTTTATCTTGAGCCAATGAAGGCCCGACTTTTTAGAGACGGTTAGCTTAATACTTTTCAAGGTATGCAAGTACCTTGTCTGCATACTTTTGTTTGGGATTGAAGTCTCCCGCAAACCAGTTGTACACCGCTACAGTAGTTACCCCTGCTACTTTTGCAACCTCTGATACTGGGATACCAAGTTTGATGCATTTGCGCCCGATACGTACACCTATCTTCTTTATGTCTGCTTGCTTGTTCTTATGAACAGTTGATAGTGAATAGCCAATCATATGATTCCTTGTGGTTGGGGGCCGAAGCCCCCATAAATTTACTCGGCAATATCGTCGTCAGCCCACGCATCAAGGACACTAGCTACGCTTTTCGTCTCAACTTTCTTAGTAGCAACTTTCGTTGGCTCTTTGGTCGGCTCTTCTACCGCAGTGGGTTTAGCAAAGGTGATAGGTAACGCTGGCGCAGAAGCATCCGTACCATCCACTTGAGCAACAGTCATCACAACTGCATTCAACGCATCAGGTGTTTGGCCTTGGCTCTTAGCAGTCGCCATCTCTTCAACGCTCAATGGGCGTACAGCCTTGAACGTCAACTTTGGTGTGGCGCTTGCTGTATCGAAACGCATCTCTGTCACAACCGCAGTCACGGGGATACCGTGTCCACCCAAGAACTTGGCGTACTGCTGTAGTGGCATCTTGCCGTTGTCGCCTGTGCCAAAGATTGACTGGGCTGGCAAGGTGAGTTGGTACACATCACCACCGACATTGTTCTCCAAGACCAACGCGATGCGGTGGCTGAAACGGCAAGCACGGCTGTCGCCTTGACCGGAACCCTTGATGTTCTGTTGGCAGTTCTGGCAGTTGGGGGACTGCGGATTCTTTGAAGACTTGTCAGGCGCAACGCCATCGTTAGACCAGCACACGGGTGCAGAGTTCTGACCTTCTGTGTAAGTGCCAGCGTAGTAGCTGCGTGAGGTCTTCTCAGCAGAGCGAACCACAACTACGTTCATGGCGCGGTCGTCGTTTTGTGCAACTTCTTTACCGCCAACAATCATGCGGAATACACCGCCACGGATAGACACACGCTTGCCGCTACCGCCGCCACCCATCAGGGCTTTGGTTGTTGCATCGAGTTCCAAGTTTTGGAAGTGTGCTGGGAGGGCGTTACCGCCTTGAGAAAACAGAGTGAGTTCAGACATTTGTGGGCTCCTTGAGAATGTCAATGTTCATGTTGAAGTGGCGAGAAAGTTCACTGGCAAAGAATCGGTAACTCTTGCCAACGCGAACATACGGGATACGTTTGACTGGGTCTTTCTCCCGAATCAAAGCGTGGATGGTTGACGGGGCGACTTGCAAAAGCTTTGCCACCTGTGCCAACGTAAGTGCAGTTTCCAATTAAGCTCTCCTTACAGTTACTGTATATTTATTGTCTACGTTAAGCCCCGGCGGTAAGAGGTCAGGATTTTCACGTAGGAAGTTTTTCATGCTGAGTTGCGATATACGCCGCTCAACAAGGTCAAGCGCATCGTTGTCACGGATGAACTTATGCATAGACCCCCAGTCACCTGTCCAATAGCGGGTACTCATTGAACGAATGGCTGTGCCATGCGCGGTCTTGATGCTTTCAGCACCAGTCGTCTTGCAGATTTCAAGAAGGTTAGATTCAACCATCTCCATCTGTTCTTTTATTTCGTTGTCTTGCGCTTCGTACGCAGCTTTGATTTCAGCACGCTTATCGCGCATTTTTATATAGACCCTTACAAGTCTATCGGCAGTTATGTCCATGTCTTTCCTTTCGTTGTTTTGGTTAATAATACACCACAACTTTACTTTGTCAAGTTCTTTCTAACTCATCTTTGTAAAGTTCCATCAAATTAAATTGCGCTTGCTCTTTGCTATCGAGAGCCTTGTACAACTTAGCTTCTACTGGACTGCCCATTAGTTTTACAACTAAACATTTGTTCTTCTGCCCAGCCCGATGTATACGGGCGTTTGCTTGAGCGTATGTTTCATAGGAAGTAATAGGCGACCACCACACCACTGTGTTTGCAGCGTGTAAGGTGACACCATGTGATGCTGCTTGGGGCTGTATGACAAGCACCCGTGGGTCAGCGTCTTCTTGAAACCGTTTGAAGATATCGGTACGCCTGCCTGCTGGCACGCCCCCGTGGATTACTTCTACCGTGTAGTTATCTTTACGCAGGGTGTCGTACAGAATTTCAATCGAATGCCTAAACGGCACAAACACAAGTACCTTGTTGGTGGACTCGTCGATTACTTCTTTCAGCACGGCGATGCGGTTGCTGGCATCGAACGACACCACCTCGTCGTTGTCTGTATACACAGCGCCACAAGATATTTGCAGCAACTTGTTTAACTTAGCTGCTGCGTTGACTGCCGTGATTTCTTCACCCGCCGCTTGCACCGCCATAACCTTGCGTAGCTTGTCGTAGTATTTGGTCTGCTGCGGGGTAAGAGGTACTTCCCGCTCGGTGTACAACATGTCGGGCAAGTCAAGGCATTGGTCTTTGGTAAAGCGTATAGCGGGCTGGAGCAGTGCGCTGACTGACTGCTCTGCGGTAACCTTGGGCACCCACTTGAACGCGGTAATCTTGTGCATCACTTGGTCGCGGTACATGGTAAAACTGCGGGGTGTAGCAGAGGGGTTGACTAATTTGGCTAGGCCGTACGCATCAAGGGGCGACTGCGAAGCAGGTGTACCCGTCAGCATCCACAGCCACATGTTGGGTTTCAAGATACGGTTGAGTACCTTCCAGCGGGTTGTGGTCGCCGTCTTATACGCGTTCGCTTCGTCAATCACAATCATGTCAAACCCAGCTTTTGCTATGACATCTTCAACCACGGCTACACCGTCAAAGTTAATGATGACGAACTCAGCATCGGAGTTAATGATTTGTGTACGCTTTTCTTTGCTGCCGTAGGCTATGCCTACCCTGCGGTGCATCGCCCCTTTGAAGATGTCGTTCTGCCATGCGGCTTGCATGATGGACAGGGGGCAGATGACCAGCACACGCTTGATGTGTTTGGTGTTCATCAGGTAGTCAGCCGCCCATGTAACCGACAGCGTCTTGCCTGTGCCCGGCTCGTTAAAGCAGAACGCCCTGCGGTGCAGGGTAAAGAATGCAGATGTTTGTTTCTGGTGGGTGAACGGTTGGTAGATTCCGGGCCAGTTGTACTTGGACACAATGGGCGAGGGTACGTTCTTGATACGTAAGTTTTTAAGTACCTGCGCTTCTTCCAAACCCCAATGCACCATGACTGTACTAATGTCGCCATCCTCCAGCAATGTGCTTTTTGGGATGACGCTTAACACCTTGTGTGGGTTGCGTAATTTGAGCTTTAATGCTCTACCTTCAATAATTTCCATGTCTTCTCCAATAGCAAATCACTCCAAACGCGAATGTCGTTTGAAGATTTGGGTGGCACCTTGCGGGTGCCAATCGGCTAAATCACCAACTCTAAGTGCGTTTAGAAAGGGGAGTAGGCTTTAGCTGGTGGGGTTAAAGGGTAACAACAGAGAGCCCCCGTAGTCTCACTCCCACCTTACAGACTACGAATTACTTTTTCTTTGGCTTGTTCACTTTAACAGTATGGTCACTGTTACGGCTGAACGAACGATTCTCTGACGCGGTTTTCAACCGTAGGTTGGACTTGCCAGCACTACCACCCTTGCTGAGTGGCACCTTGTGGTCAATGTCTTTACCCTTGCGGTCTATACCTTCGCGGTCGTACAAGTCACGGGCGTTCTCACGCTTGCGTCTTGCAGGGGCTTCACCCCGTTCCAACTGCTGTGTGTATTCTTTTTTGTATGGTCTTGCTTTGTTTACGTATGGCATTTATTTCCTTCCACAGTGGGCGCACTCGCTTACCCAGCAGTAATTCTTACACAAACCGTTGGGCTTTGCGTTCCAAACACCCGAACTATACGCGCCTTCCAGCATGGTGACGGTAGGCATCCAGTTGCCCCAGTAGCGGTGCTGCTGCTGGGCTTCGTACACCGATGGTACAAACTTACCCTCAGTCAGAAACAACAGGCCACCCTTGACCTTGTTCACCTTGGGGAACATCTTGAACACCGCCAGCGCCATGAGTTCTAACTGACCAACGTCAGCGTAACGGCTCTTGCCTAGCTTATAGTCCACAACCCGCGCTTCGCCCCGCTCCTCGTCCACGATGAGTAAGTCGGCTACGCCACGGAACCAGCAGTCAGGGGAAAAGAAGTCGCACGGCTCTAACGATTCGGTCAAAGCCATTTTAATTTCGCAATACTTAGTGCCAGAGATACGCTTCAAGGATTCCAGCGGCTCTTGCATGAAATCAAACTTTGCTGGTATGGGTACGTCATCACGGATATATAACTCCGCGACTGTGTGTGCTTCCTTGCCATACATGGCAGCTTCGCCCTCTGGCTCTTTCACATCCTTAATTACCTTGGTGTGGTAATACTTCTTTGGACAGGTTGTAAAAGTTTTCAAGCTAGAAAACGACCATGCTGGAATCTTATTAGCAATCACCGTATGACATCCCCATTCCGCTTTCGCAGTTGACTGGTAACCCTTCGGCCCATGATGGTGTCCAACGCATGCAGGATTCCACATAGGCTCGTGCTTCATCTGCTTCTTCTTGCCGCGCAACAATACCGATAGCATCGTGTACTGTAAGTACAACCTTGTACCGCTTGGCAATTCGTAACATTTGTTCGCCAATGATACACCGCGCTATTGCCTGTGTAAAGTTTTCAACGACTTTTCCACCATAAATTTTATTGGTTCCCTTACGGGTGGTGTACTGGAATTGGCGTTTACCCTCGCCATCCACGACTTCAGCCAGCCCGCTGTAGAACACATACAGCCCGTTCGGTAGGCGGATACGCCCACCAGTTGGCCCAGCGTCTACGGTCAGCAAGGCATTGCGCCCCAAGGTCATCGTCTGCCCCCTTGCCATGCACCGCAGGGCTTCTTGGGCTTCGCGCCATAACTGCGGTATCTTGGGGTAGGTTTGGCGGTAGGTATCAATGATTCGCTTGGCTTCATCGCTGTCAATCTCGGTGCCGAACGTTTTGAGTTGTAGTTGGAACTTCGGGCCACCCATGCCGTACCCCGCACCAAGAATCGTTGTCTTACCAACGAACCGCTCAACCTTGTCAACCGTATCAGCCGACTTGTTGTAGATGGCAGATGCCATGATTTTGTATACGTCCTCGCCCTTCGCAAATGCTTCCACCAAATCGTCTTGCTCAGATTCCCACGCCAAGGTGCGGGCTTCAATCTGTGACGAGTCCGCGTCGATAAACACATAGCCCTCTGGCGCAAGGATGGCGTTCTTTAACTTGCCAGCGTTGTCACCCCGACTTGGTAGGTTCTGTAGATTTATAGAATCTGTACCGCCCCATCGCCCCGTGTGGGCAGCGTAGTATTTCAACGGAATGGGGAACAGCCCGCGCTTGCCGATGTCTATGAACCGTTGGGTGCGTGTCTCTTCAATCGTTGACTTCGTACCCAGCCTAGCCGCAACCAACGCTTGCACCCGTGGGTCTTCGTGTTCTAGCAAATCTTGTAGGCCAGCATCTGTCTTGGCAAACGCGTATGTCTCTTTGCCCGTGGTCATGCTTATCTTCTTGGGTGGGGATATACCCAGCCCTTCCAGCATCTGCGCAAACTTGGGGTTGCTCATCAACGTCTTGCGCACCTCTGCCTTTACCTCTTCGTCACCCAGTATGTGTTTGACGGCTAAGTCTTTGTGGCCTATGGCTTGCAGTGCGCTGACCAAGTGATTGGTCTTCTGTCCCACCGTCTCGGCAAGGTGCTGCTCTAACAGCGTGCCATCAAGGCGTAGCACAGGGTCGATAAACATCTGGAGCGTCAGGTCAATCAGCTTGAGTTCCGACTTGGGGAACTTGCCCTTCTGCATCATGATGTTAAAGATGTCGTACGTTAGCTGCACATCGTTCTTACAGTACTCACCGTACTGGGCGAGTTCAAGCTGGCTGAACTGCACCAAGCGTTTGCCCTTGGCGTTATCCACCTCAGTGCCCTTCTGCCCCACGCCATACTTAACGGCGATGTTCTTGAGGGATACGCTTTGTTCTACGCCATGCAAGGCACGGGCCATCGACTGTGTGTCGAGCCAGCCCATAGGTTTAACGCCGTATCGCCACGACAAGATAGCCCCGTCGAACATGGTGTTGTGCGCCAGTACAAGCGAGTCTGCCCAAGGTAGGCGGTCAAGCGCCGCCACTACCAGCAGGTCGCTACCTGATACCCACTTGGGGGGTGCGTCATCTATCTTGTAAGAAAAACCAATCGTCTGGAACAGCCCAGCCCGCACGTACTCTTCAGTACTTATCTTGCTCAGGCTGTAGTCTTGGTCGTAGTACGTTTCAAAGTCTACCGTAATTAGATGCGTCATTAAATGCCTGTCCTATGCTGCTTTGTTGTAGTCTATTTTGCTGCCGTGCGCTATCCCTCAATGCGTCATTAAATGCCTGTCCTATGCTGCTTTGTTGTAATCTGCTTTGCGGGTCGTATTCGTATTGCGGTGCATTCCGCATGATTGTTGTTCCTGAGTCCATGCCACCAAGGATTTGCTGCATCATATGTTTATACATATCCGCAAGACAGATTGCGCGATATGTTTCTAACATCGCGCTGACTTCTTCTTTAGGCAAAGCCCAAAGTACCTTTACCTGTACGGTGGCGGACCCCCGTGCAATATCTTCCAGTGCCATTGCCAAAGTTTCCCATCTACGCTTGGGGCTGTGGGGCATGAACTCCTCTGGGTTTGACCCCATGCGTGCTATCACCAGCTTGGTGTAATCAGAAAAGTTTTCCATACAAGTCCTCTATTTTCATCAACCATTCTTTCAACTGGCCTACGTTTGTTTCGTTGATGACCCACGCCGTGCCGTGTGCCTTGCGTATATTGGCAAGCTCTCGCTCTTGCAAGACAGTCGTTACCCCCTTACCCGCCTTACACTCAATGGCTATGAAGTGCCCATCAAGGCAGCAGATGATGTCGGGTATGCCTTGCCTACCGTAGCCGTTGGCGGGCGGGCAGAAGTAATAGACACCATGCTCATCGAGTATGGTGCGTACCGCATGCTTGACCTTGACTTCAGGTGTTTGAGCCATGCGTCTGTTCCTCGTCAAGTTTTAGTGCGTAGTGCTGCGCTTTGCCCGTGTCATCGCTGCCAGCCTTCTTGCCTTGGCGCATGGCGTACTTGATGATGTTGCCTTTGAGAAAGCCCCGAAACTCTTCTGGGGTAAGCACAGCTTTCATTACGGCCCAAGGTTGCATGCCCATGTCTTTGTAGTGTGTGCCGCTGACTTGCAGGTCGTCAGCGCGTGTACCGTTGAGTTGTTGTTCCATTAAAGTCTCTGGGAAAAGTTCAAGCTGCTGCATAGTTATCTCCAAAATTGTTGTAAAGCCGATGTACCAAAACCTTTTTGGTACTCTTTCTCTTTGGGTTCAGCCAGTCGTTTCTTACTTGGCAAAGCCCCCGCGAACACTTCTTCTTTCGTTTTGAACGTACAGAAACAAAGTTTGCAATACCTTCTGCGGTAAGTAAATCCTTCGTTCTGTATGGTATCGACAATGGCTATCTTGTCGCCTTCGCACTTGGGGCACTTCATCCAAGTAACTCCTTCTGCAACACCTCTTGGCATGTTGCAAGGTCTTCGTACAAGTGTTCGGGTAGCCTGTGCTTATCTGCAAAGCTCCACGACTCCAACGCCGATAGCAGTTTAATTATTGCGAGTATCTGTTCTTTAGTCATGTGTTTTTCTCCTTTATCCATTCTTGAATACGAACAAATGCAACTAAATAATTACCATTCTCGGCAAGCCGTACAGCCTCCAAGAATTGCGCCTCCGTCAGCCCCACCCAAGGGCGTTTTGTGCTGTCGTGCATGTGCTTTATGTATAGGTGTATGTTCCAATATTGCGCCTCGCCAAGTAGTTCTCGGCAAATCCGTTCGCGTTCTTCTACCGTGTATCTATTGGCGTTTAACCAGTCAGTGTGTTTGTGAATTTCAACCACTGTTCTTCTCCTTGAGTTTGGTTTCGATGGCTTTGACAATTTTTTCAAACCCGTTTTGTGTTGCTATTTCCATGTAGTCCCAATAAGCAGATTCAAGTTCTTGCTCCGTCAGCCCCACCCAAGGGCGTTGTTGCGGGGTGGTGTAGAGAGGTGTTGTACGCCTAAAACCGTGGTAATCATCAGTCTCATGTGTGTTGTGCCAATAGATAATTTTCTCTTCTTCATCAAGCCACGCCACAGGCTCTTGCTCTGTGCGCTGTGGTGGGTGGGGGTAAAGCGGTATCCAACACAAGTCTCTTGGGTGGTCATCTGTCATCGTTACTTCGTATCCAACTTCAGGGCATATCTTTTCTCTCCACTCAGGCTCAAGCCACGCTACAGGCTCTTGTGCTGGCTGTGCCAAGGCTTCTTTGATGGCGGTGATGGCTTCAATTGTTTTAGGCGGCGTATGGTCAGACCATTTATCCCAATGCTCCAACGCCTCAAGCGCAAGTTTCAATGCTTCTTTCATTCCACCACCTCCTGCTTTGCGGTCAATCCTTCCAAGCGTTTAATCCGTGCCACGTTGTAGGCAACGATGGCGGTGTGGTACTCCATGCTCGATTGGTGGCGTAACTTGGTGCGCTGCGCTTGTATCAGTTCCTCGGCGATAAGTTCGGCGGGGGTTGGCATGACCCAATGGTTTGTAAACCATGCCCATACATTTTTTAAGTGGTTCATTTGAAAATCCCTTTCGCTAAGACTACCTTGGTAGGCTGACACTGCACCACGCTAGATGGTTGGTTGACGATGACGTACCCTGCAATAAAGCATACGGTTGCTACCATGCCAAGCAATGTCATTAAATCAATAAAGCCATCCCACAGCCGTTCAAATACGGTTGGCGTTTCGTATTCAATCATGTCGTCAATCGTTTCAAACTTCGCGCCTGTTTCTTCTGCGTCAATCAATAAGTTTTTTAGCTTGCCCATATTGCGTCTTCCCATTCTTTAATATAACCAAAGTGAAGTAAATCGTTTGCAAGTTCAACTTGTATGAACTTGTTTTTCAATAAGTGTTTACTCGCCTGTGAGACAAGCCAGAACGCGCTACCTACGCGGTGGCCTATGCTCTTAATCTCACCCATCTTGTCCACCATACTTAGCAGTGCCACATCTTTACGTATCCAGTCAGGCAGATGGTCATCATCGAATATGGCTTGTGGCCCGATGATTTCTTTTCTGTGGTCTAGATACGCAGTGATGCGCCACCGCCCATCTTCTTCAAGAAGAACGCGGTAGATGTAATCAAAATTACGTTTCAAATCTTTGCCCTTACATATGAATAGTTGTGCCGTTGGAAGCAACAGCGTGTTTGTTGTCGGCAATGCACCAAAGGATTGGTGCAGGCCAGTTGTAACCCCAGTCATTGAATACCTCTCCATCTGTGAGCATGACGATACAGTCGGGCTTGATGTTGTGTTCATTCAAGTAATCCGACATACAACTCGGGGCCGTACCACCGCCGCCCTTGGGCTTCGTGCTTTCGCGCAGTGATGGCAATGCCTGCTCGTCATAGGTTTCGTGTGCAGCTACAGTATGCCCCCAATAAATCACATCGACAAGTTCGGGTTTAACTGACTCGCAAATACCCTGCGCTTCGGCGAGAAATGCAGCCAGTTCCTTGTCCCCGATTGAGCCTGACGAATCGACACCCAACACAACACGGCGTACCCTGTCGCTATAAGATGTTGGCAACGTCAAGTCTTGACTCTGGAACCTACGGTCAATGCGGCGGTACGATGTGTAGTCATCCCCTATGATTGAGTTGGTTGCAAACTCACGCATGGCATCGCGCCAGTCCACCTTGGGGGAAAGCATCTCCATCAGGCCACGGTCTACATTCGCACCCGCCTTGCTTGCAAGGATGCCACCTTGGCGCAACGCTTGGTCAATGGCGCTAGACATGTCGTCTACCTCTGCTTGGGTCATCGACTCACCTGACTCCCAGTCATGCTCATCAAAGCCTTGCTCACCGCCTTGTGGCTCACCGTCAGGGTATTGCTTCTTGAGTAGGCGAAACACCTCACCCGCATCCATGTCACGGTACTGCTGGTCTAGACACCCACCGTCAGGTAGTTTCACAAAACCATCTTTCAAGTATCTGTCGTTGATGGGCAGGTTGATGACATAGTCGCATGCCATGTTGGCTAGTTGCGGGCTGTCTTTGTACATCCACCGCCATGTATGCATATGCTTGTAGGCACAGTGCATCTTCTCGTGCAGCACCAGCCCCATAAGTTCAGCATCAGTCAGCTTACTGATGAACTGCAAGCCGTACTCGGTGTTGACACCGTCTGTACGCGCTGTCATCTTGGGGTCGTCCACTACTGTGGATTTCCCATACATAACGATGCAGGCAATCATCATGTAATCGGGGTCGCGGATAAGCGACACATGCGCCCGTTCAAGGCGCTGTGATTGTGATAAGTTCATATTATGCAAACAGGTATTGGTTGGCGATAGCGAACTCGGTGAACTTGTCGTTCTCCATAGCGAAGTCTTTGTTGGGCTTCTTGACAATGGTCGTGCAGAACAACGCTTGCATCTCTTTGGGCATACGGGACATGTAGTCCATCCAAGAGTCAAGCGTATCTTCTGATACCCAGTTCAACGCCTGATGCGTAAGCATCATCTTGCCAGCGATTTCCTTGGGCATAGGTGCGCTATCAGGGCCAGCAATAATCTCAGCGCGGCGTGGCAATGAGTCACCCATCTGAATCCATGCTTGCAAGTCCACAGTAGCGGGCGCACCGATAGTGCCAATCAACGCATTCTCCAGCGCACGCTTGGTAAACATACCGCGCTTGTTCACAATCTTGCTGGCCTGTGCCAACGAACGATGCGTAACGAACGCACTGCGCTGTGCCTTGGGGTGGTAAATCATGGGGTTGTCGTCAGGGTTGTCGTACATCTCGAACGGGTGCAACGCTTCGGGGCGCTCACCTACCCACATAATAATTTCGGGCGACACATCGTTGAAGCGTGCCCATGTATCCACCCAGTCAGGTGCAGGCATCTTCTCCAATTGAGTAAACGATACGCGGTTGCGGTGATGGCCTTGGAACACATCGCCCACATTCTCAGAGCCTTTGTTGGTAGTGCCAAAGACAAACGACTCAGGGTGCAGGTATCGGTTACCCGCTCTACGCTCAACCAGCAGGGGCAGTGACGCATTCAGCGTGGGCCGTGGTGCCTTGCCAATCTCGTCCAGCATAAGTATCACAGGCACGTTGTCGTGCAGCCCGAACGATTCGTTGTAGTAGAACTCAGTCGTCTTGGTATCGTGGTTGACTGCGGGGATGCGGAAGTCACCCTCATGCATCACAGTCATATCCATGTACACCTTGCGGTGGTTGGGGAAACGCTTGTGCAGCGCATCTATCAAAGATGATTTGCCAGAACCTATGTGGCCTTCAACGATGGTAGTTACCTCCGTGCCAACGGCAGCGATAAAGTCAACTGTCTCTTGATAATTCATTGATGTTTGCATACGTACTTTCTTGGTTGGTTAAAGGGCTAAACTAAATTTATCAGTCAGGTCATCCATCTTGATGATGATGGACTCGCGCATCTCGGGTGACTCACGCAATGACTTGATATCTACATCTACTAACGAACTCTCCAATGCTCTACGCGCCGCTTCTAAGTCGGGGTCGTCCAGCACATTCAATGACTGCAAGGTAGTGCATAGACCCAATGCGTTCTCAAGCATGGATGCATACAGCTTCTGCGGCTTGCCGTCTTCCTTGGGCAGCATCTTGGCGCGGATGTGTACCACCTCTTGATACAGGCGTTCCCACGGTACATTCATAGCTTCTTGTACCCGCGACTTCACCGATGCTTCAAACTTATTTTTAAGTTGCAGCGCAGCTTCTGCGGGGATGTCTACGCGGAAGTCACCCGACTCAGGCACAGGTGCAAAGTGGTAGTGAAAGCCGAACTTGCGGTGCATCTCGCTCTCCATTGGGTACTCTCTGACATCGAACAACTTACCCAGCTTGAACGCTTGCGCTGCCACCTTGGTGCTGAAGTTCTGCACAAACGTATCCACTAGTACATTGAACTCTTGCTCACGCTGTGTCAACTCATGGCTTACATCCATGAACGCCTTGGTAGGTATAAGCCGTGTGCCGCTATCAGACCAAGGTAAAGTCACGCTATACAACCAAGTACGCGATACCCCTGCAAATGAATTGATAGCTTCCAAGTCTTTGTCTTCGGCAAACAGATTCTTCTGCACCGATGTAGCCGAAGTCCGCGCACCCTTGGCAACGCTGACCTCAGTAGCCGTGGCTTTGTCTTGCTTACGGCCTGTATATACGCTGATGTTTAAGTCCAGCAACATGGCGCTGGACGATAGGCTTTTGTGTTTCATGCTGTTCTCAATAACTCAATTGAGTTGTTGGCCTTGTTAGTAAATATCTTATGGGCGTTGTTGCCCCACTCACTTGATGCCATGCTAGAGATAGAGCCCAGCACAGTCATCAACCCCACGCCCGCCTGAACCATCTCAGGTGTAAGGAAGAAGGCTTCAACGTCCCCCACTACCATGCGTTTAATGGCTGGCCCGTAAACATTTCGGTATGTGCCATACGGCATAAGTGATGGAGCCTTTTTCGCTCGGGTTGGTTTATCAGGGGCAAGTTGGATTAACTCGCCGCCCTTGTTGATAGTCGTGCCATCAGATAGCACGATGATGTATCGCGCCTTGCATGCATCAAGTAAGCGTGTTGCTTGCTCGACAGTTTTATGTATAGCGAGGGGTAAAGATTGTGATGTTTCGTTCATAGAAGTTTCTCCATTAAGTTAATTACAAAGTAAAGTTTACATTCAAAAGTTGGGTATGTCAAACATGTTGTTAGGGTTGCTCCAATAAGCTCCAAAGAGAACCATAGAGAACCATAGAGAACCATAGCGTGCCACGCAGGGTCATAGGATTGGCCTGTCGGCGGTTACTTGCTCGAAATGGTTCTTGGTGCTGTCGATGAACATGGCCACCTGATTGACCGTGCAGTTCTCCACCACGTTCCATACGGTGATGTTGTCCACCATCCACTCCTCGACCTCCATCATCTCCATAATCTCATCGTAGGTAAGGTCGTCGGGGTAGTACGTCAACCATTCGTCCAAGGCAAAACGCTCGGCTTTGCTAAGTTTGTTTTCTGTTATTGAGCTGTCCATGATTTCTCCTTCGTGTGTTGGTAAAAAGTAACCCTGTGCTTGCAGTAGTGCGGCGCAATCCAATCAAGGTTTGTCTCTTCGGCGTACGC
>Ga0208975_1000215_pt1 | contig 30971 bp, 52 predicted proteins | sample GreLakmeER78MSRF_FD_187700 | JGI IMG/M metagenome (GOLD analysis project Ga0208975, IMG submission 187700) | Freshwater lentic microbial communities from great Laurentian Lakes, MI, USA - Great Lakes metaG ER78MSRF (SPAdes) | ecosystem: Environmental > Aquatic > Freshwater > Lake | place: Great...
AATATTACAGGTGATGTAGAAATAAGTGGTGGTGATTTAACATCTACTGCCACTACATTTAATCTTTTAAATCAATCTACAAATATTAATTTTGGTAGTAATTCTCAAAATATAGTTATAGGTGGTGCAAATGCTACAATGGATGTAACAATACTTGGTACACAAGATAGTACTTCATGTACAACGGGTGCTTTAGTAGTTAATGGGGGTGTTGGTATTGCTAAAAATTTAAATGTTTGTGCTAATTTAACAGTAGCTGGAGTTTCTACCCTAAATGGAAATGTAAATTTAGGTGATGCTATTGGAGATAATATTAGATTATATGGTACACTATTAGATAATAATGGTAATACAGCATTAGCTAATCAAGTATTAGTTGGTCAAACTGGTGGAGGTGCTCTTTGGCAGAATGATGATGTTGTTGAAACATTAACATATGGTGCTATTTGGAGAGGTAGTTCTTTAAATGTAAAAGAAGAATTATTAATTGGTGCTACTGGCACTGTATTAATTTCTAATGGAACAACTTTAAACTGGACTGCTGCACCATGGATTACATCTTTTAATGTTGCTGGTAATAGTGGAACTGCATTTGCTATAACTGAAGCAAATACATTATCAATTTTAGGTGGAACTGCTATAACTACGGCAGTGTCTTCTGTAGATACTGTTACAATTAATCATGCAAATTATGGTACTGCTAATACCTATGCATACCCTTCTTCAATTACAACAAATGCTCAAGGACATATAACAGCTATTACAGCCGGAAGTGCCCCAATGTCAAGTTTTTTAGTGGGTGCTGATACTGGTCCAGTACAAACAATAGTTAATGGTGATACTTTTTATATTAATGGAAATACTGGTATATCTACAGTTGCAACTAGTGATACAATTACAGCAAGTTTAACTAATACAGGTGTTTCAGCAGGAACATATACTAATCCAACTCTTGATATTAATGCACAAGGTAGAATTACTGCTGCCACAAGTGGTGTACCAGTAGTGACTGGACCTAAAGTATTAGTGGGTTTAATTACACAAGATAGTACTTTTCCACCAGTATTTACTATAATACAGAATGATTTTACGGGTGTTTCATTTTCAACTATTTATGTTAGTCCTGGTGTATATACATTAGCAGCAAGTGCAGCAATTTTTACTAATCTTAAAACAGCATCATATATTACACCTGATTTTTATGGAGGAAAACCATATTGTGCAGCTATGGAAAGAAATAATGATTTTGAATGTGTTATAAATAGTTTTGACATGGCCGGAACTTCCTCCAATGATTTTTTTAGTAGAGCAACATTAAAAGTAGAAGTATATCCATAATAATTTTAAAAAACAAATAACATGAAAAAATATATGATAGGAGGAGATCCAACAGCTAATACAAGTGATGAATTAAATCCTTACAAAATTAAAACCCCGGTTGCACCTAACCCAAGTTTTGTGCCTTCTGAACCTAATGTAATTAATCAAAGGGGGAAATTGGATGTGCAAGAAAAAACAACTCCAACTAATACAGGTGGTTTTAATGCAATGGCTTTTAATGCAATGGCAAAAAAAGGTGGTCAAGTTAAAAAATCAAAAAAATGTTAATTATGAAAAAACTATTATTATTACTAGCTGCAGTTACAATGTTATTTAGCTGCGCAAAACAACAAGATGATCTTGATGAAAGAGAAGCAGGTGTACTAAGAATCCACAAAGGTAAATTTGCTTTTTGTGGTGCTTCTGGTGCAGTGCCAACAGGTAAAAAGATTGTTATCCAAGGTGTAACCTATGATGAAGGTTGTGCAATTTGTCCTGTATTAGATGGCCCTTCAATTTCTAACTTAGCTATGTATGGTAGTGGTGGAACCTGGGGTGACTTTAATGTAAGAAACAATTTTAAAACTCCTGATGGAACAGACAATACTGTTTGGTCTTTGTTTTGGTATTTTGATTCTAGTGATAGTGTTCCTCAATTCAATCCAGAAAGTAAAGAATGGGAATTGTTACCTCCAACTAATAGAGCATTTATAGTAAATACTGATTCACCTGCTACAAGTGAAAGTAATATGTTTTGTATGCCTGCAGTAGTGTTTGATACAACCTCAACAGGTATTGTATTAGCTAGATGCTATGGCCCTTTAAATGAAGCAGCTGTACCATTACGTAAAGCAGTTCCTGTAAAGTCAGGAATGAAATCAATTACAGCAGCTAAAGTTGGTGCTCCCTATCCTGTAGGTACACCTATTCCTGTAAAAGAGTAATGTCCGTTATAATGCACAAATAACTTAATTTTGTGCATTATAAGACACATTATCTTGAATTAGTTTAAAATTATGTTAGTATCTGTACTCACAGTGCAATAAACAGCACAAAAGTAAACTTATAACACATTAAGTATTATACAAATTGTATAATTATTTTGGGCATAATAGCTATTATATTAGTCATTATGCCCATTTTTTATATATTTTGACTAATATATTAGTCATTTTTATTTTGTTTCCAATCTAACCAAAATCCAAGAGCTACTATAAAGTTCATTCCTAAAGAAGCAATTACTTCCATAATATCATCATAAACTGAAGTCATTAGGTGAATATGGCCAATAGTCCAAAAAGGTATAGCTAGATTTTGACTAATCCAAATTACAGTAAACTTAAGAAAGTGTTTCATTTTTCCATTCTTTCCAAGTGTCAAAGTCTTTTAAACTTTCCATTTGTTTTTTCTCCATTTCTAATGCTTGTTGAATTTTTAAATCAATATATGAAGTATATGCATTTTCTTCAATGTAGTTTAATTCTTTTTCCAACCATTGTACTGCTGTCATTGTTCTTGTTGTTTAAATGTTTTTACTTGTTAATTATAAGTTTTACTTTGCCACATAATGTAAAATATAAGTAACAAAATTGTAGGTTTTAAGACTTTAAATTGGTTATAAAACACAAAATTGTAGGTTTTTGTCAACTTTATTTAGTATTATGCTATCTAGTTTCATGATTTTTTTTTAATTACATAAACAGGATTCCAAGTTGATTTTTTAGTTCTACCATCTCTCCAAGGCCATGTTTTTTTAGCTTTATGTATATTTTTATCAGCATAATATCTCCACCATAGTATCATTTCCCAATATTTATCATCATTATAGTCTGGTGAATGCCAGCGTATTACAAATTGCCAATGAAAGAAAAATATATAAAAAGCAGGAGCCCATTCAAATCTAGGTGAATCATATTTATCTTTCCAACCCAATTCATTTTTTTTAATACTAAAAGGCCAACCTATTTGTATCCAATAATGATTACCAAAAATTGGTACTATCCAATCTTTAGCACGTCTAACCATGGGTATATTTTTAAATTTATCTCTTTTATAAGAATATGGGTAATCTAAAATATCTTTTTCTAATTCTTGCTGTGTTTTAGGAATTAATTTACGGATACTAATTATGTTCTTATTAAAGTTTCTAGGCCAGAAATATGGTGTACCATAAACTAATTTTCCTAAATAATACTTTTTTACTGGAGATACAAATACTCCTTTAAAATCCTTTATTTTCATCTTTAATTTCTTTTTCAGTTAATATATAAAAAGCATTTAAAATTTCATTCCAGTTGTCAGCTAGTTTGTAGTTTAAATCTACTAAATATAAGCATTGTAATATATGTTTTTCACCATCAGTTTTACCCAGACTAGTATAGATCTGGTTTGCTTTTTCTTTTGTTTTCATACTTATTTTTGTAAAAGGTAAAGGGGATAGTTTTACCTATCCCCTGTTGGTTTACCTACATAATTATTCTGGATCATTTGTTATGCACAAATAAAAGCATATAAAAGCAAATATAGCTGCTAACAAAACCCACATAATTAATCCTTCATTAGATAGACATCTTGTACTAATCTAGAACGTGTAACATCTTCATCTATCTCAATGGCATTTTCATTCCATTCTTCCATAGTGATGTTTAAACTTGCATCTTGAGTTGTATCAAAATTAGATAAATCTAATTCATCATTCATTGTAATATTCATTTTAGATAGTACTCTAGCTGTCATAAAATCATGAAAGTTTTGACTATCAGACAACCAATCTCTTGGATGTGCTTTCTTTAATGCATGTGTAACGTGATTATAGAATGCCCAAGCATTTTCCTGATCACATTGGTAATCATATGTTGGTTTTTCTAACTCAGATTTTACACAAGACATTTGTGCTGCATCAAGAATATCTTCATTAATATAAAGTCTTCCTGCAATTTCAGCTTGCTCTTGTAATGATAATTCAGTATTTCTCATTGCATCTCTATCAGTAAGGATACGTTTGTAATACTTCTCACCATTCTTAATCTGATTAGAAATTTGCATTCTAATATCATGATCAGCAGAACCAGTATGCTTTCTTCTAAAGTTCATCATGTCACCAGCAACCATACCATTATGGCAAACTACAACATATGCACCTATTGCGCATTGAAAACGTGTGCTCTTATCATAAGAGTTTGTCCAGGCAAACATCATCCCTAACTCTTTCTCCTCTAAAATAGTAGGATCAACAGTGTTGATTGGTAAGATATGATATATGCCTTGTGCTACATTGGCATTCATATTTGCTCTATATATTTCTTTTTGAATAACAAAACCACTATCTTGTAGTAGTTGCTTTGTGTTATCTATCACTTGTTTATGTGATATAACTGTATAACTTTTACCGTGATTTGGTAAAGGTGCATTTTCTAGGTAATTCCTAGTTGTTTCTTTTGGTTTATTATAACCCATAGTATTAAACTTTTAAAGTGTAAATATACAAAAAATGTTTAGATAAACAAAAAATAAATATTAATTGTTTTTAGTTTTTATTTTATTAATAAATTCAGGAAAAGCCATAAACCAAAGAGCATACAAACCCATGCATGTTAACAGTAATAAACTGATTCCTAGTATAACCAATACTATTATTCCAATAATCTTCATTAGTCTTCTATTTTAACATTATACAATTCTTCATGATATTCTTTCCACATTGCTGTAGGTACTCTATAGTACTCAGGATCATTTGGAATACTAACTTCACCTGAATCATAATAATTAAATGCAGGATGATAATCAGGATTTTCTTTAAACCAAAGAGCAGATGCTTCTTTAATTTTTGAATACCATTCTTCTTTTCTTTTTTGTGTCATTAGTCTTCTATTTTAAATAAATTTAATCCCAAAATAACTGCGTCTAAAGGTTTTTTAATAGCAGAATGCATGCTTCTAGTATCTAGTATTAAACCATCTTTTCCATCTTTATCTTTAGTTCCAAAAGAAACATATATATGATGACCATTATATTTATCTTCAGTAAGTATATCACCTCTTTTGAATAATGAACTGTCAGGTATTTGATATTCTCCAGTTACTTTTATATAACTACCTTCTTCTATTACAGTGTCTACTGTAAATATGTTATTTACATCTTCCATTAGTCTTTTACAAATTGTCCATCAATCATTTTACCGGTTCTTTTACTAATTACATTGTATGCTGACTCAAGGCATTCCTCCAAGGTTAATCCTTGCATTTTTGCTTGAATAATCAATGTAACCATAATGTCCCCAATAGCATCAATGATTTCAGGTCTATCATTTTTGTTGATAGCTGTACATAATTCTGTACATTCTTCTAATGTTTTTAGTGCTTGAGCCATTGGTGTAGCTTTCTCCAAAATTCCTTTGTCTGCAGCCCATTCTTCAATGACGCATTCTAATTCAAAATAATCCATGTTGTTTTTTTTTTAATTAATCAGGTACAATAATATTATTAATATCTCTATGTTCCAACTCTTTTACAATAATTTGTTCAAACCAAGATTCCATTCTACCTGACATATCTTTGATGATATTTGTAAGGTGATCATTAGACATTTCTGCCACTGATTTATATGATAAAGATGATTTACCATCTTTTCCTCTATTACCCCAATGTGCAGCATCCCGGTTGACAAGATGATCTTCTGATAAATATATAGTAAGGCTTGTATCAACTAAATCAAGATCTTTACCTCCATAACGTTGATATGCTGTTCCACCATCTACCATTGTTTTATTCTCACAACCACATGTTTTGTAATCATGTCTATTGTAAGATGTTAATATTTCAGCACAGTTTTTACACTGCACTCTGTTTAGTACTACTTGTTCTAGTCCATTCATAATTAATTAGTTTAAATTTATCTATCACATTCAACAAATGATTCTGGGTATTTCCTTAATGCTTCAAGATATCTCTCTATAAAAGGAATAAAATGAACATACAAACCCCATCCATTTGGTGAATCAAAGGTTTTATAGTGTTCTGACCTTGCTAGCATATCTTTCAATCCTTTTTCAATAATAGGAATTATTTCAAATGCTCTTACAGGATTTTCCTCTTCAAACTTATACTCAGCATTATGATCATCTTCAGGAATATTATATCCTTCTTTTAATCTATAAGGTCTCCACAGAGCCTCATATATACCTGCTTCACTTGCCATATCTCCAAGATTATGTGTAATGTTTGCACTATACATTTCTTCTTTCTTTGGTTCTAATGTTTTACCATCATCATAACTGACGTGATAATTTCTATACAATATTACATCTAAACTCATATCAATTCTTCTTTAATTAAAATTTTTCTTACTTTTTTTACAAGTTTTTCCATAGATCCATCATTGATGATTTCATAATCAAACTTAGCATCATCAAGAGCTGTTTCACTAGGATGAGGATCTTTAGCAATAAAAGAAGGTCTAACTACTCTAATAGTAATACCATGTCTTTTAACAATAGCTTCCATCTCATTAGGAAATCTCATATCTGTAATAATCCAATTAGATTTCTTCTTGTAATCAGCAAACAAAGCATTTACCCATACATTAGTATGTAATCCATCACGCATGGCTTCTGTACCAAGTTTTTGAAGAAACTCTCTAACAGTCATCATTACATTAAACTGCATATCAGCAAATGGTGGTATTGAATTTAAAGGTATGTTTTGCACTGTACCCCATTCAACATCTAAAAAAGATTCTTTAAATTCTTGGTCTTCAAACTTTTCTACAGGAATGCCTGTAAGAATTGAAGCAATTTTTTTCATTTTGCCAGCAAACTTTTTAATTTTAACAATAGGGATTGTATGGACATTAGATTTTATTTCAAACTGTCCATTTACTTCTTTATCTAAATATGTTTGAATATTAACATCATACGGATGTGTTGTTAAATATTGAACAATCTTACCAATAGTATCTTTACCAGATCCTATTTTTCCATTTATTCCTATAATCATTGTGGTGGTTTTTTAAATTTTGGACTACAACCTAATAATATACCTCTTGACACAGCTTCTTTACGCCATTTGGGTACTTTAAGTTCTTTTAGATGTCTCTTGACAATCTCATAATATACTTCTTCATCAATTAAATAATCATTGTATGGAATAATCTTTTGACCCCGCTCATTTAATTCAGCAGATTCAACTAAGTAATTCCAACTTACAGATGGTTCTGACACAGCATATAACTCTGTGTATATGCTGGTCATAACATCTTCTATTTTTTTATCTTGTGCTTTAGTCATAATTTTAAAATAATCTCAATTGATTTGATGCTACAGTTAAAATATTATTTATTTCATTTTCAATGGCCTGAGTATAATAACCTTTATCAATGTTGTATGAATCCCATTTGGGTTCCATTTTCATTTTATTGAACATTGCTTGTATCCATTTACCTGCCTCTAATTGTATTTCTCTTTTATCAACCTTGTTAACTTTTATAATTTTAACTCCAGTTTTAGATATATAATATCTATTAATTTTTTGAAGTTCATCTTCTACAAAGATACCTTCTTTAATAGATCTTGCAACACATTTCCAATCACCAATTGATTTACTTCCAATACAATAATCAAGTATATTTTTGTTTTGTTCCAAGTATTCTTCAGGAAGAACATTATGAACAAAATACTGATAGATTGCTTTTGGTATAACCAACTTTGATTTGTTTTTATGTAACTGTAGATTATGAAAATCAAATCTACCTTTTAACTTTACAGCAGCATAACTAAACTTATCATTTTCCACTTTAAATAAATAATGTGGATCTGATTCTTTAATTGCTCTCCATTTAGTAATGTCAACTTCTTTGTAGTCATTGATGCCAATGTAATTGTTCACATCTCCTAGTACCAATTTTTGGTATTGGTCATGTTCCAAAGACAAATTGGTGATTTCTTCCCATTCTTTACAGATAAGCATGTATTCATCATAATACTTTCTAGGTATTAATGTCTCAACACCATCTGTATTATGCAATAATGCAATTGCACCAGGGATTCTTTCCATAATTTGCTCATAAAGCATCATTAAACTTAACTGACCATTAATTGTGATTCTCATACACAACTCAGGATCATAAAAGAAGCTGTTTTCATCATTGCTAAGACCAAAAGTAGAGTTAAGTATAATCTTGTATACATAATTCATTGGATTGCTCTTAGGGATCTTCTTACGCTCTTCAAAGAACCATTCATATTGATCACAAAATGCATCAACAGGAAAGTGTCCTGGAGACCATCTGTTTCTGATTGCAAGATTAGGATAAAAACTGGTAACATCTGAAGACATTATAATCATATCTTCACTGCTTTCATAAACACCTTTCTTTCTTGCACCATGCACACCACCTAAACCAAAATCTGTTTTTACATCTCTATAGTTGATACTATACTTGAAACTACCTTTTAAGTTATTAGCATTTACATCCAAAGCTTTAAATCTTTGCAGTAAAGTACTGAACTCACTAGAAGTAAAATTGATATAAGGTAATATGATATCTTTAATTTTTATGATATTTCTATAAGTCCTCATATCCCTTAATTCTTTTTTAGGAATATTTAATTTTTCAGATAAGTAATAGCCAAAAAGTTCTTTACTAATTCTTGGTTCAGAAGCACTAAATAAATTAATGCCATATGTTTTAGTCAAATCTTTTCTTAATCCTATCTGTGATTTTGATCTGTTATATATTTCTTTAGTTGACCTTACATCATTAATACAGTATTCTAGTATTGTATCAATCTCTTCTTTTGTGGTTATTGCTGCAGTATGGTGAATAGGCATTTCAAGAATGTTATCCCAATCCATGCTGTATTGAATCCATTTTAAACTAGAACGTTTGGCTGGATTATCCCAGTGATGCATTTTAAAGATATCTATTTGACCAATTGACATTTTCCATTGAGGATAATCAGCAAAATCTTTTTTGTTGCTTTTTTCTATAGCTCTTTGTGCATATCTATAAAGAATATTTGCAATTTCACAACCTGTAAAATTCAACCAATCATTATGATTATCTAATATAAAATGTGTTATTTGAGCATCAAAAGCTAAACCATTGTAAGATATGTGCCATTCTTTCTTGGCTATATTTGTATTTAAAAAACTTACAAATTTGTCTAAATCATTTTGCAGGTCATGAATAACAAAGATTTCTGTTTCCATAGTCTTGTAATCTTCAAATACACCTGTAAAACAATTAGACAATGTTTCATAATCCATTACCCAATGTTTCATATTTTATTGTTTAGAGCAAAAAAAAAGACATACCTTAATACATCTTTTTTTTTGAATTAATAATTAATTGGATTATACTGACAATATGATTTTAGATTTTTTTGTTTCTTTAACCTCAACAAAAAATGCTTTATAATCAAATGTTGTTGCATTGATAGCAAATAAATGAATAAATTGCTCAATATCTAACGGGTCAGATAAATAAAACTCAGAAAAAGTATCAACCAATCTTCTTTCTTCTTTAACTGTTTTACCAGTTTGAGGATTTGGATTTTTTAGTTTAATGGGTTGACCATCTTCATCTAGTTTTGCAACCATATGATATGATTGTTTTAGTACTTTACTTATTACAGCTAAAATGCTTGACGCAGGGTCATACATAGCTTCAACATATGGTGAGTCAATGCTCACAGGAATCATGGTAAAAGATTTGGCATTTCTGAAACTAGATGCTACCAGCATCATGTTCTGCCCAATTGGTTGTGACATATTGTTAATTTTAATTTTTCAAAGATATGGAACTATTTTTGATTTTTTCACAAAATAATTCACTTTTTTTAAAGTAAAGAGTTTCCTTATCTAAATCAGGGATACTGCAAACTTCAAAAACCTCTTCAATTTGTTTTAAAGGAACATCTAAAGCTTCTGCATAAAGTTGATGTGCTGAATCAGGTGATAAAAACAAACTTATGTATTCTGAAATATTACCTTTATTACCAAAAAAGTCTAAGATTGTGACTTTTGTATCTAAACTAAATTTAGAATACTTTCCATCAAGAAATCTTTTAAAATCTGATTTGTATTGGGTAAAATCAAAAATAAACACATGTCTATTTTCATTAAGTTGTACATATTCATAAAACAATGGGTGTTTTTTAAGATAAGAATTGCAGAACAATTCAAATTTTTCACTTGTACCTACATTGTACTCACACAAAAACTTATTTTCATCAACAGTAATCACATGCTCCCAGCAAACATAAGTTTGCACGGGAACAAATGATAAACCTGACTTAAACCTTAACAAAGGATAAAGAAATACTTTACTTTTTTGAAAATAATCAGTGTATACACCCTTCATAGTTATAATTTAATGTTTCCTAAAAGAAAATCATAGGGTAATGAGTAATTTTTTTCTGTATAATGATAATTAGCTCTTTCAATCACATCTTCCAAAGCAACTGCCCAATCATTCAATGTTTGATCTGTTACATCAAAAACATATACCTGATTGTACTTATCTACAACAACAAATTTAAACAAAATATTGTATTCTTGTTCAGTTTCAGCCAAGTTTGCAAAAACTAATTTGCAATATATAGCTGCTTGCAACCAATAATTATAAAAATCAATGGTTTCTTTGAACTCTGAAATTGTTTTACTTGTTGTCTTAAGGTCACATATAGTGACTGTTTTTGTAGAGTGATCAATTTTATAATAATCCAGGTAACCATGAAGGCCAAAAGGTTTACCTAATAAATCAGATGTCAAGTACTTCTCTGCATGTGTTTCAATAGGGTCTAACTCAAAATCAGTTTGAACATCTTTAAACAAAGCCATTACGTCTTTATTATTTTTAATATTCTCAGCCTGATCTTTACATTTTTCCAATGTATCATTATCAATTGCATCTTTACTACTATTTTTTAAGTAGTCCCAATAAGATTGATTATCTGCAGTTTGAATTTTATCTAACCTAGCATCATCTAACTTAAGTGTCTGATACAAGTTCTGATCAATCAATATCTGTAATATTTCTTGTTGAAATGTAGGGTCTTGACTTAATAAACTTGACTCACGGTTAGTTGTAGTATTATATAAAGCATTTAATACTTTGATATTACTATCTGCAGGAAGCTTACCTGGTAAGATGTTAAACTTATCATTAAGTTTATTTTCTTCAAATAAAAGACAGTGAATTAACTTACCTTCAACCAAATGCTTGTCAGTTCTAATCTCACGGTCTTCTAATATATAATCCCTGTAAAACAAGGATGGTGAAAACAATAGTTTATTCAGTGATGAATAACTAAATTTAAAGTTTTCATTTGCATAAAACTTTTCTTCTTTTGTTAAATCTCTATACATTGTTTTTTTTCTATTATTAAGTTTTTATATTTTTCTTCCAAGTATATAGACTCTAAATCTATTGAAAACACATTATTTTTACAACCAAAAGTATTTCTAATTACTGAATCATACATTTTTTTAATTGTCTTTTTTACAATAAAATCTGTTAATTTATTTTCAGCTATCAAAAATGTTATATATTGATCATAAGCCCACTGACGGTTATGGTCTTTACCACCTGAAAACTTCTCAAGTCTTTTACGCAGTGTTTTTACATTAATGTTATTCCAGTTGTTAGTATCTTTGAACCAATCATAATACCAAAAGAATAAATAACTCACAATATCAAAAGACTCTTCAACATTACAATTAGCTAGCATTTCTACAGCTAAAGTTCTATTGTCTTTGTCTTGGCTTTGAATCATTTTAGATACCTGTTCAAATTGATCTTCACCTATAACTGCTAAATCCTCTGAAATAATTTTATTAATTTCAACATCTCTTACAATTAATGCTGTTGTATTACGTAACTGATTAAATACTACTATATTATTATCTCTAATAATCATATCTCTAGATCCATCAATATCAAAACTTGAAATTTTATCATTAATTGCATCACTAACTAAAGACATGTATCTGTAGTCTTTAACTATATTAATATGTATATAAGCATCTTTTTCTATTACAGATAATAACTCTTTACATTTATATAATCCAGATTCAGTTAATTGATCATTTTGTTTTAAAGTATTAAATACATCAAACATCTGAGCATAACTCACTGATGTAGACCATTCAAGTGTAAGTAAATTATAAATTAATTTATCTGATACAATATGAATATCTGCTAATTCAGCATCTCTAATGATTTTTACATTAAATTTTGTTTTAAGCAAATCTACTTTTTGTCTTGGTAATTCTAGATTTGGATATCTATATATTTTTTTATCTTGTAAATCAATTGTTTCATCTGCAGATAATATATTAAGTAAAGTCACTTCTCCTTCATCAGGATGCCAACTTTTTGATCTACCAAAGTAATAACCATCTTCTTTCAAATCAAAAGAATCATCAGTAAGTTTTTCTATTTTATTAGACCAATTTGATTTTTCAACAGAAAGTTCTATGTTTAATTTATAATGTTTTTTTTCCATGTTATTTTGCATATTTTAAATATTCTGGTTTTACTTGTACTTTAAATACATACAAGTCTCTGTTACTAATGTGAATTTCTTTTCTTACAATTGGTTCTAAATATTTAAAACTTATTGAATCAAGTTTTTCATTTTTTTCTAACCAAAGAATCATATCATGTGCACTTTTTCTAGTGAATAGATTAAAATTAGATTGTTCTAACCAATACTGCACATCTTTGTCCCTATTAAATTGATACATATTGCGTTCAGTATTTTGAGCAAACTGCCATAATAAATGATAATTTTGTAAGTAATCAATTGTAGGAATAACTTTTGCAGCTATAGCACTATCTTCACTACTGTAAGATTCCAAATACTTTTGTATATCTTCTAATAATGTTTCATCTAAAATTTGTTTATTAGCTGATTCATAAATTACTGTATCTACAGTGATTGTACCTACTAAACCTAATTCAATTTTATGTGCAATATTTAAAGCCATACCTGTAATCATCCATTCATCATATAATGAATCTCCTGTAGTACAATTATAAAATCTTACTTTATCAGATAAATTACCATCATATATTACATGACCTGAATAATGATCTACAGCTAAGACTGCACCATTTGTTTCTTCAAGAGTTTGATAATTCCATAACTTAGACATTAATATAGTTGACTTAATGTTTTCTCCACTTTCAAATCTTTCATAGATATCATCATGGGTAATAACTAAATCAGCTAATTCATAATCATTTGTTACAGCTATACCATGTTCCTTTAAAGCAGATTTAATTCTGTCTAATGAAACACTACACTTGGGCAATACAAAGGCTTTCTTTTTGGTTTTAAAAGTTGTACTATCTTCAGTACTAGATGTTAATATAGTTTCAATTTTTCTAAATGTTGTTTCATCCTGAGTAACTAACACATCTTCAATCACATTGGATGATAGAACCCCATAATATGGGGCACTATCTAATCCAAAGTAATTTAAAGCAGTAGTATCATATGATTGATAAACTGATTTATTTGCCATTTTATTTCATTGTCATTTTGATGATATCTGGGTTCATCATCATTTTGTTAAACTTTTGTTTATTACCATTAAAAATTGTACGTACAATTAGATACTTAAGATCATTGGTAAAATAGTCTTTAGTACAAAGAGCTATTAATCTATCAGTAACTTTTTGTCCTACAGTATTCTCTTTACTATAAACAACTGAATAGTTAGCTAATCTTGTTGCTAATGTAGCAGCAATATCAGCACGGTATGTATCATCTTTACCAATACAACCTCTTAACTCACCTAAGATATATGATTCATTTTCATGAGTCAATAAGTCTTTAGGTGTTACCAGTTTATCCAGTTTGTTATTAATAAATGTAGTAAACATAGAAGCAAAAGTATCTCCCACAGAACCTTCACCAATCATTTGAATTAATGATAAGTTTGATTCAAAATTTTCAAAACTAGATATAGCATTAAAAAATGTTGTGATAGATCTTGCATTTGTTTCTAGAGTAACTAATTCAGGGTGTAACAACAAAAAGTTGATACATCTTGAATCAATACCTGCTTCTTCTGCCCATTGTGCCCATACATTAACATCAAACTTAAGGTTTGCTGTAACATATCTGGTCTTTTGTGCAGCATCCACTGAGTTTACCATGTACTCACCATTGTCTGGATTTGCTGTTAATATAATATGCCAATCTTTTGGTAAAACCCAAGAGATATAGGTTTGTCTATCTATTAACTCCATAACTGCTTGAATAAATCTTGTGTCAGCTCTATTCCAGTCATCTAGTAATAAGATACCACCATCTTTTTTATCAGCAATCCACTCCGGTGGACAATAAGACATCCTGTTCTTACCTGTCATTTTATATCCAGTCTTTAGATATTCTTGAACTGCAAGTTCATCAACCCATAAACCAACTTTTTTAGTAACTCCTGTTTGGATGTTGGCAAGATCTGATGATGCAGCTGATCTTTGTGCTGCAGTATAGGATAAATCATCTATTTTTGATTCTGAAACTCTTGTCTCTTTATACATTTGAAATTGACGTACTGGGAATCCAACTAAGTCACCCAACTCTTCTATCTGTGCAAGGTTAACCTTTACAAAGTTTAAGTTGTTTTCTTTAGCTAGCTCAACAATGGTAGATGTTTTACCAATTCCTGATTCTCCTAATACTTCTACTGATACAGATTGTTTACCTTGTGCTTGTAAAAATCTATTGTTTGTAATAATGTGATTTACAAACCCTTTTAATTCTGTTACATTTAAATTTACTTGTGCCATTTTTTTTTTTAATTAATTAATATTTCCAATTATAACCTGACCAGGAAGATCTGGTAAAGAATCTAGTTCCCATAATGCACTATTTAAATACACCATAGTAAGGTATGCAGGATTATCATTTTTAGTATCATCCATATCATAATTACTTTCTAAAAGTTTTATAGCTTCATTAACTAAAGCTTCTATTTTTTCTTTGATTTCTTTTACTTTATTAGTATGTACCATTACATTTCATATGTTATATGATTAATAATTTCATGTTTAGCATCACCATATCCTTGACCATAAGCATCTTCATATACTACAGTTACTTTTTCAAGTATCTCATCTTTTAATTCATTTGTTAATGTTTGAAGTTTTAATTCATTTAACCAATTTTCAAAATCATTCATGTTAATTTTTTTTAAATGTTAATTTATAATTCTGCATCAAATGAACAAGATCCTGTTTCTTGTATGCAATTTAATATTTTTCTCCCTAAAGCATAATCATAGTATTCAAAACATTGTTCTTCTGTTAATTCAGGCAAACCTGCTTGTTCTATGTATGAGTAAAAAGATAACGGAGCATCATCTTCTATTTTATACAGATCAAAATATATTTTTAATGCTGGTTTATGTGCACCAAAAGCATCTTCAATAATTTTTAATCCTTCTTGCAAACCCTCTAAATTATCCCTATCAAAGTAATATTCTAAATAATTAGGCTTTTGACCTGTTACACCAAATCTATCTGCAGCATCACTACTTTGAATACCAAAAACAAATTTACCTTCTATGTCACCTGTATAATATCTTCCCATGATTAATTTAGTTTAATAACTTTACCTGGAAGATTCTCATTCATAGTAGAAATACTACTTAATACCCACAAGGCATTATTAGGACAATCTGATGGAGCACCTGCTTCACCATCTGTTAAATATATTAGTGCTGTATAACACTTTTTTTCATTATAGTGGTCAATTACAGGTTGGAAACTTGTTCCACCTCTACCGTGTATAGCCCAATCTTTTTTTGGATTAAACTCTTCTACAGAATTAAGTCTTGTATCACATTGTGCAACAGTAATTTTATGTCCTGTTTTATTCATATGATGTAACTCATTGTAAAATTCTTTAAGCTCTGTTGTATTTACAGATCCAGATGTGTCAATACCTACAAGAATATGATTTTTAAATTTAATCTTTAGTCCTGGGTTTTCAGCATATCTTTTATTGTATTTACGTCTTAGCTTTTTAGTATACACTACAGATGAGTTTCCAACAAATCTTCTTAAGTAAGCTTTCCAATCAAATTTAGCTGGCTCAACATGAAATAACTTTGCAATTAATTCACTTAACTCACCAGGAACATTTCCTTGTTTCTTTTGAGTTTGTTCAGCAGCTTCTTTCAACTGATGGTCTATTTGTTTTTGAACAAGTTTTTTATCAGCTTCAGGTAACTCATCAAATTCTTTCCATGTACTATGGCAATACTCTGATTCACCATCCATTTGATCTATTAATGAATCTAATGAAGGAGATGTTCCATCTTGCTTGGCCTGTTCTAATAAATCATAATAGACTTTTGTTCCTGCTTTTGTAGGAAGATTTAATTCAGGGAAACTACTTAGTAATAATCCACCATCTGGTAGCATGTTTGAACTAATATATTGATTGATTTCTAGATCTGCAGCTATATTAAATAACTTGTGATCAGAATACAAATCTCTCAATAACAAATGTCCAAATGCTATATGTAACAATTCATGCTTAATCAATCCAACTCTATGTAATTCACTTAACTCAGTGAAGAAGTTAGGGTTAATTGTTAACTGCATACCAATTCCGTGTTTGCTTACACCTGCTGTAGATATACGGTCACTAAATTGTTTGTTTATACCAATTAAAAAAAGCCCATAAAAGGGCTCATCTAAAATTAAAGTTTTGGTGGTTCTTGCAACACCATCTTGTATATTTATCATTTCTGTGGATATAATATTTTTAATAATACTTTTTTGTAAATAACATAGTCTCCTACATCTTTTATAGCAGAATTAATGTTTTTACTTATTAATTCTTCAGGTTTATAACTTTTACCAATAGCTTTAACAAAACGCATTCTCTTTTCAAACAACATTGATTTAGTAAATAATAAATTTAAAATATCTCTGTCATCAAAATCTAAGTTTTTGTAATTTTCTAAAGCTAATTCAAAGTCTTCATCTAAACCTACAAGCATTTCACGTAATGAAAAAAACTCTTTAATTGTTATTCTTGCCATCTGGTAAAATTTCTATAATTACTCCAGGATTAACTTTGTCATATTTGTACTTTACAAATACAGGTAATATACAATCAGCATTATCATCTTCAATCCAACCAAATGTTACCATATCATCTTGCACTGTTTGTGCTGGATTGATATAATCAAATTTATGTTTGGTGTTTCTGATAAATGTGAACTGTATGTTTACTGGTTGTTGATGTTTGGCTAATTCAGCTTTAAAATCATCTGCATATTTTGCATAATAATCTTTAGCTACTTTTCTATAGTTTACAACAGTTTTACTTGCTATAAAATATTTACCAGTCCATCTTCTACCATTTTTACTACTTGGGACTGAGCCCGGTATGAACCATTTCATTTTTTATCTGTTTAAAATTTCTTTAAGTAAAGGCTTTAATGTTTGATGTACAATATCAAAACCATGTTCACGCATAGAATCACTAATGTCTTTAGATAAAGGCAATGCAAAGCCATCCAGATTATATAAGGTTTTATACTTATCAATTGCTAGACTACCTGCAGCATCATTATCAAAGAATGTGACTACCTTTTTATATTTCTTTTTTAGGTGCTCAATAACATGGGGTTTTATTATTGTATTCTCACTTTCTGGTGCTAATACTTCAATGTTATAACCAATACTTTTAAGGCACAGGGCATCTTTTAATGATGAACAAATTACTAAATAAGGTTCAGTGTAAGTTAATTGATCAAATCCTTGAAGATATGATTTTACTTTGTGGAATTTGTGTTTACTTGATGGTTGATATATTTTATACAACTCACCACTTTTATCAAAATATCCATAAATAGAATGTCCTTCAATCTTTAATTTCTTTACTTCATCTTCTTCTTGTTTAATTAAATTGTAATACTCAATTGGTTTTACATTATATTCTTTTAGTAGGTTAGAACCTATCCTAAAGTTTAACCAATATCTACCATCATTTTCAGTCCATTGTCTTGTGTTAACAAAATCAATTTCCCATTTTGCATGAACTTTAAAAGATACTTGCTCAAAATCAGTTGTTTTAACATAAGAGTTGTAATCCTCTACTATTTTTCTAACAGCATCTCTATATTCTAAATCAAACATGAGTTTAACTAAGTCTATTTTGTTACCATTTTTACCAGTTGAAAAATCCTTGAATTTATATACATTCATAGATTTATCTACATATATACAAAAGCTTGGAGTTTTATCATTAGGATTAAAGATTGATTTAATCTTTACATCCTGACCTGTTAAGGGTTCTGATAAATTTAAATAATATTGAAATACCCAATAGCTTGGAATATCTGTTTCTTCTAATACTAAATTTTTTGTGTTAAACATATTAAGAATATAAAAAAAAAATGGGACTGACATATTTCAGCCAGTCCCATTTTAGTTAGTTAGTTATTATAAATCAAAATCCTCACCAGAAGCAGATGAACTAGGTTCAAACTGATTTGTTGTTGGTGAATTTTTCTTCTCTATTTTTCTTAGGTGATTAGGATTATTGCTATCAAAAATCAATAATTTTGATTTTTCAACATTCAATGCTTCTACTGGTACACCTTCTTTACTGATTTTAGGTAAATAAAGATCATTATTTATATAACCTTCAGTATTTTCCCACTCACGTGCACCAAGACACATGTTTACATATGTTGGACCTGATAACAATTTATCACATTTTAACATCCAATCTTCAATTGTGCTAGCTTGAATAGCATCTAATCCAGCTCTTTTATCTAAAGCTTCAGCTAAAAATATCATTGCTTTCATAACTTCAGTATCTCTACTGATTTCTTTTCCACTTGGTAATGTAGTGTCTTTGTATGGATACGGTGAATATCTCACTCTTCCTACTTGTCCTTCATAACGTGCACCATCAGATTTGTTCATATCCTTCAAAAATCCTTGAAAATCTCCTGTTACTGGCTCTGATTCTATATGCAACATAATGTTGTATGCATTAGCATCATAAGGAGTTTTATCAAAACTGATTGAATTAATTTTTACTTTGTGATTTCCTGTTCCAATTACTGGTTTTTCTTTGCCTGAAGCGGCTGACATGTCTTTAGTACTTAACATAATTTTTTCTTTTAATTAATTAATTTTTGTTTATTATTCTTCATATTTCTTAATGCAATCCTTTACAAACTGCAGGTTGTTTGGGATGAAGTTTTCCTCAAACATTCCTTGGGGTGATTTACATGTGTTCTCTCCACTGTTTTGTGTTTCAAAACCATAGGTGAGTTCACCATCATCATTTTTACTAACTTTACCAAATAAAACAATTGAAAATAGGCCTTCCAATGTCAATGCATTATCAATCATTTTACCAATTGTTTTTGCCTTGATTTTTCTATTCCCATTAATATCAGTTGAATCTTCTGAATGAGTCAAAAAGAATACAGTAAGATCATCTCTCAAATCTTTAGGTAGTTTAGCTACTTGAGCTAAGTTTGCTGCAATTTGAGTAAATTTCTCATAACCCTTTTCATTTGCTCTATCAAAATATTCAAAAGAACTCATATACTGCCAGTCATCTACAACCAAAGTCTTGATGTGTGGCATTTTTTCATTAACATGCATAATTGCTTTAATAACTCCTGCTGCAGAAGATGATGATGCTAAATTACCTTTTGGATTATCTTTTGAAATTGATGTATACATTCCTTTCCAACCTTTAAAAGGTAGTGGTTTGTTTGCAATGTTAATTACAAAAGTTTCATCAGGATTTAGATGTCTGATTGCTGTTGATTTGCCTGTACCTGAGTCAGCAATGATTAATACACTTTGTGCCATATTTATTTATAATTTTTATTAAGGATACTATTTAATGTTAATTGAATTGTCTTAAGTGTTTTATTGATTTCAACTAAAGCATCAACTAAACCTGGTGTTTCTTTGTCATCTGGATCTGGTATATCTGGATTTGCAAAGTCATGGATTAATTTACCTCTACTTGTTACATCATTTATAATCTTTAATTCATTAACTGGGATTATGTGTCTAATAAATCCAGTACTTGATTCAATTAATTCATACTCTTCTTTCCAATGAGGATTGTGTTTATGAAGATATAGAGTTCTTTTTGGATCTTCTGTATCATAACCTATACTTACAAATTCAGTATAGATATCTTCATTCTTTTCAAATTCACTTGGGAAGAAACTAACATATAGTTCATCTTTTCCAGTTGGCCTGTATGCCATCTTAGGTATGTATAATGCATTGATTAGTCCATTAGTTTGGAAGTAATCTTCATGCTCTTCTCTTAAGGCGTTAACCTTGGTCTTACGTTCTTCTGGTGTTATTGCCATTTCATTTGTTTTATTTGTTTTATTTAAATTTTTAGTACTTATCATGATTTTATAATATTACTGTTATCTTTTTTCTTGAAGTCCTGGTGTTTCCATCTCTTCAATTTGCATTGATGCAAACTTAGCTTTAAAGAAACTCATTCCAGTATCACCATTTCTTGCTTTAAGAAAATGTAATACTATGGTTTTGTCATCTTCAATGATAAATCTATCAGGACCATAAAATCTAATCTTTTGTTTTGCTGGTCTGTTAATACCAATTAAAGTATCAGCATGTTGTAACATTGCATCTGAACCAAATATGTCTGACTCAAGAATATAATTGCCATACTTACCATCTATTGCTCTTTCAGGATTATCAATATTCCTATTAAGTTGAGATAAAGCAATAAATAAACAAGGATAGTCACGTTTACATTGTGTAAAGAACTCACCCAATTCAAATAACATATCTAATGTATTGTTTTGATAAGGTGCTCTTTTAACTAACATAGTGTGATCCAAAGTAATTATTGTTTTTATTCCCTTGTGTTGATTCATGTACATATCAATTTGCTCACGCATTTGATTTACAGTCATAGGAGTACTAATAATATCTACAGGATGCTTTATTCTTTCTTTAGCATATTGATGACAAGTATTAAGTGTGTCAGCAGTAATTAAACTTCCTGCACTACATAACTGTTTATAAGTTTTGCCAGTTACTGAAGAAAATTCTCTAATTGCTGAGGTTCTACCAACCATCTCATATTGAAACTCTAATACTCTAAATGAGTCATTAGGATTTAATGCAAAAGATTCTCTGATAATTTGATCTTTGATTAATGTTTTACCTGAACCAGGTCTTCCACCAATAACAGTTAATGTATTCCACTCTAAACCATCAGTTGTAGCTTCATTAAATTTTGGCCATGGTGTATATATAGACTTCTCCTCACCGGTTTGTCTTTTGTACATATATTTCAATGCATCATTAAAGGCAGCATATTGTCCTATCCAGGATTCTGTTGGTTTACTCATAGTTCAATTTTAGTATTCATTAAATCTTCAAGATCACTCCAACATAAATTAACTTCATGCTGACAAGAAGAACCTTCTTCAATTTCACTAATGCATAGTTCTAATAATTCAACTACTTCATCTTTAAAATGAGGATGTTTTTTAATTATTTCATCACCAAATGCTTGTAATTCTTCAATTACTGGATTTTTATAATTCATAATACAGTTTTACTAATAAGAACCCTAAAATACTGAAATAGATTATTCCTATTAAAATTATTGGTTTTTTCATATTACATTTTCTTTAAAATGTTTATACTCTGTTTCTATACCATCTCTAATCATATCACAGTAATCTGCTAATGTAGATGATTTTACTCTGTGCTTATCTTGTTTGCATATAAAATATTGACTAGTTTGCATATACATGTATTGTGCATCTCTATATTCATTTACATACATTTTAGTAGCTTTTATAACTTGTTCCCAAGTATAATCATATGTTTCAAATAACCATCTGAATGATTCACATAGCATCTTTACATTAACCCTGGCTGGTTTGCCACTGGGTAGTTTTATATTAGGAAACACTTCTCTATAGGTATTTATTTTATCTACAAAATCTTTACCCATCAATTGGGCATCAGTTTTCTTTTTTGCTTTTGTAAAATAATTATCTAAATGTACCATCAAGCTTTTAGCTTCAGCACTCATTGTATATTTATCATTATCCAAGATTAAAAAGCCTAATCTTTCTAGTGCTAATTTATCATCATTTGTAATTTGAGGTAAAGATACTCCTTCCTTTATTCCAAATAATAATAGTACTTGATTTGGTGTTAAATTGTTTTTCAGCATTATCTGAAATAGTTCCCACATATTGTTTGGTTTTAATTATAAGTGTTTGATTATCAGATATATGATTAAAAAGGTGAATAACAAAAATAAACAAAATTTACCATATAATCAAACTTTTATCTTGTTTTTTTAATTCTAAATTTGCTTTATTAAACACATCATTATGGTCCCATTCTCCACCTTTATATGCAGCTGATGCTGGGTGTGAACATTTAAGTACTTTACAATCAGGTATAATCATCTCCCATTCTTCAGCTTTTTTCCCCATCAATATGAAGATTGTATCTTTTTTATGTTTGTTAATAGTATTAAATACATAATATGAAAACACTTTCCATAACTGATAATGTGAACCTATTTTATTAACTTCAACAGTTAATGCTGTATTCAATAACAATACACCTTGATTAGCCCAACATCTTAAATCTGTATGATCTCTTCCTATGGCTTTATTTATATACTGCAAAGACTTTTCAGCTTTACCTTTTTTAGAGCAACTAAATGCTAAACCATCTGCTGATCCTAATTGAGGATATGGATCTTGACCCACTATAACAACTTTAAGATCATTATATGAACATTCTTTGAATGCATTGAATACATCTTTAAATGGTGGGGTAAATCTAAGGCCATTATTTACAGACTTTTCTAAAAAATTATATACAGTATCAAATCCTGTATTATCTATAAAAGGATTAAATACTAAATCCCATCCAGATATTTCTGAATCAGCTTTTATCTGATTTTTAAATTTATTTATATTAGATTCCATTTTATTTGTTTTAATTTGTATATTTGTCAATAAATACCTTTAATATGAGTGAAGAAAATCAATTGCAAACCTTTGATACATATGATTTTAGTGATAACATTAAAAACATAGAAGTATCAACAGCCTACATACCAGGGCTTCAAAGAATTTTAACTGACATGCTTATGAATTTTTCAGCTGGTACTGAAAAACTTCCTGAGATGTTTAAGAAATTTGAACAAAACCTTGATAAAAATGAAGAAGATAGAGTCAACTTAGGTCTTAATAAAGAAGAATCTGACATTTATACATTATTTTCACTTTTACAATTATTTAAATATCTTGCAAATGAACAAGGTTTAGCTAAAAAAACAGAAACTACAGCTACTGTTGAAGAGTTAAAAGAACTTGCCTTAATGATGCAAAGAGATGAAGATGTAACTGACAAACTTAAAGAAATTCAAGATAAAATAAGGATTGTAAACTAATTATCTTAGTTGCATTCCACTAAAGTCTCCAATTTCTATACATGCTTGTATAGCTAAGTTTAATTCATCTTTGTCACACTGACCAAAAGACTTGCAGTATTCTTCTTTATTTTTTGTAAAGCAGAGTCCTGCTTTTCTTTTTACCACTAGTTTAGCTTCTTCAAATGTATATCCTATTTCTTGAGCTATTTCTCTAATCATTGCATGCAGTCTAGCTAACTGAGGATTACTTCCTTTGTCACCACTTACACCAATAAATATTTCTAATTGTGCTCCTTCAGGTAAATCATTCAAAAATTTTTGATATTTATTACCTACAGCTTTGATTGGAAAATCCAATGCACCATTTTTTACAGTGCATTGGATAAATAAACTATCTTTCATTTCAATATCATTGTTAATGAATAACCCTCTTGTTCATCTCCTGGGTCTGATACTATAATTATTGTTTCTTCCATTACTTAAATCTTAAAGATGGACCAACATAAATAAACTCTTGTGCACATGCTTCACATACAGCTTCTTTTATATTTCCATGAAGTGTAGTATTAAAACAATTGGGGCAACGTGCATTTTCCAAGTAACTAAATTCTTCACAAGATTGTCTAGCTAATTCTTCAATATGAGAATCAAGTGTTTGATTTTTTTCTATTCCATCATTTTTTGGTTTTTTAAGATTGTTTTGAGATCTTTCATATTCTCTCCATTCATAAATTTTTAAATCATTCATTTTTTCTAGGTCTGCTATGGTAGCTTCATGTGGTACTTGTCCATCATTTGCCTCTAATAACTGACAATATAATTCTTTCATTCTTCCCATAATATTTTTTATTTTTTAAACATACATTTCATATTCATCATAAATTTCTACAGCCTTTTTATCTAATGGTGCAAATCTTTCAGCTCTATAGCCAATCCAATGTAAACCAAACTGAGTACGGCCTTCATTAACAACACCATCAATAATATAAACTTTTTGTTCCATAGCATTAACATATTGTTTAATAACTTTATACTCTGCACCTTCTGTAACTGATGCTCCTTGTGGAAGTTTTTTATCATCTATACAAACTACTTTCATAATATTTAAAATTTATTAAGTTTAAAGATAATCATCATCTCCATCATCTTCTGAAAAAACAGTACCACTTCCCTGGCAATTATCACAAGTTGTTGTTATATAACAACCACCGCAACATTCATTACTATAGTTATGACAATTTCTTTCTTCTAATGTACCTTCTCCATCACAATTTGAGCATTTCATTTACTTAAAGGGTTATAGTATTTAATTTTCTTTGAATCAAAGTCTTTTAAAGCTGTTTGTACCCATAATTCATCTTGAGTATTTTTATAACATAAGATATGGCATGTTGCTTTTTCTGTTGGATTTAACCTTAATAGTCTTCCAATTCTTTGAGCACTTTTTCTTTCATTACCATATGCATGCATAATAATACCTTGTCTTAAATTAGGTATAGTAACACCTTCACTTAATTGTAATACACAAGACAAGTTATCAATTCTACCATCTGAAAATAACTCTAAGTTTTCTTCATTTTTAGAGTTTCCAGAATGGTAACTGTATTTTGATAGTTTATCTGCTTGTTTTTGAGTATTTGCAAAAATAATACACTTACTACCTAGATTGGGTAGCAATGATTTTACATACTCTTCTTTAGTTGTGTATTCCATTAAAGCTCTCATTCTCATGATTGCTGCAAGTTGTTTAGCTTTTAATGATTCTGCTTCACCACAACGTTCAGTAACATAATCATAATCTTTTTTCTCTGAAGTCCACCAATGACCACCTTGCTTTTTATTTTTCTTTAATGTCAACAACTTTGACAGTTCTAATTCATGTACTACTATCTGATAATCATTTAGTATTTTTGAGTCAGTTGCTTCATCAATGGTAAAAGTGTATTTAATTGGACAGTACTTATTTACCATTTTTCCTTTTTCAGAATCATTGTATTTAGGTGGTGTTCCAGTTAAACCTAAGATTTTACCTTTAAAGTTAGATAAAAATTCAGAATGTGTTTCTAATAAATTATGACATTCATCTAAATATACTATATCATACTCATTAGGATTCTGTTTTCCTATTGAAAGATATGTGGTAAATGTTAAATGATCTGTAAGTTTTTCTATATCAAGTTTCTGCAGTTCTTCTAACCAAGATTCTTTAATAGATAACTTTGGTATAACTACCAATGCTTTTATAAAAGGATTGTAACTTTTTTGTAAATGCTGGATAGCAATTCTTGTTTTACCTACTCCCATACTTATGGCCAAGCCACATCTCTTGTGATTTAATGCAATCTTTAATGCATCTTCTTGTACTGACTGTCTATTCATTTGGCTTTTTTACATTTATTAATATTTTATCTAGTGAATGCATAACATTACTTAATATTTCATTTTCCATTTCCTGAAAGTGATTATAAAGTTTATTATCAAATTTTATTCTAAGATTGTAAAATTGTTTTCCTGTAATAAATATGTCATAACCATAGACATGATTTACAAGTTGTATTCTGTTAGTATCAATAACTATAAAATAGTCATTGTATTTGATATATCTTTTTCCTGTAATAGGACATAGTGATAGCACACTCTTTTCATTTTTAAGAACAATTAATGCTATTGATAATGCCTTCTTTTCATTTTCAGATAATTCTATATCTTTCATGTCAGGATTTAAAATATTTTTTTTATACCATATATACTTTTTTAAATACATACGTTTAAGTTTGTGTTTAATTAACTGGGGTAATTTCATAAGTTTTTGTTTAAAGTTTTTTAATAAGCTCAATTAATTTTTGAATAATAATACCTCTATCAATTTCATCTTCTATAACAGGAACACATTTTTGTTCATCACCAAATATTGGTGCATTTTTATCATAAACATAAGCTTCTAAAACAAGCTTAAGAATTTCAATTTTTGCTATAATTATTTCATTGTCAATTCTCTTATTTTCTTTTTCTAATGCTTCTTTTTCAATACTAGCTTTAGTTTTTACAGATTGTTTTTCCATAATTAATGTTTTAATGTTTAAGTAAATATACGTTTATTATGCATTTTTCACAAAAAAGTGGCATTTGCACCCATTTTTCACCAAAAAAACCTATTTTTCTCTAATAATTTTAAATATTTCATAAGCTTCTTCTTCTGCCCAAGTTATTATTTCTTCTTCTTTATTTGCATCATAATTATGCATAAAAAAAGACTGATGCATCATTTCATGCATTATTAAACCCATTGTCTCAACATCATTATTGCATCTATTAAGATTAATGAAAACAAATCTGTCATCATTTTCATAATAAACTCCAGATTCTTTTGGTACATAGTTGGATAATCCTGCTATATAAGCATTTTGAGGGGTATTGATATGTACTTGACATTCTGCAATAGATAAGCCATGCATTTCTGTGACATTATAATAAGTAAATATATCACAAGGATTGTAACTTAATAAAAGTATATAACCTGCTCTAATTATTGTAACCATTTTTATTTGTTTTTAAAAGTTTCATATATGATAGTTTTCTGCATGCAATTTTTAGAAAAATTCATGCACTTTTTGTGATTCAAACAGGATTTGAACCTGTAACCTACGTCTTAGAAGGGCGTTGCTCTATCCAGTTGAGCTATTGAACCATAATACAAATATAAAGTTTAATTACTTTGTATCAGTGTTCTTAAGTTTAAATTCTTTTAGTTTATCAATGACATGTTTTTCAGAGCAGCCTAATGCTTCAGCAGCTTCTCTGGTTGTTTTATATTTTAATACAGCTTTTTTAATAAGAATATTTTTGTTTTCTTCTAAATTTAATGATTCACTCATTTGATTTAATTTAGTGTCTGCTATCTGAAAAACCAAGTTCAATGGCATCAGCAGGATTAGTTTCTATCCAGGTATGACAATTTCTGCATACTGGTAACCAGGTGGTTGTATCTAAATGATATTTTCCCCTACCTTTTTTGTGATGAACATCTGTTGCATGCAAAGAACACTTATGGATCTTTGCATAGCATACAGGATGTTCTGTTAAATAAACTTTACGTATTTTTGAATACTCAGAGTTAGCCTTTGAAAGCTTGGCTGATACTTTTTTGATTGTCATTTGCTTTCAATGTAAAAAAATTCTTTGGCAATAGGCCTTTAGACATAAATCTTAAAATTACATCTTCATAAGCAATGCCTAATTCTTTTAATGTCAAAGTGTTGTTGTAATCTTCCATTATTTCATCATCTGGTATAGAAAGTATATATTCTATTGTTGGACCATGAAATGTTTTACGGAAGTAATCATTAACTCTTTTACTACAAATAGTTTGTTTCCAGGCATTTATCTCTCTTTGAGATCTTCTCCATACTTTGGATATTCTTCTTTTTTTATCCCAGTGTAGAGTTTCAACCTCCTCTTTAGTATACACATTAAGGCCATGTAATACTCTCTTAAACAAGAAGTGTTGATAGGAATTTAACTTATTGTAACTTAAGTTATTAATAATTGATGGTGGATGTAATTGGTATTCTTCCAATAATCCATAGTACTGATACCGTGATTCACGGAGACTCATGATTCTTATAGATTCATTTGTCTGAATTTGAGTTAATTGTTCTTGAGATAGCATACATGTTTTTTTTGTTATAAGTTTTTTAGTTGTGTTACACAATATATAAATATAAAAGGCTAAGGCATCATAACCATTATCCTAGCCATTATTTAATTTCCTTTGATGGAAAACCTTTTATATTATATTGAGATTTTAATTAAAGTTCAAAAGTCTCTTCTTCTACAAGATCTAACTCTTCAGTTGATTCTGTAGTTTCTATTTCATCAGATGAAACTTCTTCTTCTATTGCATCAATACCAAATGACTTTGCAGATGTTGCTTTGTCAACTTTAACTGATTTGTTTGCTAAATTGAAAGATGAACCTCCATTAGCTTCTTTGATATCTTGACCATTTGTGTGTGCAATTAATACATCTTCTGCAGTGTTGTCACTTACATAAAATGTTTTTCTGTAAATAGGTTGACCATCTTGACAGCATATAATACCAGTATCACCTGCATATTTATAGTCTCTGTCTGGATCTGTATTATTAAAAGGCTCTAATGATTCTTTAACTACAATTTTACCAGGTAATGATGTAATATTTTCAAGACCTAAACTTTGTAAATCTTCTAGTTTACCATGTAATAATGTACTTAATACTGATTTCTTAACCCAACCTGTGTTGCCAAAGGTTACTCTTTCTTGTTGTAATCTAACGTGACCAAATTCTGAATTTGTGCTTGATTGACGGATAACATTTCCCATGTCATCAGCAATGATGTTTACTTTAGTTTGCATTTTTTTTTTTGATTTTAAATTGTAAATAATAAATGATTTGATGTATCTTAAAATTAGATATCATCTGGATGAAAATCTGGGTCTTCCCTTTTCTCATCATCTTCTATTTCATATAATTCCGGCTCATGTTCTATGATTAATTCATCAATAAATTCTTCAAAAGAATCATCATCAATGTATAAGGGAATTGTAACTGGTTTTGAAAATGAATTATAAAATGGGTTACTCACTTCTTTGGTATAACCTGCACTAAGACCATTTAAGTCTCTAACTTCATCATCAGATAAAGATAGATATTGCTCTATTGAGCACTCAATTATACGTCCATTTGGCAATTGTATTATCATTTACTGTTCATTTACTTAAAGTAGACCAACAAATGTATAATAATTAAATTGTTATTGACAATATAATTTTTCTTATTTTCTCTTAGTGCAAAATATAAAAAGCATATATATAGCTAACCTTTATTTTATTGTTAGCTTTCTACCTACTCTTTTTATGTAATTACATGTTTTAAGTTCCTTAATCAATCTATTAGTAGATGATTGACTTATATTTAAGTCATCTGATAGTGTGGAGATTGATGGCCAACATGTTCTTTCTTTATTTGCATAACAAGCAAGCATTGAATATAGTGCTTTTGCTTGCACGGATAAATTTGGATCTGAAATTACTTCATATGCAACTATTCCAAATCTAGTTGATTTCTTGAACATGATCTCTCATGATTGATAAAAGTGCTACGTTATGATCTGCTTCATTAGAAAGATTGTCATTTTTAAAAGCATACTTTTCATTCATATATTTCCCAAAGCTTGGTATTTTACCATTTGGTACTGCTTCAATTGATTGTTTTAATATTAACCAAGATTTTAATTCTGTTTTTAATAAATGCATTGAGATTTTTGACATAATTAAATAAGTTCTAGGGTTAATTGATTTTCAACTGGTTCTTTTACAACAGGTTTAAAGTAAGGAATGTCTAATTTGTTTATTTTAGTTAATTCCATTGGACTTAAATTTACTTCATGTTCTGTAATTTGTAAATAAGAATCATGATAATATAATTTTACTTTAAGATTAGTGTATAAAGGATTGTAATTTTCAGGTGACCATGATGAGTCACCAACTACATAACCAAATACATTACCATCTCCATCACATAAACCCATATCACATAATACGTCTGGCTCATAATGCTTTGATATATCATACTTTATAGGTTTCACTTTAAAGTGATCACCTTTGTCTAATGGTTGATAATGATCTTCACTTAAAGTTAAATGAATTATATGCTCTATTGAGTGTTCTGGTAAGTCATTAAATAATATTTGCCCAATTACTTCTTTGTTTGCAGCATTTTTAATGCTATCTAAGTTTATTAAACCAATAAATACTTTATTCAGTAAGTCTTTTGATATTCTATAAGTTTCCATTTTTGATTTTTAATTTGAATAAAGCAACCCAACATACAAAACAAGGTATGAACAGAAAAATATGCTGAGTCACTGTTATTCAATGATTTTACAAGGCCTAACTACTAGTATAATAACATAGTATATTACTGGTACTGTTAGTGTGTCACCTGTGATAGTTTTTAAAATTTGTTATTTGATTTAAAATAATTACCTTCTGGTTTATTTTTTCCACATAACCCCTTGCAATTGAAATCTATACCTATAAAACCTATCAACATTTGAATAGATTTTGAATTATCATACCCTATAAAAATACCAATTGCTGGTACTATAGATATATGAAATCTATTTAAGATTGTAGTTTTACTC